>Ga0315287_10005639_pt1 | contig 12359 bp, 10 predicted proteins | sample YL17G11_0_MG_FD_205037 | JGI IMG/M metagenome (GOLD analysis project Ga0315287, IMG submission 205037) | Sediment microbial communities from Yellowstone Lake, YNP, Wyoming, USA - YL17G11_0 | ecosystem: Environmental > Aquatic > Freshwater > Lake > Sediment | place: USA: Wyoming | collected...
GTAGCGGCCTCCGAGACCTCGCGGGTGGCCGCCACCGTCGTGGCGCTGAAGTCCTCGGACAGCTTGTCGAACAGCCGCTCGACCTTCTCCACCTCAAGGTCGGTGCTGGCCGACGCGATGGCCCGAGCGCCAACACCCAGCATCCGGTGAACCATCTCGCCGGGGCGTTCCGCGGAGGAAACGAGCCCGACGACCTCGGGATCCGGCTCCCGGAACCCGTCCAGCACGATCGCATCGTCCTCGATACGCACGCCATCGGTGCGCCCTATCAGCGGTGTGGGTTCCGGGTTGATCGACATGTCCCTTGCCCTTTCGGCTATCGGTGGTTAGAGGAGCAGCGACTCGAGGGCGGTGAGATCCTCCGGAGCCACCGGCGTATCGCCCTTCGGTGGAACGAACACGACCACGTTACCTATGACCTCTGACATGAAATCCGGGAACTTCTCGTGGATGGCGTCGTTCTCCTTCTGGGCTGAGGCGGGGTCCTCCATGAACTGAGCGACCAGCTTCGTCGAGATCGGGGTCCTGAGCTCGAGATATGCAACCTGTGGAAGACCGCTCAGCGTGTTCCCTCTCCCCGGGATCAGATCCGCTCCCCAGCCCGACGCGGTCAGCGGGTCGATAGATGCCTGCGCCGAATAGGTCTTCGGGTGGCTGCAGGCCACGAGCATCAGCGCGAAGGTAAGCGAGATACCAAGTACACGGCGCATCATCCTTCGTGATGATAGCCGGGCACACCCCCGCCACGAGCACGTTCGACCCCCCAAAGGTCGCACCTTCAGAGGCCGCGCGGACTGCCCCGATGGTTCTTGACAGATATCGGACGCATTGGTCATCATCGGTCCCTCCTGGAGGGGGTCATGAAGAACTGTTCCTTCAACCTCTAGGGTCCCAACACCAACCGCTGCCCTCGAAAGGAATCGAGCCGGCGACACACGGTCTAGGAAACGCTTTAAGATCCCTTGTCGGTACTGTGTCGACGAAGGTACCATGTGATACATGGTAGCTGCGAAGAAGGACCGACTCATCCCCCAGATGAGGAGAGGGACGCTCGAGTACTGCGTCCTCGCCTTGCTGCGTAGGGAAGAGCGTTATGGCTTCGACATCGTGAAGGAGCTGGAGCAGGTCGAAGGGATGGTGACCGGCGAGGGAACCCTCTATCCGTTGCTCGCGCGACTGCGACGCGACGGGCTGGTGGTCACGACATGGCGGGAATCCCCGACCGGTCCACCACGCCGGTACTACAAGCTTTCCGCCGCCGGGACCCGGGCACTCGATGAGTTCGTGGTCGAGTGGGGCCGCTTCCGCGATGCGGTGGATCGATTCGTCGGCGAAGGGAGTGCGTGATGGATGCACAGGATCAGCGGATGGTTGACAGGTACCTGAAGGATCTCCGTCGCGAGCTTCGCGACGTGCCCAAGGGGCAAGCCGAGGAGATGATCGCGGAGGTTCGTGCGCACATCTCGGAGTCGCTCGCGGGCGAAGGGGCCGGTGACGATGTGAGGACCGTTCTCGATCGCGTCGGGGACCCGGCGACTATCGCCGCGGAAGCCCGCGAGCGCCTGGACGTTCATCCGGTTCCCGTCGGGGGGCTGGAGGTGGCGGTGCTCGTCCTGCTCGCGATCGGAGGCTTCGTAATACCCGTGTTCGGTTGGGTGGCCGGAGTCGTGCTCCTGTGGATCTCGGAGGCGTGGAGCTCTCGGGAGAAGGTGATCGGAACCATCATCGGCCCGGCTTCCATCTTCCTCGCGTTGATGCTCTTCCTGTTCGCGAGGACGGGTATAGGCCTGGCGGAGCTCTCCATCCTCGGTGCCGTTCTGGCGTTCGCGGCAGGCGGCGCGATATCGGCCCTCTACCTCGGGCTGCGCATGCGCAAGCGCGCGGGCCATAGTGACGAGACTCCAGTTAGACGCAGGTGGCTGATCCCCAGCATCGTGCTGGTGGCGCTGCTCGTGGTCGGTGGGATCGCCTGGGCGCTCAGTGGTCGCTCTGTCGACGTCCCCGCCGGCTATCAGAAGGTCGGGACCGTCGGCGGTCAAACGCTCTGGGCCATGCGCTCGACCCATGCCGGACAACCTCGAGTCTCCCTGATGACAACAGGCTCCATGGGAGGCATGTGCAACGGCGGCGGCCCCTACGGCGACTACCGGCTCGCGATCTGCGATGGTGGAGTACCGGATGTTGGCTACATCATCGTGGTCCCGGTGACACCGCAAGCACACACCGTGGACACGAAGTCGGGGAACCCTTCCTTCACCATCCTTGCCGCTCCGAGAGGGTGGCCCTACTCGTTCGCGATGGCCGTGGGCGACCAGCAGGACCTGCCAACCTTGGGCCGACTCGAGGTGCTGGATTCCAAAGGGCAGTCGATACCGCCCGCCAAGGCTGCCGGAGCCTGAGCGCTCTTGGCAACAAAGGGTGGGTTGGTGGAACCCGGCGCGACCGCGCGGCACCCACCCAGGGGCGAACTATGCACACGGGGACCGGTCGCCTAGGATTGGCGTGGATCGGTTACGGAAAGCGCTTGAGCGAGAGGAGCAGCAGTGTCGATGACACCTGGGAATGCCACACATCAGAACCGACGCGATCGTCGGGAGGGTCCGATGAGTACCCTGCTGCGGCGACCATCGGCCGCGATCCTGATTTCCCTGGCTCTGCTGGTCGCTGGGTGTTCCTCCGGCGGTTCGAACGACCCCAGCAGCACAGAAGGTCCAGGCAGTCCCGCGGCTACCGGCGAGACACTCGCCCTTGGCGAGCCCATGAAGCTGCATGTCTTCGAGTACAACATCGAGTACGGCGGCGACGAGACAACCGACGCGGTGATCAAGAAGATCGATGCGGACCTGGTCGGTGTTCTGGAGTCCTACAACCGGCTGCCCGAGATCGCCAAGAACACCGGATACCCCTACTACAACGTCGGCCTTCAGATCCTGTCGAAATACCCGATCCTCGAGCCGTCGGGCGCCGACGGCCTCTACGCGCTGATAGAGGTGCAGCCCGGCTACGTCGTGGCCTTCTTCAACACGCACCTGGACTACGTAAGGTGGGGTCCGAGACTTCTCGCCGAGGGGACCTCGGTGGCCGATGTCATCGCCTCCGAGAACGAGGTCCGCGCCTCCTCGATGAAGATACTGACCCCCGACATGCAGAAGCTGGCAGACCAGGGCTACCCCGTCTTCCTCACCGGTGATTTCAACGAGCCTTCGAGCCTCGACTACACGCAAGAGACGATCGGGACGCGCGAAGGAATCACCGAGACGGTGGCTTGGCCCGTGAGCGAGACCCTCTTCGACATCGGCATGCGGGACACCTACCGCGAGATACACCCGGACCCGGTCGCCGTCCCGGGCCTCACGTGGCCTTCGACCTCCGGGAGGGACATAGCGTCCGATCGGATCGACTACGTGTACGCCGGCGGTCCGAGCACCACGGTGGACAGCCAACTGATCGGCGAGAAGCACGGCCCCGACGTGGACCGCGCGTTCAACCCTTGGACGTCGGACCACCGTGCCGTGCTGTCCTCGTTCGACGTGACTCCGGTAGGGATGCCGACCACGGTCGCCCTGGGCAGTCGCATGCTGACACAGGGTGACAAGCTTCAGGTCTACTACAACGCCCCGGGCAACACGGAGACCTCTATCGCGATCGTTGCCATGGAAGGCGTCAGTCCAGACGACGCGATCATCGACACGGTGTCCACGGGCGAGTCGGGAAGGGCATCCTTCGACACCGACAAGCTCCCGCCCGCCGGCTACGACATCGTCATGCTCGACGCCGACGGCAACGAGCTGGCCCGCAACTCCTTTTGGGTGCGCTCCCCTGAGGCGGATGTCACCATGGCGACAGGGAAGGACACCTACGCGGTCGGCGAGCCTATCGACGTCACGTGGGACAACGGGCCCGCGAACCGATGGGACTGGATCGGGGTCTACCGAGCGTCGGCTTCGGATCCTCATGTGGACAACTACCTACTGTGGGGATACGTGGGCGGGCACGAATCGGGCGCCCTGCCCCCCCAGGTGTCCGGTGGGATGACTCTGGACGAGAACTCTCAGGGCAAGCCGTGGCCGCTGCCCGCGGGCAAGTACCGGATCCACTATCTGCTCACGGACAAGTACCAGTCGGCGGGATACGTCGACGTCAAGGTCGTCGAGTAGCCACCTCCTGACTATCGTCCTGGTCGCGAGCGGCGCGCGCCGCACGAAGAGCATGATCGGGTTGCTGCAGCGGAGCGCCCCAGAACGCCATGACCTCGTCGCCAACGAACTTGTCGATGGTCCCATCCTCCTCTTGGATCGCAGTCGTCATCGCTTCGAGATACACGTTGAGCGCCGCCACCACATCCGCAGGCTCAAGCCGCTCAGCTGCTGCGGTGAATCCTCGCAGGTCGGCGAAGAGCACCGACAGCTCTCGCGTCTCGCCCTGCAGCGACCGAACCGCATCCTCGGGCTTCGCAACGATCTCCTTGACCACATGCGGAGCCGCATAGCGGCCGAATACCCGAGTGACGTGGCGGCGCTCACGCATCTCGCCGAAGTACCGGCGCCTACCCCTTCATTCGGAGGGTCCGGGGCCCGAAGGAAGCGGGACTTCCTGCTTCTTCATCGAAGGACGGCCAAGGACTATCCCGAGACAGACCTAGTCGATCAGCCGGCTGCGGATAGCGATCGAAACGGCTTGCGCTCGGTCGGAGGCTCCGAGCTTCTCGTAGAGGTTGCGGAGATACCCCTTCACCGTCGACTCGGACAAACCCAACCGGATCGCGATCTGCTTGTCGGCCAGCCCCTCGGCCAGGAGCGCGACCACTTCGAGCTCTCGGGGCGACAGAGCCGCTGACTCCTCATCGGTGCGCGACTCGCGCGCGAACTTGGCGAGAAGCGGTTTCGTCACCTCGGCCTGGATATAGGCATCGCCGCTGGCAGCCGCCTGGATAGCACGGACCATCTCATCGCGAGGGGCGGTCTTCAGCAGGTATCCAGCCGCTCCTGCGCTGACGGCCTCTTCGACGTACTCGGGCTCGTCGTGCGCGGTGAAGACGACGATCGGCAAAGCAGGAAACTCCTGTGCGAAGTGTGCGACCACGCCGGGACCGCTGCGATCGGACAGGTGAAGGTCGAGCAGGAGTACGTCAGGCGTGAAGGTCGCAAGCATCTCGGTAGCCTGGGCCGCGCTCTGCGCATGGCCCACGATCTCCAGACCGGTGTCTCCCTCGAGCATCCAGCGCAGGCCGTCGATCACGATCTCGTGATCCTCCACGACGAAGACTCTAACGGCTCCCATGAGTCCCTCCGATCGGAACCATCACCGTAATCGTTGTCCCATGGCCTACAACACTTTCAACGCTGACCTTCCCACCGAGGGAACTCACCCGGTCCCTCATATAGGTCAGTCCGATACCGTCGCGAAGAGCATCCGTTCCTCGTCCATCGTCCTCGACCTCGAGAACGATCGCCCCGTCTCTCTGGGTGAGGCGGATCCACACACGATGCGCATCCGCGTGCTTCCGCGCGTTGATAACGGCCTCCTGCGCGGCTCGGAACAAGATGATGCCTTCTGCCTGCGCTGGTTCGGGTATCTGGACGACGTCCACCTCGATCGCGAGGCCCGACTCCGCTTCCTGCTCCCGTGCGAACGCCTCGATGGCCGAGTGAAGACCGAACTCCTCGAGCAGCGCCGGCCGGATCGTCGCCATGTAGCGACGTAGGTCCCGGGATTGCATGTCCGCCAGAGTCTCCAGCCGCGCGAGCTCATCCGCCACCTTCTCCGGTTCGGTTCCCAGACGGGTTTGCGACCCTCGCAGTCCGTAGAGGATGCGCGTCATGATCTGACCGAAACCGTCGTGCAGGTCCCCCACGAGATGCCGCCGCTCCTCCTCCTGCGCGTTCACGAGACGGCTCAGGGCTTCCCCTCTCGCCCGGGTCATAGTCTCCAAGTCTGAGAACAGTCGGGAGTTGACGGCAGCCACCCCGAGTTGTGAAGCCACACCCCCAACGAGAACCCTCTCGCGCTCGTCAAAGGGCCTCTCGGTTTCCCGACAGGCGGCGAGAGCACCGGTCAAGCCGGGGCCAACCACTAACGGAACCGCTAGCGCCGAATAGGTGACCCAGTCTCCTGTGCCTTGGGCGAGCTGCACATCACCCGTTCTGCTCGACTCCCGTCCCGCCTGGGCCGCATCGCGCGCAGCTTCGAGTGCCACGGCGCAAGCTCCCTCCTCCCCGTCGGCGGCGAAAGTGATGGCCTGAGATGACACACCGGTCACGAGAACCGAGCACCGCAACCCGAGCCGATCGGTGAGCGCAGACAGGACATCCACCCCGGTGCGTTCGAACTGCAGGTCCGAAGAAAGGGCCCTTGAGGTCCCGAGGAGCATCGCGAGATCCTCGGCCCGCTCTTGCGCGGCGCGCTCGTCTCTCGCCATCGCAGCCGCAGTCCCACCGAAGAGCAGCACGAGGAACGCGGTGAGGATGGCAAGACCGATCCCCACTGCTATCCACACGGTCCACCTGACATCCGACAGGTGCGAGGCCAGCGTGCCCACGTCCTGGTAGACCTCGAAGGCTCCGATCACCGTGCCTTGCTCGTCGCGGAGCGGAAGGTAGAACTCGAGGAGCTTGGGCCCGATATCGGTGTCGTCCCGATTCTCGTCGGCCGACAGATCGCTCTCCTCCACCGTCGGCCGACCTGAAAGCGCAGACCTGAGGTGGGACTCGATAGGGAAGGTCTGACCGACCTGTGTCTCGTTGTCCGAGTACACGACTTCGCCATCCTGGTTCCAAAGCTTCACGCGCACGTTGTCCCCGCCCAGCAAGCCCCCGCGCACGACCGAATCGAAGCGATCGAGGCTCTCGCCCGACAAGTGTTCGTCGGTCGGGGGGATAAGGTGACCATCCTCCAAGACCCGCACCAACGCCGACACCGCTTCGAGACGCGCCTCCAGAACATGGCCCTCCACGACTCTCGGGATCACGACGCCAAGGGAGACCGCGAGAAGGGCCGACGCGACGATGCCGGCGATGGCGATACGGCCCGATCGGGAGAGAGCACGCCAGTTGAGTCGACCGGCTTCGCCCACCCTTCTCGAGAGTCCCGCGAACGAACCAGTGGAGGCGGGCTCGGGAGGACCTGCTTCGACGCCCCGCGTCGATCCGGATCCGTCCTTGGGAGTCATGTGACGCGTAGGCTAGAGGTACCGCCCAGAGACCGCAACCTGCTGGACCTGTGGGGTACACAAACTCCGATTCGCCAAGTCAAAAGCAGGACCGGGGGTTTCAGCACCCTTCAGGGACATGGATTAGGGCATATCGAATCGCGAGTGTCAGCCGTAGGTTGGCGCCAGCGTGCCGCTGATCGTGACCGTGTAGCTGATGTATCCAACGGTGTCGGACTTGGCGCAGTCGAATGACCATGCCTGCGTGTCGCCGTTCCAGAAGCCCAGCATCCCACCCGCTCCGCCGAGGTTTATGCGGGTGGGGTCAACCCCGGGAGGAAGGCATGGGTCCAGTCCTTGGAACAGTGGGTTGGTGTAGTAGGGATGAGTCTCGGTGCCAGAGGGGAAATCCGGACACGTTTCCGTACCTTCGATATCGGCGGCCACTATCAAATCCATCGCTGAGCCAGCCTCTGGCGAGCCTGCCGCCTGCAGGTAGGTATAGGAACCGACGCCAACCACATCAAGAGACCCGGACCCCGCGTAGGAATCGTTGCAGTTGGATGACGTCCCTGAGCCACTCACGGAGTAGCCCGACACGCCAGGGGTCGCGTACTGCGGGAAGATGAGGCTGTGCGTGACCGTCGGATCGTTCGTCAGCGTGATCGTCAGGGTGCCCGTCTGGTGGTCGGTGCCCAGCCACAAGGGGTTGCTGTCCGCGAAGTCCCTCGACCAGTTGATCGTCCCGCTCCAGCCGGTGGGGAGCTGGCATACGCCCGTCGCGCGGATCTGCATGCGGATAGCTACAGGAACCAGGGAACGCAGGCCCGAGCAGTCCTTGTGGAGCAGGACCTTCTGCTCGGCGTGCGTCGACGGCTGGATCAACTTCTTGAACATCTCCGCTGCGATGGCGGAGATCGAGTCCGCGTACACCATGGGATCGATCAGGTCCGCCGCCAGGCCGAACTTCAAGGACCAGTTCTTGGGGTTCTTCGACGCGTTAGTGAGGACCTTCACGCCCTTCAGCGACCCTTTCCATATGGTGCTGAGGATCGGCAGATCCGGCATCCCGGAGGCATCCACACTGACCTCGGCCGGGATCTCGAAGAACACCTGTGCGCCAAGCGGCGGGCCCGGATCATCCTCGATCGTCATCTCAACCTGGCTTCCACCCTCCGTCGCGCTGACGGGCGTGAGCGGGGTCTGGCGGGAGTTCATCACCGCCCACTTCGTAGCGGCGTAGTTGATGCAATACAGATTCAGGCCACACTCTGGATGAATGTCCCACTGCACCCGCCAGGTCTTCAGTCCTTTGGCAAGGTCTTCGAGCGAGGGCAGGGTAGGCAGGCCCCAAGCCTTCCAGCAGTCCTTCAGCGCCGTCGCGATGGGGTGAATCCCCTCGGCGGCTTGTTCGGCCGACAGCTGGTTGGCGGCGGTGTCCGAAAGCCCAGCGACCGCGAAGAAGTAGGTTTCCTGAGGGCTCGACTCCATCTGTACTTCTGCGGGGTCGCCGTAGGCCCGAATCCCGATGGCTTCGTAGTACTGCGCAAGGGCAACGATGCGCATGAAGATCTTGACCGCCGTGAGAAGTTTGCCAACAGCCCTGCTGGTCAATTCCTTCGCTGTCGCATCGCCGAAGCTGACAAGGGCGACCCCGGCGTTCTTCACCACCGTGCCCAGAAAGCCCTGGGAATGCATCACCGCGGCGCCGACGATGGGATGGACCTTCTCCATCTCCTTGCCCGCGTTCGAGCACGGCTTGACGCGGGTTCGCACGCGGGTTCGCACGCGGGCCCTCGCGGCAGGCGAGTTCGCCGAAGGGGCCGTCGGTCTTGCGGCGGGCGGCAGAACGGCGTTGCGTTCTACCCCTGCGCCCAGCACCTGCAGATCAAGGCGAGAGAACCATAGCGTCGCCGGGTCATAGGTTGGGTCACCGAGATCGATTCCCTGCCGGGCCGCGGAGGCCGCCAGAAATAGGGGATTGAATACCGTCGGGTCGCCCGGAGTGGCGATTGCCGAGTTCACCCACGCCGCCAACATCGCCCGCATCGCGAGTGCGGGATCGTTGCCCTCGGGGAAGGGAGCCCTAAGTCCCTTCATGTACGTCGCGACGTCGACCAGCGTGAGTCCGTGGGTTCCCGGCTCAAGGCGAGCGTCGGACGCCAGCCCAACGACGTCACCTTCGAACAACCTGTCCTCGGACACCGGGATCGTGCCGGGGGTCATGAGGGTTCCGTCATCCGCGATCACATCGAACCCCGCCTCGCTAAGCACCTGCAACGTCGGTGCGATCGAGTCGTGCAGGTTGGCGGCGTTGAGGATCGCAGTGAGTTCGTCGGAGACGGCTGTGGGGATCGAGGTCCCCGCAACCGCCCTACGTGGTGGGGGGCCCACCTGCACCGCGGCCACCAAGAGCACGGCCAGGACAGCAGCGATCACACGGCGGAAGAATCGGCCGGTCACTGAAGCGCACTGGCCTCTCGCGTCTTGCCCCGAAGCCTTGGCACTCCGTGCAGCGCATTACCGTTCCGATTGGACCTCATGCGGTTCGCCTCTTCTTGAAGGGAGGACCGTGCCAACCGGCATCCTGCAGCCAACGTGCGAACGATACGAACCTTCATGGCACTCCCTACTTCCTCGGACAGCCCCGCTCACCCGACGGCCACACCATCATTCCGGCTTCTGCCTCTGGCGCATACCCGTTCGTTCGAAGGGAGCGGGTCCCGACGGTGGCAGGACCTTTCGCACAATCCACGAGTCCCGCCGAAGACACCTCTTTGACCGGACAGGCGCCCTACGCGATCTGGGCAGCCTCGTTCCAGTTATCGCGTGCCTCGTTTAGCGCGGCGATCGCCACGAAGAGGGCGGCCATCGGGTCGGCCCACGCCCAGCCGAATGCAGCGTTCAGCGCCAGCCCCGTCAAGGTAAGCGTCGACAGGATGCCGTCGAGGAACGTCATCGACGCCTCCGAGCGCAACGGAGCGGAGTCCAGCCCTTCCGCGGTGCGACGCTTGGCCGCCGCCAGGCCGAACATGACCAGCGCGGTGACGGCCAGGTAGATGATGCCCGGGATGGACTCTCCCGCCCTGCGCCCGGTCACCAGGTCCCGCACCGACACGACGGCCAGCACGATCCCCAGCGCGAGGAACGCGATGGCCACGAGGCGTAGCGCCAGACGCGTGCGCTGCGGATTGTCGTGCTCGTGCCCCGGGCGGATATGCCAGACCACCACCGCGGAGGTGAACATCTCGATGATTGAGTCCGTGCCGAACCCGATGAGGGCCAACGACCCCGCGGCGATGCCGAGCCCGATGGTGAACACAGCCTCGCCTGCGTTCCAGACGATGGTGCCGTACTCCAGCCACAGCGCCCGCCGCTGGAGGCGCGCGCGGGCACCGTCCGCGTTCAGGGAGACCACCTGGGGTGCTCCGGCCAGCTCTCCAGTGCCACTTTCGCTTGCCCGGTCATGGGGGGCAGTCTACCGATGCCCCTCTTCGCAAGTGGTGGGTTGCTCTCCCGGTGCTTCCCGCGAGACGAGGACGGCACTTGGGGCCTTGTGGATGAGGTGTCTGCTCACGCTACCGAGGAGAGCTCGGCCCAGCCAGGAGGTGCTTCCCGACCCAACCGCTATGAGACCGAATCCTTCAGAGGCGATCTGCGAGATCACGAGTCCCGGGTGCCCCTGCGCCGTCCTAACTTCCACGCGAAAGCCCTCCTTCCTGAAGGCGGTCGCAGCCTCCTCAGCGATCACTCTGGCGGGACGATCCTCTCCGGACATGACGGGGGCGTCTACAGATAGGACTGTGACTTCGATCTTGGCAGGGTCAGCCACCTTGAAGAGAAGCTGCGCTGAAGCTCTTGCCGCATCCGATCCGTCGGTCGCGTACAGAACCTTCATAGTTATCTCACCTCCGGGTCATGGTCTTGCCTCCGGATGCCAGGGGGAGCCAAGGAAGCGTTCCTGGGAGCGGAGGCATCCACCCGGGTTTCGCCGTGGGACGTTCTCAACCCGTCGATGAAGAGTCCTGGAAGAACCCGGCGGTTCCTTGCGAGGATGACGGTGCCGAGCACCAGGTACATCACCGACACCACGGTGCGCTCGACACCACCTAGGTCTGCCGGCACCAGGGCGCCGATGACGAACTGTCCCCAGAACAACCCGGTGAGCAGCCAAGCTTCGCGAATCGATAGCGAGAGTGAGCTCAATACCGCCACGGCGAAGAAGGATTGGGCCGCCGTGATGAGAAGTTCGCTGCGTTGTTGAGCATCTATGGGCATCCCGAGGCCTCCACCTCCGATCGCGAATACGAGCGGAAGCGTTCCGACGAGCAGCGTCCACTGGTTCACCTTCGACGAGAGGAGGGTCCCCAGGCCTGCGTTCGAGTTCAGATGCCATGTGAAGAGGACCGCGATGAGCAGTTCAGGAGCTTCGCTCGCCAGCGGTGCGATCCACTGGACGAGGAGGAACTCGCTGACGCCGAACTCCTGGCCGGTGGCAACGAGCCCCTCTGCGAACCTCTCGGCCGAGAGGAGGATCACGATGCCCGCGTAGAGGAAGCCCGCCAAGGTTGCCAGCCTTCTTAGGCCCCGGGGAAGGGTCGCTATCGCCGCGGAAGTTCCGGACAGGTGGGGTTCCCCCCTCGGCGCTTTCGCGATCCGCAGGGAGTAGGCGATGAAGATGCCCACCAACACCAGGGTGTCGATCACCGTGATGGCCGACTTGAAGGGCAGCGTGAGCGAGTAGACGGTAGCGATCGCTAAGAATGCGACTTCGACCGAGTGCTCTCTACTCAGCGTGATGCCCTGGGATGGCCTCTCGTGTCCCCGCGACCGGTACCACGCGACGAAGACGACCAGGGGCCACCCGACCCCGATGAGCAGCCGATTCGCCCCCGTCATGTTCGCGAGGGCCAGGGAGCACGGTGACTCGCCTGCGCCTGGTGGAAGGCAGGATGGACCGTAGGCGGCGACCGCCTCTCCACCTTTGAACGCGAAGACGAAGTCGACCGCATATTCCGGGAGCACCGCGACAAGTGCCAGAAGCCCGATAGCGAGACTCGCCGAGATCTCCAGTTGGGCAAGCTCTGCGGCCCATGAGAGCAGGAATGCGGCACCGACGATCGCCGCTCCGAAGACGACCGCCGTGAGCACATGTGAGGGCTCGGCGCCCATGACGCGGAGCGAGACGGCTGGAAGGGTGAGGCAGAGCGCG
>Ga0315287_10005640_pt1 | contig 12356 bp, 6 predicted proteins | sample YL17G11_0_MG_FD_205037 | JGI IMG/M metagenome (GOLD analysis project Ga0315287, IMG submission 205037) | Sediment microbial communities from Yellowstone Lake, YNP, Wyoming, USA - YL17G11_0 | ecosystem: Environmental > Aquatic > Freshwater > Lake > Sediment | place: USA: Wyoming | collected...
AAACGGAATGCACAAGCTCTCCATACACAACGGAGAGCTGCGACTCTTGCCGGGCTTCGGCTTTCGGCAAAAGATGATCTCTATGGGGCTTCTTCTCCCCGTAAAGTACACGCTGCACGTAGAAATCGAAGCGGTCTCCGAGTCCAAGGAACATGTCTACCCTGCACTCGGAGAGCTCCTTCAGTCCCACGCGAGATTTGTTCCCGCCGCAGCACTGGCCGAACTGGTGGAAAAGCTCCCGAAGAACTGCACTTTGCTAGTGCCCAAGACCATTCCACGCATCCTGGCATCTTTGTGTCCTGAAGAGCTCTTGATACATCTCACGATTCCAGTGGCGCTTTTTTTCAACGAGAAGCGAGGTGGTAAAGAAAAAACTATGGATGATGCGAACGTGGTCATCGAGATATTACCGAATGGGCAGGTTGGATTTGCGATCGGGCCCACTGTAAACGCGCCCGAAACTAAATTTATGGCGAGCGTGAAGCCCCTCAGATGTTCTGAGCGTTTCCAGCTGATGTACATTTGCGAGTGAGACGAATCACATTGCTTCAAGAGGCGTGTAACAGCCTGTCTGAGAATTCAAACGACAGTTAACTCCACAATGTTTGTGTATACATGTGGAGGTGAAGGCACCTGCGAGACATTATGTCATTGCAAAAGCGGTTGTGAAACCAGGTCTTGGACCTTGCAGGTGTGAAGCCAGCAGGGCTGGTCATCAGGTTTAAATAATGCCCCTTCATTCTTGGATTGGCCTGGCCAAATAAGAAGGCCGTGGATACGGCTTATTTGGCTCGCCATCAGTTCTGGCGGCGCGTACCATATACATTTTCACCGCTTCGCCTGGGGACAATACGCGTTCTGAATCGTGCCCTTGGTCTGGATGTTGCTGGGCTTGCCGCTCTGATTTTCGCCGACGCACCCGACGTTCTGGATGCTGGACGTGGCTCCCTCGGGCCCGTTGAGCCACACGGACCCGACGTGCTGCAGGGTCGCGTCCTCGCGCGTCGTCTTCACGCCACACTCGATCTGGCAGTTTGAGCAGCGCGGGGCGTACATGTAGACGCCCAGGCCGACGCCCACGAAATTCGCCCCCGTCACGAGCATGCCCGAGGTATCGTCGCTCGTCTGTCTGTCGTAGTTGGTCTCCACCTGCAGGAAGACAAGGGTGCCGTAGTCTCCATCCCATAAGGTGCATTCCGCGAGGCTGTGCTCCGTCTGCAACCCCAGCGCGCAAACGTGGATGGCGCCCGGCTTTACCCAGAGGTTGTGCGTCGCCGGGGCCAGGCTGTTGCCGATGCCCCCGGAGACGTCGCTAAGATGGTCGGCTCGCCAGAGCCACACGGACTCCAGAAAGGCGTAGCTCTGCTCCACCACCATGAGGGCGTCCAACGGCGGCAGCGTTCCGCTGTAGTCTTTGGTCATGTTGCCGTGCTTGATCCAGACGTCCTGCACGACGGTCCTCTTGGTGGCACTGGCGCTCGAATCCGGACTCAACCGAAGGACGCATTCCGCGCTCGTCGCGGGCAGGGACTCGAAGAGGAGGCTGCAGATCCGCGCCCCGGCGGCGGTCACGATGAGGGCGGGGTTGCCCTGCAGCGTGGCTTGCCCTAGGCCCATGACGACCGATTTGGCGCTTGTGACGTTCAAGGGAGTGACGAACTTGAAGATGTCCGGCGTGAAGACCAAGGAGCCGCCCGCGTCCAGCACCTTCTGACACTTCGCGGCGTCGAAGTCGGTCTGCAGGACCACGAAGACGTCCGCACCGTCGAGGACGCGCCACGGCGCGCCCTGGAGAGACACCGGGCCCAGCGCTCCCGACCCGGCCGAGAGGTCAGGGACGACGAGGCCGTAGACGCCATCGATGTCATCGAAGGCCAAGAAGGGCTTGGGGCACGTCGGCACGCGTCCATTCAGCGGGGGGTCATTGGTGTTCATCAGGAAGTTGCTGCATGCGTCGAGGGGTTTGCCGTCCCCTGTCATGACCCCCTTCACATCGACCCCTACCGAGTTCCACATGTTGGTCTTCCAAGTTCCTGCGATGGAGCAGTTCACGAGGAGCCACTGTTGATTGCCGCCCTGCACCATGTCTCCGCCGAGCACGCTGTTGCTTCCGAAGCCTCCCGAGGCAAAGCAGCCTTGTCCATGGTCCCGGTCGTAATAGAAGACGCTGGTCTGCCCGGTGACCCGCATGTTGCGGAAGGGGGAAGCTTGGCTGACGTACCAGTTCAGAGTCGTGACCTGCAGATTCTCGACGCTCCGCCAGAACGCGTTGAGAGATCCCGGTTCCGGGCACGTGCCGGCCTTGACCTGGATGGTCTCGAACGTGGCTTGCGTCCCTTCGACGCCGAGGCGCGAGAGCCCCAGGACGCTCTCGTAGTAGCCCACCCAGACCGTGCCCCTGTATGCCCCGGCGTGGACGAGGACGGCGCGCCGCTCGGTGCTGAACTCGCAGTCCGCCTCGGTGTCACAGGGCGTCGGCCACTGCGATGCCGCCGTGACGACAGAGATGCTCGAACAGCCTACAAGCCGATCCGTGTTCGTCCCGCCGGAGGGCGTGGGCGTGGGCGTGGGCGGGGGCGGGGGCGTGGGCGGGGGCGGGGGCGGGGGCGGGGGCGGGGGGTGTGTGAAGATGACCCATGCAATGACCGCTGCCACCACGAGGAAGGCGATAAGAACTGCGGCAGCCGCGAGGCCCATAGCTTTACACACCGTCTGATAATTTTGTTTGTAAACTATCAGAGCGTCTGAAAAGTCCTAAAACTCCCCAAGACGCTTTAAGTACAACCCCAGGCTATGAGCGCGTCTGAAAAGTAAAAAAAAAGTTAGCGTTTAAAGTAGATAAGTATGCACTCAATTAACACCACGTTCAGTCGCTGCGCGTCTTCGTCTCTGTTATTTCAAAGATCCTTTTCAGCTTTACCTTACCGCAGCCACATCGGCTCAAGCAATGCAAGATCCCGCCTGTTTCGAGCGCCTGACGCAAGCTGAAGCCGCGCGATGCCTGGAGTCCTGGGTGGCTTTCCGAGGACTCGCGTGCCATCAGATCGAGTCCTTCAACCGCTTCATCAGCTCTAAACTTCAAGAGATCGTTCTCGAGAACAGCGAGATCAAGCACCAGATCAAGCGCAACGGCGTCCTGACAGCGTCGGCCAAATGCACCTTCCAAAAAATATACATTCGCAGCCCCTGCTTCCGGGAAGCGGACGGCACGTATCGCGAACTATCCCCTAACGAATGCCGCGTCAGAGGCCTTTCTTACAACTTGTCCGTCTATGTCAACATTCTCCAGGAGCAGCTTCTCAACGGCGTCGTCACGACGAAGCTCTTCTGCGAGGTGATGCTCTGTCGCTTGCCGTGCATGGTGGGCTGTATGGCGTGCAACACCGTTTGCAGCACGCGCCACATGACGCTCCCTTCCGGAGAGTGCCGCCTGGACCCACGGGGCTACTTCATCTGCAACGGGCAGGAAAAGGTCGTCATCGCGCAGGAAAAGATGCGCACCAACTTCGTCTTCGTCCGCGCCATGGGGCCCTCGGCCTTCACGGCAGAAGTCCGCAGTCTTCACGCCTCTAAAACTAGGAGCACGAGTACGCTTCAGGTGCATCTCAGCTCCCGCGCCGGACAGCTGGGAGAAGTGCTCATGGTGAGCCTGCCGTTCATCGAAGTGCAGGTGACGGCGTGCGCGCTGTTCAAGATCCTCGGCTTCGAAGATCTGGAGGAGATGCTGTCCTTCATGGAGTCTCACTGCGGCACGGGCCCGGAGCAGGAAAAGACTTTGCAGATCTTGCGTCGGGCGCTCAACGTCCCCGAGATCATCGCGAAGTCTCGCTCGGACATCATGGAGGACATCGGGCGACAGGGCACCAAAGAGGCCACCATCGAGCGGAGACTGCAGTACATCGAACACATCATCGAAAACGAGTTTCTTCCCCACCAAGGCATGGAAGCCTCCAAGCAAGTCATCCTGAGGAAGTGCACCTTTTTCGCAGTCGTGGTCACCAAACTCGTGCGGGTCTTCATGGGAGCGATGCCTCCCGACGACAGGGACGACTTCGCGCTCAAACGCGTGGAGTCCACCGGGCAGCTCTTCGCTCTTCTCACGCGGCAGCTTTACAGACAGCTGCTCAAGGGCATGGGCATGCTCGTGGCGAAGTGCGTAGAGAACGGCAAGGCGCTCTCCGTCATCGACTGCTTGAACGCCAAGCGAATCACCGCCGGCGTGAAGTACGCCGTCAGCACCGGCCAATGGGGGGTGATGAAAGCGACCTCCCAGCACGGGGTCGCCCAGATACTTTCCAGGATGAATGCGGTGTCCGCGCTGTCGCATCTCCGCCGTGTCAACACGCCCATCAACCGCGAGGGCAAGCTCCCCAAGCCGCGTCAGCTTGCTCTCTCCTCCATGGCTATACTTGACGCCGTGGAGTCCCCCGAGGGTCAGGCGTGTGGTCTCGTCGAGAACCTGTCGCTCATCGCGCACGTACGTCTCGGCTGCGACGGGGGGCCTTTTGTGGAGATGCTGATCAAGAACCAGGAGATGCTTCCCCTCGGCGACATGAAGCAGAGTCACTGGAAGATACTGCTCAATGGGTCCATCGAGGGCTACTGCGTGGACGGCCCGGCGTTGGCGGAGAGACTTCGTGTCTGGCGCCGCTGTTGCACCCTTCCGTGCGACACGTCGATCTTCGTTGAAGAACGACTCCGCGCGGTCTTTGTCGACATGGACTCGGGCTGTCTCATGCGCCCCATGCTGCGCGTCTCCGAGATGACCGCCTTCCGCAGGTTGCTGACGTCTTCTCCTCCGAGCCAACTCTGGGAAGACATGCTGAGCTCAGGCACCTTGGAGTTCATAGACAAAAACGAGGAGAGACACGTCCAGATCGGGGTGACGCACATCGATCTGCACGAGTGCTGCATCCTGGGGGTGTGCTCAGGCATGATACCCTTCCTCAACATGAACCAGGCACCCCGCAACATCTACGAAGCTGCGATGACGAAGCAGTCCATCGGCTCCTTCTCTCTGGCGCTCGAGGAGCGCGTCGACACCGTATCGCACGCCATGCACTACCCGCAGCAGCCCTTGGTGCAGACGATGGTGCACGACGTCGTGGGCACGGCGGACATGCCGAGCGGAGCCACGGTCGTTGTCGCGGTGCTTTCCCGCACAGGCTTCAACCAGGAAGACAGCATCATTGTGAACAAAGGAGCCATCGATCGAGGTCTCTTCCGCAGCAGCATCTACAAGTGCTTCAAAGACGAGGAAAAGGGGATAGGCGCCGACGTGGAGCGCTTCGGCAAGGTCGCTGCGGCGGCCGTGGGGTCTCGCAAGGCCAACTACTGCAAGGTGGACGAAGACGGCCTACCCTCCCTCGGCTCCTTCGTAAACCACGGCGATGTTATAATCAGCAAGCGCATGGCGGCCTCTCAACTCGGCTCCGACCGAAAGAAGAAAACTATCCAGGTAGACCACTCCACCGTCTTGAAGAGCTCCGAGCCCATGCGCGTCCGCAAAGTCTACGTCTCCTCCAACAAAGACGGCGCGAGACTGGCGCGCGTCTGCCTCGATGCCGTGCGAGTCCCGGAAATAGGAGACAAGCTCAGCAGCCACCATGGCCAGAAAGGCGTGATCGGCATGATCCTCCCCGAAGTCGACATGCCCTTCACAGTGGACGGAATCGTGCCAGACATCATCGTGTCTCCGCACGGCCTGCCCAGTCGCATGACCGTGGGGCAGATGCTGGAGTGCCTCCTCGGAAAACTCTGCTGCATGGAGGCGCAGACGGGCGACGGCACTCCCTTCTCCGGCGTCACCGTCGACCACGTCGGAGGGGAACTGCGGAAGCATGGTTTTCACGACCGCGGGAACGAGCAGCTTTTCGACAGCACGACAGGAGAGCCGTTGGAAACGACGGTCTTCGTGGGTCTGGTGCACTATCAGCGACTCAAACACTTCGTGCGAGACAAGGTGCACGGGAGGAGCAGAGGCCCCCGCAGTTTGCTCACGAGAAGCCCTCTCGAAGGCAGAAGTCGAGACGGAGGACTGCGTGTAGGCGAGATGGAGCGAGACTGCATCTTGGCGCATGGAGCTTCGGCGATGCTGCTGGATAGGCTCTTCCATCAGGCGGACGCCTTCGATTACTGCGTCTGTCGGAGATGCGGCCTGATCGCGGAAGAGGTGTCCCCGGAAGAGGTGGCCCCCGTGCATTCCCGCCTGTTCTGCCGCGGGTGTCGGGTGAGCGGTCCGGAGAACATCGCTCATGTCAGCATTCCCTACGCCTTCAAGCTCTTGAGCCAGGAACTCGCCGGCCTAGGCATTGCCATGCGGCTCAAGGTGCATCCGCTCGAAGGTCCTTGAAGATTTCAGAGAGGAGGATACGCCTCAGGGTGCTGTGGGAGCGAGATTTGCTCTTTGCGCCCAGTTGCACAGAATGTCCGAGATCTGTCCCTCGCAGCCGATGCATAGCGCTTTCTCGCTCTCACGACACGCGCACGGCGTCGCGTTGTAGTTATTGAGCCAGTTTTTCTTGGTTGTTATTGCAGCCGGCGTCAGATTGCCAGACGATGGATCCACCGAACCTTTTGTGTAAAAGGTCGAATCCGCGGCAGGGCCGGGCCACGACCCGCCGGCGCCGACACGCGTCCAGTTCATGGTCATGTAGTTGCTGTCGAAGCCGGCGACGCTTAGCTTTTTGAAGCAGAGACCCCCCCGCGTCGTCAGCAAATCTTTGCGAGCGCCTGGGTAAGGGCAGCTGTCGCATGCGAACTCATCGGAAGCGTCCTCGTTGCCGCATGTGCCGCCTTTCCACCAGTCTGGCTGCCCCGGAGAGAGACCGAAGTCGAGTTTGATCTTCGTAACGTCGCACATCTCCACGAGATATGTACCTGACTTATTTGGTTGCGTGTGCATGATGACGGTGTCAAAGCCGAGCATGCTTGAAAAGAGTTCGATGCCCATGTCCGCAATCCACGAGCTCGGAAGACCGCTGAAAAACTGCTGCTTCTCCGTATCCAAAGCACCGACAGTTGGCTCCACGCAAAAATCGACTACTTCTTCGACGGTCGTAGAGTAGAGTTCAAGACCTCGCTCGAGCATGTTGGCGCCGCGCGAAGAGAGAAAGGCGTCGATTCCGTACTGCCAAAGGAACCACGCCGCGCCGCCTGCCAAACACAACGCCAGAAGAGGGAGAAGTACACTGCACTGCCCGAAAAGGCACGCCAGAAGAGTCAGGATAAAGGCCAGCAGCATGGATATGAGTCCTGCGATGACGGCCATGAATTCGAGGTATCCCTTCAAAGGAGCGCCTTCTTTGTTGAAGAATGCAAGAAAAGGGACGATGCCGCTCAGCTCCAAAGAGCCGTCGGACTGAGACTTGGAGTTTTTCACGAGCTTCCAAATGGTGCGAAAAAACGACTTCTCTCCCAGATTGTTTTTGAGACGTTTGACGAAATGCATCTTCGCCACGCCCCAAAAATCCTGCCATGTTGTTTTTCCCTGGTAGTCGTCCAGGACGCAGCCCGGTGTATCCAGAACCGTTGCATAAACTTTGGCGTATGTGTCTTTGTCCTTAACAGGCAAAAGGGGCTGCTGCACATCGTCCAGCATACCGTTCGGAAAGACCTGACTCATCGCAGCACCCGAACTCACGACGCCCAAGAGGGCCATACAGTATATGACTGCATCGATCTTGTTGTATCGTACGAGGCAATTTCCAATGTTAAACCACGTCCCCGAGCCTGGCGTGTGATAAAACCATTGGCCCCCATCATCACACAAAGGATATGAGTTTGGGGTTACAGGATAACAGGTTCGTACGACTTCTACCCACTTAAAAGGAGCGAAAATCTCGGAACAGCGACGGCTCATGTGGGTTGACTGAGAGTCCTTCGTAGAGGTAGTTGTTAACGAATTAGGAGGCATGAAAATGTTTTGCCGCGTCCAATCGGACTCATCATAAACCGAAACGTACCATGCGGGCGGCGTGGCTTGGTCCGCATATTTGTTCGTCATTTGGAAGATCGCTCTGACAACGGCGATCGGAACGGGATCTTTGGAGGCTTGAACGAAGGGATAGGCTGCTAGGCGATAGCGGGTGCCTCTACGGGGAGGCCACTTGAACGCCAGATTTTCGGCCTCGTCAACTTCTTCGAGCTTCGGATACGTATCCCAGAGAAAAGAAAGAGAGTATGCCCGCATTTTATCGATGGAGTCTTGCACGGTAAAATGATCCGGTAGAGACGTGGTCTGCTCCCCCCAGAGCTGCATGTAGGCCGTTTCGCCAGCCGGAACATCGATGTTAGCCGGGGGTTTTTGCATGTACACCAATACGAAACTCCCTCCGACTACAATAATTTCCAAGATGAGCAACATTAGCAAAGATAGCATGATTAATTTTATGTTGTGTTTGCTGTTTGCATGCTGCTCTTCAATGATGATTGGAGGAGCGTATGAGGAATTGAAGCGTCCCTGAGACATTTATGTAATGCATTGTTATTCTGTCCGACATGTTCAAAGCAAGGCCAAGCGGAGCAGCGAGCGACGTACTTCTTGCGATACAACCCCGATGTGTACCAGTTGGCGGATGGACGCAAGTTCACCAAGAAGCGCAGACAGGATCTGCTGGTGCGCTGCATGAGATTTCTTGGCGAGAACCATCCGCAGGAGGGTGAAACTTCAAATCGCGAAGACCGGCTGGGGAAATCTTCTTTCACTGCACCGAAAATGCCAAAAGGTTAAAGATATCCAGGAAAACTTCCACGCTCTTGAGCCATGGAGATTCACAAGGCCTCGCCGCGACGTCATGAACTGTCCATATTGCGAAAAGGGCTCCACCTGCTGCAGAAAGAATGACGTCCAGTTTTTTGCTGGGCCAGATCATAGAAAAGAAGAGTGCAATCAGAAGAGCCAGTGTCAGGAGAAAGAGCGCTCCGCCGAGGCCAGCATAATAACTAACGAAAGGCGCTATTATCAATGCGATAAAAAGCAAGATGCTCGCTTGAATGATGCTACGCTTCAAAACCTCATTATCGTATCGACCGAGTTGTAAGCCCATGATGAGCACACCCATTGTGAAGCAGATCCATGATGCAACTTCGCAGCGTCGGCTCGTGACACCCCAAATTCCTATGACCATGAAAATGAAGCTTGCCAATACGCCGGGCCAGGAAGAAAGTCTCTTGATGTATGACGGATGAGCTTTTGCAGCGCAGACACTTCCAAACAGCAGCGCTAACTGAAGAGCCACCAATCCCATGGCTTTGGGATTGCACGAACGCGACGACACTTCCATGTCTTTGACATGTCTGGCTTCTTTTCGGTGATGAGGAATCCTCTCAGACCGCGGTCTACGCCGTCTGAACGTATTTTTTTGCTAATGTAAAAGAACGCATGTCTGCCGAAATCTTGTCCTCGAAGCCGCTTGCGTCGTCGTCCTCTACAAAAATCCCAGTCCCCAAAGAGGCGCAGCTCTCGCAGCCTGACGAAGAAAAATCTGGAAAATCTCCCATGCACATCGAAAGCGAAAGCGAAAGCGAGACGCCTGTGCACTCTGATGCGGAGACTGATCTATCCATGACGAACACGAGCGATTCTTCTGGCGTGTCTCTAGGTTCCCTCAAGGGAGTCTCCTCACCCAGTGACACGGCGAGCGGAGATGAAAGCTCGTCACCAAGCTCGTCTCCAAGCTCGTCTCCAAGCTCGTCTCCAAGCTCGTCTCCAAGCTCGTCTAACTCGTCTGCAGCGACGCGACTCCGCGGAGAGACTGAGCTTGATAGTGATGATAGTCAGAGTGAAGACGAACCGCACCCCCCCAAAAAGAAGTCCAAATCGAAGATCTCCAAGAAAAGTGGGAAAAAACGCATTACGAAGAAGAAAGCCTCACAAGATGAAGATAGCACAGAAGAAGAGTCTCCAAAGAAAAAACGCATAGTCAAACGAAAGAAAGGCGCACGCAAAAAGCAGAAAGATGATGAAGACGACTCGGATGCTTCCGAAGATGAAACCTTGGACTCCGAAGAATAAATGGCGTGGATTTTGGCTCAAGTCCCGCTGCAGTGGAGTCTTTTCTATGTGATGCACCATGACACCCACGTCCTCAGAAGACCCCCATCCTGCTGTTGAGCATTCATCATCATCTATCCCCATACGATCTCTTCGAGATGTACCATCGAGTCGCAGGTTGACTTCTCAAGTAGAGGGAGCGCTTCGGAAAAGTCTTTTAGACCAACCCAATCAACTCTTATATTCTCTGCTCACGGAAAGCCCGTCTGAACGTCGACAAAGCACGACGACGTGGCTTCGTCTACAGCCGCAGTTCCAGGTGGAAGAAGAAGAAAAAATCTTTCGCTGGCTCGAAGTCCACAGAATGGAGCTCTTCCGAGAAATCTTCCTTGAGTTGGAGTCCCTCAGAAACTACAAGGCGACAACGAATCAACAAATACGAGACGCCGTGGAATATATCAACACCGCATCATCTCCATCCTCTTGGAGGTTTTCTCATCCAAAGGGAGAGAAATATTGAAGCTTCAAAAAAGATGGAGAGGTGCGGCGCCTCGCCGCTTCAAATTGCTGCGACTGCTTTTGTGGTTCTTTTTACAGGTGCCCATCTATTGGATGCGGCGCAGAGAAAAGAGGTATGCGAGCAAGGCTACTTCGCGACTCTCACTGTTTGGACTCTTCTTTTGACCACTTATGTGACTGTGATTGCGAGTCCGCCGTGTTTGGTGGCCGCGACTTTGGCAGCCAACGTCGTAGTCTGTTCACTTTATTACGGCATAGTGAACCAGAAGACTGTTGGGGGCACATCCTTTCTCTTGCATGGAGGGTGTGCTCTTATTCTGGCGGCCTTTGTCTGGGGAGGAAGACTCGACTGCGGAGCTCGACCGCTCGCGGCGGCCTCAATGGCCGTGCTGCTACTGGGAGCGAATGCATTCATCCAGTACCGACATGAAAAAAATAGTAAAATCCCGCTCTATCCTTCCTGTGATAAGTTCGGCCATCCTTTGTGGAAGGCTGCGGCCGTTCCCTTAATGGGAGCGTGTGTGGCCGCTTGCATAGCATGGGCGTCAACAAAAAAAAACGGGAGCTGAGATTTTTGTTCTCGCATACAAATGCACCATGCGGAGAGTGACTTCTTAAAAAACCTCAAAAAGATCGCGTCGAGAGCGATCCTCGTCCAGCAGGACTCTTTGAAGACTCTCTCTGTGAAGGAAGGATGTCGTTTCAAGCGGGCGGTGTTTCACGTGAAGCAGCCGCCGTTGAAAGGTGGATCCGTTTTGAAATGTTTCATGCACGAAGAGAATGACATCGTGGCCCGGGAGAGGGCTTCGAAAGAAGCGAAGCTGGCGGAGTGGGCTTCGAGGGGAAAGATCGGCGCACCCGTTCTATGGACTATTATGTTTCCGGATACCACTATACTCGCCATGTCCGCGGCCATGGGTGACCTGGAAGGCTTGTTGAGATCCTGTCAGCACCTCTCATACACGCTGATCAAGGACCTTTTTGCCCAGGCTTTTCGACTGGCGACGCACGATACATTGCTATCCAGAGGCTTGGTATGCGCCGACCTCAAGCCAGCCAACTTCCTTCTCTACCTCCGAGAAAAAACGAGCTGCATCGCATGCGACCTCGCCGCTGTCATAAAAAGGGGTGGCAATTTGACGAAAGACGGCGCGTTGGACCTTCGTCTCGTGGACTTTGACCCCTTTTTCTGGTCCAAAACATGCAAAAAAGACGCACGTCGTCTCAATGAGTTTTTTCTTCTTGCGAACAGCGTTTTGTGGAAGGCGCCGTACCAGCTGGGCGCATACTTTCCGGACGATGCCGTGAAGATGGCTTCGGCCGTCAAGGCGAGAGATCCCTCCCTCTTGAAACTCCTCGAAAAGCACCCCCGCATCTTGCATAAAGGACCTTTTCACTACTCGAAGCTTCCCAGCGACGGGGCGGATTCTCTCGAGGCGCTTTTAGCCAGCGTCACCGAGGCGCTCGTCGCGCATGGTTTTTTTTCTGCCAAGGCGAGTTAAACGATGATCTCCTGCTGTCTTTTCGACTTCGTGCTGACGCTCCCAGAACGACTCAGACGACTCTTTTGGAATGAGCCGAACTTGCGGTACGCTTTGCTCTCGGAAGAAGAAGAGTTGCGCATGGGTGGGTTTTACTCCTGAGGCGTTTGAGCGTAGTTCTGTCTCCCCTCGTAGTAGCGTGTGTCTTCGGGCCAATACTCTGCACTGCAGCCTTCCGGGTGCTTGTTTTCGCCCCCTTCAAGGGCGCCTATAGAGTGAAAGAAGCAACACTCGTCGTGGTACTGCGCATACTTCCACGTTTTGAGGCACTCGTGATAATCCTGTCGAGAGGCCTGATTTTT
>Ga0315287_10005642_pt1 | contig 12351 bp, 7 predicted proteins | sample YL17G11_0_MG_FD_205037 | JGI IMG/M metagenome (GOLD analysis project Ga0315287, IMG submission 205037) | Sediment microbial communities from Yellowstone Lake, YNP, Wyoming, USA - YL17G11_0 | ecosystem: Environmental > Aquatic > Freshwater > Lake > Sediment | place: USA: Wyoming | collected...
CTTGAAGAAACTCGACCTTAAAAAACTGTTCGAATCCAGATGGGGCTCGCGGATCAAACCTTATGATTCAGGCGTTTGGAGATACAAGGAACTGATCCTTCCTGTGGAAAATGAGCTGATCGTGAGTAAACCGGAAGGAAACACAAATCTTTATCATGCGGGCAAGGCTGGGGAATACGCGGGACTTAAGAATATGCTCCTGAAACATGAGGGGGAAAACCCGACGTGTTCGTTCAAGGACAGGGGAATGACCTGCGGGATCACGGCAGCGCGGAAAATGGGCGCCAAAGTCGTGGCGTGCGCCTCAACAGGCAATACTTCAGCATCCATGGCTGCTTATGCTGCTGCCGCAGGCATGATCGGGATCATCTTTATCCCTGAGGGAAAGATTGCGTATGGCAAGCTGACCCAGGCTCTTGCTTACGGAGGCAAAACCCTGCAAATCAGGGGGGACTTCGACGATGCGATGACGCTTGTCCAGGAGGTGTGCGACAAGCTCCATATTTATCTTTTGAATTCCATCAATCCCTTCCGGATCGAGGGGCAAAAAGCGATCGGATTCGAGATTCTTCAGCAGCTCGATTGGGAGGCGCCGGATTGGTTCATCCTGCCTGGAGGGAATCTGGGAAATAATTCCGCCCTGTCGAAGGGATTGATGGAGCTTTATGAGCTTGGCCTGATCCGGAAAATTCCCAGGATCGCAGTGATTCAAGCCATAGGCGCAAATCCTCTTTACAAGATGTGGAAGAACAAGACTCCATATCAGCGCGTGCGCAATGCGGAAACCATTGCCACTGCCATCAAGATCGGCAATCCTGTTTCCTGGCAAAAAGCCATGAGGGGCATTGAATGGTCCAATGGGATAGTCGAGCAGGTCACAGACCAGGAGATCATGGATGCAAAGGCATGGGTGGATGGAGCGGGGATCGGGGCAGAGCCTGCATCCTGCGCCACTGTTGCAGGAGCGAAAAAACTCGTGGAACAGGGAGTCATGGATCCGGAGGCAAAAGTGGTTGGAATCCTCACCGGCCATCTTCTGAAAGATCCGGATGCCACGGTCAATTATCATAAATCCGGCTTATCTGATCGGGGCATCATTTCCAACTTCGCCAATGCGCCAGTGCAGATCGAACCCACCCTGGAAGAAGTCCGCAAACAGATTTCCTATTTGCTTGGGAATTGATAATTCCTGGGGGAGATTCAACATGATAGATATCCATCTTGTCAGAACGGACACAGACAGTGTCAAACAGAGACTCAAGACTAAAGGAGTGTCCAGCGATGTTATTGATCAGCTTCTGGACATGGACAAACGCCGGCGGGAACTCCAGTCCAATGCAGACACGATGAAAAAGCTGCGCAATGAACGATCAAAAGAGATCGGCGTAATGATCAAGAAAGGGGAGGATGCAGCATCTTTGAAGGAGGAGACGCGGGATCTTTCGGATAAAATCAAATCCATTGACGAAGATCTCAAATCCCTGGAAGACGAGCAGCAGAAACTCCTTCTCATGATCCCCAATCCACCGCATCAAAGCGTTGTTGTCGGAACCAGCGATGAGGATAACCCGATCGTTTCCGAATGGGGGGAAAAGCCGTACTTTGATTTTACGCCCAAACCCCACTGGGAGATAGGGGAGAGCCTGGATATTCTGGATTTTCCACGCGCCACGAGGATTGCAGGCGCCAATTTCCCGCTTTTAAAAGCAGGGCTTGCCAGGCTGGAGCGGACGATGATCTCCTGGATGATCGACCTTCATGTCCGGGAGCATGGATACGTGGAAGTGGCGCCCCCTTATCTTGTCAATCGCGCAGCCATGACAGGCACAGGACAGCTCCCCAAGCTGGAAGAGGATATGTACCGCTGCGATGCGGATGACCTGTTTCTGATCCCCACAGCGGAAGTGCCTGTGACGAACATTCATGCCGGGGAAATTCTCAATGCTGTTCAGCTCCCCATATATTATGTGTGCTATACTCCCTGTTTCAGGCGTGAGGCAGGCTCTTATGGCAAAGAAACCCGCGGCCTGACCCGTGTGCATCAATTCAGCAAGGTGGAGATGGTCAAGACTGTTGTGCCGGAAAAATCGTATGAGGAGCTGGAGTCTCTTCGCAGGAATGCGGAGGAGGTTTTGAGAAGACTGGGGCTTCATTATCGTGTTATGGAGCTTTGCACAGGGGCATTATCGTTCGGGGCTGCCAAGTGTTACGATCTGGAGGTCTGGGCGCCAGGAATGGGGAAATATCTGGAGGTGTCCTCGTGCAGCAATTTCGAGGATTTCCAGGCGCGGCGCATGGGACTGCGGTTCCGGCGGGAAAGCGGAGCCAAAACCGAATGGCCGCATACACTAAATGGATCTGGTCTGGCGCTTCCACGCACCATGATCGCCCTTCTTGAAACCTATCAGAAACAGGATGGAACGATTTCCATCCCTGAGGTTCTGAGACCTTATTTCGGCTCAGATGTGCTTAAAAAAACGTCATGACCCGGACAATTGACAATTTTGGCGAAAAATACTATAAACTAAGATGGCACGTCTAATGAAGGTTTGAAAATGATGGCACGTCTAATATTCGAATGTTATCCTCTTTTGTTTATATTTTTCCCTTGCATTGATCTTGAGAGAGGTGGGAGCTTATCTTTCAAAAATGCGGAGATGAGCGGTCTTTTGAATATCAAAAGAATGCGAAAGGTAATTTTATGCGGATAAGTTGCTCATTTTGTGGAAAAGACCAGCACGCTGTACGAACCCTGTTTAAGGGGTATCCCCAGAGAGAGGGAGGAGGAAGCGTTTATATATGCGATGAATGCGTGGACCATTGCTTCGGCCGTCTGAAGCAGGAAGAGAGCGTCAAAGGGGAGAGTACATCCCCCCTCAGCTCAAAGAGGCTGCCTTCCCCGCATGAGATCAAGAGGATCCTGGATCAATATGTCATCTCCCAGGAGAAGGCAAAAAAGACCCTTTCTGTAGCGGTTTACAATCATTATAAGAGGGTTCTGAATAATGTTGCAAGCGGGGAGGTGGAGCTGGAGAAATCCAATATCCTGTTAATAGGACCCACAGGCTCGGGCAAGACGCTTCTTGCCCGGACTTTGGCCAAAATCCTGGACGTCCCTTTCGCCATAGCGGATGCCACAACCCTCACCCAGGCCGGATATGTGGGCGAGGATGTGGAAAATATCATCCTGGCTCTCCTGATCAATGCCAATGGGGATGTGGATCGGGCCCAGGAAGGGATTGTGTATATTGATGAGATTGATAAAATCGCCAAGACTTCGCAAAATGTGTCCATCACCCGTGATGTGTCCGGAGAGGGGGTTCAACAGGCGCTGCTCAAGATCCTGGAAGGCACGATTGCGAATGTGCCGCCCACAGGCGGTCGCAAACACCCGTATCAGGAATATATCCATGTCAATACCACGAACATCCTGTTCATCTGCGGAGGGGCGTTCAGCAGTCTTTCCCCGATTATTGAACGGAGGATTCAAAGCAAGACCATGGGATTCGGCGCGGATATCAAGAGTAAAAAAGAAAGCACAATAGGCGAGATTCTGGATCAGGTCACATTCCAGGACCTTTTGAAATTCGGATTCATTCCGGAATTCATCGGCCGGCTGCCTGTTGTTGCCGTTCTGGATCAACTGGGTGAAAAGGAGCTGAGGAGGATCCTTCTCGAGCCGCGGAATTCCATTCTCAAACAATACCAGAAATTCTTTGAAATGGAGGGAGTCAACCTTGTTTTCGCCCCGGATGCCCTGGATGCCATATCTCAAGAGGCGATTGAGATGAAGACCGGCGCCCGGGGACTCAGAAGCATCCTGGAAAAAGTGATGCTGGATATCACATTTGATCTGCCCTCCCGTGCGCCCGATATCTCCGAGGTCCGTATTACCAAAGATGTGATTCGCGGGAAAAAAGAACCGGAATACATCCCAGCGGAAAAATCAGCCCTTGCTTGAGATGGTGTGTATTTCCCCCTCTCGGAAATCCCCTTTTCTATGGAAAAAATGAAGGAGCGCCATGAAGAACGAAAAACAGACATTCATACCCGTTGTCCCCTTAAGGGATATTGTGGTTTTTCCTCATACCATCAGCCCTATTTATATCACGCGATCCCGATCTATTTTATCGCTGAATTATTCCGTGGGGAATGACAAGCGTATTCTTCTTCTCGGCCAGAAATCCATGGATGTGGATGAACCTGGCGCCGAACATCTTTACGCTGTTGGAACCGTGGGCGAAGTGCTGCAGATCATGCGTACGGCAGATGGCCGCGCCAAGATTCTCGTGGAAGGGCTATACCCGGTTCGGGTGCACCAGTTTATGAACGAGGGCGAGTTCCTCCAGGCCTCCGCAGTGCGCCTGCATCCTTTTTACGAACCATGCCAAAAGGGCGAAGCCCTGAAACGCACCATGCTCAAGCAATTCGAGACGTACGTTAATCTCTCGGATCGCATTCCAGAGGATATTTTTTTCACCATCAAGGCGATCGAAGATCCTGTAGCCCTTGTGGATGCTGTTTCCAATTATACCTCCCTCCAGATAAAGGACAAACAGCGGATTCTGGAGGAAATGAATATTGAAAAACGGTTTATCATGATCAATCGGCTCCTGAGCTCGGAAAATGAGCTCCTGCAACTGGAAAACCAGATCATCTCCCAGGTGAAGACCCGGATCGGAAAAAATCAGAAGGAATTTTACCTGAACGAGCAGCTCAAGGTGATTGAAAAGGAACTGGGGATCTGCGGCGAGGAGGATATGGAGCTGAAATCCCTTGAGGACAAGATCCGCAAGATCCCGCTGTCCAAGGAGGCGCGAGAAAAAACGGAAAATGAACTCGTCCGTCTCTCCAAAATGTCCCCGCTCTCCCCGGAAGCCACCGTGTCCAGAACATATATCGAATGGCTCATCTCCCTTCCCTGGGGCAAAAAGACAAAAGATAAATTGGATCTGGATCGGGCGCAGAAAATCCTTGATCAGGGGCATTACGGTTTGATAAAAATCAAGGAGCGGATTCTGGAATACCTGGCTGTTCACCAGCTGGTCAAAAATCCCAAAGGACCCATCCTGTGTTTTGTGGGGCCTCCGGGTGTGGGAAAGACGTCGCTTGCGCGCTCGATCGCCCTTACCCTGGGTCGGAAATTCGCAAGAGTATCCCTGGGCGGCATCCACGACGAGGCGGAGATCCGGGGGCATCGCCGGACTTATATCGGCTCCCTGCCCGGCAAGATTATCCAGTCGATTAAAAAGGCCGGATCCATGAACCCCGTGTTCCTCCTGGATGAAGTGGATAAAATGAGCTATGATTTCCGGGGCGATCCCAGCGCCGCGCTTCTTGAAGTCCTGGATCCGGAACAGAATTGCGCATTCAGCGACCATTACCTGGATGTGGATTTTGATCTTTCGTCCGTCCTTTTTATCACCACTGCCAATGTGGCTGAGGATATTCCCCCCACCCTCCTTGACCGCATGGAGATCCTCCCGCTTCTAGGCTACACGCTGGAGGAAAAAATCGAGATTGCCAGCCAGTTTCTCATCCCCAGGCAGATCAGGGAACACGGTTTGCACAAGCGAAACATCGAATTTCCCAGGGACATCATTGCCCATATCGTGAATGATTATACACGGGAGGCGGGCGTGCGCAACCTGGAGCGGGAGATTGCCAAGATCTGCCGCAAAATGGCAAAAGAAATGGTTCGGAAAAAGAAAAAATGGAAGGAGACCATCACGCATGATAAAGTCCGGGAACTCCTCGGCCCTGTCCGATACCAGAGACTCCCGATTCACACTCTCGGCGAGATAGGAGTTGCCACAGGCCTTGCATGGACTGAAATGGGCGGCGAACTCCTTCCCACGGAAACCTCCGTTGTCAAGGGTAAGGGATGCCTGATCCTTACCGGGCAGCTCGGGGAAATCATGCAGGAGTCAGCCAAGGCTGCCCTGACCTATATCCGTTCCCGGTGCAACAAGTATAAAATTTCACCCAATTTTTACAATAATGTGGATATCCACATCCATATTGCCGAAGGAGCCATTCCCAAGGATGGGCCTTCCGCAGGAGTAACCATGGCCACATCCCTCCTCTCTGCCCTGTCCAAGCGTCCTGTGCGCCAGGATATTGCCATGACCGGTGAAATCACCCTTCGGGGCAAGGTTCTGAAAATCGGGGGCGTGAAGGAAAAAATCCTGGCTGCACACAGGGCCAATATCAGAACCGTCATCCTTCCCCAGGAAAACAGGGATGAGGTGGAGGAACTCCCGGAAGCGGTCCGCGAGGAAATGAAATTCCTGCTCGTCAATAATCTTGACGAGGTTCTGGATATCGCTTTACAAAAAAAATCCATCAGCCGCCATGGGCATTGAACACCCGGGGGAGGAAATTTTTTGCCCTGGGTTTTAAGGAACAGGGGAGACGATCATGAAAAAATTCTTTTTTGTATTCGGGATATGCCTTTGGATTTTATCCTGCTCCACGATCTCCGGGAAAAAGGATTCGTTTGAAAGAAATAGATCAGGAAATATCGATTTTGAGGCGGTTATCCAGAATGCCAAACGGAAAGTATTCCCAGCCCTTGTTTTTGTGAAGCCCATACGCGAGGAATTCTCCACAGGCGAGAAACGCCAGCAGGAGGTGTTTGGTAGCGGCGTCATCATCTCTGAAGACGGATATGTGGTGACAAATAATCATGTGGTAGAGAATTCCATCCAGATCAATTGCGTTCTATTCGATAAGGAACAGTATCCCGCCACCATTGCAGGACTTGATCCTGAGACCGATCTTGCGCTTCTCAAGCTTGATCCCAAGCCTTCTTTTCAGTCTTCCCCCAAGACACAAACGGAAGATCAAAGCACAACCCCTGTGGTGAGATTTCCCAGGGCCGAATTCGGGGATTCCGACCAGATCGAGGAAGGTCAGTTTGTCATGGCGCTCGGAAGCCCGTTTGGATTTACACGCTCCATCTCCCTGGGCATCATCTCCAATGTCCATAGATATATCGGATTCAAAACCCAGTATAAATACAACACATGGATCCAAACCGATGCAGCCATCAATCCGGGCAATTCCGGCGGACCCCTGGTCAATACTGAGGGAAAGATCATCGGCATCAATACCCTGGGGCTGGTGGTCATCGCCGAAGGGATGGCTTTTTCCATTCCTTCGAGTGTCGTGATCAAGATCGTGGATAAATTGAAACAAGACGGCAGGGTGATCCGCGCCTGGACAGGAATTGATCTTCAGGCGCTGAAGGATTTCCAGGCCAATACCTTTAATCCAGCGGAAAAGGGGGTTTTGATCCAGAGCGTGGATCCCGGATCCCCGGCTGCAGAAGCGGGCATCAAATCCGGCGATATCCTCACTCACATCAATAACCAACCTGTGGTTGGAGGAACATACGTGGAGGAACTGCCTGCCATCCGTTGCATGCTCGCTGATCTCGCTATCGGAGAAAAGGCGCGCCTCACCATCCTGCGCGATCAAAAGCAGAAAGAGTTTTCCCTGACCCCCGGCCTCAAAGACAAGTTCGAAGGCGCGGATTTCGATTGCAAGAGATGGAATTTCACCGTGAAGGAGATCAGCAAGTTTTCCACTCCCGACCTGTATTTCCTCAGGCAAAAAGGGGTTTACATCCAGGGGATCAGATATCCGGGCAATGCCCTGAGCGCCGGTCTCCAGAGAAAGGATATCCTCCTCTCCATTGACGACAAGCCCATACAAACCTTAAAGGATGTGAAGGATATTTATGAAAGCGTCATCAAAGATGAAACCCGCGAGAAAAAGGCGGTGATCAAGCTCCTCAGGCAGAATTACCCCCGCATATTTGTTCTCGATTATCGGTTTGATTATTCCGAGGAGGAGTAAAATGAAGGGAAAATGCTATTGTGTGGTTTTCCTTCTGGGATGTGTGATCCTGCCATTGGCGCAAGTCCCCTGCCATGCCGCAGACAATGCCCTTTTACCCCGGAAGGCGTTTGAAACAGCCCGCAAAGCCCTGATCCGCGTGGAAATCTATTTCAAAAAACCGGAACGACCAGAAGAAGTGGAATTGGAGGACTCGGAACTGGGATTGGAGGGCATCAGCAGGTATGTGGAAGAAAAACGCTCCAAGGATCTTGTGGGAGTTGTATTGAATAGTGCCGGCGACATCCTTATTCCGGAAGTCCGGCTGGATGAAGCCACATTGGACCGCATTGAAGTGATCAGCTGGGATGGGGAACGCAAGGGGGCGAAAATCAAGGCTCTTTTTGTGGATTCACCCGCCATGCTTCTGGAAGCGGAAGGCGGAGGGCTGAAAAATGTTGCGCCTCCTCTATTTGCGCCTGCCCCGTCTACTGAAGGAGAAATTTTGAGGGTCATCGGCCTGTATTATGCCAAGCCGCGCTGGGAGCTTCAAAGCTCCTCCTGGTCAGCCCAGTCCGTCCTTTATGAAAAACCCGGATCGCCTTCCTTCCAATATTCCACCGATTCCTATGCAGCACAAAGAAATAATGCCAGGATCATTTTCAATGCGAGTGGAGATCCTGTCGGCATTGACGTTACTTCCACATTTGAGGAAGGCGAGGAAACAGGATTATGGAAGGGGGAATCATTTGCCAGGGCTGAAACCATCCCCTATGAGGGATATAAAAAGTTCAGGAAAGACTGGGCACAGAACTATGATGCCGTTGTTCATGAGGTGAAAGTGGAGTTCCGCAAAAAGTCGCGGGGGGAATCCGGGTCCGAGGGCTTTTTCGGAAGGCTGATGAGCGCTGCAGAGAACAGGGCGGATGAACCTTTCAAGGAACTCAAAGGATACGGTCCTGCGATTGATGATAAAGTCATTTTTGTGCCCATGGCGATCCCCCAGGCGCGCGCCAAGCTCATTGATAAAATCACGGTGACCGTGGGCAAAAAACCCGTTCAGGGGAAATTTATGGGCGCATTCAAACCATTCGCCGGATTCCTCGTCGAACTTCAGGAAGGACAATTCCCCCAGGTCGCGGAGCTGGGCAAGGCGGAGGCAATCCCAAGGGTCAAACCTTTCTATGCGCTTCGCGCCCAGGAAAAACTCGGCGGAAAATATATGATCGTCCTTTTCAATCGCTGGCTCCAGATGGATAAGGGTTACAAGAATGAATATCACTGGCAGCCGGAACACTTCATGCGGGAAGGCGATTTTATCCTGGACGCCCAGGGCCGTCTCGCCGGAGTGTGGCTCTCCGAGCGAAAAGAAGGGGAGGAGATCAGAAAGGCTGCCCGCGCCCAGTCTTACAGCTTCATGGGACGCTCCTATTCGGACAAGGATTGGGATTATAACAGGGACAAGAACCAGATCTTTTATAGCGCCCAGTACCTGGCAAAAGTCTTTGCCTCGCCGGAGGAATATTTTGATCCCACCATCAAGGCATTGGGCAAGGACGAGGAACGAAGACGCTTCTGGCTGGGAGTGGAGTTTGACCCGATCAATAAGGATCTGGCAAAATCCCTGAAGGTGGAAAAACCAACCGTGGACGGCACGATCGGGCTTCTCGTATCCACGGTTTATGACAATTCCCCAGCCTCCAGGATCGGCATCAAACCCGGCGACATCCTCCTTCGCATCAAACCTGAAGGGGACATGGAAAGCCTGGATATGAAATATGCGCATGAACAGTATGATTTTGATTTTGATGAAGGCGACATCCCGCCTCAACTCCAGTCCATGGGTTTTAAAATGCCGGAAAAAGCGCCGTGGCGCTCCCAGGAAAATTATCTGAATAACCTCCTGGAAACCATGGGCGGGGGAAGGAAAATCTCACTCACATACCTCTCAGAAGGACAGGAAAAAACCGCTGAACTCACAATTGAACCTGCCCCCATGGATTTTGATTCCGCACCCAAGTTCAAGGATAAGGACCTGGGACTCACTGTCAAGGACATGACCTATGAGGTGAGAAAAGCCCTGGATATGAAACCGGATGCCCCCGGCGTTGTGATTGCCAAGGTGGAGGAGGGGAGTCCCGCATCCGTGGCACGGCTCAATCTTTATGAAATCATCGCCCAGGTGGATGGGAAACCGGTGATGAACTCAGAGGAATTCGGCAATGCCATCAAGGCAGCCAGGGAAAAGCAAAAAGATACGGTTCAAATCCAGGTCATCTCTCTTGACAAAACCCGTTTTGCGGATCTTCAGTTAAAAGTCGCGCCTACACCCACTCCGAATTGATCAGGAATAAAAAATTATGAGCGATTGAAAAGGGGCACAAAGGGGAAGATTATGGCGAATTATCTGGTCACAGGCGGAGCGGGATTTATCGGTTCCAATATCGTGAAAACGCTTCTGGAAAAAGGCGAGAGCGTTCGCGTGGTGGATGATTTATCCACAGGCAAAAGAATAAACATCGAACCATTCCTCAGCAAGATTGATTTTGTCCAGGCATCGCTCACGGATTATGATATATGTCTCAAGACCGTGGAGTCCATGGATTATATCCTTCACCAGGCTGCCATCCCCTCTGTGCCGCGGTCTGTGGAAAATCCGATCCGATCTAATGACGCCAATGTCACAGCCACGGTCAATCTCCTCACAGCCGCGAAAAATAAAAAGATCAAACGCCTGGTCTATGCAGCCTCGTCCTCCGTGTATGGAGACATCAAGATTTCGCCCAAGGTGGAAACACTCAAGCCTCAGCCCAGATCCCCTTATGCCGTATCCAAGCTTGCGGGCGAATATTACTGCCGCGCGTTTTTCGATTGCTACGGCCTGGAAACGGTGTCCCTGCGCTATTTCAATGTGTTCGGTCCCAACCAGGACCCTACGTCCCAATACAGCGCAGTGATTCCCAGGTTCATCACCTGCATTCTCAGGGATGAACAGCCTCCTGTTTACGGAGATGGCGCCCAATCCCGCGATTTCACCTATGTGGAGAATAACGTCCGGGCAAATCTCCTCGCTTGCACCGCTCCACAAGCCGCAGGAGAGATGATGAACATCGCCTGCGGGGACAGCACAAGCCTCCTGGACCTGATCCGCCTGATTAACGAAATCCTGGGGAAAAATGTGAAGCCCCTGTTTCATCCCCCGCGCTCCGGCGATGTCAAACACTCCCTCGCGGATATCGCCAAAGCCAAAGAGATTCTCGGTTATGAAACAGTTGTTCCCTTCAATGAAGGACTCAAACGCACCATCCAGTGGTACCAGGGGAATAAATGAATACGCATGTATTATTCAGACATGCGCCTTATTCAAATCGTATCCAACACTTTGTTTGTCAATGGAGCGACATCGCCTGTTTCAACGGCTTTGTCCGCCATTTCTATAAGAGGCTCCACAGTTCCGGCAGGTTTTAATCCTGTATAAGGCGCTCCTTCTCCAGCCCGGTGAATCCGGACCAGGGTTTCAAAGAAATACATGTCCGCTTTAGTATTTTTATGAGAGGATAATCCCCTGACCCAAGTCAAATTATTTTTTAATTCAATATAAAGACATGTAATTTTTCCTTGTCACCCTCCCAAATCCGTTTTATCTATTATTACAGTTCTTTTTATCCAAATATCTAATATCCAACATATAATATCTGTGATTTTAACATGGTTGAATCATATAACATTCTGCATATTGATACGGAGCGGACATGGCGCGGGGGAGAGGCGCAGGTGTTTTCCCTGTGTCATGGGCTTTCGGGTATGGGCTTTCGCCAGGTTGCCGCGATCCAGCCGGGTGCGCCGCTCGGACAATCGCTTCGAGATATTGGGATTGAAACTGTCGAACTCCCCATGCGGGGCGAGCTGCACCTTCGAGCTGCATTTCAATTGTCCGAGATCTGTCGTAAAAAGAACATCCATTTGGCACACACGCATGATGCCCATGCCCATGCCCTGGGATGGCTCGCAACCATGCGGCCGCCGCGGATTCCGGTTGTTGTGACACGGCGTGTGGATTTTCCCGTGGGAGGGAATCTCTTCTCTCTGTTAAAGTATAAAAGCAAACGTGTGTTTTTTATTGCAATCTCTCATGGTGTGAAAAAGGTGCTGATGGAGGGAGGGGTTCCTGAAGAACGGATCGAGGTGGTGCACAGCGGTGTGGATCCGGGGCGGTTCCTGGGAAAATGCGATGGTACGGCGTTCAAGAGAAAATACGGCATTGGCAAAGATCAGATTGTCATAGGGAATGTTGCCGCGCTTTCGGATCACAAGGGGCATGTTTATCTGATTGATGCGGTTCCCCGAGTGCTCCAGAAATTCCCAAACGCCCGCTTTTTCATCATCGGCCAGGGCGAACTTCTTCCTCTCCTGGAGGCGAGGATCGAAAAACTCGGGCTGAAGGGCAAGGTCACGCTTACAGGCTACATCAAGGAGGTGGAGGAGGCATTTCGCGCGATGGATCTTTTT
>Ga0315287_10005644_pt1 | contig 12349 bp, 12 predicted proteins | sample YL17G11_0_MG_FD_205037 | JGI IMG/M metagenome (GOLD analysis project Ga0315287, IMG submission 205037) | Sediment microbial communities from Yellowstone Lake, YNP, Wyoming, USA - YL17G11_0 | ecosystem: Environmental > Aquatic > Freshwater > Lake > Sediment | place: USA: Wyoming | collected...
GCGTCCAAACCTTCTGGTCTGTACGGGTCGCAGCCGGGGGTCTATCGCAAGAGCCGAACGGCGGAGCAAGTCGCTCTCAGGGTCGTCGAATGGCGAATTATACGATACTCCTCATCGACTACGAGCCTCGCAGCATCGAACGCTTCCGCGATCCGTTGATCGGCGCGGGCTATGCGGTCGAGCTTGCCACTGACGGGATCGCGGGAGTCGAAGCGTTCCATCGCTTGAACCCCGATATGGTCCTGGTCGAGGCGATGATCCCGAAGAAGCACGGCTTCGAGGTCTGCCAGGAACTGAAACGAACCCCTCACGGCCGGCGGACGCCGGTCATCATCACGACGGGGGTTTACAAAGGGAGGAAGTACAGAACGCAGGCCCTGCACATTTACGGCTGCGACGAGTACATCGAAAAGCCGATCGCTCCGGCCCAACTCCTGGAGATCGTGGGGAGATTCCTCGCACCAGGCGTGGCGGCCCCTTCGGCGGAGTCCACGGCTCCGTTGCCGGTCACATCGGGGTCGGGAGGCCACGCGATAGCGCGAGAGAACGTCGATGCGATCGCGAAACCGGGGCCGTCGGTCGTGCAGGACGACGGTGAAGAAGAGATCACGGCCCGGCTCGACGCGCTCCTGTCAGGGAAAGGAAGCGAAAACCCGCTGTTCGCGGCGCCGGAAAAGGTCGTTGTGGCTGCGTCCGTTGTCCAGGATCCCTTTGCACAAATGCGAGCGGAACTCGATGCCGAACTCGGCGCGATCTCTTCGCCTATCACATTCGAGACAGCACCCACGTTGGAGCCGATTGTCGAGCCTCTCGTGTCCGACCAGATGGAGGCGCCTTCGGTCCTCGAGGCGCTGTCGGTTCCTGCAGCGGAGAAACCGGTCGCTCTTGCGCCTTCGGCGCCTCCGGTCGTCCCGGTCGGCATCGACAAACGGGCGGGACAAATCGTCAACTTCGAAACGAAGCGCCCCCGCAAGGGCAAGAAGACGGAAAAGCAGGGTACGAAGCGTTCGCCGCAGATCGCCCAGGTCGCGCCAACCCCCGAGGCTTTCATCCCTGTCGCCGTGAATCCCCCGGCCCGCGTCCCCGAGATCACGCTTCCCCGGGGGACGATGGTCGAATCCGAACTCGAGGCGACCGTGGGCCGTCGTGGCCTGCCAGTTTGGGCCTGGTCGGCTGTGGCCGTCGTCGCGGTCGTCGGCCTTTACTTCGTGTTCCCACAAGGAAGTTCGAGTCCTTCCGGCCCCCCACCATCGCCAGCGCCGACGACGAAGGCGGTCGCGAGCACGCAGCCCGTGGCAACCCCGCCGCCCGTGGTGAACGCACCCTCCGCGGCGCTCCCCAGGGTTACCGAGCCATCGCGCGCCGTTCCCGACAACCCGAAACCGGTCCTCATTGCGGCGAAAGTGCCGGTGCCGAAGAAACGATCCGATCCCGTCCCGGCGCCTTCCGTTGTGGAGCCCACGAACACCGAACCTGCGAAGCCTGAGCCGGCGGCACCTGAACCCGTGCAGCCTGAGCCGGTGAAACCCGAGCCCGTCACGATCAAGCTTGCGGCTCCTTCGGCGCCCGAGACGACCGTTGCCGGAGTAGAAACCGTACCGGATTCCGCGGCGGCCCCCGCCACGACAACGATCGCTCCCGGCACACTCATCCCAATCGACGTGGCCGACACGATGCCGGTCTCGCTCAAGCGCCGATCCCCGGCCTACTCCGCGCAGGCGAAGCAACTGAGGCTTGCCGGAACGGTCATCATGAACGTGCTCGTCAACGATAGCGGGACCGTCGATCAGGTCGTGCTCGTCAGCGGCATCCCCGGCGCCGACCTGAACGATGCCGCGATGGCCGCTGCCAAGGCCTGGACCTACCGCCCGGCGACCAAGAACGGGGTCCCGGTCAAGGTCTGGAGGTCGGAGCAAGTCGTCTTCAAGCCGTAGCGACGCGCCACCGACTCGCTTGCGCGCAACTGGCGGGATAACATCCCGGCCATCGTGCTCCGGGTTGTTCCTCGCATCGCTCCCATGCTCGGCCTTCTGGCCGCGGTGTTCGCGTGCGCGAAAGCGCCCGCACCGGCTGGCCCCACCGCCGCGGCTCCACAACGAATCGTCTCCCTCACCCCCGCCCTGACGGAGATCCTCTTCGCGGTCGGAGCGGGCGATCGCGTCGTCGGCGTCACGCAATACTGCGATTTCCCGCCAGCCGCCAAGACGAAGCCCAAGGTCGGCGGCTACGTCAATCCGTCGGTCGAATCGGTGCTCGCGCTGAAGCCCGACCTCGTCCTCGTCAGCCCTGGTCCCGGGAACCGCGATTCCGCCCTGGCGATGCGCCGCGCCGGACTGCGGCTCGAGATCGTCCCCGCCGAAACCCTCGAGGAATCCCTCGCCGCGATCGAGCTGGTGGCACGCTATGCAGGAGCCGAAACGGCGGGACGCGACCTTGCGGCCACCGTGCGGGCTCGCCTCGGCGCGGTCGCGAAACGCGTGGCGGGGGCGCCGCGCGTGGCAACGTTTTTCTGCATCCAGACCGACCCGATCATCGCGGCGGGGCGCGACACGCTTCCCTCGCAACTTTTGGAACTCGCGGGCGGGTCGAACGTCGTCGAGGCCGCTCGCTATCCGCGCCTCGACGTCGAAGCGGTTGCCAGCGCCAGGCCCGAGCTGATCCTGCAGGCGCGCATGGACCTGGCGAGCGGGGATCCGCATGTCGAAGACGCCTTCTGGAAGCGCTGGCCGTCGATTCCCGCGGTGGCGCGCGGACGCGTCGTCGTCCTCCGCGACGACCTCACGCTGAGGCCGGGGCCGCGCGTCGCCGACGCGGCGGAAGAACTGGCCGCGATCCTCCACGGCGGAACCGACGGCGAAGGGGCGCGATGAGCCTCTTCGCCGCGCCGAACCGCCGGGTGCCCGGGCTGCTCGTCGTCGGGGCGAGCGTCGTCGTGGCCGGGGCCATCGCGGCCGGTGTCGGCTCGAGCAACCTCAGCCTTCACGACGTCGTGGCTGCGCTCTTGGGCGGTGGCGACGCCTCGACGCGCGGGATCGTGATCGACTTCCGCCTCGCGCGCGTCCTTCTCGCCGCGTGCGTCGGCGCGGCGCTCGCCTGTGCCGGCGCCTCGTATCAGGCGGTGCTGCGGAACCCGCTCGCCGATCCGTTCATCCTCGGCGTGTCGGGTGGCGCGGCCCTCGGTGCCGTGATCTTCATCGCGATCTCCCCGGCCTCCGGGTTGGGAGGATCGATCGCCCGCCCAGCCGCGGCGTTTGTCGGCGCGGTGTTGACCCTCCTCGTGCTCTTCGCTCTCGCGCGCTTCCAGGGTCGCACCGAGACGACCGCGCTCCTTCTGACGGGCGTCGTGTTGAACGCGCTCGATTCCGCAATCATCCAGTTCTTCGTCAGCGCCGGCGATCCCGCGCGATTTCAGGGGACGATGTCGTTTCTCATGGGCGCGATGAACGCGCCGTCGTGGCAGTCGCTCGGCATCGTAGCGGTCCTCACCGGCGCCGGAATCGCGCTGCTGCTCGCGCACGCGCACACGCTCAACCTGCTGGCGTTAGGCGACGAGGAGGCCGCCCAACTCGGCGTCCCCGTCGATCGCGCGACCTGGACCATCGTCCTTTCGGCCTCGCTCGTCACCGCCGCGGCCGTGGCCTTCACCGGGATCATCGGTTTCGTGGGACTCATCGTGCCGCACGCGATGCGCGCCCTGTTCGGGCCGGACCACCGCGTCCTCCTCCCCGCGAGCGCGCTGGCCGGCGCCGCGATGCTGATGCTCGCCGACGCCGCGGCGCGGACGTTCATCTCCCCTTCGGAGCTGCCGGTTGGCGTCGTCACGGCGCTCATCGGTGGTCCTTTCTTCCTCATCCTCTTGATGAAACGGTTGAGAGCATCGTGAGCGCACCGGCTCTCGCCATGGAGCGACTCTCCTTTGCCTACGGCAAGGCGCCGATTCTCATCGGGATCGATCTCTCCGTCGCGGCCGGAACGATCACCGGAATACTCGGCCCGAACGGCAGCGGCAAAACGACGCTCGTCCGCCTCGCCTCGGCGGCGCTGCGACCAGCGGCCGGACGCATCGCCCTCTTCGGAGACGACCTCGCCAGCTTGCCGGCGCGCGAGCGGGCGCGACGCGTCGCCGTCGTCCCGCAGGAGACGCACCCCGTCTTCGAGTTCACGGTCGAAGAGATCGTGCGCATGGGGCGCGCGCCTCACCTGGGGCTGTTAGGCCTCGAGGCACCGCGCGACCGCGCGATTGCCAGAGAGGCGATGGAGCGTTGCGAGGTCGACCAGCTCGCCCCGCGTTCCTTTCGCGCGATCTCGGGAGGCGAACGGCAGCGTGTGATGCTCGCGCGCGCGTTGACGCAGGAGGCACGCCTGCTCCTCCTCGATGAACCGACGGCCTTCCTCGACTTGAAGCATCGTCTGGCGGTCTACGCGCTTCTCGAGAAACTCCACCGGGAGAGCGGCCTGACCGTCGTCGTGGTGAGCCACGACATCAACCTCGCCGCGCGCCATTGCGATCGCCTCGTGCTGCTGCGCTGCGGCTCGATCGCCGCCGACGGCACGCCCGCCGAGGTCCTCCGCCCCGAGCCGATCCGCTCCGTGTACGAGGTCGATGTCGAGGTGCGCACCGACCCGTCGTCAGGGCGTCCATTCGTTATTCCGTTGGCGCCGCGCGATACCGCGTGATCGCGCTGCTGCGATTCCACCTGGCGGCGGGCGCCCGCGTTGCGCTTGCGGCCGCGGTCCCTCTGGCCGGAATCGCGGTGGTCGCCGTCGGCATGCAAGAGAACCCGGCGCGCGTTCTAGAAGTGATCGCGGCGGCGATAGCCGGGCCCTCGCCATCGTTCGGCGCGATGGCCGGGTTGTCGCTGGCCGCGCTCGGACTCGCGCTCTGGGCGGCGCCGCGCGTGACGCTCGGGAGCGACGGTTGGATCCGGCACCTTCCGTTGTCGACAGCCCAACATCGGCTCGCGTTGGTCCTCGCCACCGCGTGCGCCGAGGGACCTGTGGTCGCCGGGGCGGGAGGCCTCGCCGTGCTCGAAAGCTGGCGGAGCGGCCGGATCGCTTGGCTGGGGTTCATCCTGCCACCGGTCGTGGCAGTAGTCGCAGCGGCCCTGGCCCAAGGGCTTCGTCCCGCGCGGCGCCGCAGAGCTTGGCGCTCGTGGCCCTTGGGGCGCGGTGCCCTCGATGTTCGCATTGCATCCCGCGCGCTGGGATCGCGCGTCTTTTCTGCCTGGCTTTCCGGCGCGATCCCCATGGGGGCCGCGATCCTGTTCGTGACGAACAACGTCCTTCCTCCGGATGCGGTTCGCGGTGCGATCCGGCTCGGCGGAACTCTCGCGACGACGTTTGCCTTGGCCGGTCTCGCCGATTCTCTTGCGATACGACGACCGTCCTGGCCGTGGGCGCGCTCGCTCCCCCTGACGTCGCGACACCGCGTGGTTCGAGATGCCGTCATGCTCGGCTTCTTTTGCCTGCCGTTCCTCGTGACGGCGGCGGTCCTCGACGTCCGCTCTGCGACGGCGGTCGCCGCGGTGACGCCGCTTCTGGGGCTGCGCGCGGCCGCCGCGATGCGTCGTGGCGGAGAGTCCCGTTCTGCGGCCTCGGGTCCGGTGCTGATCGAAGGCGCGTTCACGAGCGCTCTCATCGCGCTCCTCCCGTGGCTGGGGATCGCCGCGTTGGCCGCCATCCCGTTAGCACTTCGCGCCGCCATCGAACGCGAACGCGCGCTCAAGGTCACGCGGTGGAGCGCGATCCACCACGTGGCCGCCGGAGACACTCTCTCGTGGACCGAGTGAGAATCTCCTTTCGCGGCGTCCGTTTCGCGTATCGAGCCGGGATCACGGTGCTCGATATTTCGGAGCTCGACATCAGGCGCGGGCTCACGCTCCTGCGAGGCGCGAACGGCGCGGGCAAGACCACGCTCTTGCGATTGGCGGCAGGCGTCGAGCGGCCGGACGAAGGAACGATCGCGATCGATGGGCACGACCTCTGGATCGACGAGGCAGGCGCCCGGGGTCCGATCGCCTACGTGCCGGAGCAGCCGGATCTGACGCCCTACGCGACGGTCTTCGAGATCCTCTCCTTGGTCGCGAGAGTGCGTGGCGAACCGGCCGCGTCGGCCTCGGCGGCGCTCGCCGCTGCAGGCCTTACGTCGTTGGGCGACCGCACGATCCGCGAATTGTCGCAAGGCCAGCGCCGCCGGGCGGTGCTCGGCGCCGCGATGATCGGGACCCCCGGCGTCCTCCTATTGGACGAACCGCTCGAGTCGCTTGACACGGAGATGCGGACGTCGCTCCTCGGTTGGATCGATGCCGCTGTGGAGCGCGGGGCCGCGGTTCTGGTTTCGACGCACGAAATCGGCCCCTTCGACGGCAAAGTGACCCGAACGATCGGGATGGATGCGGGCCGATTGCTTGGTACACTCTCGACATGAGCGCTCGATCCGTAGACCCAGCGCAACTCCCAGCGATTCCAAAAGATCTGGAGCGACTCGTCGCGGAGGCCCGGCGGATCACCGTCGACAATCCTGGAATCGAGTTCGAGAACGTCTGGCACACTCTTCTGGTTCTTCGCGAGACGCCACTACGGCGCCTCCAAGGGAGTTTGCGTCGTGGCCGAGCTGCCCCTCTTTGGTGAGGGCGAGATCGCGTTTCTCGCTGCGCTCCGCGCCGCGAAGATCGAGTTCCTCGTCGTCGGTCTGTCCGCCGCCGCTCTTCAGGGGGCACCCGTCGTCACCCGCGACGTCGATCTGTGGGTGCGCGATGTCGGAAGCGAGAAGTTTCTCGCCGTGCTGAAGCGGTTTGGGGCGGCGTATGTGCCGCCTGTCGGCTTGAACCCGCCCATGATCGTCGGTAAGCGGATCGAGTTCTTCGACCTCGTCGTGTCCGTGCAAGGACTTGACGGATTCGTCGCTGAATACGAACGATCTCGCGAGATCAAGGTGGGGACGACGAAGGTCCGCGTCCTCCCGCTGGACCGCATCATCGCGAGCAAACGAGCGGTGAATCGCCCAAAGGACCGCGCGGTGTTGCCCGTGCTCGAGGACGTGCTTCGCACGATCAAGGAAGCCCGGCCGTCGCGATACACCGTATCGACTCGCAAGACCGCGCGCGCCAAAACGAAATAGCGGACCAAATCGACGGCAGGACGACCCGATCGTCTCGCATGGAGGCGGGCGGCCTGGTTGGATGTTCTCCGGCGTGACGCGCCAGCACCTGAAGGAGGCGCCGGACGACGGGGATCTCGGACGTGATCACGAGCTCCAGCGTAACGAGAGCGGCGTCGCCGCGCTCGGGGTCGACCTCGGCTCCGGTCACGAGCACGGCCAAGCGCCGAGCCCCCCGGCCGCCAGGCCGGGGGGCGGCCCGCAGCCTATGCTGCGGGCGGCGCAAGGTGGGATCAACGAAGCCCGCTGCGACCCCGCATGCACGACGCGTGACGGCCGCACGGCCGGCGCGCGGCGTGCCTGCGGGGGACGCGTCTCGCTAATCGCCTCTTAGGCCGCAAGGGACCGGAGCGCGAAGCGCGGAGGGACCGGTCGGCCTAAGATTCGATTAGCGAGCGCGGAATGCGGCGCACCGCGAGTTGTCACCGCCGGTCACGGCGACCAGTCCGCCAAAGCCGGAACGCTGGACTGGTGATGGCGGTTCTTGATTTCTGCCAACACCGTCGAAGACTGGACAATTGGCAGCCGAGTCACCTCAATCCTAAGCCTTACGCTGCTGTCATCGTGATCTTCAATCCGGGGGGTCGGTGTCAACTGACCGGAAATTGTTCCGCTGGCTGGCTGTGCCTCCAGGGTGACGATTTCATTCTCCATCGCCCAAATCTCAGGGTCCCGTGTGAGCGCCGAGGTGATGAAAACGTAACCTTCGAATTGGCGCTGCCCGTAGTGATCGTCGGATCCAGTTCTGACCGGCATCCGTCCGATGAGTGTCACGTAGTTCTCGTCGTCGATGCGCGATCTCCCGGTCGGATCACACACACCTGAAAGGACGGCAAAGTCGTAGTTGCTGCCGTACTGGATCTCGCAGTGCAGGTCGCGCAGCAAGCATCGTGATCCGTCGAGAGCCATCTCGATCCGACCCCCGCTCACGCAGCCCAGGAAGAGCGATGACAGGATCGGAAGTACGAGCCGTCGCCACGTCATCGCGGTTACCAAATGCGGCCAAACTGGATTAGTACAGCGGCCCATCCGTAAGGCCCGTGGTCCCAGTACCGATCTCGGCCAACAGCGCTGAGAATCCGCCCTTGGAGCCGAACGTCAATGGCTGGATTCTTGTCGCCCCACCAGCTCGCTGCGTCATTGGCGTAGTGTTCCGCCTCATGAAGCGCCGTGCGACCAGCGCCCTCGTTATCAAATAGCTGGTTGTCTTCACCGTATTCGAAGTAGTCGAGGTTGAGATAAGCGGTATTGGCGCGCGGATCGTATTCACCCCTCGGCGTCCGGGTGTTGGTTCCCTTGTGTTCAAGCTTAAGCGTCGGGCCCTGGCCGTCGGTGAAGATCTCATCGATGTCTGCGCCGTAGAAGTGCTCAAAGTATTGCTTGGTCTCAGGCGTTAAGCTCTTGCGGGTCTCTTCGAGTGCGGCCTTCACCTTCTTCTGCTCGTTTTGTGTCCCATCTTCGACCTTGAAACACATCGGCCCCCTTCCATCGCAGGGGTTCGAGCCTCCGGGGTTGTACGGGTTGGGGTTGATCCCGTACATCCCGTTCGGGTCAACGAGGCGCATCGGATTCCCGAGCACGTAGGCATAGCGATTCCAACTCTGCGGCCTCGCTGCGCTTCCCCCGATCGGATCTGGCGACAGAAACCGCGGCAGCGAATCTCCGTAGTGCCTCGCCAACATGTAATCCATCCCAGCCTCGTATTCGCCCAGGTGGTCAATGGACCGGCGCGTATTGTGGCTTCGCGGTGGAGTGATCTCCTCTCCGAACGAGGAGCAGGCTACGCCGCGGGGCAGCGGAGTCAACGACAATTCTGCCGTCGTTGCGGAGTCGATTCGTGAAGGTGTGTCCTCCTGCTGAGCTACCTGCCTTGACACCCTTCCTCCCTCGCGCGTAACGTGCGTCTGATTTCGGTTCGATCTTTTCCAACTGATGTTCGTCGAGGGAAGCGGGTGAAAATCCCGCGCGGCCCCCGCCACTGTCAACGGGGACGCCTCGGGCACGTATCCACTGAACGTCAGTGATCCCACATGGGGTCGGACGTTTGGGAAGGAGCCCGAAGGCGGACGATCCGTGAGCCAGGAAACCTGACGAGCGTTCATCGCGCTGTCGCGCAAGTCGAACGGGAGGTTCGCATGCGACGTCTGGGATCCGGATTCCTCTTTCCATCGTGTCTTGTCTTCTTTTGTTGGGCGGTCGTGTGCCCGCCGTTCGTCGCCGCGGACAACGACGCCAAGGTCGACGAGCGGGTGCTCGTCACCGCAACGCGCCTTGACGACAAGAACGTGCCGGTCAGCGATGTCGCCGCGCACGTGACGGTCATCGATCGCGAGCAGATCGAAGCGAGCGGCGCGCGAAATCTCCAGGACCTCATGTCCGAGCTCACCGGTGTCGTGCTGATCGACCAGGTGGGAAACGACGTGCAGAAATCCCTCGACCTTCGCGGGTTCTCGGGGGGGAAGGGGGTCGCGGTGTTCGTCGACGGGACGCGCATCAACGACTCGCGAAACAACCTCGCGTCACTCGAGACCGTACCGCTCGACGCGGTCGAGCGGGTCGAGGTGACGCGCGGTCCGTCGGCCGCGCTGGCCGGCGGCGGATCCGAAGCGGGGGTGATCCGCGTGATCACGCGGCGCGGCACTCAGCCGGCCGCTTCGGTGTCGGCGTCGGGAGGCACCTTCAACACCGCGCGCCTCGACGCCACCTACGGGGGGAACTTCGGCCACTATGACCTGTTCGTGTCCGGGGCCTATGACACCACCGACGGCTTCAGGCCGAATTCCGGCGGCGATCAGAAGCGGTTCAACGCGTCGGGAGGCGTCGACCTCGGAGGGGGACGCCGCCTCGGGCTCGTCGTGCTCTCTTCGAGTCTCGACTACGGCGCGCCGGGCGCGCTGACGCTCGCCGAATTCGAAGCCAACCCTTGGCAAAACTCCTACAACCTGCTCGACGGATCGGACGTCGTCGAGCGGCAGGCGTCGCTGACCTTCCAAGGACCGGTCGGTGACGGTTTCTCGCTCGCCGCCACACTCTCCTACCGTTCCGGCGTCGCGCAGACGCTCTCCACCGGCCGCGCGGCGGCGACGTACGGAGGCTTCCTTCTCGATGGCGATGGTGGCACGTGGAGCGGCGTCGCGCAGGCCGCGCACGAGATCGGCTCGGCCTATGGATCGCATCTGTTGGCTTTCGGGCTCGAAGCTTCGGACGGTTCGACAGACAGCGTCGGCTATTTCACGTCACCCGCGGATCCCGGCTCGTACGACCCGTCGGCTCCGTCTTCCCGCAACGACGCGGGGGCCGGCAGTGTTGGGCTATTCGCTCAGGACACCTGGACGATCTCACCTCGATGGGGCGTCACGATGGGACTCCGCTCCGACCGGAACCGTGCCCGTTATTCCGAGACCGTCCCAGCAACGACGAACGGGAGCAAGGCGTTCTCCGAGATCTCGCTGCACGCAGGAGCGACGATGCACGCGAGTGCAGCCGTCGATCTGTACGCCTCCTACGGAGACGGGTTCCTCCCGCCAACGCCCGAACAGCTCTACGCGTTCCCTTTTTTCGGGAGCAACCCGGAACTCGAACCCGAGGACGCTCGCGCCTACGAATTCGGTCTTCGAAGCCGAGGCCGTCTCGGGTCGCTCGATGCCGCGTTCTTTTGGACGGATACGGCCAAAGAGATCGTCTACGACCCGACGCCCACGACGACCGATCCGTTCGGGCGCAACGTCAACGCAGGCACGACGCGGCGGCTTGGCGTCGAGCTGTCGGCGCGCGGACGTTTGGGGCGTGGCGTCTCGGGGTTCACGAACGTGACGTACACGGACTCGACTTTCACGAACGGGGCCGACGACGGCGACCAAGTGCCGCTCGTCCCGAACTGGCGTCTCGCCGCGGGGATCGATGCATCGCTCCCACGCGGCTTCGCGGTTCGCGCGGACGCGCTGTACGTCGGCGCGCAGGTTCTGGACAACGACCCCTCGAACAGCCAGCAGCGGCTCGCGGCGTACACGGTCGTCAACCTGCGCCTGGGCTGGGAGCGGACGCTAGGATCCGGCGCGGACTCCCGCCGTGGCACGTTGGGTCTCTTCGTTGCGGCGGAGAATGTTTTCGATGAGGTCTACGCGACCCGCGGCATCTACGCCTTCGAGTTCTCGACGTTCACTCCGGCAGATTTCGTGACACCCGCGCCGGGGCGGCGTTATCTTGCGGGCCTGACCTGGCGGATGTGAACGCCGAAGACGGAGCAACCATGCCGCGCCTCACGAAGATCTACACGAAAACGGGCGATGACGGGACGACGGGGCTGGGAGGCGGCCAGCGCGTTGCCAAGGACGCGCTTCGCATCGAAACTTACGGGACCGTGGACGAGTTGAACTCGCAGCTCGGGGTGGCTCTGGCCGCAGGTCTCGAAGCGACTCTGGCGGCGGAGCTGACGCGGGTGCAAAACGAGCTGTTCCACTTGGGGAGCGACCTTTGCGTGCTCGAGGCCGACAAAGCGGCCCGACCGGTGCCACGCATCGAGGACAAGCACGTTGTCGCCCTCGAATCGGCGATGGACCGCATGACGGAGCCGCTCGGGCCTCTGATGAACTTCATCCTGCCCGGAGGCTCCTTGGGGGCAGCGCAGCTTCACGTCGCGCGCACCGTCTGCCGCCGCGCCGAACGTCTCGCGGTGGCGTTGGCACGGCAGGAAGCAATCGGCGCCTCCGTGATCCCCTACTTGAACCGTCTCTCGGATGCCCTGTTCGTGATGGCGCGCTGGGAAAACCGGCATCGCGGCGTGGATGACGTCACGTGGAACTCCCACCTGTAAAAAGGGGACTGTCCCCTATTTACAGGCGCGAGGTCACATCCGCCGGCTTCGACGCCCCCACCATGAACTGAAGACACTGGATCACGGTGTCGCGTAGGAGCGTGCGGTCGACCAGGATGTCGATCATCCCGTGCTCGAGCAAGAACTCAGCCCGTTGAAACCCCTCGGGGAGCTTCTGACGGATCGTCTGCTCGATCACGCGGGGGCCGGCGAACCCGATCAGCGCCTTGGGCTCCGCGATGATCAGGTCGCCCAGCATCGCAAAGGACGCCGTGACGCCGCCGGTCGTCGGGTCGGTCAAGATGGAGACGTAGGGAATCCCCTTCTCGTCGAGTCGCGCCAGCGCCGCCGAGATCTTCGCCATCTGCATGAGCGAG
>Ga0315287_10005645_pt1 | contig 12348 bp, 10 predicted proteins | sample YL17G11_0_MG_FD_205037 | JGI IMG/M metagenome (GOLD analysis project Ga0315287, IMG submission 205037) | Sediment microbial communities from Yellowstone Lake, YNP, Wyoming, USA - YL17G11_0 | ecosystem: Environmental > Aquatic > Freshwater > Lake > Sediment | place: USA: Wyoming | collected...
GACGCCGGTGAGCCGCCGGTGAGGGCGTCGGCGGCCATGATCACCGCCGAGGCCGTGTAGGTCGACTGCTCACCCCCGGGGAAGTGGACCTCCTCGGGAACCACGATGCCGGTCCAGTAGCGGTCCTCCTCGCTGCGGAGGCGCTGGGACCAGGCGAACAGCTCATGGGCCGTGTCGTCCTCGCCCACGGCAAGGTGGGCCATCGCGCACTCGCAGGTCTCCGCCGCGGTGATCCACGGCCGGTCCGACACGCAGCGGATGCCCCAGGCGTCGGTCACGAAGGCGTCCCGGCGGTGGTCGAGGCGCTCCCGGCCGGCGTCGCCGAGGATCGCACCGGTGAGCACGGGGTAGTACCAGTCCATGGCCCAGCGGTGCTTGGGGGCGAAGGCCTCGGGGACCTCGCGGATGGTGCGGGCGAGCTTCGCCGCGGAGCGGCGCCAGGAGGCCCGCTCGTGACCCAGTTCGTCGGCGATCGCGATCGCGCACAGGAGGCTGTGGCTGATCGACGACGACCCGGTGAGCAGGGCGAACGTGAACGGTGTGCCGTCGGCGTAGCGGGCCCAGATCACCTCGCCCCGGTGGGTCTGCAGGCCCCGCACGAACTCCACGGCGTCCTCCACCATCGGCCACATCGCCTCCAGCGCCCCGCGGTCGCGGTACATGAGCCAGTGGAACCACACACCGGCCGCCACATAGGCCACGCAGTTGGCGTCGAGCTTGTCCTGCTCGACGCGGTCGGGCAGGTAGTACTGGTGCCAGGCGCCGTCGTCGCGCTGGGTCTTCTGGAGCCACTCGAAGCCCAGCTCGGCCTCGCGGCGGTGGCCGCCCAGCATGAGCGCCATGAGGGCCTCGGTGTGGTTCCACGGGTCGGCGTGGCCTCCGGGGAACCACGGCACCATCCCCGACGCGAGCTGCCACTCCGCGATGGCCTCGACCGTGGCCTGCAACTGCTTGGCGGTGACGACGTCGTCGACGTCGCGAAGGAAGCTCGGGGAGTCAGGCACCGGCACCCACCTTCTTGGCCGCCCTCGTCGCCGCCGTCGTCTTCCCGGCCGCGGCCTTGGTGTCGGCCGCGGTCTTCCTGGGCTTGGCCTTGGTGGTGGGCGCCTTCTTCGGGGTGGCCTTCCTGGCTGTCGCCCTCGGGGCCGTCGCCCTCGGGGCTGTCGCCCTCGGGGCCGTCGCCCTCCTGGCGGCCGCCCTCGGGGCTGTCGCCTTCGGGGCTGTCGCCTTCGGGGCTGTCGCCTTCGGGGCCGTCGCCTTCGGGGCTGCCGCGCCCGCAGGCTGTCGGGCCGGCCACGGCGACTCGGGCTTGCGGGCGTAGACCACAACGCTCTTGCCGATGACCGGGTTGAGCAGTGCCTCGGCCCGGCGGGTGACGAACGGAGCCGACACCATGTCCCACACCAACAGCTCGTGGTACGCCTTCACGAGGGGGTGGCTGTCGTTGGTGGGGCCGATGAGGCAGCGCAGCCACCAGTAGGGGGCGTGCAGGGCGTGGGCCCGGTGCGATGCCTCCGCCTGCAGCCCGGCGGCCTGCAGCCGGTCCCGAAGGAGGCCCTCGGTGTAGATGCGCACGTGGCCGCCGCGGGACAGGGGCGCGTGGTACTCCGCGGAGAGGGCCCAGCAGATCTTCTCGGGCAGCCATGCCGGCACCGTGGCGGCCAGCACCGCTCCGGGCTTGAGCACCCGCCGCAGCTCGGCCATGGCCGCGGAATCATCGGGGATGTGCTCGAAGACCTCCGAGCAGATGATGTGGTCGAACGTGTCGTCGGAAAACGGCAGGTGCAGGGCGTCGCCGTTGACGCACGTGCCCAGGCCGCCGGCCGGCGCCTCGCCGGTGTCCTGCATGGCCCACATGAGGTCGCGCACCGGCGGCAGCTCGTCGAAGCCGTGGTCGAGGGCGACCACCCGGGCGCCCCGGCGGAAGCACTCGAAGGAGTGGCGGCCGGCGCCGGCGCCCATGTCGAGCACCAGGTCGCCCTCGCGGAGCTCGAGTTGGTCGTAGTCGACGGTCAGCATGACGTGGTCCTTGTCGTCGTCGGTGTCGTCGTCGGTGCCGTCACCGTGCTCGGGCCCGGCTGTCGGCGGGCAACTCCAGCAGCGCCCGGTAGTGGTCGACGGTCTTCACGGCGGTGTGGCGCCAGCTCCAGCGGTCGATCACCCGCTCGCGCCCGGCCTTGCCGATCCGCTCGGCGGCGTCGGGGTCGTCGAGCACCGCCATGATGCCGCGTGCGAGGTCGGCCGCGTCACCGGGGCGCACCGAGTAGCAGGACTCGCCGTCGGGGCCGGCCACCTCGGGCAGGGCGCCGCCGGTGGTGGCCACCAGCGGGCAGCTCGTGCTCATGGCCTCGATGGCCGGCAGGGAGAAGCCCTCGTACAACGAGGGCACCACCGCGCAGGCGGACTCGTTGTAGAGCTCCACGATGCGCTCGTCGGGCACACCGGAGACGAACTCCACGACGTCGCCCAGGCCGAGGTCCGCGATGGTGCGCTGGGCCACCGAGCCCTCCTTGAGCCGGCCCACCATCACGAGGCGCAGGTCGGCCTCGGGACGGTCACGGCGGATCAGGGCGAGGGCCTCCAGCAGGTAGCGCTGGCCCTTCATGGCCACGTCGGAGGAGGCGGTGGAGATGATCTGGTTTCCCCTGCGCTCCACGTCGGCCATGGGGGTGAACAGGTCGGGGTCGACGCCCACGGGCACGATGAACAGCCGCTCGGGCGACACGAGGTGGTCGCGGCAGATGTCGTCGTATGAGTTCTTCGACACCGTGATCACCCGGCGGAGGCGCTTGGCCACGCGTGTCTGCATCTTGGTGAACGCGTACCAGCGGGCCTTGTTGAAGCGCTGGCGCCGGCTCTCGGCGTGCTCCATCTCGAGGCGCCGGTCGACGGTGATCGGATGGTGGATGGTGCCGAGCACGGGCAGGCCCATGCGCTCCATGGCCAACAGGCCGTAGCCGAGGCACTGGTTGTCCTGCACGAGGTCGAAGTCGCCCACCCGCGGTCGCAGGTGGTCCCACGCCCGCATGGAGAAGGCCAGCGGCTCGGGGAAGGTGCCCGAGGAGAACGAGGTGACCTCGAGCCAGTCCCAGCGGTCCTTCAGCTCCCAGATGCCGGGCATCCGCATGGGGAAGTGGTCGTTGTAGATGTCGAGGCTCGGCAGCTCCACGAGGGGCACCCGGGGATCCAGCACCGGGTACGGCTGGCCCGAGAGCACCTCGGCGGAGTGACCCAGGTCGCACAGGGCCTTGGTGAGGTGGCGGGTGTACACGCCCTGGCCCCCGACGTGCGGCTTGCCCCGGTACGTGAGGTAGGCGATCCGCAGTGGGTCGTCGGGGCCCGGCTTCGGGCGGGTCGACGGGCCACTCGGGGAGGGAGGGGCGGCGTTTGGCATGACGTACCAGCGTCGCCGCGCCCCGTGGTGTCGGTCAAGTGAGCCGCCACTCAACGTGGCCGTGCCGCGGTCCCGTGTCGGCTGGCGGCGCCGGCGCCGACGGCGGCGGGAATGTGGTGCAATGGCCAGCCATGCGAGCCATCGTGCAACGGGTGTCCTCGGCGTCGGTCACGGTACGGCCACCGGGCCCCGCTTCCGACGCGTCCGGGGCGTCCGTGCCGGAGCAGGCACCCGCGCCGGCCGAAGGGGTCGTCGGATCGATCGGCGAGGGTCTGGTGGTGCTGGTCGGCGTCACCCACGACGACTCCCGGGCCGAGGTCACGAAGATGGCCGACAAGCTCTGGAACCTGCGGGTGTTCCCCGACGGACAGGGGGCGATGAACCGCTCCTCGGCCGACAGGGCCGCCGAGCGGGGCGCGGCCGAGCTGCTCGTGGTGAGCCAGTTCACGGTCTATGGCGACACCCGCAAGGGGCGACGCCCCTCGTTCGTGGCCGCGGCCCGTCCCGAAGCGGCCGAGCCCCTCATCGATCACCTGGTGGCGGCCCTGCGGGGCCTCGGCGCCACCGTGGCCACCGGGCGCTTCCGCGCCGACATGGCCGTGTCGCTGGTGAACGACGGGCCCGTCACGCTCCTGTTGGAGGTGTGACCGCCCCGGTCGACGGGGATCGCCGCCGCATGGCCCCGAAGGCCACCAGGAGCAGGATCCCGGCCACGACGAGGGCGGGGACGTCACCGAGGGCCTGGGCGGGCATGGTGGAGTCGTAGCGCGGGATCGTGCGGGTGACCACCTTCTGCTCCGACACGTCGGTGCGCTGGTGGATGCCCCCGTCGGGGTCGAAGAACCCGGAGAAGCCGGTGGGCGCGGCCTGCACCACCCAGCGGCCGCTCTCCATGGCCCGCAACTGCGAGGTGGCCAGCTGCTGGGTCTGCACCTCGGTGAGCCAGTAGCTGGAGCCGTTGGTGGGGTTGAGCACCACCTGGCCACCGGCCCGCACCCCTTCGCGCACGCGCCGGCCGAAGAAGATCTCCCAGCTGATGGCCACCGCCATCGGGCCGCCGGGGGTCTGCACCACGGCCACCCCGTTGCCGGGCACCGCGTCGCGCTGCGGCAGGGCGGAGCCGGCGACCGGCTCCATGATCGCCCGCATGGGCACGTACTCCCCGAAGGGCACGCGCCGCTTCTTGTCGAAGCGGGTGCCGAGCGTCCCGTCGGGGTTCAGCACCTGCACGAAGTTGTTGAAGCTCTTGTCCCCGGCGTCCTCCACCGCGCCGACCAGGATCGGGGCGCCGATCCTGGCGGCCTGGGTGGCCAGCTCGCGGCGCCACGGGTCCTCGGCGAACTTGCCGGCCACGTTCACGGCGTTCTCGGGCCACACCACCAGGTCGACGCGGTCCTTGTCGGTGCGGTCGTCGTTGGCGGGGATGGCCCTGGTGGCCTGGAGGTGGCGGTCGAACACGAGCGGCTCCTCGCCGGCGGTGTAGCGCGTGCCCTGGGGCCCACCCCCCTGCACCGCGGCGATCCTGACGGTGCCCACGGGGTCGCCCAGCGGCCACAGGGCGCCGCCCAGCGCCAGGAGCGCGACTCCGGCGACGATCGCGCCGGCCGGCCGCCACTCCCGTCGCGCTGCGAGGTACAGCGCCACGCCGAGCGCGGCCACGGCCCCGCCGAGCAGGAGGGCGCCGCCGAGGCGGGCGATGAACAACAGCGGGGTGTGGGTCTGGGTCATGGCGAGCATCGACAGGGGCACCCCCCCGAACGGCGCATGGCTGTGGAACCACTCGAACACGATCACGGCGGCCGGGAGCACCAACAGGCGGCGGCGGTCACGGGGGCAGGCCAGGGCGACCACCGCCACCATCGGGCCCCAGCCGAGGAGCACCCCCACGACGTAGCCGGGTTGGGTCAGCTCCCACATCCACAGGGTGGAGGGCCCGAACCACCCGATGCCCACGGCCCAGCCGATGAAGAAGCGGTCACGGGCCCGGCGGTCGTCGAGCAGGTGGGCCCACAGCGCGATGCCCACCAGGGCCAGGGGCCACCATCCCCACGGGGGCATGGCGAAGCAGATCGCGAGGCCGGCCAGCAGCGCCAGGGGCAGCGTGATGCGAAGGGAGCGGGTGGGGCCGTCCATCAGCCTGAGATTGTCGCGCCGCCGCCCCCACAGCGGCTCATCCGGCCCGGGTGGGCTCTCAGGCGGCCCGGCGGTGACTTGCCCTTGTTTGCGCGCCGAACCAAGGTGGTGGTGATGGTTGACGACCAAGTGACGCCCGGTCTCCGGCACGTCCGCTCCCGGCCCACAACGCGGGCCACCCTCGTGTCGGTGCTCTTCCTTCCGGCCCTGGTCGTGGTCGCTTCGCTCGGAGTCTCCGGTTGCGGTGGTGGCGACAAGGCCTCCGGTGGCAGCGCGGGCACGAGCCAGGGCAGCGACGACACCCCGTCGGGCTACACGGTCGTGCCGGCGCCGTCGGTCAAGGACGTCTCGCTGCCCCGGGCCGACGGATCGGGCCCGGTGGCCATGCCGGCGGTACCCAACGGCCTGCGACTTGTCTACTTCGGCTACACGTCCTGCCCCGATGTGTGCCCGACCACCATGTCGGACCTCCGCCGGGCGATCGCCAAGCTGCCGGCCGGCGAGCGCGACAAGGTGCAGGTGGCGATGGTGTCGATCGACCCGGCCCGCGACAACGGTCCCCGGCTCACCGACTACGTGCACAACTTCTTCCCCGAGGGCGATGCCCTGCGCACCGACGACCAGGCCGCGCTCAAGGCCGCCACCTCGCCGTTCGGCGCCCAGTACAGCGTGAAGACCAACGCCAAGGGCGAGGTCGAGGTCACCCACACCGCCGAGGTGTACGCCGTGGACGACAAGGGCAACGTGGTGATGCAGTGGCCCTTCGGCACCAGCTACCAAGCGATCTCCAAGGACCTCCGGAATCTGTTGAAAGGAAGTGCATCATCATCATGAGCACCACCCCGAAACTCCTTCACCGCTCGCTGGTGCTTGCCGGCGCACTCGTCCTCGCGGCCGGTCCGCTCGCCGCCTGCGGCAGCGACACCGACAAGGACGCCAAGTCCTCGGGCTCGACGACCACCGTGGCTTCGTCGAGCGCACCGTCGGTCAGCGACGTGTGGGCCCGGACCGGCACCACCGGTGGTACCAGCGCCATCTACATGAAGGTCGTCGGCGGCAAGGACGCCGACGCGCTCACGGGAGTCGAGGTGCCCTCCGATGTCGCCGCCTCGGCGCAGATCCACGAGACAATGAAGGCCGGCGACATGGGCAGTTCCACGACGATGGGCGGCTCGGGCATGGGCAGCTCCACGACGATGGGCGGCTCGGGCATGATGGGAATGCAGGAGGTCGCCAAGGTCGACATCCCGGCCGGTGGCACCGTGGAGTTCAAGCCCGGCGGCTACCACGTGATGCTGAACGACCTGAAGAAGGACCTCAAGGCGGGCGACACCATCAAGGTCACCCTCACCTTCGACAAGGCCGGCAAGGTCACCGGGACCGCCACGGTCAAGGACGTCTGAGAGGCCAACGGTGCGTCGATCCCTCCTCCGCTTGTTGGCTGCCGTCGTCCTGCTGGGCGTCGGGGGAGGGATCGCGGCCTGCGGGAACGACAAGCCGGAGCTCAAGGTCGTCGACCCGCAGGCCAAGAACTCATACGACTACGACTACGTGATCCCCTTCGGCACCGGCAAGCGGCTCGACGGGGGCGAGAAGGTCAAGATCGTGCCCGGTGTGCTGGACGCAAAGGTCGGCCAGCGCATCCGGATCCGCAACGACGACGCGCGCGGGGCCGCAGTCGGCATCTTCTGGGTGCCGGCCGGCCGCACGGTCGCCATGGAGTTCACCGAGCCCGGCACGCTGAGCGGCCAATGTGACGTGCACCCCAGCGGCGTGTTCACCATCAACGTGTCCAAGGACTGACGGCGCCGGGTTGCGGCGGCGTGGGGAACGGCTCGGGAGGGCAGCGATGGTGCGGGCGGCGAACCCGGACAGGGGATCGACGCGGGGGGTCCTGGCCGCGGCGGCGATGGTCGTGGCCTGCGTGGTGTCGTCGTGTGCCGTGCCCACGGGGTCGACTCCGGCATGGGCACGCCCCCACGCGGAGGTGCCGTCGGTGCCGTTCCCCGCGGCCCGTTCCTTCACCGTGGCGCCCGACGTGCTCGAGCGGATGGCCTGCGATGCCTGTGAGTCTGCGGGCGCGACTCCGCTCGACTCGGCGCGGTTCTTCTACGGGCGCCTGCCGCTCGACGCCACCGAAGCGTTGTTGCGCGGCCCCCACACCGGGGCGCCGGCCCAGCTGGGCAACCTGTTCGTGTCGGGTTACTTCGGGGGGCTGTACCTGCGCGACAACCTGTCGTCGATCGGCGCCGGCCCGACCGCGCCCGTCCCCGCCGCGCCCCTCGCCGGCCCCGGGCTGGCGTCGATCGGCGCCGGCCCGACCGCCCCCGCCGCGGCCACGGCCGCGCCCCTCGCCGGCCCCGGTGTGCAGGAGGCCTTGCGCGACTACGTCGGCGGCGCCACCTACGGCGCGCTCGACGGTGTCGTGACGGGCCTCGTCGAGACCGCCCGTCACGGGTCCGACGGCGAGGTGCGCAATGCCTCGGTGGTGCTCGCCCAGCTCCTGGCCGTGATCTACGGCTACAACCGCGGGTACCTCGAGGTCGCGATCGCGAACCCCCCGGGCGGCACCGATCCGGTGCCGGCGGCCCTGTCGTGCCCGTCGTTCTTCGACTGCCGGGCCGGCACCCTGGCGCTCGCCTCCCTCGACGACCTGGCCCCCACGCTCGGCCGGTTGGTCGCCCCGCCCGATGCCGGATGGCAGTCGCTGGCGTCGTCGCTGCTGTCCACCGGTGGGGGCAGCGTCGCCGGGGGCCGGGCCGTGTGGGACCGGCTGCTGTCGGGCAGTGGGTTCGACCCCGCCGGCTACACCGCCATCATCGACCTGTCCTACGGCTTCCTCGAGGTCACCGAAGCCGCTCTGCTGGCGGTCTCGGAGGGCGCGACGGGCGACCTCGCCATCGGACGTGACGGCCTCGTGGTCGCGGCCGGGCTGTTGCTGTGGGCCGGCTCCTACTTCCTCGGCCTCGCCTCGGCCGCCCCGACCGACGTGCTGCCTGTGTTGCACTGCGGCGGGCCCGCCTGACAGTGATGATGTGTGTGGGAGCTCCGGTCCGGGTCTGCCCCACCGCCTGACTGACTTCGGGTCTTGAACGCGATTTGGCGGCCCGGGTCCGGAGTTCCCACGTGCACTCACCTTCGGGGCGTTCGTGACCTAATAGGAGCCTGCGCTATCAGGCGCCCATCACTGTCTTGTCCGCTTGTCCTCAGCGGGTGCGTGCCACCACCCCAATCCGCTTACGACAACGAAGAGGTGATGGCAATGACAACCATCGCAGACGAAGCAATCTGTGTCACCGTCGGCATCGACACCCATGCCGACCTGAACGTGGCCGCGGTGCTCGACCGACAGGGCCGCCTGTTGGGTACCGAGTCGTTCCCCACGACCAGCGCCGGGCATCGACGCCTGGAGGCTTGGGCCGTCGGGTTCGGTCCGATCGACGCCGCTGGCATCGAGGGCACCGGCGCGTGGGGAGCTGGTGTGGCCCGACACTTCGGCGCGCGGGGCTACCAGGTCGTCGAAGTCGACCGGCCCGACCGCAAGACCCGCTACCGGCGCGGCAAGTCCGACACCATCGATGCCGAAGCCGCTGCTCGAGCTGTGCAGGCCGGCACCGCGACGGGAACCCCGAAGACCCGAACCGGTCTGGTGGAGTCGATCCGGGCTCTGCGAGTGGCCCGACGTTCAGCGATCAAGGACCGCTCCGCGGCCATGCACCAGATCCACAGCCTCGTGTCCACCGCCCCCGACGACCTGCGGGCCCAACTGCGCACACTGCCCGCCCGCCAACTCGTCGCTGCCTGCGCCGGGTTCCGCCCCGGCGACCTGGCCGATCCCACCCAGGCCACGAAGTTCTCGTTGCGTTCCATCGCCCGCCGCCACCAACACCTCGACACCGAAATCACCGACCTCGACACCCAACTCGAGACCCTGGTGAACGCTGCTGCGCCCGCATCGCTGCTGGCCCGACCCGGCGTTGGCATCGATGTCGCCGGCCAACTCCTCGTCACCGCGGGTGACAACCCCGACCGGCTCCAGAGCCCCGCCGCGTTCGCCCACCTCTGCGGTGTCGCCCCCATCCCTGTCGCCTCAGGCCGATCCGACGCCTACCGGCTCAACCGGGGCGGCGACCGCGCCGCCAACGCGGCCCTCTACCGCATCGTGCTCTGCCGGCTGCGCTGGGACCCCGACACCCGCGCCTACATCGACAAGCGCACCAAAGAAGGCAAAACCAAGAAGGCCGCCATCCGCTGCCTCAAGCACTACATCGCCCGCGAGATCTACAACGACCTACGCCAACTCACCCCTTGACATCCATAGGAGCATCGTCCCGCAGGGCAGCCGCCCGGTCGCCCGGGAGCGGAGCTGCCTGGTCGCCCCGGAGCGGAGCCGCCGGGTCGCCCGGGGGCGGCGTGATCTCGGACGGATCGTGGCACGTGGTCGCGGGATTGGTCCGAGATCGGGGGTGGCGGGTCGGAACCCTGGCTGGCGGCGTGATCTCGGACGGATCGTGGCACGTGGTCGCGGGATTGGTCCGAGATCGGGGGTGGCGGCGCTCACCTCCGGGGGCAGTTGTGATGGTCCGGGCGGGGGGCCCTCAGCCGGCGAGGGTGGCCGCGGCCTCGCGGCCCTGGCGGATGCAGGCCGGTATGCCGAGGCCCCGGTAGGCGGCGCCGGCCACCCGCACCCGGCCGACGGTGTCGGCCTCGAGGGCGGCGTCGATGCGGTCGACCCGGCCGAGGTGGCCGACGGTGTACTGGTGGAATCCGTGGTGCCACGGCGACACGCGCACGGCCACCGGCTCGGCCGTGATGCCCATCGTGGTGCGCAGGTCGGCGAGCAGGCCGGCCACCAGATGGTCCGGGGGGAGGGTCTCGCCGCGGTGGTCGTGGCGGTGCCCGCACGACACCCGCAGGATCACGTGGTGGCCGTCGTCCCACTGGGGCCACTTCGCCGAGCCGAACGAGACCGCGGAGAGCAGCATCCCCGCGTCGCGGGGCACGAGGAACCCGCTGGCCCCGAGGCCCGCGCCCGGCTCGTCGCGGCTGCCGGCCCCGGGGACGTCCTCCCGGCGAAACGCCATGGTCACGAGCGTTGCCGAGGTGGTCTCGATCGTGGCCAACCCGACCGCGGCCCCGGGGCTGGCGCCCCCGACGAGTGCCGCGGCCACGGCGGCCGAAGTCGCCACGATCACGCCGTCGGCCTCGATCACATCGGTCCCGTCGGGGCCGGCCACTCCGACGGCCACCTTGTCCCCGACGATGTCGAGCGAGGTGACGCGGGCGCCGGGGCGCAGGCCGGCTCCCTTGGCCGCGAGTGCGTCCACCAGGGCGTCGACCAGCGTGGCGGTGCCGCCGAGGAGCGCGCGGAACACGGGGCCCTTGCCAGCCGATGCGGTGCGGCGGCGCAGCTCGTCGGTGAGGCACCCACCGACGGTCGCGGCGTCCGCGAGTTGGGGAGTGACGGCCTGCAGCGACATCTCCTCGACGTCACCCGCGTTGATGCCGCCGACCAGCGGGCCCACGATCCGGTCGACCAGTTCGTCGCCGAAGCGGGCGCGGAGGAACGCGCCGATGCTGATGTCGTCGACCTGGGGAGGGTCGTCACGGCCCGATTCGGCGGCAACCGCCGCGAGTCCGTCGTCGGTGAGCAGGCCGGTGGCGGCGAGGTCGTCGAGGTCGAGGGGCACGCCGAGCACCGACCCGGCGGGGAACCAGCGGAGCTCGTGGCCGGTCCACACCTTGGCCCGGGTCGCCGCGGGCTGGGTCAACAGGCCTTCGAGGCCGAGCTCATGGCACAGCCCGACCGCGTCGGGCACGCGGGCCAGGAAGTTGTCGGCGGCCTCGTCGACGGTGAGCGACTCCCCATCGGGCAGCTCAAGGGGGGTGGTGCGGATGAGGCCACCCCATCGGTCAGAGGCTTCGAGCACCGTCACCTCGGCGCCCCGGCCGACGACTTCCCACGCCGCGGCAAGGCCGGTGATGCCGCCGCCCACGATCACGATCCTGCCCGCCATGGCGGTCTCCTTCAGTCGGTGGGCGTGGCGCCGGCGGTGCCCCGCACGAGGTCGGCAAGCGCCCCCATCACGGCCGGGTCGGCGTTCACGACGTCGGTGCGGGCGAAGGCGAGCCCCACCGACTGGGCGAGTGCGCGGGCCTCGATGTCGAGGTCGTAGAGCACCTCGAGGTGGTCCGAGGTGAATCCCTGGGGGACCACGAGGACGCCGTCGGCCCGTCCGGTGTCGGCCAGATCACGGATGACGGCGAGGATGTCGGGGCCGCGCCAGGGCTCGGGGGTGCGGCCGGCCGACTGCCAACCGAGGCCCCAGCCGGCCCACCGGGTCAGCCCGACCCGCTCGGCGGTGGCCTCGGCCGACTCGTGGAGCTGGTCGGGGTAGGGGTCGTCGACCAGTACCCGCTCGGGCAGGGAGTGGGCGGTGAACACCACCTTGGTCCGCTCGGGCAGGTCCTCCAGCGCCCGGCGCACCGCCGCGGCCTGGAAGTCGAGCAGCTCGGGCAGCAGGTGCCACGAGTCGATGCCGGCGAACGGCGTGGAGCGGGTGGCGGCGGCCGAAGCCGCCCGGGCGTGGTACTGGCCCACGCTGAATGCCGACCAGTGCGGCGCCAGCACGAGGCCGACCACCTGCTCGACACCATCGGCCAACAGCTCGGCCACGCCGTCCTCGATGAAGGGCGCGGCGTGCTTCTGGCCGAGGCGCACCGTGAACCGGCCGGGCTCGGCGGCGTCGAGCGCGGCGGCGATCGCATCGAGCTGGGCCCTGGTCCGTTGGGTCAGGGGGGAGATGCCGCCGATGGCGTCG
>Ga0315287_10005646_pt1 | contig 12347 bp, 5 predicted proteins | sample YL17G11_0_MG_FD_205037 | JGI IMG/M metagenome (GOLD analysis project Ga0315287, IMG submission 205037) | Sediment microbial communities from Yellowstone Lake, YNP, Wyoming, USA - YL17G11_0 | ecosystem: Environmental > Aquatic > Freshwater > Lake > Sediment | place: USA: Wyoming | collected...
TCATGACTTCCCGCAACCCTTCGTAACCCGCCCTCCCGATGATGAACTCGATGGCCGAGGCGGCTTGGGCATAGGCTAAATGAACATCCTCCGGGTTTTCGAGCCTTACGAGCGATGGCTCCATTTTCTCGAAGGGGATCAATTTGTCTGCGGACAGAGCCCGGGCCAGAAGGTTCTGGTACGTGGCCGAAAGGTAGGAGGGGCCGTCCCGCCAGCGCGTCTCCTCGTATTTGGAAAGCCCCTCGTGGAACCAGATCGGGGCCTTGTTCGCCGTCTGCCTGACGATCAGGTAGTGCATGTATTCGTGGCTGATGGCGTCGAGCCAGCGGTAGCCGTAAACCAGGCTCCGGGGCGAGAGGAGCATGAGCTTGTTGAACTGGGTGAGACCCACGGCCCCCGTAACTTCGATATCCCGCGCCGAGAGCGTGGAAGCGTAATAGAAGGCCTTGGTGTCGGGAAAGACTTCCACCCGCACCTTCTCCTTCGGCTCGAAAGCGTACTGCCGGGCCATGGCCTGATAGGTTTTTTCCAGGGTGTCGATGAGGTAGTCCTTGAGGACCCCGTCCTGCTTCTCGTCCAGGAGGATAACGAAATGAGGACTTTCGAATTTGGCGTATGAATTCAAAACCCCGATCGTTTGCTCCACGAAAAGAGTGAAGGCCCTCTTACGCTCGTCTTCTTCCCCGGCTTCGAGGGACGCCCTCATCAGTTTCAACGCCTCCGGGTAATCTCCGCGGTGGAAGGCAATTTGGGCGGCAAGCTCAAGAAGCTGGGGATTCTTCGGCTCCCGGGAAAGATTCGTTTTGACCTCCGCCCAGGCATCCTCCACCTCCCACTTTTCCAGTTTTTCCGTCAGAGCGCGGAGGTTCTCAGAAGAGACGGGTTGGGCAGGCAAGGATAAAGGATAAAGGCAAAAGGCAAAAAGGAACACAAAGACCCAGGATGATCTCGGGTGCTTAGAAAAAAAGTTTTGTGCAAATTGACAACAAATTTCAGAAATCCCCCCTGTCCCCCCTTTGACAAAGGGGGGTTGAGGGGATTTCGGGGAAATTCTTGGGAACCTGCCTTCGCCTTTTTGGGCAAACCGGATGCCCTTTTGCCCGGGCATGGGACCGCCGGTCGATTGGCAATCACTTCGTTTGTTTGAACTCGCTAAAGAGATGACTTTCCCCAAAAGAAGCATGATTTTCTTCTCAGCGAAACTGGCGACGAACCGAATTTCCGAACCGTTCCTCACGAGCCATCTCATTCCGTAAGACCTCGGAAGTATTTCTCCACTTTGCGCTTGTATTGCGACGGGACTTCCTCTTTCAGGCTCTCCATGACCTTCTCGCGGAAGATCTTGGGCACCTGATAGGCGTCTTTCGAGGGCGTTTCAAACTCCTCGCGGTCGAGTCCTGTGTACCCCCTCTCGAGGGGCCGGTTGATCTGCGGCTGGGGGAGGGTCGGCATGGGAATCCAGGGTCCGTAGTACCACCCCGGCCGCGGGTCGTACCCCCAGGGGTAGCCGTAGCGCATGGCCTGCATCTGCCTGGCCATCTGCTGGGCCATCTGCTGCATGGCCTGTTGGGATTTCGCAAGACCCCGGATCGCCTCCTGCTCCGGCGGGATCGCCCCCGGGGCGTCCTGCCCGGTAAGCCTCCCTGAAGCCTCGCCCATGGCTTTGCCGGCATCCTGCAGGTCCTTCAGGATTTCCGAATCCATCCCCGGAAAGAGCTGGGACAGCATCTCCAGCTTTTCCCTCAGGTTCTGCGTCCGCTCCTGGAGCATTTTTTCGCGGGAAGCGAGGTCGGGGAAGTTCTTCTTATCCTTGGCCGACAGGATTTTTTCGAGGTCGGGGTAGAGCCGATCCGCCATTTCCCGCATTTCGCGGAGGCGTTTCTGGTCCGCCGGCCGTCCTTCCAACCCCTTTTCGAGCTCTTCCGCCCTCTCGGAAAACATCTTCATCTTTTCATCCTTAAGCAGACGCGAGAGCTCCTCGATCATCTCATTCTGTGCCGGGGGAAGAGCGCGCGCCAACTCCTCCAACTGGCGGCGCAGGCGCGGAAGCTCCTGTTCGAGCCGCTTGCGAATCTCCTCCTCAATCCGGCGTCTGACTTCCCGCTCAATTCCTTCGGTCTCCTTGAGGATCTCCTGCTGTTCCTCGAGGATCTTGCCAAGTTCGCCCGCCTGGCGGTTCATCTCCCCCTGCATCCGGTCCATGCCGCCCATATTCGCCTGCGATCCCGCCTTCCCAAGCGAGGCCATCATCTGGGTTAGGGCCTGCATGAGGCGCTGGGCCGCCTCCAAGGCGCCCGCCAAATCCCCCGCCATCAGCTTCTTGCGGATTTCGTCCAGGTCCTGGAAAAGATCCTGAAAATCCATTCCCTGGAGATCTGGGCTGTTGACGAATTCTTCGGGGAGGCGGTTGGCCAGCTTGGTCATGGCTTCCATGACCTGGCGGAGAAGCTCTTCCAGCTGCTTCAGCTCCTTCAGGACCGCCTCCAGCTCTTTCTGGTCGAATCGATTTTTCAGATCGTTCAGAGAGTCCAAAAGCCTCCTCTGGCGGTTCTTGAGCTCCCGCGCCATGGCTTCCAGTTCGTTCATCCGCGCCTTCTTGGCCATGTCCTCCGCCAGGAGAGCCAGCCTTTCCATCTCCCGGGTCACGTTCTCCTTCGGCTCCTCCGGAAGGCGGTTCTTCAAGGAGGTTAGGTTTTTCTTCAACGCTTCCAGGTCGAACCGGTCCGGCCGGTTTTCCCTCTGGGTAAGCTTCCGGTCCAAGCGTTCGAGGATCTCTTCCATCCGCTGTCTGAAAAAGTCGGAATCTTTCAGTTCCTCGAGCTGATCGGCCAGGAGATCCAGGAGGGCATCGGCGAGCTGCTGGGCCTCCTCCCCCTCCTTGGCGGCCCGGCTGCGGTCGTCCCGCACATAAAGATGCAGAGTCCGCGAGGAGCTGAACTTCGGCCCGGAGACCGAATCGTTGTCCCCCGCCTCGAGGCGGTAGGAAACCCTTTCTCCTGGCGCCAAGGCCAAGCCGGCCAGGTCCCACTTGAAAGTCTCGGGCCCGATGGACCGCTGGTTGGCCGAACTTTTCAGGGTCAGGGTCTTCTCCTTTCCGCTCGTCTGAAAGCTCAGTTTCACGGCGGAGATCCCGAAATCGTCCCGGGCCGAATAGACGATCGGGATCGTTTCATTTCCCGCAACCTCCAGATCTTCAAGCGGGTTCAGGATTTCCGCTTCGGGATATTTGTCCGGGATGAGGCGGATGGGATACCGCGCCGGGTTGGGGTTTTCGAACCCCAGTTCGTCCCGCACTTCGATGAAATAATTTCCGGGGTGGAAGACCAACAGGCTCCCCTTAAGCCGCTTTTCATGTATTTCGAGGGGAAGCTGGTTCTTCGGGTCCATCACGATTTTTCCCTCCCGGACGTTCTTGGTGACCTCGACCTCCAGGTTCACCAGCGTCCCCTTCAGGGCTTCGATGTCCCCGCCTTCTTTTTCTTCTTTCGGAAGACCGGCGTAGTCCGGGGGGATCAGGGTCAGCGTGATCTTTGCCACCTCGGGGGGATCGACCACCCTCACCTGGGGCGCCGGGGATATTGCCCGTCCGTTGTAGGCCTGGTAGCGGAAGGAAACCTGCGCCGAGGGAAGGCGATAGGAAAATTTGCCTTCCCCCTCGGTTTTCATTTCCACCCGCACGGCCTCCCGGCCCTCCGGGCGGATCTCGAGCAGGAGTTTTTCCGGGATGTGTCCTTCGGCCCTTGCCCGGATCAGAACCGGACTGCCGCGCAGGACCGTCGCCTCCCCCGGTTCAACGGTGAGGACCGTCTTTTTCTGCGGAAGGGTGGCAAAAGGATTCGTGATGAGGGCCAAGGAACGGTTGAGGAAATGCGGATCGAGGCCCAGAACGATGATCAGGGCGGCGCAGAGCGGCAAGAGAATTTTGAAGTGGCGGAGGGCTTTCCGGATGTTCACCACGCGCGAAGGCTCGAAGGCGCAGACCTCCTCGGCCGTCTTGCTGATCTGCGCCGCCACCAACCCCTCGGAAACCTGCCCTTTCCCATTCTTCTTCATCTCCTCGAAAAGGGAGAGGGAATTGGTGACATCGTCCCGCAGTTGCGGATATTTTTCTTCCAACCCCCGGGCGATCCTTTTCAGGCCCGGGTGGAAAAGGACCCGTTTCAAACCGCAGAAGATCAAATAGCCGACGAAAACAATCCCGGCAAGGGCGTAGAAAAAAGCAAGGTAGGGAACCCTCTCCTGAAGCTCAAGGGCGAAATAGCTTCCGAGGATGACTAAGATGATTCCGGCGGCCAATTGAAGGACGGCTTCGAGGGTAGTGAGGAACCGGAAACGAAGGGATAGCCCCTTGAGGAATCCTGCAAGGCGTTCGTAGTCACCAGGCATCTTTTGAGGGAGCGGCACTCCCCGCCTCCAAAGTTAAAAACCTGTGTAAGGGCAAGGAAAAGGAATCAGGTCCAGGGTTTCAGCGCCCGATGTCTATGCTTAAAATCAGCCCCTTCTGCAGGGTGAAGGGCAATCCTCGCCGGTAATCCCGCCGGTTAAAATTATAACACACATTTCAAAACGGAAACGGGCGGAGCAGGTCGTTCAAAATCAATTTTACCCGCCCCTCCCAAGAAGTAGGAATGACCTGGATCAGATTTCTCAAGCAGGAAAACCAAAATGAGGGACGTTGTTCATTTTCTTCACTTTTTGTAACACTTTAGTCCTTTGAAAAAAGGAATGTCGTAAGGGCCAAGCGCTTCCAGGGCCCGGGGTCCCGCCAAAGGCGGGATTGGAATCATAAGGCGCTGATTTCTCCGGGGATGGGGCGGGGAAGATACCCCCCGCCTCCTCCGGAAGAAACCAACTTTGGTCTTCGTGGGCAAGGGGCGGCCCAACCGATGCTTCCGGCGCGTTCCGTTCTGGCCCCCGGGCCCCGATCACGGCGGTCACACCATTTTTTCAAAACTCTAAAGTGATACCACTTTTTCAATCTGGCAAAAAAGGATAGCCTCCCCCCTGTTCGAAATCCCTCCTACCCTCACTTTACAAAGGGAGGAACTCCTCTTTTGGGGGAAGAGGGGTTTGCGGAGATCTTGGCAAAATATGGGTTTGCCATGATGGACTCGTTGGCAAGTTCAGGAGACATTCAAGCTCTTCGAAGCTTCAGGGGTTTGCCTGCCGATTTGGAGGCGGAGGGTTTCGGGCATGCGGATCAAAAGCGGCGCTCTCAAAACAAGATCCAGGGCAATGAAACCCAGGAAAACGTATTGGGGCCCTATCCGATCCCAGATCAGGCCGGAAATGACGGCAATCAGGGCGTTTAGAAGCATCCGGGAAAATCGGACGATCCCCAGCCACCTCCCCATTTGCTCCGGAGGCACCAGCTCCCTTTCCATCGCCGCCGCAATGGGTGAGCCGATGTAATAGAAACCCTGCAGAATTCCGGCGATCAATAAAAAGGCCGGCGCCGGCGCCCACACCAGCATCAAGTTGGAGATCCAAAAAAGCGGCATTGTCAGATACAGAATTCTCTTTCTTCCCACCCTGTCCGCCAGGCGGCCTAAAGGGATCGCAAAGACTATAGAAATCAAAGCAGAACCCGTGACCATGGCGCCCAGGATAAACGGATCGGCTCCCTTTATTTTATAGGCAAAAACCTGGGAGAAAGGAAAAACCATCGCTAGGGGTACGGAATTGATCGCGGAAATAATCAGCCACCGATTTAAATGCCGTCCTTCCTTCAGAACTTGATGAAGGTCACGAAAGATGTGGGGCCGGGATTTACTCCTCGATTTCTCCTGCTTGGCCGACAGCTGCGTCCATATGACCACAAAAGTGAATCCGGTAACAAGGGCGCTGACAAAGAACAGGGGCCTGATGCCGCTGGCATTCACCCCCCCAAAGAGGGTGACCAGCCATGCCCCCAGCATGGGACCCGCCATTCCCAGCAGGCCGGCGGCCACCGTCTCACAAATTGTCATTCCGGTCGCCCGCTCCTCGTTTGCCAGGCAATTTCCGCAAATCGTGGCGCAGCTGTGGATGCTCACCGAGAAACCGAGCCAATACGCCACCATCGCCAAGACCGTGATGAGCCAACTTTGGGCTATGCCGTAGGTTAAATAGGATATGGCGAGGAAACCGATGCCGAGCAAATAAATCTTTTTGGGGCCCGACCTGTCGATAAACCAGCCGGCAAGCGGACTAATGATCCCGGCGGCAATCATGCCCAAGCTGTTCACGAAGCCTAATTGGGTGGCTGTCGCCCCCAAGGTGATAATATAGATGGACAAGTAGGGAAAGACAATTTGGTAGGCGAATCTATCGAGGGAGGTTCTTACGACCGTGATCTTCCAGTCCCATTGCTGCTTTTTTAAAAAGACCGCCGCCTCCGAGAAAAGCAAAAGCCCCAAATTCACGAGAGCACCCTTACTTCCAATTGGCCCAAAATATTCTTTCCTCCTCTGATTTTTATAATAGAGTTTTGAGGATCATCTCCGATTTAGTTGAAAAGAAAAACAGGATTCTTTCGGAAAAGGCTGTTTTTTCGAAGGGTTCGGAAGAAGGAGGATTTCCCGTAGGGCAGATAAGTCCCCTGCCCGGGCAAAAGGGCTGGCGCCTCGTCAAAAAAGGCGGTGGTTCCTCTTTTGCCGGATGCGGGCTTCCACCGTTTTCAGCCAAGCGATCCCTTTCCCCCCGCGTCTCTTTGCGGAAAGGGAGGAGGAGGGGAAGGGCAGGTGAAATCCCGGCCGTTTTTGTCTTCGCCGCCTGCCCTCTTGCCCGGGCAACGTCAAAGCGGGTCCAAACCACCAACTAAATGGGAGATGATCCAGCTTTGATTATAGGGGCTTGGGGCTTAGAAGTCAAAGCGGAAGGTTCGCGGGTTCGCGGGAAAGCTTTGTTCTTTTTCAGATTTCTACGATCTTTCCTCCTCCGGGAAGATCTTTTTCATCGTACCCGAACTCGCTAAGAAAGCGCCTTGTTGCCTGCATATTCGGCTTCCAGCCCATTTTTTCTCCGCGGAACCGGGTGGCCAGGATGTAGTCGAAGACGGGGGCGAAGACTCCCATGGCCAGGAAGTTCGGCTGATGGCTCGGGAGCCCGTCGGGTCCTTCCTTGCTGGCCCAAAGGGCGTCAAGCAGACAGAGCTGCTGGCGGGGGAAAAGTACTTTGCCGGTTTTCTTGTCCATCGGTCCTAAAATCTGCGGGGTCTTGTTGACAGCAAGCAGGTAATCCTGGGCCCCATCCCGGTGGACGGGGCTGGGCGAAAAGGTGCCCATATGGTTCTTCATCGCCATGGTGAATCCGCCGTAGTTCGTCCAATGCCCCTTGCACAAGGCAATGTTTACAAGGATGTCCACGGTCCCGTCGGCAAGGGCTTTCACGATTTCCGATTTTCCGCTGGGATCGTCCCACGGGCTCGGAATCGCAACCGGCGTCGAGATCCCGCCCCATTGATCCACAACTCTGACCCCCTTGGGCAGGCCGTCGAACGGCGTGTCCCGGCTCATTTTGCTTCCGTGGACCCCGTCGTAGATATAAATGTTAGAAGCCCTGACCCCGACCCCATCAGTTAGGGTATGGCAGGTCTTAACCATGACCGCGCTGCGGGTATGTTGCTTGGCGATGTTGTTGGTTTTTATGGCCACGACGGTGTCGGACCAGGATTTATCCGGGGGCTTGATGAAAATTCCCTTCCAGGCGTCTCTGGGTTCCTTCGTTTCCGTGAGCGCGCAGGCCAGCTTGTCGATGTTCTCCCATATCGGTTCGGAGACAGCCAGTTCTTGCTGCCGCTTCCAGGAAGTTTCCATTTCCTTGGCCTTGGTCATTCTCGGGTCGGTAATGCCAACGACGCGCAGGTTGTTGACGTTCGGGTGGACGATTGTTTTTTTGGCCCATTCCGCCGGCGATTTTCGGACCAGGATGGTGGGGACAACCGTGATCGCCGCACCGGCGATGATCGTTCCTTTTACGAAATCTCTTCTTGAAATACCCATGGATGATCCTCCAAAAAAACCGTAAGTCGCGAGCGCGCAATTCAAAAGGCATCGCGCCAAGCGCATGGCGAAAGGACGGAAAAAAATATGATTCTTATGTTAGCTGGTTGGTTTTTATAAGGAATGATTTAGGTCAGCACCAAAAAGCGCAGGGAGCAGGGAGCACGGGGCAGGGAGCAAAACACCTTATTGCAAATTGAAAATTGCAGAGTGCAAAATGTAAAGTGAAAGAAGCCGGGAGTCGCAAGTCGCGAGGGCGCAAGGGGAAATGGCATAAAACATAGAAAAACCGCTCAGCGCAAAACGCCTAAGGTTAAACCGTAAGCGGCTGGAGCAAGTCCTTTCACCCCCTGCGCTATGCGCTTACCGCTCTGCGCTATGCCCTTTTGTATTTCATTTTGCACTTTGCAATTTGCATTTTTCAATTTGCAATGAGTCTTTTTGCTCCTTGCTCCCCGCACTTTTTCTCTATGCCCTATGCCCTATGCTCTCTGCCTTATGCCTCTACTTGGGGGGTCCAAAAAACCCCAACCCCTTCGGCGTGTTCATGTCCAGGTACACGTGCAGGTACTGGCCGCCGCAGACGGATGGGACATGGATCACCCGGACCACTTCTCGGCACGCTTCCGCATCCGGCGCGATTTCGGTCAGGAGGTTCGGGCTGTTGAGAAGGAACGGTTCGTTCAGAACCGCCTGGGGATCGTCCGGGAAAAGGGGGACAATGACGATGTCCGCCTCCACCAGATCCTGGAAGAAATGGGTACCGTAGGATACCTCCGGCTTGTATCCCTCCTTGGCAAAGGCGATCTCCATCAGGAGCTTGGCGTTGTTGATGTTGGAGTACGTCACTTTTACGCCCAGGTTGATGTCGTTGCTTCCCCAGCGCCCGGGGCCCATCAAGGCGAACTTTTTGCCATCCAGCTTTTTGTTCAGAAGGTTGACGACCTGGGCCACCGCCATCTTATCCTCAAAGGTGGACAAGGAATCGTAGGCCCTGGGGTTCACGTAAATGACATATTCGAGGTTTTCCACGATGCTGTTCGTGAGCCCGGCGTGGGTGGTGAAGAGAATCCGCTCTTTGGGGACGTCTTCCGGAATCGTCACCTTCTCCAGTTCCTTGCGCGTGGAAAGGGAACGGCACTGGAGGATGAAAAACTTGTTTCCATCCCAGGCAAACTCCATGTCCACCGGCCGGCCGTAAACGGTCTCCACTTTGGATAGGATTTTTTTGGCCAAGGCGACGAAGGGCGTTTGGGTCAGCAGGTTTTCAAACGTCACGCAGGGCTCCCCCCGACCGAGGTCCTGCCCTTTGAAATGAGGCGCCGCCAGATGCCCGTCCTTGTCCACGGACACGGCGTAAAAAAGATCGGGGTGTTGAACCTCGGAGATGAGGGTTCGGAAATCCACGGTCTCGAAGCAGCCCTTCTTGAGGTTCAGCACATCCACCTTCCTTTGGGAATACTTCTTGATCTGGGAAGCGGTTACCTCCGGCCGCAGGAGGGGGTGGCTCAGGGGGATCATGCGAGGGTAATCTGAGCCCACCCGGTCCACGGCGCGGGTCCCCAAACCGAAAACCAAACGCCCCAGCCCTTCCTCCTTTTTGATCTTCGGGTTCCAGGCGTACACATTTCGGGAAAAAAGAACCCCGGAAACAAAGGGGAAGAAATAATCCCCGAACCGCCGCCCCACGACCTTCTGCACCACCATGGCCATCCTCTCGTCGAAGTCCAGGAGGCCGTGGTCCAGGCGGTACAGAATGGGGTCCGGGCCGAATATGCTGGCAAAAACCCGCTTCAACCCGTGGATGAATTCCGCGAGCCGCGTTTCCATCTCCCCCTGGTTGGTGAGGAACACGGAAAGATATTTTCCCGAAAAGGCCAGGCCGAAGCTGTCTTCGAGGAGGCTGGAAGAACGGATGATGATGGGATGTTCCCCGATTTCTTCCAATACTTTTCGGAAGTCCTCCACCACCTCCGGGGCAAACGTGGCGTTCTTGAATTTCCCTTCGATGTGCTGGAATTCCCTTTCGATCTCTTCGCGGCTCTTGTACTTGTAGGTGTGAAACAGGTAGAGGTTGTTGCGATCCAGGAACTCCGAAAAAACCCCCGAATTCAGGTACCAGGTGTCCGGAACGCGGATGTGCTCCGCCAGCTCGCTTTCGTGCTTCGCGAGAAGGGGGAGAAGGATCTTCAGGGCCAGGATCATCCCAGCCGCCTTGCCCCCCAGCCTCCCCGGGCGCCGACGGCTCCACAGACTCTTTTGAAGGATGAGGTCCATGTCGCGGATCGTGATGTGATTCTTGGCCAGGGTGATGAAGGGCAGCTGGCTGGAGATAAAGCGGCTGATCAGGGCCACCCGGATGCCGATCGCCTCCTCCGGAGAAATATATACTTCCCCCATGGGAATATCACAGAATTCCCGCAGCCCTTTGTAGATCTCCATGGATGTGGCTTGGTCGCGGTTGACCACCATGGAAAGGGTCTGGGATTTTTCTTTCTTGCGGGCCAGGTTGATGTAGCTTTCAACCTCCCCGCAGGAGAGATTCTTCGAGATGTGGTAATCCGTCAGGGCCTCCACGTAACTCCGGAGATTTTCCTCGCTGTCCAGAAGGGCGTCCTTCCGCAGCTCCTCCGCCGCCTGGTCGTAGATCTGCTCCCGGCTGATGATCCCCTTCTTTTCCAGCACATCCATGAAGACTGCATCAATCAGGGGAATCAGACCCGGATACAGCGCCTTCTTCTTGAAGAGATGATAGACTTTAAAAAGGTCCATGCTCTTTCCTTTTTTAGACCCACCCCCGCAGCTTGCAGGCCTCGGCCACCCGGGCGACAGAGACCAGGTAGGCGGCCTGGCGCATGTTCACTTTTTCCCGCTGGTATATCTGGTACACGCCGTGAAAAGCCCGGGTCATCTTTTCATCCAGGCGCTCGTTCACCATATCGAGGGACCAGTAATAATTGTAGGTGTTCTGCACCTGCTCGAAGTAGGAGACCGTGACCCCTCCGGCGTTGGCCAGGAAGTCCGGAAGGACGAAGACGTTGTTGTGGTGAAGGATCTCGTCCGCCTCCGGTGTCGTCGGGCCGTTGGCCAGCTCGCAGGAGATCCGGCACTTGATTTTTTTCGCGTTGGTATTGGTAATCACGTTCTCCAAGGCGGAGGGGAAGAGGACGGTCACATCCATCTCCAGCAGATCTTCGTTAGAAATGGGATCGGCTCCGGGAAACCCCTGGAGGGCGCCCGTCTTCAGCTTGTGGTCCACCACCTGCTTCGGGTCCAGGCCTTTGGGATTGCAGATCCCCCCCCGGGAGTCGGAGGCGGCCACGAGCTTCAAGCCGAGAATCTGATGAGCCAAGAGCGCGGCAAACTGCCCCGCATTTCCGAACCCCTGGATGGCCATGGTTTTCCCACTCAGGTCCATCCCGAGGACTTTGGCCGCTTCCCGCAGGATGATCACGCCGCCGCGGGCCGTGGCATCCCCCCTCCCCTCGGAGCCTCCGAGAGGAATGGGCTTGCCCGTGATGACCCCCGGGTGATGCTCGCCCATCAGGGTCTCATACTCATCCATCATCCAGGCCATGATCTGAGGCGTCGTGTAAACATCGGGAGCGGGCACATCTTTCGAGACCGCGAGAATTCTGGCCACCGCCCGCATATAAGCGCGGGCCAAACGCTGCTTTTCCCGATCGGACATCAGCTTGGGGTTGCAGGTGACCCCCCCTTTGGCACCCCCGAGAGGGATGTCCACCACCGAAGTTTTCCAGGTCATCCACGCCGCAAGGGCCCGGATCGTGTCCAGCGTTTCGTCCGGGTGCCACCGCAGCCCGCCTTTCGTGGGCCCGCGGGCGCTGTTGTACTGGACGCGGTAGCCATGGAAGATTTTGATCTTGCCGTCGTCCATTTCCACCGGGAGGGTGACTTTGAATTCAATCTGCGGCCAGCGCAGGAGCTCGTGGGTGGCTTCGTCGAGTCCGAGCCTTTTGGCGGCCTCGTCAAGCTGAGCCTGCGCGATTTTGAAAGGATTCAGCTCGGGCATAGGAAAACCCCTTTCTCCTTCCCTTGGAGGATCTTTTTCTGCCCATCGATCAGCAGTATAGTGAGTTCTTTCGAAGGTTGCAAGAGAGACTTTTGATTGCGGATTCGGACTCAAGAAGCCCAGGACGACAGGGGAAAAGGCAAGCTTGGGGTCAGACTTGAATATTGAAATTAAGATAAAAAAACCTGAGGAACGGGGTCAAGGAGCATAAAAAGCCAAGACGGCATGGCGCAAAGCGCCCGGGCTTGTTTTCAGGGGCCCACTTCCGCTTCTTGGGAGAATTCGCTTTGATTTCGGCGGGGGGAATTGTCAATCGTCTTCAGGCGGTAAAG
>Ga0315287_10005647_pt1 | contig 12347 bp, 9 predicted proteins | sample YL17G11_0_MG_FD_205037 | JGI IMG/M metagenome (GOLD analysis project Ga0315287, IMG submission 205037) | Sediment microbial communities from Yellowstone Lake, YNP, Wyoming, USA - YL17G11_0 | ecosystem: Environmental > Aquatic > Freshwater > Lake > Sediment | place: USA: Wyoming | collected...
GGCGGTGAAAAAGCCCGCGTCGCACTCGCGAGCGTCTGGGTCATGCAACCGCGAATCTTGGTTCTGGACGAGACCCACAGTCTGCTCGACCGGCGGGGGCGCGAGCGGCTCGAACACTGCATCCGCAGCCTGGCCCCGGAAACCATCGTCGTGCAGACGACGACGGACTTCGAGTCGGCACGGGAGTTCGGGCGGATTCTGGTGTTGCACGCGGGGCGGGTGGTCGCCGACGGCACGCCGGCTACGGTCGAAGCCCAACTCACGCCGGCGCTCCTGGCCCGGGTGAGACGCATCCCGGCGCAGGCCGGGGCCGCCGCCACGCCGCTCGATGCTCGGAACACCGCCACGCCGCACGGCGCTGGGAACGCCGCCGCGACCTCCGGCACTGCACAGGTTCCGGCGGCGCCGCTCGCGCGGCTCGAGTGCGTCGAGGCGCGATGGTCCAGTTTCGGCCACGAGGGTGCGCCGGCGCTCGACGGCGTATCGCTGATCGTGCGGCCGGGTGACCGCGTCGGGGTCCTCGGGGCGTCGGGGGCCGGCAAGTCGACGTTGTTCGCGGTGCTCGCGACGCTGCTCGCGCCACGGCGCGGACGCATCGAGTGGACGCGGACGGCCGGCGGTGCCGCGTCACTGCCCAGTTTCGTTTTTCAATTCGCAGAGCGTCAGTTGTTCTCCGAGACCGTGCGCGAGGATGTCGCCTACGGATTGCGCGAGTCCCGCCTCGATCCCGTCGAGATTGCCCGTCGCGTCGATCAGGCGCTGGCCGACGTGGGGCTCCCGGCGGCAGAGTTCGGCGCCCGAGTTCCGTTTCAATTGAGCGGCGGGGAAATGCGCCGGGTGGCTCTCGCCGGCGCTTTCGCGCAAGAGCGCCCCTTGGTGCTGTTGGATGAACCGACGCTGGGGCTGGATGCGGAGGGCATTTCCCGGCTCGTCGCCGCGCTCGATCGCCTGCATGCGCGCGGGGTCGCTACCTGGATCGCATCCCACGATCCACATTTCGTGAGCGCCACTTGTGACCGGGTTCTGGTGCTGGATGCCGGGCGGGTCGTTTTCGACGGCAGCCCGGCGGAAGTGTGGCGCGACGCGGATCGCGCCGCAGAATGGGGAGTCGAGGTGCCATGCTGATTTGGAGTGTCTTACATCCCATCGCGTGGATGGCGTTCGTGGCGGGCGCGACCGCCGATTCGATTCCGGCGAACGTTGCCGGATTGGCCGGCGCGGAAACCGCGCTCGTCGCGGCGGCGGCACAGCGCGGCATGCGCGATGCGCTCGACTCCCGGATGTCGCCGCTCGCAATTCTGTTCCAGCCGTACCCGACCCAGGGTCCGGCGTGGATCAAAGAGCACACCGTGCCCGATGCGCGCTGGGCGCCGGAGTTCGCCGAGGTTTCCGGGGTCGGCGACCTGGGGTACACCGTGGGCTCCTGGCACACGACCGGCGCCGATTCGCTGCCGCTGCTGGCGGGGTCCTACCTGTCGTTCTGGCGCTATCACGAGCGGACCGATTGGAAAGTGATGCTGCACATCACCGGCGGCACGCCGGTCCAGTTGCCGCCCGCGCCCGCGGCGGGGAACCCGTTGCAGTTCGTGGCCGGGTTGTTGCCGATCGTGGCATCGCACGATACCGTGTCGGCGCGGCGCAACGCCCTTGGCGGCGCCGATGAAGCACTGACCACGAGCGCGGCCAAGAACGGTTGGCGGGATGCGTTTGCAGCGGTCACGGCCACCGATGTGCGGTGTTACCGGCCCGGCGAGCCGCCGGCGGTCGGACAAGCGGCAGTGCTCGAACGCTTGGCGAACGGCGCGGGCGCCGTCGAGTGGGATCTCGTCGGGTCGTGGCTCGCGCAGTCCGTGGACCTGGGCTACACGTACGGCAAGTGCCGGCGTGGTACGGGTACGGCGGCAGAGCCGAAGACGGAATGGGCCTACGTGCACGTCTGGCGCATGGATCGAAAAGGCAGCCGCAAGTTGGCGCTCGAGTTTCTGGCGCCCATCGTGCGCCCCTAGCGCCCGCACCGGGCCCGCGCCGGCCGCGTCGATCCATGCCGGTTCAAATTGCGATCGTTGCGAGGACAGCGTGGTTCAGGGCGTCGCGGCGTCGCGGAGAAGCTGCTTCAGGGCTTCATAGTTCGTCGGCCGCCCCAGATCGTGCTCGGTCAGGTTGTAAACCGCGATGGCGCGATTCTCGGCGTTCAACACGATCACGTCCCGCCAGACGACGCCTGTGCTGCCCGGACGCAGGTCATCGACGTGCCACTTGTTCCACACGTCCTGATCGACGACATCCTGCAACCAAGGCAAGCTGCGGCCGGCCGTGATGCTGGGGTTGCCGGACTCCAAGCCCACGGCGTTGAGGCCGAGAATGGCGATCACTTGGCGCGTGGGCGCACCGGCCGCTTCGGCGTTCAACTCCGCTTGTATCTGATTCAGGTAGCCGAACTGGCTACTGCAGTAGCCTCAGGTGGAATGACCGAAGTACCATGCGGAAACATGCCCCAGGTGTTGGCGGGGCGACCGCACCTGGCCGCTCGTGGCGGAGTTGGGATTGACGTCCTGGAGCGAGAAGTCGGGCTCCAGAACCCCGGTCGCGGCGGGTGGGGCGACGGGTGATTCCTTCTTATCGCCGCAACCCATGCCCAAGGCGCCGCACAGTGCCAGCAGCATCGCGGCGCGTGCTGTGAAAATGCGCATGCCATCCCTCGCCGGTTTCACGCCCCCACGATCGTACCGTGAGTTCCCGCCGCCGGTCCACCGGGCTGGGGCGGCGGCCGGGTCCAGTGTGCCGAGGATCCGAGGGCGGGTGCGGGCCGCTTCCGGCGCGGAGCCGGGGTGCGCGGCACTCTGCCCATCCGCGGGGTCCGCGTTGACAGGCTGCAGGGCTTCGCCGTTCCTCCAAGAGAGAGGGTGCCCCGCCAGGGTGCCCCGGTTCCATGCGCCGGGTGGGCCGCACGCCGCCGGACTCACATGCGGGAGGCGCCCATGCCAGCCACGCCCTACACGCTCGACGCACCCGCGCATACGCTCGCGTTGCCGCAGCTGCTCGAGAGTTTGCACTCCACCGCCGCGGGTCTCACCAGCGCCGAGGCAGCCCAGCGCCTGCTGGACTGCGGCCCAAATCAACTGCAGGCCGTGCCGCGAGTATCGCCGTGGAGAGTCCTGGGCGCGCAATTCAAGAACGTTCTCGTCATCATCCTCTTGGTGGCGACCGCGATCTCCGGATTCCTGGGCCACGGCATCGAAGCCGTCGCCATCACCGTCATCGTGTTGCTGGCGGTCGTGCTGGGATTCGTGCAGGAGTTCCGCGCCGAGCGGGCGCTCGAGGCGTTGCGCCAGATGGCGGCGCCGCTGGCGACCGTGCAACGCGATGCCGTCGAGATGGAGATCGCCGCCCGGGACCTGGTTCCGGGAGACGTGTTGCTGCTGCGCGTCGGCAACCGGGTCGCAGGCGACGCCCGGTTGCTGGAGGCGATCAACCTGCAGATGCAGGAAGCGGCGCTTACTGGTGAATCATTGCCGCTGGAGAAGCACTGCGAGGTGTTGACGAGCGCCGGCTTGGCGCTAGGGGACCGGCGCAACATGGTGTACGCCGGCACCGCGGTGACGTATGGCCGCGGCTGTGCGGTCGTGGTCGCGACCGGCATGAACACCGAATTTGGACAGATCGCACAACTCCTGCAGACGGTGGAATCCGGCAAGACGCCTCTTCAACAGAATCTCGACAAGCTGGCGCGCGGACTGGCGCGAGCGGCCTTGGCCGTCGTCGCGGTGGTCGTTGCACTCGGTGTGCTGCGCGGGCAGCCCTGGGTGGACATGCTGGTGTTCGGAATTGCGCTCGCGGTCGCGGTCGTGCCGGAGGCTCTGCCGGCGGTGGTCACCATCTCGTTGGCGCTCGGCGTCCAACGCTTGGTCCGGCGGCGGGCACTCATGCGCCGGCTGGCGGCCGTCGAAACGCTGGGCAGCACGTCGGTGATTTGCTCCGACAAGACCGGCACCCTGACCAAGGACGAAATGACCGTCCGCAACCTCTATGCCGCCGGACAATTGTTGGAAGTGTCCGGAGCCGGCTATGCGCCCGAGGGTGAATTCACCGCAGACGGGCGGCACATCGTGCCGGGCGAAACCCTGTGCGAACTGCTGCGCGCCGCGGTGCTGGCTTCGGATGCCGAACTGGTTCGCAGTGCGGTCCAGGACGCGTGGCTCGTGAAGGGTGATCCCACGGAGGGCGCGCTCGTCGTGGCCGCCGCCAAGGCGGGCCTGCACAAGACCGACCTGGACACGTTCGAACCTCGTGTTCACGAGATCCCCTTTTCCTCCGAGACCAAGCGCATGACGACGCTGCATCAGAGCCCCGGCGGCATGGTGGCGTATTCCAAAGGCGCGCCGGAAGTGATTCTCGAGTCTTGCGTCGCCCAACGGACCGCGGCGGGCGAGGTGCCGCTGTCGGAGCCCGGCCGGCGGCAGATTCTAGACGTGGCCCACGAGATGGCGGCTGCTGCGATGCGCGTGCTGGCAGTGGCGCGGCGGCGCGGGGCCACGCCGGAGAACGCGGCGTTGGAAATGACGTTCTTGGGCCTGGCGGGCATGATCGATCCGCCGCGGCCCGAGGTTTATGACGCCATCCGGACGTGCGAGGCAGCCGGGATCCGCGTCGTCATGATCACCGGTGATCACCCGGCGACCGCGACGGCCGTGGCGCGCGAGTTGGGCCTGCTGAAAACCGGATCCGTGATCACCGGCGCCGAGCTGGAAGCGATGGAAGCGACGGAGTTCGAAAACCGGGTGGACGAGATCGATGTCTTCGCACGTGTGGCACCCGCGCACAAGCTGCGAGTGGTGACGGCGCTGCAGAAAAAAGGCCACGTCGTGGCCATGACCGGCGACGGTGTGAACGATGCGCCGGCGCTCAAGAAGGCCGATATCGGCATTGCAATGGGCATTGCGGGGACGGATGTAGCCAGAGAAGCGGCGGCCATGACTCTGACCGACGATAATTTCGCATCGATCGTGTCGGCGGTGGAAGAAGGCCGTGGCATTCTCGACAACATCAAGAAGTACCTCGTGTTCCTGCTGTCTTGCAACATCGGCGAGATCGGCTTGATGGCCGGCGCCACACTGCTGGGTCTGCCGTTGCCGCTGTCCGCGGTCCAAATCTTGTACGTCAACTTGGCAACGGATGGATTGCCGGCGCTGGCATTGGCGGTGGATCCGCCGGCGCCGGACCTGATGCGCCGCCGGCCGCGCAATCCGGGCCGCGGCATCATCGACCGGCCGCTCGTGATCCTGATGCTGGCCGGCGGTTTGTGGTCGTCGGCGATCAACCTGGCCCTATTCGCCTGGGCGTTGCATGGCCGCCGGAGCCCGAGCGAAGCGATGACCCTGACCTTCCTCTCGTTGGTCCTGATCCAGTTCTTCACGGCGTATGCTCTCCGCTCGGACCGCCGGCCGGTGTGGCGGCAGCCGTTCGCAAACCGCTGGCTGAACCTGGCGGTACTGTGGGAACTGGCGCTGCTCACCGTCGTGGTGTACTTGCCGGCGCTGCAGCAGCCGTTCGGGACCTTCCGGTTGCAACCGGTGGACTGGCTGCTGGCGGTGGCGGTTGCGGCGACCATCCTGCCGGTACTGGAGGTCGCGAAATGGATGAAAGCGCGCGGCTGGTTCGGCGCTCCTCGGACGTGAGGTTCAGGGCGCTGCCGCGAACGGGCTGCGCTCAGGGCACGCCGGCGGTCGAGCTGCGGCGGACGAGCTGCAAGGCCTCCTGCGGCGGCATCGGTTTGCCGAACAGATAGCCTTGCGCGCGATCGATGTCCAAGCGGCGGACGATCGCGAGTTGCTCCGGGGTTTCGACGCCTTCCACCGTGACCTGCATGTTGAAAGCCCGTGCGATGCTGGTGACGGCTTCGAGGACTTGCACGTGCTCATGCCGCGTACAAATATCCTGGACGAACGAGCGATCCACCTTCAGCACGTCGAGCGGCAGGCGATGCAGCCGGCTCAACGATGAATAACCGGTGCCGAAGTCGTCGAGCTGTAGCGACACTCCGGTGTCGCGCAACTGCGCCAGCGTCACCGCGGCGGCATCGGGATCCGCCATCAGCGCGCTCTCGGTAATCTCCAGGCTCATCCACTCGGGGCGGACGTTGGTTTCGCGCATGATCTCCATCAGGCGCTGCAGCAGGCCGGGATGCGCCAACTGTTTCGGCGACAAGTTGACGCTCACGACGCCGGCAGCGCTTCCCACCGCCTCGCGCCACTGCCGCTGCTGGCGGCAGGCCATGCGGAACACCAGCGCCCCCAGTGAATGAATGATCGAACTGTCCTCCGCCACGGCGATGATGTCGACGGGGGATACGCGGCCCAATTTGCGATCCGTCCAGCGGACCAGAGCCTCGAAGCCCAGCAAGCCACCGTCCGCCGTCCGCACCACCGGTTGATAGTGCACCTCGATGATTTCGTCGCGGACCGCGGCGCGCAGCGCCGATTCCACCGCCAGGCGGCTCTTGACGGCCGCCTGTGCGGCACCGTCGGACATGGCGTAAATGCCGCCACCGGCAGCCGTGGCTTGGGCGCGGGCGCTATCAGCGTCGCGCAACATGTCGTCGGCGCGCAGGTATTGATGATCGCTGGTCGCGATTCCGATACTGCTGCTGATGAAAAACTCCTGCCCGCCGGAGCGGAAGGGCTCGGCCAAGCGGTCGAGAATGCGCTGCGCGACACGCGCGGAGTCCGAGGTCTCCCGTAGATCCTCGAGCAGGATCATAAAGCGGGCGCCATCGATGCGTGAGGCGACGGCCGACGCACACAGCGCATCCGCACTGCGCAGGCAAGTGCGCAGGCGCGATACGACTTCGAGCAGCACCCGGTCTCCGGCGGTGTGGCCGATCGTCGTATTCACCATCTCGAAGCGGTCGAGGTCGATCACCAGGACCGCGAAATGCATCCCGGTGCGACGCTGGGCGCGCTGAATGCAGGCTTCGACACGGACCAATCCCTGGGTCCGGTTGGCGAGGCCGGTCAGCATGTCGTGGAGTGCGGCTTGCTCGATTTGCGCGGTCCGTTCTGCGACCAAGCGGTCGAGCTCCTCCATGCGTGCGCTGGCCGCGAGCTCGGCGGTCCATTTCTCGCAGAGGGCCGCCGCCAACTGCCGCACCTCCAGTGGATCGAAGGGCTTCTTGAGCACCAGCAGCCGGTGGCTGTTTCCCAGGCGGTCCGCCAGATCGTTCAGGGGCTCGTCCGAGTCGGCTGCGCAGACGACGGTCTGAATGCGGCTGTCGACGGCCCAGAGAGTCTCGATGGTCTGCAGGCCGCTCCAACCGGGCGGCTTCTGCATATCGACGAACGCCACCTGAAACGGCCGGCCCGTGGCGCGCGCTGCGACTGCCTGGCGGACTCCGTCGTCGCCCTGGAATGCGCTCTCGAGTTCGAAATGCGGGCGTGCGTCAGCCGGCACGAAGGTGCTGTTGGACGCCACGGCGTCGGGCGCGGCGGCTTGTTCCCGGCGGCCGGAGGCCGTCAGGATCTGGCGAAATTCCCGATGAATCGACTCGTCGCCGTCGATGATCAGAATGCGCCGCGAGAGCGGGCGCTGCGTCGTGCTCACGCCGGAATCCCTTCCACCGCCCCGAGCCCGTTCGTCGCCATTGGCGCCGGTCCTGGCAGTGAACGTGGCGGACTCAGCAGCTTGTGTGCCCGTAGTGCTACGGACCCAGGCTTCTGATGCGGGTCCGCCCCCGCGCTCGTGCGTTCAGGGGAGGCACGGCTTGTACGCGGGGGCCTCCCGGGGCCGATGAGGGCCACTTCGGACGCGGGCCGCGGTGTGGGGGGCGTTCCGGAGACGCCCCGGTTCGAGCGTGTCCCCCCGGCTCAGCCGGACCGCCTGGACGGCACGATTGCAGAAGGGGAATGGGGTGGCGTTTCCGTGTCCGCGGCGGGCCGGAATTGTGCCGTCCGGAAGGGCGCCGCATGACCGGGGCACGCAACGCGTAGCGCCGCGGCCGCCGCATGGTCCACAGTGGCCGTGGCGGCCGTCCACGCGGGGGACTCGCATGCGCAATTCGAAATGCAGCGCCCGGCTGGTGGCGGCTCTGGCGGCGGCCGCGGTCATCGGCGGCACCGGCTGCGCACTGTTCTCGCAGGTGCATGCGAAGCGTTCGAGCCCCAACGCCGCCAAGCAGCTCACCGCGGCCGACCGGCAAGCCACGCTCGAAGTCGAAGCGGCACTGCAGCGATACTCGGCGGTGGTGCTGGCGATGGATTTGGACGCGATTGCGGCGTCGTACGCCGCGGATGGTGAGCTCGCCGATGCCGGGGAGCCGGTACACCGCGGCCCCGCCGACATCCGGAATTTCATGTCCGCGTTCAAGGACGTGCGCCTCGAGGCCAACGATCACGTCACGGAATCGATCTTCATCTTGGGAAGCACGGCGAAGCAGAACGGTACGTACCGGCAGCGCGCCACGGTGGCCGGCGAAACCGTGGAAGTCCGCGGCCGCTTCACCGCCGACTGGGTGCGGCAATCCGACGGCCGCTGGCTCCTGCGGCGCATGACCACCGAGCCCGCGCCGTAGCCGCCGCGGACCGCGGCCGCGGGGCCGGAAACCGGCCCCCCTTGCGGGCGGCGCCGGGGCCCGGGTATCCTCCCGGTGTTCCAAGCGTCCGCCACCCACCCGACGGCGGACCTCGATCCGCAGCCTTTTAACGCGGCCCCGCGAGGCCGGAAGGGTTCCTCGGATGATCCGTGCGATCCGCACGACGCGCACCCCCCTGCCGTGGGGGTTTTTTTTTGTCTCCAACTCTGACGCGGGAGTCGAACGTGGCTGAGTACGTGCCGAAGGCGGCCATCATGTCCGCGGAAGAGATGAAGCGTGCGCTGGTGCGCATCGCGCACGAGATCGTGGAGCGCAACAGCGGCCCCGAGCAGATCGTCATCGTGGGCATCCAGCGCCGTGGGGTGCAACTGGCCGAGCGCATCCGCGATGCCATCGCCAACTTCGAAAACTACCCGGTGCCGGTCGGGACGCTGGACATCACTCTGTACCGTGACGACCTCACGACGCTGGGCCCGCAGCCGCGCGTCGGCGAGACCCGCATTCCGGTCGACATCGAGGACCGCAACGTCGTCCTGGTGGACGATGTGCTCTTCACCGGCCGCACCGTGCGCGCGGCGCTCGACGAACTCATGATGGACTTCGGGCGTGCCCGGACGATTCAGCTTGCGGTCCTCGTCGACCGCGGCCATCGCGAATTGCCGATTCGCGCCGACTACGTCGGCAAGAATGTCCCGACCTCCAAGCGCGAGATCATCAAGGTTCAGGTCACCGAAATCGACGGCCAGGACCGCGTCCTCGTCGGGGAGATGAAGGAATGACGGAGTCGCCTCGCAAGCACCTGCTGGGCCTCGAGGGGATGAACGCCCGCGAGATCTACGACATGTTGGATGCAGCGCGGACCTTCCACGAGATTCTGGAACGGCCCGTGAAGAAGGTGCCGGCGTTGCGCGGCCGCTCGATGATCAACGCCTTCTTCGAACCATCGACGCGTACGCGCGTCAGCTTCGAGTTGGCGCAAAAACGCCTGTCGGCCGATACGATCAACATTTCTGCCTCCGGCAGCAGCCTGTCCAAAGGTGAGACCATCAAGGACACCATCGCCAACCTGGAAGCGATGCGCGTCGATGTCATCGTCGTCCGGCATCCGATGGCGGGCGTGCCGCAAATGCTCGCCGAAGCGGTCACCCGCACGGCGGTCGTGAACGCCGGCGACGGCTGCCACGAACACCCGACGCAGGGGCTGCTCGACCTGTACACGATGCGGGAGAAGCTCGGGGATCTGGCTGGCCGGCACGTGACCATTGTCGGGGACATCGCGCACAGCCGGGTGGCGCGTTCCAATATCTGGGGACTGCGGGCCGTCGGCGCGCATGTCACCGTGTGCGGGCCGCGTAGCATGATGCCGAAGCGTGTCGAAGACTTGGGCGTAAAGGTCGAATACGATTTGCGGCGCGCGGTGCGCGACGCGGATGTCATCAACGTGCTGCGTATTCAGCTCGAGCGCCAAGGTACCAACACCTTCCCGGGCGCGCGCGAGTATTCGCGGCTCTTCGGGGTGTCGAACGAAGTTTTGGCGGGCACCAAACCGGAGTCCTTCGTGATGCACCCGGGACCCATGAACCGCGGCATCGAAATCGCCGCCGAAGTGGCGGACGGACCGCGCCAGGTCATCCTGCAGCAAGTCACGAACGGGGTCGCGGTGCGCATGGCGGTGTGCTACTTGCTGTGCGGCGGGGCCGCGCAATTGGAAGAAGATGGCCGTGGGACGCAGCCGATACCGCGCGCCGTGAGCGCCATCGGTGCTTGAAGGGAGAACGATGCGTATCGACTTCGAATCCCTGCCGCCCGAGTACGTGCTGGTGAACGGCACGCTTGTGGATCCGGCTTCCGGCTATCACGGCGCGGCCGAAATTTGGGTGCGCGAAGGCGTGATCGCCGCAGTGCGTCAAGGCGGTGCCGTGGCGGCGAGCCCGGACGTGCCGCGTGTCGATGTTGCGGGACTGGTCATTGCGCCGGGTTTTCTCGACGTCCACGTGCATTTCCGCGAGCCCGGCCAGGAATACAAGGAGGACATCGAAACCGGTTGCCAGTCGGCGGTCGCCGGCGGTTTCACCGGCGTCGTCATGATGCCGAACACGGAACCGCCATTCGATAGCGCCGGCGTCGTCGAGTCCGTGCTGAAGCGCGGCCGGCAGGTGGGACTGTGCGACGTGTATTGCGCCGGCGCGCTGACGCAGGGACGTGCGGGCGTCAAACTCGCCGAGTACCACGATCTCAAGTCGGCGGGCGTGAGCACGCTGACCGATGACGGTAGTCCGGTGGTCAATACGGCGCTCATGCGTCATGCGCTCGAACATGCGGCCATGCTGGGCCTGGTGGTGGCGGCACATTCGGAAGACAAGGCTCTCTCCGCCGGCGGCCACATGCACGAAGGCTACTGGTCGACGCACTTGGGCATTCCGGGGATTCCATCCGCGGCCGAGGAACTGGGCGTAGCGCGTGACCTGATCCTGGCGCGCGAGACCGGCGCGCCGATTCACATCGCGCATGTGTCGACACGCGGCGCACTGGACGTGATCCGGCTCGCCAAACAGCAATGGGGGGTGGATGTGACGGCGGAGACGGCGCCGCACTATCTGGAACTCACCGATCGCGAGCTGGTGGGGTATTCGCCCAACTTGAAAATGAATCCGCCGCTGCGCACCGAGAGCGACCGCCAGGCGGTGCTGGAGGCGGTGGCCGACGGCACCATCGACATGATCGCCACCGACCATGCGCCGCATGCGCCGATGGAGAAGGATCTCGAGTTCGAGCACGCACCGTTCGGCGTCATCGGACTCGAAACCGCCTTCGCGGTCGCCCACGGGCAACTCGTCGTGAGTGCCAAGATGCCGCTCGTGGAGCTCGTGCGGCGCATGACCTGGGCACCGGCACAGCGGTTCGGGCTGCCGGGCGGTCGCATTGACGCGGGCCAGGCCGCCAACTTCGCGTTCTTGGACCTGGACGCCCGCTGGCAGGTCCTGCCGCAGGTGCTGCGCTCGAAGGCCAGGAACTCGCCCTTCTTGGGGCGGACGTTGCGAGGCCGTGTCGTGGCCACGGTGTACCGCGGCCGGGTCGTGCATCGTGCCGCGCCGGAAACGCGCCGCACCGTGGAAGTGGCGTGACACCCAGCGTGCGCCCGGAGGGTAGATCCGTGTTGCAGACCACGTCTCGACCGCCGCCCCGGCGCCCCGCTAGGGTGCAGGGTGCGCTGGGGGCGCTCCTGGCGGTGCTGCTGGTCACGTCGTGTGCGTATTTCAACACCTTCTACAACGCCAAGGCCGAGTTCCGGAAGGCCGAATCCGAGCGCAAGAACGCGCCGGTCGGCGGCGGCGACGCTTCATATCAGAAGTGCATCGAGAAGTGCCAGTCGCTCCTGCGCTACTACGGCAAGAGCAAGTACGTGGACGATGCGTTGTTTCTGATCGGCATGTCGCGCTACCAACGGGGCGAGTATATCCAGGCCAGGGCTTCGTTCGAGGACTTGGCGGAACGCTTTCCCAAGTCGGAATACTTGGAGCGCGCCATGTACTGGTCGGGGTTGGCGGCGCTCCGCCAGGGGGATGCGGCAAACGCTGCGCTGTCGTTCGAAAGGCTGGCGGCGGCGTTTCCCAAGAGCAAGTTCAACGACGAGGCGATCTTCCGGACCGCGGAGGCCCGCCTGGAGGCGCACGACTATGAGCGGGCCCGCGAGGACCTGCGGGCCTTCATGACGGCGCACCCCAAGAGCGATCTGTCGGCGGAGGCGCAGTTGCGGTTGGCG
>Ga0315287_10005649_pt1 | contig 12345 bp, 5 predicted proteins | sample YL17G11_0_MG_FD_205037 | JGI IMG/M metagenome (GOLD analysis project Ga0315287, IMG submission 205037) | Sediment microbial communities from Yellowstone Lake, YNP, Wyoming, USA - YL17G11_0 | ecosystem: Environmental > Aquatic > Freshwater > Lake > Sediment | place: USA: Wyoming | collected...
ACGGCGTCCCAGAGCATGGGGAATTCGGGATGGAACTGGACGCCGAGAATATTGGGGTATTTCTCGTGTTCGATGGCCTCGACCACTTTGTCGTCCACCGACGTGGCGATGACTTTGAAACCCTTGCCGATTTTCTCGACCGACTGGTGATGGGCGCTCATGACGTAAGGCATATCGGCCGGCTTCAGGCCGAGCGCCGTGATCAGCTTGCCGGATTCGGACAACCGGATAGGATGAAGCATGTAGGGGATCAGGCTGCGCTCGAGTGGGGCGATCTTGGGATAAGGATTGGTGTGCCATTGGAAAGGCCCCAAGCGGATGGCGTCCTCGACCGTCCGGGCGAAATAGGATTCCAGCCAGATGTCCTGGATCATCGTTCCTCCCGTTCCCACGTTGAGGCTCTGCATCCCTAAACAGATGCCCAGGACGGCGAAATCGGGCCGCTTTTCCAGGTAGGACTTGAAGGCCGGGTCCTGAAATCCGCCCAGAAGATGGAAGATCGCCGTCAGCTCGATATAGTGCCGGTAGGGATCGGTGATGACGGTCTGCAGGCTTGTTTCCTCTCCGTAGGCGGCCGGCACGATGTCCGGTCCGCCGAAGAAGATGACGCCGTTCGAGAGCGAGAATATTTTTTCCAGCTCGGCCGAGACGGCGTTTTTCTTATAGAGCGTATCCAGACTTACGTCGGATTGGATGGTGTGAAAATGGATCCAGTTCAGGTTGTTGTCCTTGACGAATTGCTCGGCCTCGGCGTAATTCGTTCGTTCCCTTTCGTGATGGATGCCGACGATCTCCAGGTTGTCGTAGGGAATGAAGCCCTGCTCCTTGACCGCGATAAGCGCCTTGAGCGTTCCGGTCGAGGGGTAAAAGATCGTCAGTCGGACCTTGCCCTGGGGGGCCGAGGCGGTGTCGAAAAAACGCTCCGGCGCCTGGGCCGGCGCCGTCGAGGCGACCATTAAAAGACCTGTTAAGATCGCTGGGATCAATCGGCGTTGAGGATTCACTCTGGCCTCCTGGAAAGCGCTGAGTTTCCGCGAACAAAATCGGTCGCGGAATCGAAAGGGCCGATACCGGGTCGGTCTTCCCCGGCGAGTTCGCGGGGCAATTATAGCCAAAAAAGAAAAAAACAGACACCACGAACCTTTTTCTATTGGATTTCGTCTTTGTTTTCCTAGCCGCTTTTTTGCGGTTTGGGGCCGGCCGCGAGGTTTTTGCGGCCGCCGCCGGGGATCGGCGATAGGCGGAAACCCTGACCATCGACAAGCTGGATTCCGCAGGGAGCGTGTCATGAAGAGAGGATTTGAAGCCGGAGTCGGAAAGTCCGCGACGGGATTCGCCGTTGTTCTGGCCGGGTTGGCGGTTTTAGCCGGAGGGCTATGGCCGGCGGCGCAGACCAAGGAACCTCTGAATATCCCCAAATTGACCCAAGCTCCCAAGATCGACGGAGTCATCGAGAAGGAAATCTGGGACGCCCAGGCTTTGCGGTTGGATCGATTCGTCCAATTGACGCCCAAGGAAAACGGGACGCCGACCCAAAAGACGACGGCTTATATCGGCTTTGACGAGAAGAACATCTATTTCGCCTTCCGTTGCGACGATACGGAGGCGGGGAAGATCCGGGCCTCGGTCACCGGCCGGGACAACTGCCTGGACGACGACTGGGTCGTCGTCTTTCTGGATGCCTTCAATGAAAAACGCCGCGCGTTCACCTTCATCCTCAACCCGGTCGGCGTCCAGGCCGACTTCATCCGTATGGAGGAGGGGGGCAACGACAACATGGACCCGAGCTGGGACACTGTCTGGGAATCGGGCGGGAAGCTGGACGCGGCGGGCTATTCCGTGGAAATGGCCATTCCCTTCAAGAGCCTGCGTTTTCCCGACCGGGATAAAAAAATCTGGGGCTTGACCCTGGCCCGGAACATTCCCCGTTCGGGGGAGATTACGATGTGGCCGTCGTATTCCCGCAGCATCCCCGGCTTGATCGCCCAGGCCAACGAGATCGTCATCCAGGGCCCGGTCGAAAAAGGAAAAAACCTGGAAATTATGCCGGTCGCCACCGCCCTCAAGCGCCAGGGCGAATCCGTCGATTTCCAGCCCGGCTTCAACCTGAAGTACGGCTTGAAGTCCGACCTCACGCTCGATGCCACGGTTAACCCGGATTTCAGTCACATCGAAGCCGACGCGCCGCAAATCGACGTCAACCTGCGCTATGCCTTGCGGTATCAGGAGAAAAGGCCCTTCTTCCTGGAGGGGATGGAGATCTTCCGGTTTCCCGAAATCGAAATGGTCTACACCCGGCGGATCATGGATCCGCTGTGGGGGATCAAAGCCACGGGGAAGCTGGGCGGCTTCACTTATGGAATCCTGTCGGCTTACGACCGGAACCCCTCCGACAGCCTCTGGAACGTCCATAGCGGAAGCGAAGACTCGAGCCAAGAGGCGCTTTTCAATATCGTCCGCCTCAAGGCCGACGTCTTCAAGCAATCCTATATCGGATTCAGCCTGACCGATAAGGAGATCAACGGCTCCTGGAACCGCGTCGCCGGTGTGGACGGACAGCTCCGGTTCCGCGATCGCTGGTTCTTCAGCTTCCAAGCCCTGGCTTCGAAGACGAGCTATGACGGCGACTTGACCTCCCTGGCGCCGGCCTATTATGGCGAGGGTTTTTATTTCACCAAGAACTGGTCCGCCGGGATGGGCCTGAAGGCCATCCATCCCGATTTTGAGGCTTCCTCCGGTTTCGTCAACCGGACCGATTACAAGAGCGCCTACGCTTTTTCGAGCGTCACGCTCTATCCCGACAAACCTTTTCTCAACCAGGTCCGGTTTTCACTCCAGGGCGGCCGGCGCGACGGATACTTCTCCGGCCTGACCCAGGACACCTGGCTGCGCTTCCAGACCCAGCTTCGATTCACCGAGTTCAACCAGCTTTTTTTAAACATCGAAAACGGCCTGGAGCGGTACGCGGACATCGGATTCCGCAGGACCACGTTTAATGCCCAAGGGCAAAGCAACGTGATCAAGTGGCTGCCGTTCAATCTCTTTTTCGTCATCGGCGATACGATCAACTACGACCCCGATGACGCCACCCTGGGTTGGGGTGTCATCGCCGGCATCGGGACGACGATCAAGCCTTCCAACCGCCTGCAGGTCGGGATCGACTTCAGCAACAGCACCTTCTGGAAACGGCGCGGCGGGGAGCGGATGTGGGACTATACCGTCGTCCGCGGCCGGACGACGTATCAATTGACCAAGGAATTATCGGTGCGGGCCATCGTCGATTACAACCACTACTACAAAGAGATCTTCGGCAGTCTGCTGCTGAGCTACGTCCTGCGTCCCGGCACGGTCTTCTTCCTCGGCTACGATTCCAACTACGACCGGAATTTTCTCCGCCGGTACGACCGCCGCGACTACAGCGTGTTTTTCAAGTTCTCCTACTGGTGGCGGCTTTAGAATATTCAGGCCATTTCCAATAGACTTCTCAGAGTCTTTCGGAAGCGAATTCGCGGGCGGTGAAGGCGATAACCCCCGGACCGGTTCTCTCCACGAGTCGAAGGAAAGGTCTCGGTTTCCGCGCCGCGGTGGGCGGCGTTGTAGCGGGTGTGGAAGACGTCGATATCGCCCTCCCCGGCCTCAGCGGTAGAGTGTCGGGTTCTTCCGCCAGTCCTTGTCCTTGTCGTGGCCGTAGGCGGCGACCCGCGGCCGTCGTTCGAGGAGGCGGACCGATTCGATGGCGCAGGCGTAGCCGACGCTCCGAGGGCTCTTGCCGACGCATTCGAGGCGGAGGGCGTAGGTCCCGGGTTCCGGCCAGAAATCGAGAAGCTGGAATTCCTGGGCGCTGGGCGCGTCGGCATGGAAGTCGATCGGAGGGCCGATCTTTACTCCGTTCAGAAAGGGCTGATACCGCCCCCCATCGTTGGAAAGCGATCCATTGAGCACGAGGTGCAGCGGCTCCTTCACCTTGACCTCGAAGGGAATATCGACCCATGCTCCCGCCTGTTGACGGGGCTGGTAGACGAGCTCCTCGCCGCCGAGGGGGTCGCTCGACCGCGTTGAGACTTCGCCCGGGCCGTGCCGTTTCGCTCCGATGAGATCGCGCGCCGCGACGGCCACGCGGTCGAGGCCGGGCAATCTGCGTTCGGCCGCTCCCGGGGCGCGGGCGGTGAACGCCGGCAGACCGGTCTGGTACCAGAATGCCACGCTGGCGTAGTCGTCCTCGCGCTCGTTCCAGCTGTTGGATTTGTACTCGGGATTCTCGTCCGGCGACATCCAGCCCATGTGCTCCAGCGTCACTTTGATCCCCGTGTTAAAGACGATGGGATCGCTGACGTGCCAGCGGTAGGCGCTCGTCAGCCCGCCGATGCCCCTTTGGTCATAATACGGGACGCCGAAATAGGGCGTCCCCGTCCTCTTCAGCCCCCAGGCCGAGAGGAAATAGTCCTCCGTGCCCGTCCCCCAGATCGAGGGCTTCGCTTCGCCGTCGATATAGATTTTCTCATCTCCCTCGCCGAACCAAGCCGGGCTGCGCATCCGCACCGCCAGGACCGTTCCGACATAATGACCCTTGCCGGTCGTCTCCAGAAGGACATAATCCGCACCCTTGGCGACGGGGTATTCCTGCCGGTACTGGGCGTAGAAATAAGGCGTGTCCTTGGGGAGGTCCCCCAGCTTGATCCAGTCGATGTTGAAATAAAGCAGGCTGAGGGGTTTGTCGCTCTGGTTCTCGATTTCGATCCGGGCCGATTTCCGGAACGGCATCCTCCAGAACGAATTGTAGGAATCGCCGTCCTCGACGACGACCGGCAGGCTGATGACCTCCCGGCGCCGGCCGAAGCTGTTGGCGAAGAAATCGCCGAGCGGCGCTTCGACGGCGGGGCGCGAATCGCCGTCCCAATACATCCTCAGCATGAGCTCCTGATGATCGGCCGAGCCCCGCGGGGCCCAGTCCTGCGGCTCGGGGCCGAGGAAGGTGATCCAGATGTGAGTGATGACTCCAGGGCCCTCTTCGTCGAGGAGGACATGGGTCCCGCCCGGCGGAACGTTAAAATTATCCCAGTTGCTCTGGATGTCGGCGTCGCCTCGGGGATCGGCCTTCGGATCGTATTTTCGCGTTCCCGCGTTCCGGTCGCCTTCGGGACCGCGGCGCAGTTCGCCGACGCGCATGGCCGACGTGGCCCGCATCGAGCGGCCTTCCTGGGGTTTGGCCAGGTCGCCGAGAAAGCCGCCGCTTCCGGGATCGTCGGAGCGGTCGTCCCGGCAGCTTGAAGTCCAGGTCAGGACGAAAATGACCAGGACGGTCAGGGCCAGAATCATCGGAACGGAGACCGGAAAGACCTTCGTTTTATTTGATCTCATGATTTTGTTCTCCTTAATCAGTGCCCGGCGTTCTTGCGGAGGTCTTGGAGGCAGGGGCCGGGCGGTCGAAATCCAAGCGGCCGAGGTCGTCCTCTTAAATAAGAGTCTGTGACACCCTTCATGAGAAAAGAATATACCCCGATATTATCTCCGTCAACGGCCCGTTATTGCTTCCGCCCAGTCGCGAAGGATAACGATGTCTTCGGCCATTCCGTCATTGCCATTGGCGCTCCACCGGGATAGAATGATGCCCCAAGGAAGACTATGACAGACGAAAACGGACGGCGGCCCGGCGACGCCAAGGATTATGAATACATCATCAATCACAGCCCGGCTGTTATCTTCAGTTGGCGGCGGGCGCCCGGCTGGCCGGTCGATTTCGTTTCCGAAAATGTCCGCCTGTTCGGGTATGAGCCCGAAGAATTCCTATCGGGCGCGCTGACTTACGCCCAAATCATCCATCCCGGCGACTTGTCCAGACTGATGGACGAAATTCGGGTTTTTGTTTCCCAGGGACGAACGGAATGGACCCAGGAGTATCGTATTCTGAACAAGAGCGGCGAAGTCCGCTGGGTGAGCGACCGGACCTTTGCTCCCCGCGACCCGGCCGGCGTCGTCACTCATCTCCAGGGCGTCATCCTCGACATAACCACGGCCAAAGCCGCCGAAGCGGCTCTTCAAGCCAGCGAGGCGAAACTTCGCGGCATCATCGAACACTCCGGTGACGGGATCGTCGTCACGGACGAACGGGGAAACATCATCGAATGGAACGGCGCCCAGGAGCGCATCTCGGGCCGGCCGCGGTCCGAAGTCATCGGACGATCCTTATGGGAGGTCCAGATCGAAGCCGCCCTGGAGGGCGCGCGTCAAGTGCCGTCCGTCGAATTTCTTCGGGACGCTCTGATGGAGATTCTGCGGACGGGCCAGGGGGCGTGGCTCAATCGGACGCTCGAACAGCAAATGCGCCGGGCCGATGGAGAGACGATCGTCATGGAAACAGTCGCCGTGGCCATTCCCACGGGCCGGGGTTTCCTTTTGGCCAGCGTCAACCGCGACGTGACGGAAAAGCGCCGGGCCCAGGAGGCCCTCCAGACATCGCTGGCCGAAAAAGAGATTCTGCTCAAGGAGATCAATCACCGGGTCAAGAACAACATGCAGGTCCTGTCCAGCCTGCTCAATTTCCAGTCGTCGTTCGTCAAAGATCCCGCCGCTCTGCGCATGCTGCAGGAAAGCCGCGACCGTATCCGGACGATGGCTCTCATCCACGAAAAGCTTTACAAGTCGGCCGACCTGTCGCACATCGATTTTTCCGAGTATCTGCGGAACCTCGTTTCCATGCTTGTCGATTCCTACGCCGTCGGTCCCGGCTGCGTCGAGCTCGACTTGGACATCCACGACACCTTTCTCAGCCTGAACGCCGGGATCCCCTGCGGGCTCATCGTCAACGAACTCGTCTCGAACGCCCTCAAGCACGCCTTTCCGGGAGGCCGGTCCGGGCGAATCCGAGTCGAGCTCAAGCCGCTTGACCCGCCGAAATTCAAGCTCGTCATCTGCGACGACGGAGCCGGGTTTCCGGAGGGGGTCGATTTCCGGAACGCGCCCAGTCTCGGGCTCCAGGTCGTGACCATGCTCGTCGCCCAGCTCCGCGGGACGATCGAACTCCACCGGGACCGGGGGACGTGTTTCGTCATCGTTTTCGAGGACGCGCCAACCCGGCGCCGGCCGTAGGGTTCTTCAGTTCCAGTATATAATATCGGCTTTCCACCATGAGCCTCGATTTCCTCAAGGATGTCCCCGAGTTCAAGGACCTCGTCCGCCTCCTCGGCGCCGCCAAAGGATTCGATGAATCCGGGCGCGGCCCTCTCGTTTCAATTTCCGGCGTCAACGACGCGGCGCGACCCTACCTCCTGGCCATGGCGGCCGCCCACGGCCCGCGCCGGATCCTCCATATCCAACCCTCCGACCGGCCGCTGTCCGAGCTCGAGGACCGCTGCCGGTTTTTCTTCGACCGGCTGGGGGTCTCCCGGAACGTCAAGTCCCTGCCCTCCCTGACCGAGAATCCCTACGGGGGTGCGCCGCCCTCCCTGGAATCCGTTTCATCCCGGATGCGCTTTCTGTACGACCTAATGCATCGGCCTCCGGCGCTTGTTCTGACGAATATTTTCGGCCTCCTGCGCCCCCTGCCCGCGCCCGACCGCCTGGCCGGACTGTTCATCCGTCTGGAAACCGGCAAGGCTTTCGAGCGCGACCGGCTGATCCGAACCTTGGCCGAATTCGGCTATGTCCGCGAGGATTTAATCGCCTTCCGCGGCGAATATGCTAACCGGGGCGGCGTCGTGGACGCTTACTCGCCCTGGCATGCTCAGCCCTTCAGGGTCGAGTTCAGCGGCGACGAGATCGCCTCCCTCCGCGAATTCGACCCTTCCAGCCAGCGCACCTTGCGGAAAATCGAGCGCTGTATCATCCCCTCCCTGGCCGAAGACGCTCCGGGCGGCCCGACCGTCCCCATCGGCCGCTATCTCGGCGACGCCGCCATCATCATTGATTCCCCCGAAGAGGTGGACAGGGAGTACGCCGAGGTTCTGGACGAGCTTCGCGAGCAGGCCGCCGCGCTGGCCGAATCCGGAACACGAGTCGAACCGCCCGAACATTTTTTCCCTCCGGCGCTGTGGAAAGAAACCAGGGCTCGGGCCGTTCTCTGCGGCGAGCTTCAATCCGGCGAGGAAAAGAAGCAGCGGATCGACCTCCGGTTCGGCTTCCAATCCGTGCCCCGATTCGACAATAAGATCGTCTTCTTCCTCGACTATCTGAAACGGCTCCAGGAGGAGCGCGATCGCTGCATGATCTTTCTGTCCTCCGCCGAAATGCGGAAAAAGATCCTCGGACTTCTCGTCCGCGAAGGCGTGCCCGCCCTGGCCGTCGATTCCCCTCTGGCCCGATCGCTCTGCGGTGAGATCCTTCTGGCTCTGGGGGACCTCGACCGCGGTTTCGCCTATCCCCGGGAAAAGGCCGTGTTTTTCGCCGAGGAAGATTTCCTGACTGAAGAAAAAGCCGTTCCGACGCGGCCCACGGCCAAGCCCTCGACCACCCAATTCCAGGACCTCAAGTCCGGCGATTACGTCGTCCATGCCGATTACGGCGTCGGCGTCTTTCACGGCCTGCACCGGATGGAACCGGACGGAAAGCCTCGGGAGTTTATCGAACTCCGTTATCGGGACGACGACCGCCTTTTTGTTCCCGTCGAGGATTTGAACCTCGTCCAGAAGTTTACTCCCGTCGGGGCCGGCCTGCCGCCGCTGGACAAGCTGGGCACGATGGGCTGGGAAAAAACCAAGACCCGGACCAAGAAGGCGGTGGAGAAACTGGCCAAGGAGCTTCTCGAGCTCTACGCCCGGCGCCGCTCGGTCAAAGGCTACGGCTTCAGCCCCGAAGGCCGCTGGCAGGAGGAGTTCGAGAAGACTTTCGAATACGTGGAAACCGACGACCAGCTGCGGTCCATCCGCGAGGTCAAGGCGGACATGGAATCCGACTCGCCCATGGACAGGCTCGTCTGCGGCGACGTCGGCTACGGCAAGACCGAGGTGGCCATGCGGGCCGCCTTCAAAGCCGTCATGGACGGCAAACAAACGGCCGTTTTGTGCCCGACCACCGTTCTGGCCAGCCAGCACCTCAAGACTTTCACCTCCCGTCTGGTTCTTTTCCCGGTCCGCGTGGCCGCCCTGACCCGGTTCCAGTCCAAAGCCGAGCAGACGAAAACGCTGGCCGATCTCAAAGCCGGCCAGGTCGACATTCTCATCGGTACCCACCGCGTGCTGTCCAAGGACGTCGAGTTCAAGGACCTCGGACTTTTGATCGTGGACGAGGAACAGCGCTTCGGCGTCAGTCACAAGGAGCGAATCAAACAGTTGAAGACCAACGTCGACGTTTTGACCCTGACCGCGACCCCCATTCCGCGCACGCTCAACATGTCCCTGACGGGGATTCGCGACATCAGCCTGATAGAAACGCCGCCCAAAGACCGCTTGGCCGTGCATACCGTGGTAACGACGTTCAGCCCCCGGCTCCTGACTTCGGCCGTCCGGCACGAGCTGGCCCGCGGCGGCCAGGTCTACGTCATCCTCAACAAGATCGAGGAACTGGACCATTTGGCGGCCAAGATCATCGAATGGGCGCCCCAAGCCCGGGTCGTCACGATCCATGGGCAGATGGCGCCGGCCGAGCTGGAAAAGCGCATGCTGGGGTTCATCGAACAGCGTTTCAACGTCCTGGTTTCGACGACCATCATCGAGAACGGCATCGACATCCCCCTCGTCAATACGATCATCGTCCATCGGGCCGACCAGTTCGGGCTGGCCCAGCTCTATCAACTTCGGGGCCGCGTCGGCCGGTCCTCCCGACAGGCCTATGCCTATTTTCTGGTCCCGCCCTCGACCGACCTGACACCGTTGGCGCGCAAACGCCTGGACGCGCTAAAAGAGTTCAGCGAGCTGGGCTCGGGCTTCCGTCTGGCCATGAAGGACCTGGAAATCCGCGGGGCGGGGCACTTGTTCGGCGAGCAGCAGAGCGGAGTCATGGAGGCCGTCGGCTACGATTATTTCATCCATCTGCTCGAGGGGGCCATTAAAGAACTCAAGGGAGAGGCTCCGGCCGAAGCCAAAATCGAGATCCACCTTCGCGTGGACAATCGTATCCCGGAATCCTACGTTCCCCAAGTCAATCTGCGGCTCAGTCTCTACAAGCGGGTGTCCTCGGCCGAGCGGATGGAGGACCTGGACGCGGTCCGCGACGAGATTCAGGACCGTTTCGGTCCCCTTCCGCCGGCTGTGCGCAACCTCATTGATTACGGCCGGATCAAGACTCTGGCTCAGAAGCTCCAGATCCAGTCCGTCGATCGGATCGAATCGCGGGTCGTTTTAAAGTTCCGGCCGGAATCCGAAGTCCGCCTGGAGCGGATGACCCCGCTTCTCAACGCGCGGCGCGGGACGCTCTCGCCTGACGGCGTTTTGAGCCTTCCGCTGAGCGCCAAAGGCGATGCCGATTCCCTGGCTGAAACGATCGGCGTCTTGAAGGAGTTATACGGAGTGTAATATAATGGGTTTAATTTTAAAAAAGATGCGTCGAAGAACTAGTTTTTAAATAAACGTAATATATTGATTATATATAGTTTAAGTAAAACAATGAGCGAATCCCGACCGCTCCGGCTCGTTCTTTCCGGGGGGATCGTCTGCCTGTTGCTGTGGGCCGGTGCTTGCCGGAAAAACGCTCCGGCGGCCGACGATCCGGGCGCCGAGGGGGCTCCCGCCGCCCCGGCCTCCCCGGTCGTCCTCCAAGTCGAGAGCGAATCCTACACCCTGGCCGATTTTGAAAAATCCCTCCTCCTCAACGCCGGGGAGGAATGGCGGACCTTGGCCGTTCCGGCCTTGAGCCGGTTGTTCGATAATTTCGTCGAGGAGAAAATTCTTCTCGTCCAGGCCCGCCGCCGCGGCGTGGAATTAGCCGAGGATGAGATCCGGGGGTACCTGGAAAAGCTCCAAGCGGCCTCGACCATCCCGGGAGCCGACGTCCCCGCGACCCCGATCGATCCCCAGGCCGTCGCCGAAAAACTTGTCGTCGAGAAATATCTGGCGTTCAATCTCAACGCGCTTTCCGTCGATGATGCGGCCGTCGCCGCGTTTTACGACGGGCACAAGAGCGAGTTTCTGCAGCCCGAGCGCATCCAGGTCAGCCAGATCCTTCTGGATGCTGAAGGACGGGCCGGCGAGCTTCTGGGCAAGCTCCGGGCCGCGACCGAAGATCAGTTTCGGGCGGCCGCGCGCGCGGAATCCAAGGGCCTGGAAGCTTCCAAGGGCGGGTTGATGGGCGTTTTCGCCGCCGGTCAGCTTCCGGCCGACCTTGAAAAAGCCATTTTTACCCTGAAAACCGGCGAGATCAGCCGGGTCGTCCAATCGTCCTACGGATTTCATATCTTCCGCCTCGATAAACGGACCGAGCCGCGGCTTCAAAGCCTGGCCGATGCTTCCCCGTCCATCCGGTCCCGGCTTCTCGATCAGAAGAGCGAGCAGCGGGTCGCCGCTCACATCGCCGAGCTCAAAGCCGCCTTGGAGTGGAAGGAAACGACGGAAAAACTCCCCTTTCCCTATCAAAGGAACGAACAATGACCATTTTTGCCAAAAAACGCCTGTTTTTCATCCTGATGATCGGCTGCGCCCTGGCGCTCGCCGCCCAGCAAGTCGTCGAGGAGATCGTGGCCGTCGTCAACGACGACGTTATCTCCCTGTCCGATTTCATGAAGGAATACGAGTCGCGCGTCCAGACCGCCCGCCTCCAGCTCAAGGGCGAGCAGTTGGATGCGACGATCGAGCAGATCAAAGCCGGGCTTCTCGACGCCATGATCACCGATCTGCTCCTGCTTCAACTGGCCAAGGAAAAGAACATCAACGTAACGGAACAGCTCAAGATGGCCATGGAGAACGTCAGGAAAGAAAACAACCTGGAGTCGGATGAAGAGCTGAAACGGGCCGTCCGCAGCCAAGGTTATGATTACGATGCCTGGCTCAAGCAGATGGAGGAGACCATCCTGCGCCAAAGCGTCGTCTACAGCGAAATCAACAAATCCATCGCCCTCGACGAGGCCGAGGTCATCGACTACCATAAAAAACACCAGTCGGAGTTCGTCGTCCCGGCCGAATTCACGGTGCGCGCGGTCTATCTGGCGCTCGCAGACCGAACGCCGGCCGAGCTGGACGCGCGGAAGGCCGAAATATCGGCCAAAATAAAGGATGGGCTGGATTTCGCTAAAGCGGCCGAAGAGTTTTGCGACGCGCCCCTCAAGGAAGCCAAGGGAGCTCTTGGGACGCTGAAGAAAGGCGAAACCGACAAGGCCATCGCCGACGCCCTGGAACCGCTCGGGAAGGGCGATCTGTCGTCTTGGATTCTGACGAAGAACGGCTCGTACCTGCTTAAAGTCGAGGACAAAAAAGACAGCCG
>Ga0315287_10005650_pt1 | contig 12344 bp, 8 predicted proteins | sample YL17G11_0_MG_FD_205037 | JGI IMG/M metagenome (GOLD analysis project Ga0315287, IMG submission 205037) | Sediment microbial communities from Yellowstone Lake, YNP, Wyoming, USA - YL17G11_0 | ecosystem: Environmental > Aquatic > Freshwater > Lake > Sediment | place: USA: Wyoming | collected...
GGGGGGGGGGGGGGGGCGGGGGGGGTGGGGGCGCCCCCCTCTCTCGGTTCCAAAACCTGCGGGCGGCGCGGGGGCGGCCCCCGCGGGCGCCCGGGGGGGGGGGGGGCTGCCCCTGCCCCCTCCCCCCCCTTCCCGGCTGCCCCGCCCCCTGCATTGCATTGCATTACATTGCTTCTTGTCGTTGGCGTGTGCGTGTGCGTGTGTGTGTGTGATGACAACAAAAATAAACGTGAATTTCTCAACACAGGAAGAAACTATCTGTATCAAGTCAAGCCTCCGCCACGGGCGGCGCCTCCCCAGCCAGCACGCTGGCCGCGACGCGCCCCCCGGCCGGCAGCCCCGCGCGCGCGCCCAGGGCCGTGCACGCCGCGCCCGCCAGGGACGCCGCCAGCGTCAGGGCCGCCGGCACGGCCCAGCCCTGGGCCAAGGCGAAGCAGAGCCCGCCGTTGAAGGCGTCCCCCGCGCCCGTCGTGTCGACGAGCGCGCCCGGCGGCAGGAGGGGCGCCGACGCGGCGGTGAAGCGCAGGCGGAGGGTGTTGGCGGTGTTGGCGGGGGCGCTCCCTCCGCCGCCACTGTAGGCGGCGCCCGCGCCCGCGTCCGCGTTGGCGAGGGCGGCCGCGGCCCCGGCTGCAGCGGCGGCGCCCGCGTCCCCGGCCGGGACGGCGACGGTCGCGACCCGGGTGGCCAGGCCGGGCGGGCCGACCGCCGCGCCTGAGGGGGAGGTGAGGGCGGGCCGGAAGCGGGGGTCATCCCCGGCCAGCCTCGCCCCCGCCGCGCCGTCCAGCACCGCCTCAAAGACGGCGTCCGGGTCCTCCTCCTCAAAGACGGCGTCCGGGTCCTCCTCCTCAAAGACGGCGTCCGGGTCCTCCTCCTCAAAGACGGCGTCCGGGTCCTCCTCCTCAAGGGGGGGAGGCCCATCACCACCACCCCCGGCCCCCACCCTCTCAATCAGGACCGCCCCGCGCGCGCCGAGCGTGGTGGACACCCACCTCGCGCGCGGCAGGCGGGCCAGGGTGGCGACCGCGGCCGCCCCGCTGGACGCTGGCAGGCCCGTCCACGCCCCCGGAAAAGCCGCGGAGGTCGTGACCGCGTCGGCTAGGGCTAGCAGAGCATCCAGACCGGGCCGCAAGCGCTCGCCCTCCACGAGAACCGGCACCCCGGCCCCAGCGGCGGCGGCCGCGAGGGGGAGCGCCCCGCCTGCCAGCCGCCCGTCGAGGAAGAGCACTCCCGCCCCGCCCAGCGCGCCGCCGACGCCCGCCACCCCGCACGCGTCCAGGTCTGCTGCACCCAGCCACTCCGGCCCGGGCGTGTGGATGCACGTGCGCGTTCCAGCGGCGCCGTCCACGATGATGTAGGTGAAGGGCGAGGACGCGCCGGGCGTGTGTGTGTCAACCAGCACGTGGGCCGTGCTGACGCCATCCGCCTCGAGCTCCGCCACGATCGCGCCGCCCGGCCCGTCGCCCGCGAGCTTGGAGACCAGGGAGGTGCGGGCGCCCAGACGGGCGGCCGCGGTCAGGGCGTTGGCGCAGTTGCCGCCGCCCTGGGTCTGTGTGGAGCGAAAGAAGTGGGAAAAGAAAAGGATGATGATGAGGGGATGGAGGAGAGAGACGAGGAAAACCCCCTTTTTTCTCTTCTTCCTCTCACCTCCAGCCGCTCCGTGCGCAGCTTGTCGTCCGGCTTGGGGAAAGCCGCCACGGCGGCCAGGTAGTCCAAGCCGACTGAGCCCATGCCGACGATGGAGGGCGGGGTGGCGGCGGTGGGCGGAACGGCGGCAGGCGGGCTGGGGGCCGTCGCGGGCCGGCTGGAGGGGGCAGCAGCGGGGGGTGGGCGCCGGGTCGGGCTGGCCCGGTTCTCTCCCCGGGGCTGGCTCTGGGAGGGCGGCATCGCCTATGTGTATGAATGCGCGTGTGCGTGTGCGTGTATACAGTGTCTGTGTCCCCGCGAGACGACACGCCCCGCGTGTGATTGAGAGCAGGCGTGTGTTTGTGTGGGAGCGCGAGACGAATGTTTTTTTTTTTTGCGCTCGACCTCGACCCCCGTTCATCTTCCTCCTCCTCGTTCTCCACCTCCAACGCCTCCGCCTCCTCCGCGTCAAAGTCCTCCGACGCCCGGCGGGGCGGCCCGCTATCTATCAACACAACTCTTCAAACTTCAAGCCGCCTCTCTTTCACCGCACGCGCACGCCGCCGCGCACGCCGCCCCTAACCTCTCCAGCTCGGGCAGTTCAGCCCATTGCTTGGCCAGATACTGCGCCTCCGCCGCCGCCAGGGACCCCGGCGACGGCGTGATGAGCGGCTGGAGAGGCGAAGGCAGCGGGCCCTCCTCTTTCCAGGGCAGCGACGCGAGGAAGAGGGTGACCTTTTCCGCCACCAGCCCCCCACCCGCCTCGGCCGCTGCCCGCCCCGCGCAGGAGGACACCGGGTGGGCTGCGTCCAAGGCCGCCCCGACCGTGCGGGCCGCGCCACCAGGGGACCGCAGCTCGGCGAGGAGAGCCTCCCCCGCGGCGGGGATGTGGCAGGTCGGGGTTTCGTCCCCCCCCCCCTCATGCCTCCCGCCGCTGTCGCCCGCCCCGTTGCTGCTCGTCGTCGTCGTGCGCAGCTGGACCAGGCGGGCCACGGCGCCCAGCGGGAGCGCCGCCAGCGCGCCCTTAAGGGTGGTGTGAGTGGGCAGGGACGCCGCGAACGCGCGGGCGGCTGACAGGTCGGCGCCGGTCGGGCCGCCCTCCTTCACCACCACCGCCCGGTGCTGCCCTCCACCCCCACCCGGGGCGGCCGCGGCCGCCCCGCCACCATCCCCGCCACCCCCGGTCGGGCTGGCCAGCGTGAACAGGACGGACGCGCTCACGGCCGACGCCGTCAGGCTCAACCACCCGCGCGGCTGGCCCGTCACCGCGTCGAGGGGGCGCATGGCGCCGAAGAGGGACGCCAGCGGGAGCCAGTGCGGCGGGTACTTGAAGCGGGCGGTGTCGAGGACGAGCACGCGGGGCGGGCCGGGACCGCCCCCCTCCTCACCCCCGCCGCCCCCACCGTGGAAGGCGGCGATTGGGGAGAAGTGGCCGTCCCCCGTCTGGTTGACGGCCGCCCGGGAGTAGGAGACGATGAGGAAGCCCGCGCCCGGGGTGCCCCGGCAGGACGCCTCGACGGCGGCCGCAAACGCGGCGTGTGCGGCGCGTGCGGCCGCGCCCTCACCGTCTCCGCTCCCCTCGGCGCGCGGCGGCGGCGGCGGGGGTGGCTGCACCAGCCTCACCGCCGCCCCGTTGCACCGGGCCAGGCAGGCCGCCTGTTGTAGGACGATGCCCTCCTCCTTCACCCGTTCCAGGTCGCGGCAGCAGTCCAGCAGGGCCTCGCTGTAAAACCGCCAGGGCCCCTTCCAGGCGCGGCGGGGGTCGATGGACAGCGCGTTCAGGACCATGGCCAGGGAGGCCAGGCCGCAGAAGGCGGGCTCGTCCTGGGTCCGGAACTGTTCGACCAGGGGGAAGAAGGCTTCGGCGGAGCCGGCGGCCAGGGCCTCGGCGAAGAGGCGGCGGCCTTCAGCCGAGGAGAACGCGACAGCGGGCGGCCGGAGCGGGCGCTTGTAAAAGGTGCGGGCCGCCAAGCCGGAGGCGGCCGCCAAGCCGGAGGCCTGCGCCGGCGAGGCGACTGGGGAGGAAGGTTGCTGCTTCTGCTCGGGCGCGGTGCTCGTGTGTGCCTCTGCCTCGCACGCCGCGTGCGTCGACGACGCATGCCGCCTCCCACCGTCGCAGCTTGGCTGACAGCAGGACATGGCAAGGGGCGTGGGCGCGCGTGAATTTCGCAGCAGGCGGGCCAGGAGGAGGGACCGCATGAAAATAAAAAATAAAAAAAGGAGTGCGTGCAGGGGAAGAAAAACACGGCCATCCACATTTTCGTTTTCCTCGCGCGCGCCCTTCTGTCTAAGGGACAGAGCACACGCACAGCTGCTGCTCTTTCTCTGTCTCCCTCCACACGGGCCCTCGCCTCCAGCGCACACCAGACGCACCGTTTCTCTTTGCGCAGCCCCCCGCACAGGAACAACAAGAGCAGAGCGCTTCTTCTTCTTCCTTTCTTTGTCTCCCCGTCAGAAAAGAAGAATGACCGCTGCCGCCGCCATCCCGCCCGCCATTCGGGGCGAGACCTTTAAGTGCGTGGGGGAGGGCATGTGCGGGCGGGTGGGGTGGCGCGGAGGGTGTGTCGCGATGGGAACACGGGTGGCTAGTGAGCGTCGCTCCTCGCATCAAAACTGCCGAGCGCCGATGCGAAAGGGAGAGACTTACGCACGCCCCTCCTCCACACTCTTCAGGGATAACTCTAAGCGCCACGACGTGCGCGTTCAGAACATTGAGGCCGCCAAGGCCGTGGCGGACGCGGTGCGGACGTCCCTGGGCCCGCGCGGCATGGACAAGATGGTGAGTGGAGAAAAAAAAGGGGGAGAGGAGAGGGCGCGCCGGAGAGCGCGTGGAAAGAGAGCGGCGTGTGTGCACTCTCGTGCGCCGCCTTCCACCACACGCCCATCCCATTGGGGTCGTGCATGTGGAGGGATCGACAGAGCACACGCAGGCTGGCGGCGACGGCGTTGCTCGCCCTGCGACCCCATGTCCTCTGCGCACGGCAAAAAAAGGAGACAAGAGAGACCGATCGGCTCCCCCACGCGCTTGCGCCCGCTATTCTCAAACCCTCCCCCTCTCTTTTTTTTCGCCCCCCCCCCCCAGGTCTGCCAGCCCAACGGCGAGGTCGTCATCACCAACGACGGCGCCACCATCCTGAACAAGATGACGCTGACGCAGCCGGCCGCCAAAATGCTGGTGGAGCTGGCCAAGAGCCAGGTGGGTGGGAAGGAGAGGGGAGAGGAAAACGGGCCACCGGCTGCCCCACCTCATCATTTCTCACCACCTCTCTTTTTCTTCTTCTTCCTCATCTAGGATGTCGTCGCCGGCGACGGCACGACCACCGTCACCGTCATCTGCGGCGCCCTCCTCAAGAAGTGCCTGGACCTGCTCGAGCGGGGGCTCCATCCGACGGCGGTGTCGGACGGCTTCGCCGCGGCGGCCGTCCAGGCGGCGGCAGCGCTAGAGGCGATGGCCATCCCGGTCTCCCTGTCCGACCGGGACGCCCTCATCCGGGCCGCGTCCACCTCCCTGTCCTCCAAGGTCGTCGCCAATTACTCCTCCCTGCTGGCGCCCATGGCCGTCGACGCCGTCCTGCGCGTCCTGGACCCGGCCCGCCCGGCGGCAGTCGACTTGCGCGACGTGCGTGTGCTGACCAAGGTGGGGGGCACCATCGACGACTCCCGCCTCATCGACGGCGTCGTCTTTGATGCGGGCGCCTCCAAGGGTGCGGGCGGCCCCACCCGGGTGGAGGACGCCCGCATCGCCCTGATCCAGTTCTGCCTGTCACCGCCCAAAACGGACCTAGAAAACTCGGTGGTCGTCGGTGATTATGCGGCCATGGACCGTGTCCTGCGCGACGAGCGCGCCCACATTTTGGGCCTGGTGAAGGCCATTCGGGCGTGCGGGGCGAACGTGGTGCTGGTCCAGAAGAGCATTCTGCGGGATGCGACGACGGACTTGGCGCTCCACTATTTGGCCAAGGTGAGTGAGGGGAGAGGACAGGAAGGAAAAGTTTTGTCTCTCCCCATCTCTCTCCCCCCTATCCATCCAATCCCCATCCTCACGCCTGCCTCCTCCTCTCTCTCCTCACTCTCCAGGCCAAAATCCTGGTCGTCCGAGACATCGAGCGGGACGACATCGCCTTCCTGGCCAAGGCCTTGGCCCTGCGCCCCATCGCGCACCCGGACCACCTGATTCCGGAGAAGTTGGGGAGCGCTGCCCTCGTGCAGGAGGTCAAGTGCGGGGCGGGGCGGGTGGTGGAGGTGACGGGTGTGGTGGGCGGCGGGCGCACCGCGACGGCCCTGCTGCGCGGGTCCAACGCCCTGGTCCTGGCCGAGGCGGAGCGGTCCCTCCACGACGCCCTGTGCGTCGTTCGCTGCCTGGCCCACAAGCCCGCCCTGATCCCGGGCGGGGGCGCGCCGGAGGCCGAGGTCTCTGCCGTCCTGGCGCGGTGGGCGACCACCCGCACGGGCGCGGGCGCCGTGTGCGCGCGCGCTTTCTCCGACGCCCTGGAAGCCGTCCCCTACACCCTGGCCGAGAATGCGGGCCTGAGCGCGATCGAGATCGTCGCCCAACTGCGCGCGCGCCACGCGGCGGGCGAGCAGACTGCCGGGATTGACGCGCGCCGGGGCGCCGTCACGGACATGGTCGCCGCGGGTTGTGTCCAGCCCTTGCTGGTGTCGTCCAGTGCGATCGCGCTGGCGGCGGAGTGCGTGCGCATGATCATGAAGATCGATGACATCGTGCCCGTGCGGTGAAACGGGGGAGGGAGGTGGAAAACACGATTGGAATGGGATGGGGTGGGATGGGAGAGGGTTGTGCAACGTTCACAGCGCACGCCTTTTTTTCTTTCATCAATCTATCTCCCTGCCCACTCGCACTCGCCCACCCCCACGCTCGCCCGCCCCAACAGCCCGCCCGCGGAGACGGTGACCTGCTTCCCCTGTACGCCCACCACCTTGCCCACCAGCTTCAGCCGGGGCACCGACACCGTGTCCCCGACGGCCGGGCTCCACCCGGGCGGCGGGCCACGCCCAGCAAGTCTGCCCCCCGCGGCCGCGCCCCCCTTTTTGAAGCGCCCCGCGTTGGCGCCCATCACGCGGGTCGTGCCGCGCGGCGTCTTGATCGCCGGCCGCTCGATCGGAGCAGCCGAGGAAGAGGTGGCGCCGCCGTCACCCCCGCTCTTGCGCCGCCGGGTCGCCCGGCGTTTCAGTTCGGCGGCCGCAGCGTCGGCTGCCCGCCCGACCGACGCGGCTGTCTCCAGGTCGACGGCCGCCGCCGACGCCGCGAGGGACGCCCGCAGGCTTGACGCTGACGCCCGGGCGGCTGCAGCGCTGGCTTGGGCGGCAGTCGCAGCGTCAGCGTCCGCTTCCGCGGCCCGGCGGGCGGCGTCCAGGGCTTCGGCCGCCCCGCCCTGGACCGCCGAGGAGGGAGAGGAGGAGAGGGTGCTACTCCCGGGCGCACCATTCCTGCCGGCCAGCCGCGCCCGGGCGTCCGCCACCACGTCCGCGTCCAGGCCCAGCCGCTCCGCGATATCCAGGCCGCACGACCGGCCCGGCAAGCCCCACAGCAGGCGATGAGTGGGCGCCAGGGCGACCGCATCGAACTCGGCGGCTGCGTTTTCAAAGAGGCCCGGCTGGGCGGCCTTGAGCTCGGCCAGGGAGGCGGCGTGCGTGGTGGCCAGCGTCAGGCCCGCCCCGCGCATGCCCCCGGCGGCCAGGGCGGCCAGCAGGGCGGCGCCCAAGGCGGCACCCTCGGCCGGGTCGGTGCCCGTGCCCAACTCATCCAAAAGGACGAGCGCGTCTGGGCCGGCCTCCTTCCGCAGCGCCGTCACGCGCGCCAGGTGGCCCCCAAACGTCGACAGCCCCGCGCCCAGGGACTGGCCGTCGCCAATGTCGGCCAGGATGGCCGCAAACCAGGGCAGCCGGGCGGGGGCGCGGGCGGGCAGGGGCAGGCCCGCCCGGGCGGACAGGGCGGCCAGCCCGGCAGCCTTCAGGGCGGCCGTCTTGCCGCCCGTGTTGGGGCCCGTGATGATGACGCCCCGCACGCCGGCCTTGATGGCCAGGTCGATGGGCACGGGCGGCGGGGGCAGCTCGGGCGGGGTGGGGGCGGCGGAGGCGGCGGCCCCGCCGGCCCTGCCCCCCCCCCCTCTCCGCCGGGTGGAGAGCGAGCGGAGGGCGGAACCGGCCGCGGCAGCGGCGGCCGCCGCCCCTGCCCCGCCCGCCCGGGCTCGCCGGGTCGCGGCCTCCGCCGCAATCAGGTGCGTGCCCAGGAGGAGGGGGTGGCGGTACTGGAAGAGTTGGACGTGGTAGGGGGCGTCGGCGTCGGCGGCGCCGTCGCCGTCGCCGCCGTCCGTGGCGGGAGGCGTGGAGGTGGGAGGCCCTCCCGCCCGGCGCGCGCGCGCGGCCGCCACCCGCGCCCCGCGGCCGCCCTTCCCACTCCCGCCGCTGCCGCCGCCTCCCCGCCCACCCCCCACCGGCACAAAGTCAGCCAGGATGCCGCCCGTCCACACACCGTACCGGGACCGGGCGGCCGTCACGTCCGCCCACACGACGAGCGAGAGCGCCCGCCGTAGAAGGGGCGCCGCGTCCGCGACGCCGCCCGTCAGCGCCCACCGCACGTTTTCCTCTGCTGACGCGGCCTGCCCCGCCGCGGCGGCCAGGGCATTGTTGGGGGCGACCGCGGAGGCGGGCTCGTAGAAGGCCAGGCCGCCGGAGGAGCCCAGCAGGACCGCGCCGCGGGGGGGCACCGCCCCGTCGGGCAAGCCCACACAAAACCGGCCGGCCCGCTCGACCACCTCCCCGCCCGCGCTCTTCACGGCCGCCCGCGCCCGGGCCGCCGCCGTCCGCACGCCCAGCCGGGCAGTGCGCAGGGCTTCAGACGCGTTGTCCCGGACGGCGCCGCCCTCATCGATGGCCGTCGCGACTTCGCGCACCAAGCCCTTCAGGGCCGCCCCGTCGAATCCGTCAAACGGTTTGGCCAGGGGCGCGGCCGGGTTGGTCGCCTCCCCGTCAATCTCCATGCCCTCCGCCGCGCGGGCGGCAGCCCGGACGGCTCCGGCCAGGCGGGTGGCCCCGGCCGCGAGGGAGGCGACGGCCGACAGGTCCGGGCCCGAGAGGAGGCCGCCCCGGGCCGCGCGGGTGAGGGCGGACGCGGCCGAGGCCGTGGAGACCCCGCCAAACTCCAGTTCCCGGCCGAGCTCGCCCTCGATGAAGGATGCGGCCGCAGTTTCTGTCAAAGTAAGAGAGAGAAAGAGAGAGAGAGAGGAGGAGGAAGGGGCGGGGCGCCGTGAGAGAGAGAGAGAGAGAGAGAGTGGATGGAGAGAGAGGTTGGGAGAAGGAAATAATGCAACCTTCTCTCGCACTCTCGCACCTGCCGCCAGCTTCAGTGACTCCGCCTCGGACCCGCCCAAGGGAAGGTCGTTCAGTACTGTGCGCCGCCCCAGCGTGGTGGACGCAAAACGGGAGACGTGGCCGCACAGGTCGTGCCAGCCGAGGGCGGCGCGGGCGGCCGCCTCGGCGGGGCCAGGTTGTTGGGAGGAGGTCGAGGTCGACACCTCCCATTCGTCCTCGGCCGGCGACGACGACATCGCGTCCTGAGGCAGGGCGGCGTCCAGGGTGCTGCCGGCTGACTGCATGCCAGTCGACCGTCCTACGCGGTGTTGTGGGCGTGGTGCCGGTGGCGTGCGAGCGTGGAGCGTCGTGGTCAGCGGATGCGCGGCCACACCGGCTGGTGGGCGTCGGCTCAACTGTCGGGACGCGAGCAGCATGGCTGCTTCCACCTCGTTATTCTTCCAAGGCCGAGGCTTTGGAGGGCGGGATCTCACACGCGCGCGCAGTGTGCGTGTCTATTGTGGAGGTAATGTTCAGGCGGGCTGGGCCATGGTGTGGGGAGAGAGAGAAGGGGGCTCTGTGAAAGAGAGAGAAAAGCCGCTCCCCAACGCGTCTTTCCTTCATTTCCATTTTGCTGTCTCCCCGACACGCGCCGCGTGGCGCCCCCGTGGCGCCCTCACGATGCGGGCGATCGCCCAGGGCTCTCCAGTCCTCAGACATGCGGCCAGCTCCGGGCGCCCCAGCGTGCGCAGCGTGAGGAGCGTGCGGCCGTTTCCAAGCATCAGGCCGAGCGGCGGGGCAGGCCTGCCCCCACCACCCCCACCCCCACCCCGCCGCCCAGTCTGCGCTGCCGCCGGCGATGGCGGCGACACCCCGCCCTTCCTCCGGGGCGGCAGCACGTCCGGCGGGACGCCCTCCCTGCTCCGCCTGGTCGCCCTCGGCATTGGCCTGGCCGCGGCGGCCCTCGCGGCGGCGCCCTCCCTCCTGTCGTCCCGCCCGGGAAAAAGCCTCGTCTGCCGCCTGCTCGCCCGAGCCATGGGTGGCCGCGTCCGCGTCACCTGCGACCGGCTGGCCCTGTCCTGGCGCCGCCCGCCGGAGATGGTGGGCCTGGTGGTGACGCCGCGGAGCGAGGAACGGGGCCCGGCCGCGGGGGCCGACAACGACGGTGCGTCCTCCCCGCCTCTGCCCGCCCCTCCCCCTCAACCCGTCCTGTCGCTGGGCCGGGCGTCGGCGACGGCCTCCCTGGGCGCCATCGCCTTCACCCGCCGCCCCTTCGATGTGGTGCTGTCTCAGCCGTACGTGGACCTGTTCCTGACGCCGGACGGGGCGACGACCCGGCTGGAGCGGGCGCTGGGAGGAGGGAACGGGCGAGGGCGGGAAGGGGAGGAAGGGGATGCAGACGATGACGCGGCCGCCCTGAGGGACGCGGAGACGTTTGGCACCGCCCGGGAACCGGGGCCCGACCCGTCCGGCGTGCTCGGCCCGCCCGTCCCCCAGCCCTTCTCGGCGGAGGTGCGGGCGGGGCGGGTGTCCCTGTTTGTCGCGGACGGGACGGCGCGCGTGCCCGAGGATGCGAGGGAGGTGGTCACGGGAGGGGCGGCCGCCCGGGCGGGGCGGTTCGGGAAGCCCCCCCCCCCGCCAGGCCCCGTCCACGCGGTCGTCCTGGTCGGCGCGGACGCCCTGACAGAGGACGGCGAGTCGCTGGGGTGGGATGGCGCGGCCTGGGACGACCCCGGCGGCGACCCCCACGACGCGCGCGCTGTGCTGGCAAGCGGAAGCAGTTATGACGCCGCCTGGGCGACGGCCGCCGCCCGCCGGCCGCGGGCGGCGCGGGCGCCCATTGCAGCCACCCTGCGCGCCCCCGGCCTGCGCGCCCAGGCCAGCGGGTGGATCGTGGGTGGCGGCGGTGCCTGGAGCGTGTCGCCCGCGGCGGCGGCGGCAGGCCTGGCCAGGGGGTGGCTGAGCACGGCGACGAAAGGGTCCAAGAAGAAGCGGCTGCTCGACCGCCAGCCGGCGTGGAGCCTGCGCTTGCGGGACCCGGGCATCGCGGTCGCGGCCGCCTGCACGCCCGCCCTGGCGCGAACGGGCCTAGCCCGCTTGTCGCCGCTCCTCGCGGACGCGGTCGGAATGCAGGACGCCGCGTCCGTGCGCGTGTGCGTCGCCCCGGCGGGCTTGAGCCTGCCGGCCGCCAGCGCGGTGGTGCGGGTGGCGCCCCTCAAGCTGAGGCTGGTGGGGGCGGCGGCCTCGTCCTCCAAGCCATCCCTCGCCGGCCGCCTGCTGGGGCTGCTGGGCGGGGCGGGGGCCAAGGGCGGCGCCCTCACCGCCTGGACCGCGCCCGCGGCCGTGGAGGTCGGCCCGGCCGGCCTATCCATCCCGCGCTTCGACATCCTGCTGAGCGCGGCTGAGGGCGGCGGCGGCGGCGGCGGCAGGAGGGGCGGCGTGCACCTGGTCACGTGGGGCGTGGTCGACCCAGGCGGGCGGCGGTGTGCGCTGACGGTCGGCGTCCCCGGGCGCACGCTGTCCGCCCTCGGCTTTGCCGGCATCCCGCCCGCCACGCTCCTCCCCATCGCTGTGCGGGGTCCCCTGCGCAAGCCCCGCGTCGACTTTGTGGGGGCGTCCGCGCGGCTGGCGGCCCTAGTCGCGGCGGGCGCGGCTGAGGGCGGGGGAGGGGCGGAGGAGGAGGCAGGTCCGGCCCTGGCGGCTCTGCGGCGCGCGCTTGGCCGGGGCGTCGGCCGGAAAGTCGGCGCCCTGGCCGGCGCGGGGCGGGTAGGGACGGGCCCGCCCCCGCCCGCCTACCTGCCCTGGGAGGCCGGGGCGCGGCTGCCGACGCAGATAGAGGACGCGAAGCGGCGGCAGGCGGAGGCGGTCGGGGAGTGGAGTGAGGAGCGGTGATGGTGGTGGTGGTGGTGGGAGCAAAGAATTGTGGGGCAAAGGTTGAAAACAGACACACAATTACAAGGGGGGGGGGGAATGCACTAAGGAAGGAGGCCTGCAGGGGGGGACAAGGGCGTGCACGCACTGGGGTGCCGCGCCCACTGACGGAAAATGAAAACAAAAGACACGCGCGCGGGGTCGCGGGGGTGAAACGAAATGAAATGGGAAAACAAAAATGAAAAAATGAAAAAGTGATCAAGCGACGACCATTTGCCGCGCCCCCGCCGCCGCGCTGGCCAGGATGCCCGACGCGACGGAGGCGGCCAGGGCCTTGATCTCGGGGGCGGACGCCGCGGCGGAGGCGGCGACCGCGCCGACGGAGAGGGTGGCGCCGGTGGCGACTGGAGAGAGGTTTGTGGATGGGAGGGGGGGGGGGGGGGGGGGGGGGGGGGGGTGGGGGGGGGTGGCAGCGGGGGGGGGGGGGGGGGGGGGGGGGGGGGGGGGGGGGGGGGGGGGCGCCCGGGGGGGGGGCCGCC
>Ga0315287_10005651_pt1 | contig 12343 bp, 11 predicted proteins | sample YL17G11_0_MG_FD_205037 | JGI IMG/M metagenome (GOLD analysis project Ga0315287, IMG submission 205037) | Sediment microbial communities from Yellowstone Lake, YNP, Wyoming, USA - YL17G11_0 | ecosystem: Environmental > Aquatic > Freshwater > Lake > Sediment | place: USA: Wyoming | collected...
CCAGAAAGCGCCGCAACCAGGCAACACCTTCCCCCCTGATGACGTGGTCGCAGTCGATGAGCCGCTCCACCCCCTCGATCGCGGCGCCGTGGCCGCCCAGCACCACGACGGCTCCCGGCGCGTTCAGCCGCACCAGACGCGCCATCTCGCGGGCCTTGACGAAATTCGGGGCGATAAACGAAATCCCAACGATGTCATAGCCGTTGCGCAGCTCGCGCTCAAAGCGCTCCCGCGTTGGGAAATCCAGCACGGTCACGTCGGCATCTACGTTCTCGGCCAGGAAATAGAGCCCGAACGAGCGGTGCTGGAAACGGAACGATGCCACACCCTGCTCGCGGGTAACCTGGTTGTGGAACAACTCCATGATGTTCTCGCGGCGCCCGTAATCGTCGTCCACGCCGAAGGGGCCGAAGACCCCGCTCAACAGGATTTTTTTGCGCTGCCCGGCTGACGTTTCCTGGCCCATCGAATCCCCCGCTTGCAGAGCCTCGTCCACGCGGCGCCCCGCAGCCGACTGTCCGCGGCACGCCGTACTCTGAGGGAATATGAAGCGTCGATGTCATGCTTTTGTCATGCGACCGGGACAACTTTGATGGGTTAATAAGGGTCACCCCGGCGAAAGCCGGGGTCCCGAGAAAGCGAAACTGGCAATGTCCCGGGATGCCGGATCAAGTCCGGCATGACGAACTCGTTGGAGACCGTCACTACTACGACATACGACAAGGAACACTAGTTTCAAGTCAGCGACGCAGCAGGCACTCCGCGAGCGCGGAGCCGAGGGAGCGCATCAGCGTGAAATAGGCATCCGGGCCGGCGGGCAACCCGGCACCGAGCGGGTCGAGAGTGCCCGTGCCGGCGTTCGTCCCCTCGAGGAGCGTGCCGAGGAGCGCCGAAGAAAACTGTGGCTCGCTAAAGACGCAGCGCGCCCCGAGGCTCCTGATCGTCTCCCGGATCTCTTTCACCCGCCGCGCCCCCGGTTTGCGCTCCGCGCTCACCGTGATCGAGCCAACCGCGCGCAAGGCGTAGCTCCTTTCGAAGTACTGATAGGCGTCGTGAAAGACGACGAAAGGGATGTCCCGCACGGGGGCGAGCGTCGCTTTCAGGCCGGCGTCGAGTGCATCGACGCGGGCGACCAGCGCAGCGGCATTGGCCGCGTAGCGTCCGCTGTTTGCCGGGTCCAGCTGACCCAGGACCTCCGCCGCGTGACGTGCGATGAGGCGTGCGTTGGCCGGGTCGAGCCAGAGGTGGCCATCGTGCATCGCAGCGACATGTTCGCCGGCATGGACGGGCGTTTCACGGGCATCGTGACCATGCGCGGCAGTGTCATGACCGGCATGGTCTTCCCAGGCCCCGCCCGTTCTCCCGGCCAGGAGCGTGATTCCCGGCACCTGCATCACCTGCACGATACGCGCCTTCGACCCCAGCACTGCCAGGGGCTTTTCCATGAACGTCTCCAGCGACTCGCCGACCCAGAAGATGACCTGCGCGCCCTCGAGAAGCCGCGCCTCCGAAGGCTTGAGACTGTAGGTGTGCGGCGACCCGGCGCCGCGGATGATCAGATCAGGCTCTGCGACCCCGGCCATCACGCCGGCGACCAGCGAATGCAGCGGCTTCACGGTCACCACCACCCGGGGAGCGGCGATTGCGGTACCGAGAGCCATGAACAGGAGCGTGGCTGCCAGAGCGGCCATCGCCGCGGGCCGTTGCAGGGCGGTGCGTGCTGCTTCGGGTGCCGTGCGCATCCACTGAATGATACACTGCGGCATGCCCAAGATGGAGGACCCCGGCCGTCCGCTGCTCTTTCTCCGCGGGGTGACGGTAAACCTCGGGGCAACGCGAGTCCTCGACAACGTGGACCTCGCCGTCGCCGCCGGGGAGATCGTGACCCTGATCGGGCCCAACGGGGCCGGGAAGACGACCCTGCTGCGGGTTGCGCTGGGACTCCTCCAGCCCGAGAGCGGCGAGATGCGGCTGGAACCAAAGCTGCGGATCGGCTACATGCCGCAGCGCCTCGCGGTCGACCCGGCGCTCCCGCTCACCGTTCGCCGCTTTCTCTCGATGGCGGCGCCGGAAGCGGGGGATCGCGTTGAAAATGCCCTCGCGAGGGTTGGCGCCCCGCGGACGCTGCACACCCCGATCCAGTCGATCTCCGGCGGGGAGATGCAGCGCGTGCTCCTGGCTCGCGCGCTGTTGAGGGATCCCGAACTGCTCGTTCTGGACGAGCCGAGCCAGGGAGTGGACCTCGCGGGGCAGGAGGAACTCTTTGCGCTCATCACGGGCATCCGCGACGAACGCGGCTGTGGCGTGCTCATGGTCTCGCACGACCTGCATCTCGTCATGAGCTCCACGGATCGCGTCGTTTGCCTCAACCGCACGATCTGCTGCACCGGGGCGCCGCTGGCCGTCTCCAGCGACCCGGCCTACCTGCGACTCTTCCCGACGAGCCTCCCGGGCTTCGCCCTCTACGCCCACCGCCACGACAACGGCGATACCTGCAGCACCGGTGACCGGCACGATGGATGATTTCCTCTTAAGAGCACTGGCTGCCGGCGTAGGCGTGGCCCTTGTGGCCGGCCCTTTCGGCTCATTCGTGATCTGGCGGCGAATGGCGTACTTCGGCGACACGCTGGCCCACGCCTCGCTTCTGGGCGTGGCGCTGGGGTTCGCGCTGCACTTGAATCCTGCCGCTGGAGTGCTCGCCATCTGCGCGGGGGTCGCCCTGCTGTTGCTCGCCCTGCAGCGGCGCAAGCGGCTCCCCGGGGATGCGATCCTCGGCATCCTTTCCCACGGCGCGCTCTCGCTGGGCCTCGTGACCGTGGCATTTCTCGAAACGCTGCGCGTGGACCTCATTTCGTACCTCTTCGGCGATGTGCTCGCCGTCACGCGCGGGGACCTGCTCTGGATCTACGGCGGCGGCATCACGGCGCTCGCCGCCCTGTTCGCCCTTTGGAAGCCGCTGCTCGCCATGACCGTCCACGAGGATCTCGCCCGCGTCGAGGGCGTGCGCGTCGATTTGATCCAGTCGGCCTTTGTCCTGCTCCTCGCCGTGGTCGTCGCGCTGCTGATGAAGGTCGTCGGCATGCTCCTGATCACCGCGCTGTTGATCATCCCCGCCGCCGCCGCGCGGCGGTTCGCCCGCTCGCCTGAGGCGATGGCTGTAGCGGCCGCGCTGCTGGGCTGCGTCGCCGTCGGCGGCGGGCTCTGGGGCTCGCTGCGCTGGGACACGCCCGCCGGGCCATCGGTCGTCGTGGCGGCGGCGGCGCTGTTCGCGATGAGCGAGGCCGTCCCGGCGCGGCGGCGTGGTTAGGGTGCGGGCGGGGGCCTCGCCGGGGGTCCCCGCTCCGCGCCACCCTTTCGGCTTGTTCCGACGAAACTGTCCTCTCGGGTGGCGGCTGCCGCAACCGCGCCGTGCGTCCCGCTCCTGTTGACAGGTACCCGCCTTTCCCCGAAGATCGGCGCATGGTGCCCACGGGGGGAGGACCGACCGCCGACGAGGTGATCATCCGTCCCCGCCGCGGGCTGGTGCCGCTCGACTTCGGCGAACTGGTGCGTTACCGCGACCTGCTCTGGTTTCTCGTGCGGCGCGATGTCTCGCTGCGCTACCGGCAGACCATCCTCGGCGCAGCGTGGGCGGTGCTGCAGCCGGCGCTGAGCATGGCCTTGTTCGCGCTGATCTTCGGCCGGCTGATCGGCGTACCCTCCGACGGCGTGCCCTACCCCGTCTTCGTCTACGCCGGGCTGCTCCCGTGGACCTACTTCTCGTCCGCTCTCGCCGCGGCGGGCGCGAGCCTCGTCGGCAGCAGCAGCCTCGTCACGAAGGTCTACTTCCCGCGGCTCTTCATCCCGCTCGGCTCCTGCATCGCCGGTCTGCTGGACTTCCTCGTCGCGGCGGTGCTGCTCGCGGGGCTCCTGGCCTGGTACGGCATCCGTCCCGGGCCGTCGGTCGTGCTGCTGGTGCCGCTGACGGCGCTGCTGCTCGCCGCCGCCGCCGGGTGCGGCCTCTGGCTCTCGGCCCTCACCGTCGAGTACCGCGACTTCCGCTACGTGGTCACCTTCCTGCTGCAGTTGTGGCTGTTCGCCACCCCGGTCATCTATCCCGTGACGGTCGTGCCGGAGCGCTTCCGCTGGGCGCTCGCGCTCAACCCCGTCGGCGGCCTGATCGAGGCCTTCCGCGCCGCGGCGCTCGGGCACCAGGCCGTCAGCGCGGGCCGCCTCGGCGTCTCCGCCGCGGTGATCGGCGCGATCCTCCTCGGGGGCCTCTATTACTTTCGCCGCGTCGAGCGCTCCTTCGCGGACGTGATCTGAGGGGCCATGGCGCGCGCGGCGATCGAGGTCTCGGGACTGGGCAAGCGCTACCGGATCGGCGCGCGTTCGTCCTACCGGACGCTGCGAGAAACAATCTCGGGCGCGTTCGCAGCGTCCGCCCGGCGCGCGAGCGGCGAGGAGACCACGCACTGGGCGCTGCGTGGTGTCGACTTCCGGGTGGAGCCCGGGGAGCGGGTCGGGATCATCGGGCGCAACGGGGCGGGCAAGAGCACACTGCTGAAAGTGCTCGCCCGGATCACCGACCCGACCGAGGGCGAGGCGCGGGTGCACGGACGGGTCGGCAGTCTGCTCGAGGTCGGCACCGGCTTTCACCCGGAACTCACCGGGCGCGAGAACGTCTTTCTCAACGGGACGCTGCTCGGCATGCGCGCCGTGGAGGTACGCCGCAAGTTCGACGAGATCGTGGCCTTCGCCGAGGTGGAACGCTTTCTCGACACGCCGGTCAAGCACTACTCGAGCGGGATGTACGTCCGGCTCGCGTTTGCCGTCGCGGCGCACCTGGAGGCGGAGATCCTGCTGGTGGACGAGGTGCTCGCGGTTGGCGACTTCCAGTTTCAGAAAAAGTGCATGGGCAAAATGGACGCCATCTCCCGGGAAGGCCGCACGGTGCTCCTGGTGAGCCACAACCTAGGGGCGGTTCAGGAGCTGTGCTCGAAGGCCCTCCTGCTCGAGCGCGGAGGGATTGCGGCGGCCGGGCCGCTCGGAGAAGTCCTTGACCGTTACATGGGCACCGGAGCGGGCGCGACGGTGGACCTCGACGCTCTGGCGCACGACGGTCCGCGCCGTTTCGCCCGGTTGCGCAGCCTGGCGCTGCGGGACGCACAGCAGCGGCCGTGCGTCGCGTTCGTGATGAACGAGCCGTTTCACGCGAGCCTCACCCTCGAAGTGCACCGTCACTGTGCCGCCGCGGAGGTGGGGCTGAAGATTTCGAGCCGGCACGGCTCCGCGATTCACTACCTGACATCGACCTGGGAGGGGCTGCGCGGGGACCTCGAACCGGGGCGGTACCGCTACGACCTGGTACTGCCGCGGCTCCTCGTCTTTCCGGGCCACTATCGCGTCGGGCTCTGGGTGCTGCGCGAGGGCGAGCCGTCCGACGACAGCGTGCAGGACGTCACGGTATTCGAGGTACTCAAAGGGAACGTATCGGGGTATCCAACGGCGGTCGAGCGCTATGCGTTCAGCGGCGGCGAGGTCTACGCGCCGAGCGTGTGGCGGCTCACGCGTGAGGGGGGGGACGGGGCATGAGCGGAGAGTCGCCAGTCGCGGTGATCCTGGTGGCCGGGGAGGGCACCCGGATGAAACCATTCACGGACGCGCAGCCGAAGTGCTTCGCCGAGGTCGGCGGCGTGCGCATCCTGGACAACGCCCTCGACGCGCTGGTGCGCCACGGCTGTCGGCGCGCCCGCATCGTGGTCGGGCATCTCGAGCACGTGGTTCGCGCCGGGATCGGCGACTGTCGGGGCCCCCTGGCCATCGAGTACGTCTCCAATCCCCGGTTTCACGTCACGAACAGCATGTACAGTCTCTGGCTAGGCTTGGAAGGCCTCCGGGAACCGTGCCTCGTGCTTGAGGGGGATGTCTTTTTCGAGCACGGCATCCTCGAACTGCCGGGGAGCGCCGCGGTGACCTGGTATGCCGATTCGTCCGACCGTGGTTTCGACGGCGCTTTCCTCGAGACGGACGACACCGCGCGTGCGCGCGCGCTCACGATTTTGCGCAACCCCGCGGACCGGCGCCCGGGCATGGCCAAGTCGATCGGCATCCTGCGCTGCAGCGCGGCGGGGGGGGCGCAGCTCGGGGAGTGGATGCGCGTCGGCGTGGAGGCGGGACGCGAAAGGGACTACTACGATCTGATCGTCCGCGATCACATGGCGGAGAGCGTGATCCGCGTTGTGGATGTCGCCGGGCGCAAGTGGTACGAGATCGACAGTCTCGAGGACCTGGGGAAGGCGCGGGAGTACTTTGCGGGGAGGGCGACCTGAGCGGCGTCCTGCGCCTGACATGATCAGGGAAGATTCCGCCACCGCGCGGCGCTACTGGGACGCGTTGGGCGGAATCCCGCCCGCCCTTTTCGGCGTCCACCCCATGGGCGGCGGCGGGGCGCTCGAGGTGTTCTATCGCCACTATCACGAGGTGCGGCACTTCAGGAGCAGCGTCCCCCTGACGGCCGCGACCCGCTTTCTGGAACTCGGGTGCGGCAACGGGCGCTGGATTCTTTCCCTGGCGCCCCACGTCGGCCACTACACCGCCGTCGATTTCAGCCCTGCCGCTCTGCAGATCGCCCGCGCGAGGGTGGCCGAGTCGGGCCTCGACAACGTCGAGTTCCTCGAGCAATCGCTCGCCGACTTCACTCCCCGGCTGCCCTGCGACGTCGTGTACTTCAGCGGGGTGACCCAATACCTTCACGACGAGGAGATCCGTTCCGTGCTCGAGCGGATCGCGCCGTGGACGACTCCCGTGACCGTCATCGTGGACCGCAGCACGGTCAACGAGCGGCGGCGGGAGGACTACCGGCGGGACGACTACTGGGCGGTGTTCCGGAAACCGGAAGAACTGGCCGCCCTGTTCGCCCCTCACGGATTCATCCTGGCCAGCCGCCGCCGAAGCTACCGCTTCCTGCGGGGCGGGGGGTGGTGGAGGTGGAAACCGGTCGCCGCGATCGCGGTGCCCCTGGCACGCCTGACCAGACCGCTCTCCTGGCAGGCGCTGGCCGCCTTCTCGCTGCTCGCCGACGGGCTCGCCCCGAAACCGTTCGAGGGCGGGGAGCGCTCGCACGACTTCCTGGTCTTTCACCGCAACCCGGCCGGGGAGGGCCGAGACTGATGCAGAGATCTCCACGGACACTCGGAATCCTCGGCGGCATGGGCCCGTACGCCACGCTGGCCTTTTATCGGAACATCCTCGATCTCACGCCGGCCGTTAAGGACTGGGATCACCTGCACGTGGTGATCGACAGCAATCCCCACATCCCCAGCCGCTCTCGCCACCACCTGTACCACGAGCCGTCGCCGGTTCCCGGCATGATCGACAGCTGCCGGCGGCTCGCGGCGTTCCCGGTCGATGGAATCGCCATCCCCTGCAACAGTGCGAGCTGTTTCCTGGACGAGGTGCAGGCTGCGGTCAGCGTGCCGATCCTGAACATCATGCAGATCACCGTCCGGGCACTGGCGCTGCGCCTGCCGTCGGCCGCGAACATCGCGGTGCTCGGCAGCGTCATCGCCCACGAGCGCCGCGTCTACGCGCCCTACCTGCGGTCCGCCGGGAAAACCTACCGCGCGCACGACCCCGAGGTGCAGCGTGACACCGAGGGCCTGATCGAGGCTCTCAAGCTCAATGCCGCGCTGGACGCGCTCGTGCCTCGTTTCCGCGGCATCGTGCGGCGGCTCCGCGAACAGTGTCTAGCCGACGCGGTGATTCTCGGGTGCACCGAGCTGGGGTGTTTCTCCGGCGAGGACGGGGTCCTCCCACTCGTCGACTCCAACCAGGAACTGGCGCGCGCGGCCGTGGTCTGGGCGACAGAGCCATGACGGGCGACGCCCCGGGGGGACGTTCGGAGGGGTATCTCGACGGCGCGGCGCTCCGCGGCCTCTCCGGAGCAGCCGGCCGACCCCCGTCCATCGCGTTCGGACTGCCGTCCCCAGGGGAGTTGCAATTCCTCCTCCCGGTCCTGCTGCGGTTGTGCGAACGTCGGCCCGACGTGCGCGTCCTGATCGCCCACACCGGGGATTCGCTCGATTGGTTTCTCCAAGCGGTCCCCGGCCTGCGCGGGCGCCTGCTCCACGTCCGGGAGGAGGTGCTGCGGGCCGGCGCTCCACCGGCGGTGGACGTCTTCGCCACCACCGAGCAGTACCTGTGCGGCCTCGACGGCGTCTACAGCGTCTGTCTCTTCCACGGACAGCCCTCGAAGGGGCTGACGTTCACCCCCGAGGTCCTCGCCGGCTTTGACGCTTTCTTCCTCTACGGGCCGCTGCAGCGGCAGGCCTACGTCGAATTCGTCGAAGACCGTCTGGGGCGCAGGCCTCGCCACGTGGCGCTGTTCGAGATCGGGTACCCGAAATCCGACGAGGTGCTCAACGGCCGGTTCGCGCGCGAGACGGTGCTGGCGGATCTCGGGCTGGACCCGGACCGCCCGACCGTGCTCTATGCGCCGGCGTTCAACGAGGGGGCGTCGCTCCGCGAGGCTGGCGACCGCGTCATTAGCGCGCTGGCCGGGGACGGGTTGCACAACGTGATCGTGAAGCTCCCCATCGAGTGCTGGCAGCCACGCAGCGACCAGCGCGCGACGGGAGGGGTGGATTGGTTCCAGCGAATCAGCGCCCTGGAGCGGGACTTCCCCCGCTTGCGCCTGATGCACGACTACCGCATCGATCCGCTGCTGGCCGCCGCGGACATCCTTGTGACGTGCGTCAGCAGCGTGTCCTTCGAGTTTTTCGCGCTGGGCAAGCCGGTGATCTTCGTCGACACCCCGCGGTTTTTCTCGGAGTACCTGCAGCGGCTGTTCCCCGATCGCTACACGGCGCCGTGGGCGCACCGGACGACGGTGAACGGCGGGCGGGAGTTCGGCGCGCTGGTCTCCCGGGTCGAGCGTCTCCCGGGCGTTGTCCGGGAAATCCTCGCGCGACCGGGGGAGTATCCTCGCGACAAGGAGCGGCTGCTGTCGTTCCTGCTCTTCAATCCGGGTCGGGCGACGGATGCCGCGGTCGCCAGGATCGAGGACCTGCTCGCCTCCCGGCCCCCGGCTCGGCATCCGCTGCTGATCCGCCGCAGCCTGCTCGCGAGCGTCCCCGGCGCGTTCCGGGCGAGACAGGCCGTCACCCGCGCGGGGGCGCTGGCCCGCCGGTGCGCTTCGCGGGGGTCCGCGACGCCCGCCGCCGGCGCGACCGGGGTTTGTCGGGGGTTTCGGGACCCGCGTATGACGCTCGCGGCGGCACGGGAGGCCAACCAGACGCTTTGCGAGTATCTGGAGTCCGGCGAGGCCGACACGCGCAAGCAGGGGCGACGCGACCGCATTATCGCCGCGATGGCCGGGCGCGGGCTGCTGGCCGGGGCCGCTCGGGTCGTGGAGATCGGCCCCGGGACCGGAATCTACCTGGAGCGCGTCATCGCTCTTGCCCGTCCCGCCCGGTACGAGATTTACGAGCCGCACGCCGGCTGGGCCCGCCATCTCGCGGCAGCGCACGGCGGGACGGCCGGGTGCGAATTCCAGGTGCGGGAGGCCGACGGAGAAACCCTGCGCCGCACGGCGTCGGGAAGCTGCGACCTCGTGCACGCCCACGCGGTGTTCGTCTACATTCCGATCCTCGCGACACTCTCCTACCTCAGGGAAGCGTCGCGGGTGCTCGTGGACGGCGGGCACCTGGTGGCGGATTTCATCCTGGACTCGGGGCTCGGCCCTGCCGAAGCGCAATCCTGGCTCGCAAGCCCCTGGCGCTTCCCCGCGGTCGTTCCTCGCGCGCTGCTCGTGGCGTTCGCGTCGCGACACGGCCTCGAGCCGGCCGACGATTTCGAGGAGGTCTATGGCGCCGGTCGGTGCCAGTACGTGGTCTTCCGGAAATCGCCAACGATGTGAGGGCGGGCGCCGGTGGTGGCGAACCGGCACTTGAAGTATCATTTCCTCAAGACGGAACGCCCCGACAGCGGGGAAGGGGGAGGCAGCCATGATCAAGCGGATCGAGCACGACGGCGAGCTGATCGCCCTCATCATTCCCGCCGACCATGCCCCGGAGGGGCTGGAGTTCTTCACGCCGAACGAGTTTTCGCAGCAACTCGCCTACATGAAGCGGCCGGCCGGGCACCGGATCCCGGCCCACGTCCACCACGAGGTGCCGCGCGAGGTGCGCTTCACCCGCGAGGTGCTCTTCATCCGCCGGGGCCGCGCGCGAATGGACCTCTACACGCAGGGGCGCGAGTTCGTCGCAAGCATCGAACTCTCGGCCGGCGATGTCATTCTCCTCGCCGCCGGCGGGCACGGAATGACGATGCTCGAGCCGACCGAGATCATCGAGGTGAAGCAGGGTCCCTACACCGGCGTCGAGGACAAGGAGCGCTTTGAGTAGCGGGGGAGGCGCCGTACCCGCGCCGGGGACGCCGGCCTTCCTCCCCGTGTGCTCCCCGTCGCTCGATGGCAACGAGGAGCGCTATCTCCTCGACGCCCTGCACTCCGGGTGGATCTCCTCCGCCGGGGAGTACGTCCGCCGCTTCGAGGAGGGCTTCGCCGCCTGGTGCGGGGTGCGCTTCGGCATCGGCACCACAAGCGGCACCACCGCCCTGCACCTGGCACTGCGCGCCCTCGGCGTGGGACCGGGCGACGAGGTGGTGCTCCCGGACTTCACCATGGCGGCTTCGCTCTTCGCGGTTCTCTACGTCGGGGCCACGCCCGTGTTCGTCGACGTCGAGCCGGACACCTGGAATCTCGACCCGGCGCAGCTCGATGGCGCGATCACGCCGCGCACCCGCGCTGTCATGCCGGTGCACATCTACGGTCACCCGTGCGACATGGACCCGATCCTCTCGGCCGCCGGCCGCCACGGTGTCGCCGTGGTCGAGGACGCCGCCGAGGCCCACGGGGCGGAGTACCGGGGCCGGCGCTGCGGGAGCTTCGGGGTGGTGAACGCCTTCAGCTTTTTCGCCAACAAGATCCTCACCACGGGCGAGGGCGGCATGGTGGTCACCGACGACGAGTCGCTCGCCGAGCGCTGCCGCTACTTTCGCAACTTGTGCTTCCCGCTCACCGGCGGCCGCGATTACGTCCACGACGACCTCGGCTACAACTACCGCCTCACCAACCTGCAGGCCGCAGTCGGGGTCGCCCAGCTCGAGCGCGCGGACGCGCTCGTGGAACGCCGTCGCGCGGTCGCGCAGCGCTACAGCGAGCGGTTGCGCGGGGTCCCGGGGCTTCAGCTGCCGGTGGAGCGCCCCGGGGTCCGGAACGTCTTCTGGATGTACGGGATCGTCGTGGACGAGGCGGCGTACGGGATGGGCCGCGATGCGCTCGCGGAAGCGCTGCGCCGCGAGGGGATCGACAGCCGCCCGTTCTTCAGTCCGCTGCACCGGCAGAAGGTCCTCGGGCGCTGCGGCGTGACCGTCGGCGGCGAGTTCCCCGTCACCGAACGAATCGCCGCGGGCGGGCTCTACCTGCCCACCGGCCCCGTGATCACCGGCAAGCAAATCGACCGCGTCGCGGACGCCGTTCTGCGCCTGGGGAGGTGCGCCGCGTGAGCACCTTCGGGCGCTACGCGCGCTTCTACGACCTGCTCTACCGCGACAAGGACTACGCGGCGGAGTGCGCTGGCCTCGAGCTGCTCTTCCGGCGCTTCGCGCGACGGCCGGTGCGGACCGTGCTCGACCTCGGCTGCGGGACGGGCGGGCACGCCCTGCTCCTCGCGGGGCGCGGCTACGCGGTGACGGGCGTCGACCGTTCCCCCGGCATGCTCGCGATCGCCCGGAAGAAGGTGCGCGCCGCGCCGGTCGAGGCCGCGTTCGCGCGCGGCGACATCCGCACCGTCCGCCTCCGACGACGTTTCGACGCCGTGATCTCGATGTTCGCGGTCCTCGGCTATCAGACGGAGGACCGCGACATCCTCGCCGCCCTCGCGACCGCCGCCGCGCACCTGCGGCCCGGGGGGCTGCTGATCTTCGACTGCTGGTTCGGGCCGGCGGTGCTCGCCGACCCGCCCGCGAGCCGCGTGAAATCGGTCCGGGAGGGCGGGCTGCGGGTCGTGCGCCGCACCACCAGTTCGCTGGACCTGGCGAGCCAGGTCGTCGCCGTCCGTTTCGCCACCGAGGCCCGTCAGGGCCGGACCTGCCCCGAACGCTGCGAGGAGGAGCACCGCATGCGCTTCTTCTTCCCGCGCGAACTGGCGCTGCTCCTCGGCGTGTCCGGGCTGCGGCAGCGGCTCCTGGCCCCGTTCCTGCGCCCGGACGACGAGCCGGGTCCTGGAGACTGGAACGTGATGGTAGTCGCCGAGAAGCCGCTTCAGCGGGCGGCCTCGACCCGGCGGATTACCTCGGCGTA
>Ga0315287_10005652_pt1 | contig 12342 bp, 17 predicted proteins | sample YL17G11_0_MG_FD_205037 | JGI IMG/M metagenome (GOLD analysis project Ga0315287, IMG submission 205037) | Sediment microbial communities from Yellowstone Lake, YNP, Wyoming, USA - YL17G11_0 | ecosystem: Environmental > Aquatic > Freshwater > Lake > Sediment | place: USA: Wyoming | collected...
TACCTATAAAGGTAGTATTGATAATAGTGAACAAGTTATGGATTTTATAGAATCATTTCCTACAAATAGTAGGCATAAAATACAACCTGGTAGAATAGACCATCTAATAAACATACCTGGTGGTCCTAATCCATGTGGTAGACAGGTTGAACATGAAGGTCTTGTACCTTATTTGAATGGTAAAGTTTATCATTGTTGTGGTGGTATTGCAATACAAAAAGGTGTAATACTTTCAGATTCATGGAGAACAGATATTCTAAATGAACCTCTAAATTGTGACTTATGTGTATTTGGAGAATTTTAAAGGAGGTAATATGGAAAAGATACCCAATTCAGGCTTATTTAAATGTGGTTGTTGTGGTATAATTATACCTACAAAAGATGATAGTGAGTTAATTGAAATGGCAAGTAATGAAAAAATTATCTTTATGAATGTACTGTGTAAAGTCTGTTCTAAAAGGTTAATTGATACGTTTAATGAGAAGTTTATTGATCTAAGAAATGAGTAGATATGTCTAATTATATATGTTTATCATGGACTAAAAAATGTTTAAATAATTGGTATTCAGAACCTTTTGTTTGTAAACTAAAAGGAGAATTTGAATCAAGGATAACTTACCCAGTACCTTTAACTTGTAATGTACATAAAAAAGATAACCAAATTATCTGTGTTTCAGATAAGAATATTTTATACCATATTAAAAAAACATATGTAAAGAAAATATTAAAAAAATTGGAGAAAAAGAATGAACAACTGGGATAAATACTATTATGACTTATGCCAAACAGTAGCATCAAATAGTAAATGTTTATCAAGAAAAATAGGTGCTATTATAGTAAAAGATAAATCAATTATTGCTACTGGGTATAATGGTCCTCCACGTAACGTGCCGTCATGTGACCAAAGATACAAAAGAGATTTTGATTTAAATACTACTTTAGTTAATAGGAATATCTTTGAAATTAACACAACACTTTGTCCTAGACAAGTTTTAGGTTATAAATCAGGTGAAGGTTTAGAATTTTGTGTTGCCGGACATGCAGAACGTAATGCTTTAATTAACTCTGCAAGGCATGGAATAAAAATTAAAGATGCAAAATTATATTGTAATTGCCCAATTCCATGTAAAGATTGTTTAATAGAAATTATTAATGCTGGTATTTCAGAAATTATTGTTACCAAACTTACCTATTATGATAAGGTTTCTGAATACTTAACCCATTACAGTGGGATAAAAATAAGAGAATTTGATCTTGAGGAGAGTGTATAATGTGGTCACAGAATAAGGAAGAAGAATATATTTTAGAATTTTTTAAAGGTAAACGTCCTGGTAATTTATTAGATATAGGTGCCTATAACCCTGAAGTATTTTCTAATTCAAAAGCTTTGATAGATTTAGGTTGGAATGCAGTATTGGTTGAACCTAGTCCTGAATGTTTTAAACAACTTACCGACTATTATGATGGTAATCCTAATGTTAAATGTGAAAATTATGCCATAAGTAATTTTACAGGTAATTTAGTATTTTGGAATTCTGCTGGTGCATGTGCAACTGCTAGAGAAGAACACTATAATTTGTGGAAAGATGCACAACAAGACTTCAATAAAATTGAAGTACCTTGTAAATCATGGAAAGATTTCTATAAACATATTGGTATTAGAACATTTGAATTCATAACAATAGATGCTGAGGGGATGGATGCTTTAATACTTGAACAGATGGATTTATTTGAGTTAGGAACTAGATTGTTGGTTATTGAATACAACTATGATACTAACAGAATAACCAACTACCTACAGAAGTTTGGATTTACTAATGTAATTTATTCTAATGGTGAAAATCTAATGGTGTCGGAGAGGATATGATAACCAAATATATGGTAAAGGTTCATTTAAATGTTTCAGGTTTACTTCTTACTGATTCTGAAATAGAAGAAGCTCTTGCAGAAGGATTAATATCTTGTGGATACGTTGAAGATAAATATGATATTGTTGATATTAGAGCTATGGAAATGGGTGTAACAGAATGAAAGTTACTATATTAAATGAATCTGGGTTTAAACAAGCCATTGAAGGATTATCTTTATCTTATAATACACCTTTTGGGAAAGCTTTACAAGCATCTCATAAGTTGTATAATAAAGATGGTGGACATAATAAATTTCTAGAATCAATGCAGGTATGGATTAAAATAACTGCACCTAGATACTTTTGGTCTGAGTTTGATACTTATCGTATAGGTGTTACCAAACAATCAGAATCTACTATACACACTATTATGAAGAATGAATTAACACAGGAAAATTTTCAAGAACCAATATATCTTGATGTATTAACTAAATTAAATAGGGTAATTAAGTTATATAAAGAAACACCAAATATTGATATTAAAAACTCATTATTTGTAGAAATAAAAAATAACCTACCTGAAGGTTTTTTACAAACTAGGATCGTATCTATGAACTATAAAACTTTAAGGAACATTATAATTCAGCGTAAAAATCATAAATTAAAAGAGTGGAGACATTTTTGTACCGTAGTGCTAAGTACTGCTCAATATCCAGAATATTTAAAAGATTTAATGGAGGTATAGTATGTGTAGACCAGGTTATGAGGATTGTAAAGAAGAAAATTGTGACTCTTGTTATAAAACGGAAGATGAAAAAGAAGAGTGTACAGCATTATTAGATAAAGGTAATGATGAATTTCTTAGATTTATAGCTTTCATGGAATAAGGAGGTAGTATGATTTCAGCATTTGCTTATTTTTTATTACACAAAATTGAAACTAATAGTTTACAAGTAGCCATAATAAAATTTATATTATTACTTGTATCTGTAGTACAAGATATTTCTATCATAATATATATCCTAAAATAAAGGAGTTTAAATGTCATTACTAGAAGATAAAGTTACAACTAGATTATCATTTGACCATGATGCATTATCATCAATATCAGTATGTATGATCGTTAAAAATGAAGCCTACCAACTTAATAATTTACTTACAGCACTTGATGATGCAATAGAAGAAGTCATTGTGGTTGACACTGGAAGCACAGACGATACCGTTTCTATAGCAAGTCAACATAAAAATGTAAAAGTATATCATTTCCCATGGTGTAATGATTTCGCCAAAGCTAGGAATGAATCAATAAAATACGCTACTAAAGATTATATCCTATGGTTAGATGCAGATGATATGATAGATAAACAGGATATCATAAAACTTAAATTTCATTTACATAATTATCCTGGTAAGGCAGTCTATTTAACATTGCAAGATATACAAGCTGGTAATATTTTTTCTTCATTACAATTAAGAATATTCCCTAATGTACCAGGTGTAGAATTTGTTGGTAGAGTACACGAACAAGTAACTTTCTCTTTAGATAAATTAGGTATTCTAACAACAGCGGCACCTATAGTTGTACAACATTATGGTTATGATTCAGCAGAAACAGTAATAAGAAAACTCAAAAGAAACCTATATATTTTATTAGAAGAATTAAGAAGTGAACCTAATAATTACCTAGTTAATCTTAATATAGGTAAATGTTTTGTAGGTATAGAGAAATTTAGTGAAGCAGAACCATATATTGATAGGGCTATTGAAGTATTAGAAACAACAAAAACTATAGGTTCAAAAGATAATTTCTTCCTAGCTTATGTTACTAAAGTAACCATATTATCTGTTAATGGTAAAACAGATGAAGCTGTTAAATTACTAGAATCAAAAAGATCAGATTTTGCAGGATTAACTATTTACAATTATACAATGGGTGAAATGTATTTTAGAACAAAGAATTATAAAAAAGCATATAAGGATTTACTATCTCTTAAAAATAATTCTGATTTTGGTATTATACCATTCAATAAACAAGCACTTAAACCCTTATGGATATTCTTTTTAACTTCTTGTATACACTTAGGTGATAAAGAGAATATAGAATTTTGTATTAGAACATTAACAGAGGATAAAGAATTTACCATACCTTGGGAAATAAAGGAGACTTAATTTGAAAATCATTGAAAGTAGAATTAATTATACTTATGGCGAGACTGTAAAACTTAAACCAATAGCTGATGTACATTTAGGTAATAAATTATGTGATGTAAAAGCCTTTAAAGAATACTTGGGTAATCCAGAAGAATCTTATTATATAGGTGTTGGAGATTTATTAGACTCTATTATTCTTGCTGATCTAAAAAGGTATGATAGAAAATTAGATGCCTCTGACCCTAATGTGGCAATAGTAGATTATCAAGTAAATAGGATGGCTGAAATACTTATGCCATATAAACATAAGATTATAGGTCTTGGTGAAGGTAATCATGAAGATGAAATTAGAAAAAGGTGTGGTACTAATCCTGTACAACGTCTTTGTGACATATTAGAAGTACCTTATTTAGGGTATACTTGGATGTGTCAATTAAGATTATCAGAAGGTGGCAATAGAACCAGAACGGTAACTATTAGGGGACATCATGGTTGGGGTGGAGGTTCAAGAACACAAGGTGGAGATTTAACTAAGTTTGCAAGAGATACTGGATATTATGATGCTGATTTATTTTTGTATGGGCATGTTCATAGGAGACAATATGATGAAGTACCTAGATTAGGATTAGTTGGAAGTAAACTTATTGCTAAACCTAAAATCATGTGTATTTGTGGGACATTTCAAAAAACACTTACAGAAGTTGCTGACCCATCATGGGCAGAAACTAAAGGTTTCCCACCTGTATCAATTGGTGGACTAACTATTAATATTAAACCCACTAGTACTTGGGTAAAAATAGATGTTGAATCAAAATGATATATATTGCAACAATCTTAGTTAGTTCAATTCCATTATTAGTAATAGCGATGGTATTTATCTATGAACATTATTATGGTTATACTAGAGTAGCTTATATTTTTCCTAAAGAATTATATGTTTCTATTTTAGAAGAAAAATTATATGCCACTAAATATAAATATAGAAGGAGACATAGAATGATATCATTTTTATTTTGTAAACACAGATTTGGAGAATTTAGTTATCCACATCAAACGAATCCATTTTATATTGGGTTATACCCACAATGTAAGAAATGTTTAAGGATGCAAATATATGAACCAAAAGATAAATAAAAGAAACTGGCCAGGGGGGGAGTCCTGGCCAGTGGGAGACTATGCTTTAAATGCTTTGAAAACAGAATTTTCAAATAAGTGTATTAGTTTATGCCTTGCATGTAAGAAATCATCTTGTGAAACATTAAAACGTCTATGACCTAATTCTTCAATTTCAGCAAATAATACTTCACATACTTCATGAAAGGCAATAAAATCTATTGCTTCTTTATTGTAAAATGATATATCATCAATCCATTCCTTATTAAACGCTATACAAGCCATTGAATTAACATAATCAACCCTTGCCCATGCTTGGGCTTGGTCACCATCATTTAAATCAAATTCTTCATGTGTATAAGAAATATTCCATGAAGGAAGCCCGCCAAAGAATGAAATCCAATGTTTGCATCTTAATTTAAAATATTCATAATCAGCTTTCAATGTTTTTTTCATTCTTTTTCGCCTTTGCTTTTATTCTGTCTACAATATCGTTGTACTGCGTTTTTAAATTATTAATCATAATAGATTGTTCATAAACTATAGCTTTTAATTCTAATCTTTCTTTTCTTAACAATTCATAATCCTTATTCAAATATTGGAATCTAACTATATAGACCATGCTAATTAAAAATAGGAATATAATAACAAATATCACATATACACCTCCACTTGAATTTTAAATACTATAAGTTACTGTTGTAGGAGTTTGGAGGAGCCATCTTTTAGTACCTGCATTACTATCAGGTGTAATTATAGATGGTGAACTTTCAGTTCTTGTAGATAAAGCATTGAGTAAATAAGGATACATTACATTATTAGTAAATACTAATCCTACATCATTAGCATTTAGTAATGTACCATTAATCCCATCTAATGAATTAACTGTACCTCCTATTAATGCTGTTTTAATATATAGTTTAATTGCCATTTAATTTCTCCTTATATTTATCCAAATATTTCAGGTACCAAAGTAATCCAACCATATCCCGGTACATATATATCTAACGCATGTATAAGAGGATACGCCTGGGTTTGCCTCCAATTAAAATAATATCCATCAACATTACTTGTTGTAGTAGACGAATCTGCTGTTTCTGCATGAGCAGCATTTCCACCATTTGCGACTCTGGCATCTGATAGTCTTGCATCGTTTCCTGCACAAGCAGATAAAGCAGTATTTCCTATGGTTCTCAATGAAGGAGTACCAGCAGCAGCATCTTTAATAGCCGCACCAAAATCAGCGGTAACAAGATTAGTTACAAAAGGTTTATTCTCTTTCATATTCCACACAGTCTGCCATGCAGTACTGCCTTTATTTCTAAGTTTTAATGTTTCTCCAGTTTGATTTGTGCTTGCATTATATGTACTGGTATCATACCACCACTGTCCTTCAACAATATTAAGAGGAGGAGTAGTTCCTGCAAATGTATTTTTTAACGCCTTTAAATTATTTTCAATATTAGCCATATCTGTTTGTACATCATGTGTATTAACAAAACTTTCATCTGTAAATGGATGAGTCTGCGCCATTTATTGTACCTCCTCAATTATTGTTCTACTTGCTAATTTTTCAGCTTCTATAATATCTACTTTAGCTTGAACAGTTGTACTCAATAAAATATCTATATTACTTTTTACAGTATCCAATTCATCTTTTACTCTCATAATACCTTCTAGTACAGTATCAATTTTTGCTGTAAATATAGTGTCGTCATCAGGGTCATAAGGACACTCTACTTTTTTAATTATTGCTCCATCATTAAGTATCTGTACATAGGCTATATATTTACCTTGATCTTTTACCACTGAAGTTACTTTAGTTGTTATACTCATACGTTCTCCTTATGCCCAATATGCTGTTGTTACGTTTAAATCTCGTAAATATAAATGAAATCCAATAAAAGGATCAGTGATAGTAACCTGTACTTGTACATATCTTGCTGTAAATTCTGGAGCTAGTATCTCAAAGTATGAAGCTTCTACTGGATTCTCCAAAATACCATTACCATCTACAGAATCAGCCCATAAAATTTTAGCACTTAAAATAGCAGAACTGTCTACACCAACAGCTTCTACCCAACGTGTTATTATTGGTACTTTTTCATACCATGTAGTTTTATTTTGCAATACCAATCTTCTAAATCCCATCCAATGTTCGGCCACCTCTGTACCTCTATTATTAACAAATTTAAAAGCATAGTACCTATAAGGAATTAAATTATCAAACTCTATATATTTAGGGTCTGCTTGGTTTGCACTAATATGTTTAGAAAAATAAGCTAGAGAATCATCTTCTGCTGGTAAAGAACCAGTAACTCCGACATATGTCCAAGAGTGGTCTTCATCATCATCATACTTATATACTCCATAAGAAGTAAAATCACCATAAAGTATTCCACCAGAAATCACTAGATTTGCTACTTGAGTAGGATTAATAACTACCCAACCACCGGCAACAGTATATTTATATACAGCATAACCAGCAAAGTTGCTATAAAAAGTATCTCCATTGTAAGCCCAACATGTTGCAGTATTACCATTAATACTGTCCCAAGAAGTTCCATTCCAATGATATATACCATCTGCTCTTACTTCCCAAGGGCAAACTACAATCTGAGTCCAATCAGTATCATGAGTATAAGTTAAATCAGAAAATGCAGTTGGACTATTTGACCCCCAAAGTGTAAAGTATTTTACACCCTGAATAGTATAATTTGACCCTCCCCCTGTCCAGTACATCATATTTTCATAATATATTTTATCTACTACTTTCTCAGAACCTAAATCTATATGGAATCTTTGGTTGGTATCTGTTCCTGCAACAGAAAGCCATGAATTATTATCACCTATACCGGTTAAGGTTTTAGTTGGGTCTGTTGCCCAATAAGGATAATAGTTTGCATTATAATAAGATGTTGATTTTACATATGTTGCATTATGTGTTGGTGGATATATAGGATATGGTGCTGGAAATAAAGAGTTCCATGTAGTACCAGCAGATGCATATACAGATACAAAATCTCCCCAACATCTTACAGTTTGTCTAGTACCTAAATCATAAGCAGGAGATGTCCAAGTACCAGTTAAATTATTATCTGTTTGAGAACACATTAAAGCATTTAAACTATTATATGTTACTGTTTGGGTATTATTGTGTATACCACTACTAAAATCCCATGCCCAAGAACCATCTTCAATATCAACATATCCTGAAGGATAAAATACTGTACATGTAGCATACGCTGGATTTTCACTATAGGCATTATTATTACCTTTTGCTGCCATCCAAAAGGAGTAAGTTCCCGGTTTAACTCCTGCCAATCTAATCATAGGAGCTTTACCAAAACCTATTAATCTTCCTCCTATCCAAGCATCTCCTAATCTAATTTCATACCCTTCTATATCAGGGTCATTAATACTAGGTGCAATTAATGTAACAGTATCTCCAGAAGCAACAACTGTTAATCCTACTACATCTGATGGGTGAGAGGTTTTGCCATCTATTCTCTGAACGTACTCATTAGCATCTTCAAAATCCTCAACAGCACCCCAAATATTTACTGAAAGTAATTTAATAGAATAATAAACACCTTCATTTACTGGGTCAATTACGTAACTATGTTCAGATTTAGTCATAAATTTATAAGAACCTGATTCAGGAGTATCACCTATTTTAACCCAAACTTGAGCATAATCCCAAAATGGATAACTAGTACTATCTGGTGGATCAAAATTTATTTTTAATCTTGTAAATGACCTACCTCTATAATAATATATTTCTTCAGCTATTACTACATTTGATACTGATTCTGGTGGATCAGATGGTGAATGGATATTGGTATCTGTCCAACTATGTTCTTGTAAGTCATAAACATTATTATACATTGTATCATACTCTTCTATATAGTCAACTTGAACATCTCCAGTTTGATTAAGACCTATACTTTGTACTCTTGCTAATTTATTTTCCCATCCTGGAATTTCATGAGAAAAATATATTAAATCCATAGGTTCTAATGCCATTAACCTTGCAAAACCAGAATGACTAAATGTTTTATTTATCCTAGCTCTTTCTAATAGGTAACTAGACATTGCAGCAGCTTTATTTCTAGAATTTATACCTTTAATATCATAAGTTTCTTCTCTATAATCACCATCTTGAGTAACTAAATCTCCAGTACTACCGATAGCTGGTGAAAAAACATAATCATTTATTTGGTATTTTATTTCTTCATCCAAATATTTTAATCTTACACCATTAGGAGTATCAAAAATACTTGGTTGTTTTATTATTAATGAACTATTTTCACCATCAAATACTACATCATGTTCATCAACAGACATAACAGGCGTTTCATAAATAGTATCTTTATACTTTAAACTAAAAACTGAACCAGTATAAACAACAGCACCTCTAAAGGTAGCAAGCATTTGGGTTAAATTATCTATAGCAGCAGCTTGATCTTGAATAGGTAATCCTATAGTCCATAATCTATCAGCTTGATTGCAGTAATTAGCAGCTTCAATAATAGAATTATCATCAATTCTTGTAGGATTAATACCCATACCACCACGCCTACTTGATCTAGTTAAAAAGTCTCTGACACATAAAGCTGGATTATTAGAATATGCTGTTCCTCCTATATAAGGGTCATATACTTTGACACCTTCTACTAACAGTGTAATTTCAGGTATGTTCTGAAATACATTTTTATCGTATTCCAAACACATATAAATATACGCTGTATAAGGTAAAGGGTCAGTCCATTCACCTACTGCATTTTGTAATGTGGTACAAACACTTTGATTTGCTGTACCAGTAAATATTTGATATGAAACTAAATTCCTAGTTTCATATTCAACTGGTTGGTCATCAGGCCAATGTACTGCTTTCCTAGTAGTAAACACTGGATCACTTGCTAATTTATCATCTAACCATATTTGTGGTACTCCACCAACAGATACTAAACCTTGTATTTCACCCTCTCCAATAGTACCTACTATATGAAGTTTTGAATTATCACTACCTGAAACATTTTGATAAATAATATTAAGACCTACTCTCATTTTGCCATATATCAATGGTAATGTTTCTTCTGTAGATTTAGTATTAACAAGATGGCCACGATTATTTTCTTTCATCACTTCAGGACTATCTTGTTCTGGTTTTTCAGCCATAGATGCTATAACATAATTCAAAGCATAAGAAACAGCCATCATAATTAAACTATATATAATAGGTGGTAAACCAGGCATTAAATCACTCTCCTAGCAACAACTACTTCATATGTATTTGTTAAAGAAAATACCTTTACCTTATACCCAATAAAACTACTTATAGCTAATTTATTACCACCATAAATAGCAGGAAATAAAGGATAATTTTTAGAAATATGTTTAACAGCAATAAGATCACCTTTCAGTATTTGAGTAGGATTAACCTCTATACCAACAGTATTTAAATATTCTTTTAATGTTTCGTCAGTATCTTTATTTTCTAAATAAAATTGTGAATAATTATCTAAAGTAATACCTTTAAAAGTATTAGGAAGTTCTATACCTAAATCTTTATAAAAAGCATACATAAAACCAACACAATCAAAACCACCTTGTTCTAAAGAATAACCACCATAAATAAAAGGTTTATCTTTAAATTTTAATAATTCAGTATTCATTATTATCCTTGCGTTCTCCCCCACCAGACCTCCTTTTCTGCTATTACTGGTAAAAATCTAAATCCACCAAATCTCAAACTTTGTCCAGCTTTTACTGTATTTTTAGCCACACAATTATTATAACTAAAATCACAAGTTTCTAAAGCATTTGATGGTGTAAATCCACATTCTGTTCCACAGTAAGTCCATTGACAAGATGCAGAATGGTTTCTTAACACTTTTTTATTCCACATTATAAATTCTGAATTTACACCTATTGTTACAGATGCATCTCCTGTAATTTCCCATTCTCCAATAAAACCTCTAAATAATTCTTCAACTATATTACCAGAGTAACCTGATCTATCTTCTAATTCAACTATATCTGAATTTTCTATTTCATATAGATAACCATTTGAGTCAGCACCATTGAATCCTGTTTCAAAACTTTCCCAATTGTACGTTGATCCACCAGAAGTAGAAACAATTCTTACACCAGTCTCAGGTAATACATTAGGTAAAGGAAGGTCTGCTACATTTGTAGATGTTTGAGTCCAATCATTTGCGGTATCATTATTACATCTCCAAATACCATTAGGAAACTCTGCATGTACTAAATCATTATAAACAATAAACTTAGTTCCAGTAGCAGTAGTAGAAATTTGTGTCCATGAGTTTGTTGTTCCTGTATGTGGATAAGAGAAAATCCCTGATACTGCATATGAACAAATTAAATGTGTAGAAGTGCATACCATACTTCCTAAATCACATTCAGTAGCAGCAATTTCATACCATGTATTTGTAGACAAAGCATATTTACTAAATCTCCAACCAGCAGCAAAGGTTGCATAGCATATATCTTTATACTGTACCATTTGAGTAGGATTATATATTGTCACTTGAGTCCAATTAGTTCCATCTGGAGTATACCATATTCCTTGTCCACTTCTAACTTGATACATTCCACCATTAAGATTCAATACTTCTTTTATAGAAAAATTACTTATTGAGAAATTAGTTGCACTACCTGTCTGCTCATATACCCAACAAACTAATCCTCCTGTTTCTCCAGTTGATCTTAAATATTGAACCACATTGTGACCAGATTTAGGAGTATGTATACCATAAATAGAACCAACAAGTAATCCATTCTCAAATCCTATCTTAGGAAGTGCTCCTGAATTTAAAGTAAAAGTATATTCCACTTTGAATAGTTTATTTTGAGGAAGTGGGTGCAATGTATTGGTGTAACATTGTCCCATATTTGCACTATTTATAGCAGATGTTATATTTCTCCCAGAAGTAGTGAGTGTTTCATATACAAAGGCTCCACCTCTAGCATCATTAATAAATCCAGTTACTAATTCTGGCCCAAGTTTTTCATTTGATGTATTATAAGATAATACTTCTGTTAATGAAAATGTTGCAGAATAACTTGTAGGGTTGTTGTTATAAAAATTTACATATACTTCTGTAGAAGAAGCAATAAAATAAAATTCATTCAATCCATTTTTCAACTGTAAAAAATCTTTAACAGTTGCTCCAGACACTAACGCTGTAGCCAAATAAGGT
>Ga0315287_10005655_pt1 | contig 12340 bp, 10 predicted proteins | sample YL17G11_0_MG_FD_205037 | JGI IMG/M metagenome (GOLD analysis project Ga0315287, IMG submission 205037) | Sediment microbial communities from Yellowstone Lake, YNP, Wyoming, USA - YL17G11_0 | ecosystem: Environmental > Aquatic > Freshwater > Lake > Sediment | place: USA: Wyoming | collected...
GCTGCGCTCGCGCTGTAGTGCATCTTGGCCGCCGCCGCAGCCATCGCAGTATTCGTCAAGAGCCCACGGGTTCGGTTGCTGGCCGCTCTCATCGGCATTGCAGCGCTGGCCGTCGCGGTCGCAGCGGCGGCGGACATCCTGACACCCGCAGGCAACCGCGTCGTGCGTGTCGCGCCCGGAGCTGGATTCTGGATCGTGCTGATCGCGCTAGGCCTGCTCGCCACCGACGCACTGACACGCCTGCGGCCCGGCCCCGTGCTGCGTGTCGCGACGCTGGCCGTTTTCCTCGCTGCCACGTTCGCTGCACTCGGTTCGGGCCTTTTCGACGACCTGTCGATCATGCGCGAGTACGCCGTGAACGCGACCCGGTTTGCACACGAGGCGCGGCGACACCTGCTGCTGGCGCTGGGCTCGCTCGCCGCCGCGGTGATCGTCGCGCTACCACTCGGCGTGCTCTGCCATCGGCAGCCGCGCCTGCGTAACGCTGTACTCGGCGCACTCAACGTAGTGCAGACGATCCCGTCGATTGCGCTCTTCGGCATCCTGATGGCGCCGTTGGCCGCGATGGCGTTGGCGTTTCCAGCGCTGGCTGCGCTGGGCTTGAGCGGCATCGGCGCCGCGCCCGCCGCCATCGCTCTCTTTCTTTACTCTTTGCTGCCGATCGTGGGCAACACCGTGGTCGGTCTCGGACGCGTCTCGCCCGCGGCGGTCGACGCGGCACGAGGCATGGGCCTGACCGATGGGCAAGTCCTGCGCCAGATCGAATTGCCGCTGGCGTTGCCGACGATCCTGACGGGCATCCGCATCGTGCTGGTACAGAACATCGGCATGGTCACCATTGCCGCGTTGATCGGCGGTGGAGGTTTCGGCGCCTTCGTCTTTCAGGGCATCGGCCAGACCGCCATCGACCTGGTGCTGCTCGGCGCGATCCCGACGGTCGTGCTCGCCTTTTCTGCGTCCGTCGTCCTCGACGCGCTGACCGACCTCACACGCCGGGTGCCCCGATGATCCAGATCGAGAGTCTCTGCAAACGCTACGGCAAATCCACGGTCGTGGACGACGTGTCGATGGTCATCGAACCGCGCACGATGACGACGATCGTCGGCACGTCGGGGTCGGGCAAGTCCACGCTGCTCAGGATGATCAACCGGCTGGTCGAGCCGACCTCGGGTCGCGTACTCATCGACGGCAACGCCACGACTGCCGAACCAGCACACCTGCTCCGTCGTCGCATCGGCTACGCCATCCAGGGCCTCGGTCTGTTCCCACATCGCACCGTCGCCGACAACATCGCGACCGTGCCGCGGCTGCTCGGCTGGAGCGACGACCGTGTCAGCGAACGCGTCACCGAGCTTCTCGAACTTTTCCAGCTCGACCCAGGCCTCTACGCCACGAAGTTTCCGCACGAACTGTCGGGCGGCCAGCAGCAGCGCGTCGGGGTTGCCCGCGCGCTTGCCGCGAAACCAAACGTGCTGCTGATGGACGAGCCGTTCGGCGCGCTCGACCCGATCATCCGCAGCAAGGCGCAGGACGACCTGCTCGGGATTCAGCGGCGCTTCGGCACGACGGTCATCCTGGTGACGCACGACATCGACGAAGCCTTCCGTCTCGGCGACCGCGTCGCCGTCATGAGCCAGGGACGATTGCTGCAGCATGACCGACCGGCCGTGTTGCTTACCCGACCCGCAGATCCCTTCGTCTCGCAACTGATCGGCTCGGGCGACAAGTCGCTCAAGCTGCTGTCGCTGACGACGGCGGGCGAAATCGCCGAACCAGGGAAGGTGGACGGCCCAACGGTGCCGTGGTCGGTGACGCTCCGCGACGTGCTGGCCGAACTCGTGTGGAGCGGAGCGGCGGCCGCGACGGTCGTTGGGCCCGACGGTGACCCTATCGGCCACGTGACCCTGGCCAGCATCCTGACACGGGGACGGCAGGCAGCATGAGCCGCTCTGCACTGGGAGCGCGTCTCGCCATCCTCGGCGTGTTGATCGCGTTCCTCGTCGTGCCACAAGCCTTCGCCCCGGTCTTTGCGCCCCTGAACGACTACGGCGCCGCGGCCATTTACGACCAGGGCAACCTGCTGGAACTGGCGCTCTCGCACCTGTGGACGGTGCTGATTGCGGCTGCGGCGAGCACCTTGGTCGCGGTCACACTCGGCATTTTCGTGACTCGCCCTGCCGGGGCCCAGTTCCTGCCGCTCTCCCGCACGCTGGTGAACGTAGGGCAGACGTTCCCACCGGTCGCCGTGCTCGCCGTGGCCGTGCCGCTCGTGGGGTTCGGCCAGACACCGACGCTGATTGCCCTGTTTGCCTACGGCCTGCTGCCGATCTTCGAAAACACGATTGCAGGTCTCGAGAGTTGCCCGCCGCCGGTGCTCGAGGCGGCGGATGGCATGGGCATGAACGCGTGGCAGCGCCTGCGCCAGGTGGAACTGCCGCTGGCCTCGCCGCTGATCCTGGAAGGCGTGCGGCTCTCGCTGGTCATCAACGTCGGCACCGCGACCATCGGCTCGACCGTCGCGGCCAAGGGTCTCGGCGAGGTCATCATCGCCGGCCTGCTTTCGAACAACACGGCCTTCGTCCTGCAGGGCGGCCTCGTTACGGCCCTCATGGCCATCCTGCTCTACGACGGCATGCGACTGCTGGAGCAGCGATTCGTGCCAAACGCACGAAACTGAATTCGCTGCCCTCACCACCGCAGCCCGCTTTGCTAAGATCGGGCCGAAACCGCCCCTCCCGGGCGACCCAGTACCAATGCGCGCGCGACAGACCGCTTTGGAAAGCTCGCCCAGCGAAATCGCGGCCATGCCCGCGATCGAGTGGCCGACGGTCGCTTTGATCGTCCTCGTCTACGGTGGTTGGTGCACGCTCACCCAGGCGTATGGCGAATGGCCGACGTGGATGGTGGTGCCGGCTATGGCGGTGCTGCTCACGTTCCACAGTTCACTGCAGCACGAAATCCTCCACGGGCACCCGACGCGCTCGGCGGCGGTCAATCGGCTGTTCGGCATCCTGCCGTTGTCGCTGTGGATTCCGTACGACCGTTTTCGCGCGTTGCACCTGGCTCACCACATCAACGATCGCCTGACCGATCCGATCGACGACCCGGAAACGAACTACGTCACGCCAGATGCGTGGCAACGGCGCTCGAGCTTTGCACGCTGGATTTTCCAGCTCCAGTTGACCCTCGCAGGCCGAATGTTCATTGGCTCGTGGTGGCGGATGGGCTGCTTCCTGGCCAGCGAAGCCAAGGCGTTTTCACGCAACGAGCCCGGCGTGCGCGCGGCGTGGATCATGCATCTGATCCTGTGCGTGCCGGTCGTGTATTGGGTCACGGCCGTCTGCGACATCCCGCTCTGGCTCTACGTCGTGGCGATGGTGATCCCGGGCAACGGCATCCTGTTGATCCGTTCGTTCGCCGAACACCGCGCGCGCGCCAACGTGCAGGAGCGCACGGCAACGGTCGAAGGCTCGTGGCTGCTCGGCCCGTTGTTCCTCTTCAACAACCTGCACTCGCTCCATCACGCCGAACCGCTGCTGCCCTGGTACCGCTACCACGCCCGGTACAGGTTGATGCGCGACCGCTTGCTGGCCGAGAACGGCGGCCTGGTGTATTCGACGTATTTCGACGTAGCGCGGCGCTTCCTGTTCAGGATGCACGACCAGCCGCAGCATCCGTTGGGACGCGCGCCGTCGCAACGCGCCGCCTGAAGTCCGCTTTGCAGCGGCTTGACCGTTCAAACTTCATGCCGTGCCGCTACGCCGGGTATGCGTAACCGGCAGCCTTCGCTGCGCGGTCCCACTCGAGCGTGCGCGCGTAGTCCGTTGCATCCACCGGCGCAAAGCCCTCGATCAGCAGCGTGTCCGCGTATTCCCTGAACCACGGGTGCCGGGAGGCGCTCGCAAACGCATTGCGCAGCGCACTGATTGTCGATGGCGGAGTAGAGACCGCGGTCACGAACGCGGGAAGTGTCGCGACAGCGGTGGAGTCGAGGATGCGAACACCCGTCGTCAGCGCCGGGTTGTGCTTCGCAATCAGCAGGTGCCAGTACGCATCCAGCGGTCCGACGTCGATGCGGCCTTCACGCACCGAATCGAGGATCGCGCGTGCGGTCACGAGGTTGGGAACCATCTCGCCGTAGAGTACCGCCCGCGATGAAGTGCGGTACTGCAGCAAGTGATGGCGGAATGCATTGAAACCCGAATGCGAGTGTTCGACGGTCCAGCCGGCGCGACCACCGAAAGTGTCTTCGAGCGTGCGATAGGGCGCATCTTCGCGCACGATGAGGTCCGACCGGTAGACCGGACGCCCCGCCGCCCACGCGGCGCGCGGTATCGGCGCCGCGAGCGGCACGACGGTGGCCAACTGCAGAGCGACCGGATAGCCACACATGAAGACGCAGCCGAGGTCGGGACGTGCCCACAGGGCTTCGAGCGGTTGCGGCGCCGGATAAGGCACGTAATCGAAGGAAACGCCAGCTTCCGCCGTGATCCGCTCCAACAGCGAACGCCACACCGCCTCGACTGCCGGGGTCACGGCGTACATGCGGGCATTCATGATCGCGCTGGTCATGCGAGCCTGGCGACGCGGGCGGGATTACGGTGCGTCACAGCCGAGTTCGGCCGAGCGCTTGCTGACGTATGCGTCGATAGCCTCGCGCACTGCGGCATCGAGCGGCGGCGGCGAATACTCGGCGAGCAATCGCTTCCAGACGTCGGTGGCGCGTCGCGTCGCGTCCTTCGCCCCGGCCTCGCTCCAGTTCTCGAAGTTCGACCAGTCGGAGAGCAACGGACGGTAGAACGCCGTCTCGAAGCGCGCGAGCGTGTGGGCCGTCCCGAAGAAATGGCCGCCGGGTTCCACGCCTTTGATCGCAGCAACGGCCAGGTCGTCGTCGTTGAACGCGATCGGCTGCAGGATCGCGGCCCAACCCCGCAGCATTTCCGCATCGACCACGATCTTCTCGAGCGACGCGACCAGCCCGCCCTCGAGCCAGCCCGTGGCATGGTTGATCAGGTGACTGTGGCTGAGGATCGCGGCCTGCAGCGAAAACGCGGTCTCGTAGGTGGACTGCGCGTCGACGGCAGGAGACGCATTGACTGCGCTGGTCCGCACGGGAATGCGCAGCCTGCGACCGATCTGTGCCGTGGCGATCGCCGCGTGCACGTATTCCGGCGTGCCGAATGCCGGCGAACCCGTGCGCATGTCGACGTTGGAGGTGAAGCCGCCCATGACGCACGGCGAGCCGGGCCGCACCAGCTGGCACAACGCCACGATGCCGAGCGCCTCGGCCGTCTGCTGCACCAGCGCACCGGCCAGCGTAATCGGGGCCATCGCCCCCATCAGCGTAAACGGCGTGATCACGACGCACTGCCCGTGCCGCGCCATGATCATGATGTTGTCGAGGATCTCTTCGTCGACCCGGCGTGGCGAGTTGACGTTGGTCACCGTCATCAGCGTCGGTCGAGTGGCGAGATCGCCGACGGAGCAGCCGTGCTCGATCGCCGACATCGCGATGGCGTCTTCCGCCTGGATGCCGCCGACTCCGCGCGCCGCCCAGACGATGTCGGCGCATTCAATGTGCGCGCGGTACGCGGCCAGATGGCGGACTGGTACCGGCACGTCGACGGGTTCCACGACGATGCCGCCCTGCCAGTGCAGGACGCCTAGCGTATGCGTGAGCTTGAGGATGTCGCGGAACGAGGCGATGTCGCCAAAGCGGCGGCCCCGCTCGGCATCGCTGACGTTGGGGGCGCCGTTGACCGGACCGAAGTTCACCACGCGGCCGCCGACGTGCAGGTGACGCCCGGGGTTGCGGGCGTGCAGCACGAAGGTCTCGGGCGCGTGCGCAAGCTGCGCCTCGACGAGGTCGCGCCCGATCCGCACCAACTGGGTCTCGTCGTCGACGAGGGCCCCGGCTTGACGGAAGATGTCGCGGGCCACAGGACTTCGAATCTCGAGCCCGGCTTCCTCGAGCACCCGGAACGCCGCAACGAGAATCCGTTCGACCTGCTCAGCCGTCAGCACCTCGAGCGGTGACCACGGCACCTCAAGCCGCGGCAGCGGCGCGAGCGTCGGTCCGGTCGAGCGCGCAGTGCGGCTGTGACCGCGGCGGCGCGAGGGCGGGATGACTTCGCTCATGGACGGGTGTCGACTCCGTGCTTTGCCGTGACCGGGGCTACGGATTCAGGTCTCGACGCCCAGCCGTTGCTTCGCTTCCTTGAGCATCGCACTGAAGCGCGGGTCGTCGCGGATCGGATCGAAGTCCGAGTCGGACTCGAGCCAGCGCATGAGACCCGCATCCATGCGCGACGTGAAGTCGCGCAGCAGTTCGAACGCCGTTTCGAGGTCATGCAGCTGCACCATGGCGCAGGAAAAGTTGTAGAGCATGATCACGTTGCGCGGATCCAGCAGCTGCCCGCGCAGCACCCATTCCCGCGCGCGCTCCTTTTCGCCGAGCGTCGCCAGCAGACCGACGCCGAAACCAATGGCGCGCGAATGGTCCGGCTGCACCGATATCACCTTCTCGATCCGGGTCAGCGCACGGCGAGCCGCCTCGCGGGCACGCACGGTGTCGGCGTTGACCTCGTAGCACTGCACGACGAAGCTGGCCGCGACGAAGTCGGACTCGAGCGCGGCCACCGCGGTCTCGAAATGACCCGCCGCTTCATTGAACCGCCGGAGACCCATCAGGCACATGCCGGCAACGCGGTTGCACATGTAGGAGGCAGGATCGAGGCGTAACGCTTTCTGGCAGTAATCGAGGCCTTCGGCAAACCGCCCACCGTAGCGGTGCGATTCGGCGACCGCGGCCGAAGCGTCGGCAAGGAACGGATCGAGCGCGACGGCCGTGGCGGCGGCATGTTCACCACTGACGGTCGACTCGCCGCGGTGAAAGACGTCCCATTGCGCGAGCGCCAGCGTGGCCCACGCCTGCGCATAGTTCGGGTCGAGCTCCACGACGCGGTTGCAGATGCGCACGCACAGCTCGCTGTTGCGCGTGTTGTCCATCTGCCAGAGCTGCCTGCCGATCAGGTAGAGCTTGTAGGCCTCGAGGTTCGTGGTTGCACGCTGCTCGATCGCGGCTTTTTCGGCCGGCAGCAGCGTGAGCTTGAGCGCGGCAGCGATGGCCTTGGAAATCTCGTCCTGCAGCTCGAAGATGGCCGTGAGGTCGCGGTCGTAGCGCTCGCCCCAGACCTGCGCATCGTTCGCTGCATTGACCAGCTGAGCGGTGATGCGGACTCGATCGCCTGCCTTGCGCACGCTGCCGATCAGCACGTGCGACGCATTCGTCTGCCGGCCGATGTCCGACACGCCGCCCTTCGAGCCCTTGAATGAGAACGCCAGGCTGCGTGAGACGATCGACAGCGCCGAGATCTTGCCGAGGTCGGTGATGATGTCTTCGGTGATGCCGTCGGAGAAGTATTCCTGCTCCGGGTCGCCGCTCATGTTGGCGAACGGCAGCACGCAGATCGTCACCGCCGGTTTAGCCGCGGCTTCGGCCGCTGCGGCCGCAGCCTTCCTCGGCGCGCCGAGCTTCGCTTCCAGGGCCTTGCGCAGACCCTTGAAGGCATCGCTTTCGCGATCGTTGTTCCAGCCGTCGAGGTCCGTCGTGTGGACGGCGCGGAAGTCGATCGGCAGCTTCGCGCCGTCCATGCGCACAGGCACCAGCACACCGCGATCGGCCGCATCACGCGCCTCGCCCCGGACCCAGCGCGAGTCGACTGACTGCTGCGTCCAGACGACGACCAGCGAACGGGCCGCCTCGAGCTCGCGGGAGATCATGCCGTCGAACTCCTCGCCGGGCGTGATCTCGGGATCCCACCAGATGGACCAGCCTTCGGCCTCGAGCGCGGCGACCAGGGGCGCGACACGAACTTTGTCCTGCCTGGAGTAGGAAACGAAAATGTCAGCCAACGACGTGCCCCGCTATTCTGCCCGGACTCTAACATAGAGCCTCGCCGTCACCCTCGGCGATGTTGCGCCACAATAGGCGTGGTTCGACTGAATCCCAGGCTGCAGTCTGCATCGCCGCCTGTTTCTTCTCGGCTCTGCGCGACGATGTGGGGCGAGGAAATCGTCAACGTGCTCGGTGGCGCCAAGGTGCTGCTGCTCGCGATCATCCCTGCAACCGGCGCGTCAGCTCCGCAACCTGCTCCGTAAGTTCGAGGATCGTACGATCCTTGGCGGCGATCACGGCCTCCATCTCGGCCAGGTCGACCCGCTTCGGGATGTGCTGCGGGCAGTTCGCATCCCACGCCGACAAGCTGAACATGAACACCTGCTCGGGGTGCGCCCGGTAGCCGTCCGGCATCAGCGACTGCACCAGCCCGGCATCGCCTTCGACGAACCAGGCCGTGCCCCACAGCTTGATCCGCCGGCGATGCGCGTAGTCCATCAGGAAGACGAACGCCTTCGGGTTCTCGGTGAGGTTGCCCTGGGTGATGTACTGCCGGTTGCCTTTGAAATCGACGAAGGCGAGCGTCGATTCGTCGACCACGCGCAGGAAACCCGGCGGGCCGCCACGGTGCTGGATGTAGGGCTGTCCCGCGGCGTTCGCCGTGCCCAGGTAGATGCTGTTCTGCTCGGCAATGAAAGCCGCCAGCGCCGGCGTGATCGTCGTCGACCAGCCCTCGCCTTCTTCCATCCGCGCGTAATTATCGCGCGAGCCCTTGCGATCCTGGATCGACTTGACCGCGGGCGTGAACGCGACGTCGCTCGGATACTGCAGATCGTCGGACATGACGGCTCCTTTGCATTGCGGCCACTAGTCGCGACACGATCCCGCGCTAGAGCGCCGCTCCTTCCACTGCAATCTTGCCGTCGCTCACGACGAGCCGCGGCTCGAAGAACACGCGGGTGTCTGCAAGCGGATCGCCCTCGACCACGACGAGATCGGCCTCCAGGCCCACGCGAATGCTGCCCGTGCGATCTTCGATGCCGATCACCCGCGCGCCGTTGAGCGTGGCCGCCGTGATCGACTCCAACGGCGTGAACCCCTCGTGCTCACGCAGCATCGCAATCTCGTGCGCGATCCGGATGCGGCCGGTGTCGTCCTTGTCGGCATAGCTGCCGTCGGTCGCGGCCGCGATGGTGATGCCGAGCGCGTGCGCCTTGCGGACGGCCGCTCGCAGCGGTCCCATCATCGATTGCGTGCGCAACTGCAACGCAACGTCTTCAGCCGAGTTGCCCTGCGGATCGCCGAGCGGGCTCATGACCGCCAGCGTCGGCACGAAGTAGGTGCCGCGTCGCTTCATTTCGTCGAGCGTCGCAGCGTCGACCCACGTGCCGTGCTCGATGCTGCGCACGCCGGCGCGCACCGCTGCAGCAGCCCCTTCGCGGGCGTGGGCATGCGCCGCAACATAGAGGCCCTTCTTCGCCGCTTCGGTAACGGCCGCACGGATCTCGTCTTCGGTCAGTTCCTGCTTGCGCGGATCGGTGCTGGCGAGGCCAGCCCGCTCGCTCGCACCCACCTTGATCACGTCGGCACCCTTCGCGATCAGCGCACGCGTCGCCTCGGCAATTCGATCCGGGCCGCGCAGTTCGCCATCGATCGCGTCGCCGAACTGCGGATAGACCTCGTAGAACGCGATGCCCGGCTTCGGGCGGATGTGCCCCGGTGAGACGAGGAGCTCAGGCCCGGGCACGTAACCAGCGCGAATGAGGTCGCGCGTCCCCAGCGCCTGCAGGTTCGTGTCACCGAGCACCCGCGACGTCGTCACGCCCGACTGCAACGCACGCAGTGCCGCTGCAGGCGATTCGATGTGGGAATGCGCGTCGATCAGTCCGGGCAGCAGGTAACGCCCACCGAGGTCGATCTGTCGCACGCCGGTCGTTGCCGCGGGTGCGCGCTCGACGATCGAGGCGATCTTGCCGCCGCGTACGGTGACCGAGACGCTTTTGCGTGGCGCGGCCCCCGTGCCGTCGACCAGCGTGGCATTCAACAGGTCGAGGTCCTGCGCCAACACCGGTCGGGACGCCGCAACGCCCCCCGCACACAGGCAGACGACGCCGACGGCTGCGGCAAGTACCCTGTGAACCCCAATGAACATACTGCGACTTCCCGTGTGAATCGGCGTCTACCTTATACCGGAACCGGCGCTGCGGTTGCGGCGGCGGCGCGGGCGTTCAGGGCGTGAGATACGCGTCTAGCGTCTGGTGGAAATGCCGGATCCGGCTTTCCTGATAGGACCCGAGCTGCACGCGACCTGTACCTGAAGCCTCCAGGCCTTCCTGCACGTAGGGCATGTTGCTCATGTCCTGGTCGATGACTGGTCCGAGGATGGGAATTTCCCTGGCGTCGGACCAGGCTTCGTCGTCGCGCAACCAATGCACGGGTACGGGCCTGGGCCGCGGCTGCCCGCGATCGGGCCGCTTCAGGATCATGACTTCCATCACGCACGATCCAACGTCACGCCCGTGCGGGCGCCACCGATACACGATGTTCGGCGCGAATCCACCCCACGGTGAGAAATTCGGGAAGACGTTGTAGACGATGGCGTCGAGCGTCTCCGCATCGCTGACGTTGCTGAAATCACCCTCGAAGGCCCGGCCAAACGCGCGACGGTTCAAGTCACCGAGCAGTGCGCGCGGCCCGCGCGCCTCCTGTGCAGTGACGGCGCCCAGCGCACCCGGCTTGCGGCCCATCAGCTGCAGCATGCCGTCCAGAGTCTGCTGCGGATCCACCTTCGCGCCGCCGAGGTGCGGGCTCGGTGCGCCGAAAGCAGCGAGGTTGCGGTTCACGTGCTTGCCGAAGATGTCGTACTGCGAGTTCGCGTCCGCGATGATCGACAGGATCTGCGGGTGCGTCGCGATGACGTGGTACGACTCCATGAAGGCTTCCTGCGCCACCTTCCAGTTGCAGCGGATGACCTTCGCGACGTGCACTGCCTTCCAGCAATCCTCGAGACGCCAGCGTGCAAAATGCTCCGGTACGACTTCGAGGTACTGCCCGAGCGGAATGGCGTCGGCGTCCAGGTTGACGAAGACGAAGCCACCCCACGTACCGACGCGCACTTCGGGCAGCCTGAAGTCGCCGTCGCCGACATGCTCGAAGTCCCATCGGCAAGGAATCGAACGCACGCTGCCGTCGAGCTGCCAGCTGAAGCCATGAAACGGGCAGCGGAAGTGCTCGACACGCTCGTCAGCCAGCAGCAGCTTGCGCCCGCGATGCGTGCAGGAATTGTGGAACGCGCGGGTCGAACCGTCGGCCTGGCGTGTAATCAGCAGTGACCGGCCGACGACGTCGTAGACGATCGTGTCGCCCGCCTCGGGCAGCTCCTCTTCGCGGCACGCCATCTGCCAGACGCGCGTCCACATCCGCTCGACCTCGAGATCGAAAAACGCCTGCGACGTGTAGCGCGACGCATCGAGCGGAGTGTTGCCGAGATCACGCCATGAGCGCTCGAGCAGCGATCGCGGCACCTCGCGACTGTCCTGCGCGAGATAGTCCTGGTAACTCGGCGCTGCACCGGACGCGCCGGCGTCACGTTCAGTCACGACCGTCCCCCGGCCGTCAGTCCGCGGCGAGCCACGGATCGAGCATCGGTCGCACGCGCAGCTCGGGTGGCACGTTTTCCGGCCCGATGCGCCGGTCGAGCTCCTCGTGCCAGTGGTAGATGCGCCGCTCCTGGTACGACAGGTAGATGCCCCTGAAGCCCCCCGTCTCGACGGACTCCTGGATGCGCGGCGCAAACTGCGTGTCTTCCTCGAGGATGCGCTCGAAGTTCGACATGCGCGTGGGCCAGAGCTCGTGACCCTCGGCCCCGTCCGGCGCGAACCAGTGCACGTCCACCGTCATGCTGCGGGCGGTCTTCGGCCAGAACGTGATGAACGGCGTGCCGGTGGCCGCGGGCGGCGTGATGAGGTTGGGATAGAAATTGTAAGAGGGGTTCTGGTTCAGGAAGATCTGCTCGGCCGTCGGCACTTCGGGCATGCCGACCGCGCCGGGATCGCGCCATTCCGCGCGGCGATGCGGCGTGCACATCATCGAGTTGCCGTGCGGCCAGAGCACGATGTGCGTGCCGCGTGAATCGAGGAAGCGGTCCACGGTCTGCGGATGGATCGACTTCAGGTGATACGTCTCGAGGAACGCATCGAGCAGGATCTTGACGTTGCAGGCGATCTCGAAGCTCGAGCTGGCGATGTGCCGGATGCTGTCGAAGCCCAGGTTCTCCAGATGCTTCGGGATCGGACCCAGCGATTCGAGCAGTGGCATCGCCTGCGGGTCTTCGTTGATGAAGACGAAGTTGCCGAACTGCTCGCAGCGCACTTCGTTCAGACCGAAGCACGACGTGTCCATGCCCGGGAAGTCACGCTTCTCGCGCACCGCAGTGAGCCGGCC
>Ga0315287_10005657_pt1 | contig 12340 bp, 9 predicted proteins | sample YL17G11_0_MG_FD_205037 | JGI IMG/M metagenome (GOLD analysis project Ga0315287, IMG submission 205037) | Sediment microbial communities from Yellowstone Lake, YNP, Wyoming, USA - YL17G11_0 | ecosystem: Environmental > Aquatic > Freshwater > Lake > Sediment | place: USA: Wyoming | collected...
ATCCGCTTTCAGAATCGACCGCTCCCCGCCGGTAATTACTCTCTATTCTCCTTCAGCCGAAGCGATGGAAGAAGGGGAAATCTTGGTTGCCGGCAAAATTACCGAAGAGGCGCGCCTGAGCATTAACGATACGGCTATCACCCCGGAAGCCGGTGGCAGCTTTAAAGTTCCACTTACACTGCTTCCGGGCAAAAACCTGTTGCTGCTGATCGCCACCGATGAAGCGGGAAATTCTTATTCGATCAATAAAGTCCTGACCTACGGTTCGCTCCGTCCCCAGCTAAAAGTTTTAAAACCTAAGGATAGCGATTGGTTCAAACCAGGTTCGACCGCTTATATCGAAGCATCTGCCAAAGATCTCCAGAATGATATTGAAGACGAAAGCGAAGCAGATTTAACCGTTTCCGGCCTTTCGCTGAACGATAAACTGGTTTATGACAAAATAAGCGGCAAAATCTCCGGCTTTGTTATTTTGCCGAGTGAACTGCCGGACGGAAATCTGGCGGCGGAAATACGCTTAAAAGACGCGGCCGGCAATATGGGAAAATATTTGTTCAAGCTCAACCTTGATCGAACTCCCCCCCAACCTACCCAGCCAATTTCCCAGCCGGTTTATTCCAATCAGGCTGCCCAGTTCACATTGCCGGTCAATGATACTGGAGCCGGCATTGATTGCTCGGGCACATTAATAAGCTTCACCGGGGCGTCGATCGAAAGCTCTGTCACGCTCGAAGCACAAAAAGCGGTCGTCAAAACCAGATTGCCCTTGACTGATGGTTCTTATAAATTCGAAGTCGTGCCTCGAGACTTGGTCGGCAATACCGGCAACTCCTACAATTTTAAACTAGTCATCGACACCGCCCCACCTTCATTGGTTATCTTTACCAGCGGCGAATCGGAGATCGAAACCCGCAATCTGATCATCAGCGGAGAAGCCCATGATGACTTGCTTGGCGATCTTAAAATCTTTAATAATCAAAAATTGATCAAAAGTTTTTCCGCGGCAATCAACAATTTTTCAAGCGAAATCCCTCTTGTCCCAGGCAAGAATGAAATCGTGGTTGAGGCCTCAGACCAAGCGGGCAATCGCACCCGGCAGACACTGGTTAAGGTAGCTAATATCAGCGCCTTATCGACTATTCTCACTAGCGCCGCCAGCGGACCTAATCCTTTTTCTCCTAAAAACGACGGCCAGATGGTCTTTTCTTTTACACTGACCTCTCATGCCGATCTGCGAATTTATATCTTTGATATCGCGGGAACCTTGGTCTGGAACAAGGAATATAAAAACAGCGCTTCCGGCAATGTTTTTTGGGATGGGACTAATCATTTCGGCCAGCTGGTTGAAAGCGGCCTCTATCCTTATTTGCTGCAAGCCAGCATGAGCGGAGCAACCGAGATTAAAAGAGGGAAGCTAATCGTTCTGCGGCCTTGAAAGTTTCTGGCCTAATAAGCTCCGCTGCCGGTGAACACCACGGGAATGGTTCTTAAAAATATCTTAAAATCCAGCCACAGGCTCCAGTTCTCAATATAATAAATATCCAGCCGCACCATGTCTTCAAACGGCAAATGGGAGCGGCCAGAAACCTGCCAAGGACCGGTTATCCCGGGCCGGACCCGCAGCCGCTTCCTGTGCCAGCTGCTGTATTTCGCGACCTCACGCGGCAGAGGGGGCCGCGGGCCAACCAGGCTCATATGACCGAAAAAAACATTTAATAATTGGGGCAGTTCATCAATACTGTAGCGGCGCATAAATTTGCCCAGCGGGGTAATGCGCGGATCGTCTTTCATTTTAAACAGATGCCCTTCCACTTCCGAGAGCGCTTCAAGTTTTGGAATAAGCTCGTCAGCATCTTTGATCATGGAACGGAACTTGAACATGGGGAAATTTTGGCCATCTAGTCCCACCCTTTCCTGAATAAAAAAGACGGGCCCGCTGGAGGTAATCTTCACCAATGCGGCAAAAACCAGCAAAATCGGCGAAATGATAATTATTCCTAGCGCGGAGAGGATCATATCTGCCGTTCGTTTGACTAAAGCATTCATTCCTTTCAGCCGGATCTCGGTGACCGTAAGAAGCGGCACTCCGGCCAATTCATCCGCATCCACCCGGCTGGCGATCAGCTCAAGGATCCCTGGAACTATTTTGAATTCTACTTCATAGCGTTCACATTCGGTAATAATATCCAGCGATTTTTCGGCTGGAATATGTACGCTGGCAATAATTACTTCGTCTATATTTTCTCTCCTTATAACATCTTTGATCTGCTGCAAATTACCCAGGACTTCTGCCCCATTATAGCTCCGGCCAATTTTAGTCGGATCATCGTCTAAGAACCCGATAACTTTATAGCCCAATCCCTTATCCTGCAGCATTTTCAGCACCAGGGTTTGTCCCATTTCACCGGCTCCCAGGATTAGAGTATTACGCTGTCCCCGGCCGCTTATATAATAGATCCGCCGCAAGTAAAAAGCGATAAGACGCACCGCTCCCAGCAACAACATTGCGATCAGCCAGGCATTGGCAATCACCAAGCGCGAGAACCACAGTTCACGATAGAGGAAGAGCATACCAAGCAGGATCAAGCTGGAAAGGGTAATCCCCCAGACGAGCATCGCCAGTTCATCGATTAGAGCGGTAAACTTCTTTTCCTCATACAGCCCAAGCAGCTTGAAGACTGCCAGCCACAAAATGGTAAGAAAAATAAGGATATTGATGAATCTCTCAAATATCGGAATGGATGATGGGGATAAAAATAACGCCACTTTGAAACGGAAATAATAAGCCAGGATAAAAGATATATTGATCAGGACCGCATCCAAAAATACCTTAACTATCATTTGTAGCTTTCCATCACTTTAAAAAGTTCAATATTGGTTGGGAATCTTGCGGCGGCTTCGCCAAATATTTTTTTAGCTTTCTCGGTCTGTCCCAGCTTTTGGCTGAGCTCTTTGATTTTTTGGATCGGGCCTGGTTGAAAAGGGTTAACGTGGAAAGACCGCTCATACATATTCTCGGCTTCTGCCACTTTTCCTTCCCGCTCGTAGATCATGCCTTTTGCCTCATAAACCTCCGCATAGTAGGGATCAATCTTGAGCGCATTATCCGCATAGCGGTCTGACTCCGGCAGGGCCGCTTTCATGCCGCGATCGTATAAATTCATGAACACTTTACATAACATGTAAAAATTATCCGCGTTATAAGGATCGACCAGTGTTCCATATTTTAAGACATTGATCGCGTCATCCGCTTTCCCCTGATTGAGATAAGTGATCCCCAGATGAGAAATGGTATTGCCTTCAAAAGGAAAGACCTTGAGCGATTTTGAGAGTTCTTCGGTTGCCCCAGGCAGGTTACGTGCTTCGAGATTGGTTTTACCGGACTTAAAATAGATATCCGAGCGGAAAGAAAGAAAAGAAATGTAGACCAAGAAAACGGCAGCGATGGCAATGGCCGCCATCGGCAGCCAGGGAATATCCTTCCAATCTAATGAGCGGATATCTTCCGCTGCTATGGGATGAGTTTCCGTATCGCTCTCCTCTCCCAGGACCATGACCATTCCCCACATCACCCAGAAAAGCGAAGTGATCGCAACTACGCCAAAACTAAACTGATTCTGCACCAGGTAAGCAACAATACCCGCCAACAATCCGGCCAGCATTAGTTTCTGCTGCTCGTTAGCTTTTTTCAACTTGGCAAATCCCGTCTTAAAAACGACAAAGAGCAGCCACAGATAAATGAAAAAAGTAACCATTCCTTTTGTCACTGGAACGTCAAACGTCTCGTTGTGACAGCGGTCCTGCTTAACATGAAAAGCTTCTTTATAACGAAAGAGTTCGGTCTCATAGCGCGGAAACACCATCTTTAAGACTTCTGGGCCGATCCCAAAGACCGGATAATCGGCGATGATCTTAAAAGCGCTTTTCCAGGTTTCGCCGCGGGAACCGGCGGCTCCGCTCAGCTCCAGCTGGCCGCCAGCCGTTTCCTGCGACTGAGTTTGTTCCTGCTCGGTCGATTTCACCTTTATCTCGCTGGTAAACCTTTCAAGCGGAGAATAGCCCGGCGAAAGCATAGTAAATGCAGAAATTACCAATATCAATATCCCAAGCAGTGAGATCTTCTTCCAGCTGCCAAAGATCCAGTTCCGTCCGGCCACTATGGCAAAAAGGACCGCGCCGACAAAAAAGCCAATATAGCCACCGCGGCTCTGAGTATATAAAAGGCAGACATAAATCAAGATCATACTGATACCCAGTAAAATTTCCAGGATCAGAGGATGCAATTTCTCATAAGTATAAGCGAACAGGAGGGCCGCCGCAGTTATCAATCCCCACCCAAAATACCAAAGCAGAACGTTCTGCGCTTCAAGTGAATAGATCATCACAATAAAAGCCATCTGTCCAAAAACAAAATAGCCCAGGGGCGGCAGCTGCTGAAACCAGTCTATCTCCACATTCCTTTTTCTCTTTTCCAAAAATAAGATCAAAGCCAGAAAGAAGGCCATTAAAATATAGGCGGCCTGAAAATTAGGTTGCCCGATAGTCCCGATCACTCTCAACCATGTCACTACCCCACCCCACATATAAGGGTCTAGTTCCTGCCTCTGAATAACACCGTAAATCGACATCAGGGTGGCCGCCGAAACCACGGTGATAATAATTCTCTTTAACTGTTCAAAACTGCGCACATAATTTATAGTAACGAAAAATAACAGTCCGAAAACATACCAGGTGGAAAGCCCTTCAAAACGGCCGTAAAAGCCCGTGAAGCTGGTATAAAAATGGACCGAGGCAATGGTCGCAATGGTTGCTGAGAATAAGTAGCTTATAACCGGCCAATCGAGCGGGGTGCGGACAAAGCGATGCTTTCCTGTTACTACCAGTTTGATCGCCCATATGCTCAGGGTCATCACCATTAAACCCCTTAACCAGGCGATCTTGGTCCCTGAAAAGACGATCCCCAGCCGGCGGTCAAAAATGACCGGGGTAATAAAGATCATCGCCAGAAAAAATATTTCAACCATCAGATCGAACGAAAGATTTATTCTGGCCGGTTCTGCCGCTTTAATTTTTGCCAAATTTTTCTTCATATTTTTTTATCACATACTCCTTGATCTTATGTTTAAAAACACTTTTATCGAACTTAAGCGCGTGCTGCCTTATTTGGCTTTTATTAAACACCTCAAACTGGAACCGCTTGACCGCCGCTATCAAAGCGGCCGGTGTCTGTTCGGCAAAGAAAATCCCATTTTCCCCTTCAATTACGGTTTCTTTCGCTCCTCCGGCTTTATAGGCAATCACCGGGCGCCCGCTGGCCATAGCTTCTAAGGGTACAATCCCGAAATCTTCTTCTCCCGGAAAGATCAGGGCTCGGCACCCCGACAGCTGCTTAGCCAGTTCCAGATCAGGAATGCGCCCCAGAAAATCGACATTGCCTTTGGCCAACCTTTCCAGGCGTTTCCGATCCGGTCCGTCACCGATCACCTTAAGCGGCAGTCCTAACCGGCTAAAGGCTTCGATCACAACATCGATTCGCTTGTAGGCATTCAATCTTGACACCACCACAAAATCGTCGCGGTCGATCGCAGCTGGCCGAAATATTTCACTTTCTACCGGCGGATTTATTATATCAGATTCCCGGCCGTAAATCTTTCGGATGCGTTCCGCCACGGTGCGCGAATTGGCGATGAAATAATCTACTCCGGCAGAGTTTTGCAGATCCCAGCGCTTGATCGGTTCCAGCATGAATGGCAGCACCGCCTTGAACAGCGCAGGCATTTCTTCCCGTTCGACATAATCGGCAAAACGCCAGACAAAGCGCATGGGCGTGTGGCAGTAACAGATATGCAGCTGGCCGTCCCGCTTTTTAATCCCTTTGGCGAAAGCCGAACTGGAGGACAGGATTATATCGTACTGCGACAAGTCAAAACTCTCAAAAGCAACCGGATAAAGCATAAAATAATATTTAAAGAGCGGAAAAACCAAAGGCAAATGCTGCATAAAGGAAGGATGAATATCTATCTCTTTGAAGATGGGGGGCAGCATCCTCTGGTCATAAATCGAAGTGTAAAGCGGGGCTTCTGGAAAAATCTCGTGCAGCGCCTCCACCACCCGCTCCGCTCCGCCGAATTGATTGAGATAATCGTGCACCAGCGCGATCTTCATTGGTGGACGATCCGCAGGAATTTCCGTTTACCAACTTTGATCAGCCGCTCGTTGATGAGTGGGACCACCAGCTTTTCATCGGTCACGGGTTGGTTGTCGATTGACACTCCGCCCTGCTGGATCAGCCGGCGGGCCTCTGCCTTGGAAGGAGCCAGCTTCGCTTCAACCAGCAGGTCGATCAGTCCCACTTCTTTTTTATCGACCGCCAGCAACTCGATCTCCTGCGGCCTCTTCCCTTCTTTAAAGATAGACTCAAATTCTTCCTCCGCCTTACTGCCTGCTTCCTCGCCGTAAAATCTGGCGACCAATATCCGGCCCAATCGTTTCTTGGCTTCTTTGGGATGCATCTCTTTGATCTGATCGAGGGGAACATCGGTCAGCAGTTCATAATAGCGTAACATCAGTTTATCCGAGATCGACATGGTCTTTCCGAAGATCTCGGAAGGCGGTTCGGTCACGCCGATATAATTGCCCAGCGATTTGCTCATCTTATTAACCCCGTCGGTCCCTTCCAAAAGAGGCATGGTAATTATCACCTGTATAGATTTATTCTTATAATCTCTCTGCAATTCTCTGCCGACCAGCATATTGAATTTCTGGTCTGTGCCGCCGATCTCAACATCGGCCGCCACCTCCACCGAATCGTAGCCCTGAATTAAAGGATATAAAAATTCATGAATTGAAATCGGCCGCTCTTTTTCAAAGCGGTTCATAAAATCATCGCGTTCCAGCATGCGCGCCACGGTGTATTTAGCCGCCAGCCCAAAAATGTCTTCCATTTTCAATTTGGACAGCCACTGATGGTTGTAAACCACTTCCGTCGCGGCGCTGTCAAGTATTTTAAATACCTGCTCCTGGTAAGTTTGGGCGTACTTGTCGACTTCCTGAGGGGAGAGCGGCTTCCTTGTCTCCGATTTTCCCGAAGGATCGCCAATTCGAGCGGTAAAATCACCAATGATGAAGATAATCTTATGGCCCAAATCCTGAAACTGACGGAGTTTGTTTAAGATCACAGAATGACCAAGATGGATATCCGGCGCCGACGGATCTGCCCCCCATTTGACCCGGAGCGGTCTCCCCTCCTTCAGCTTGGCAATTAATTCGTCTTCGGATATAAGTTCGACGACTCCGCGTTTTATTATACCAACCTGTTCTTCGATATTTTTCATTTGGCGCCTATCTCTTTCAGCACATCCCTGATGATTTTCAGGGAGACATTATTAATTATGGCAACTTTCCCCAATTTTTCCGGCAGGACGAACTGTACTTTTCCTTCCCGCACCTTCTTATCGACCGACAAGGCTTGGATTATTTTACCTATCGGCAGACCTTCGATCTCGATCGGCAAGCCTAGCTTTTCCAGCAGGTCCCTGATTCTTTTGACCACTTCCGGATCAAGCATCCGCATCCTTTGAGCGATCATCGCCGCCGCAACCATGCCGACCGCTACTGCCTCGCCGTGATTATAGGCGCGGTAACGGGTCAGGGCTTCAATGGCGTGCCCGACGGTATGTCCGAAATTTAAGATCATTCTCAGGTTCGATTCTTTCTCATCTTTTTCCACTACCCGCGCCTTGATCTTGGCCGATTCAGCCACGATCGTCTGCCAGAGCTTTAAAGCCGCGCGCAGCGTATCTTCGGCTTCAAAAGCCTTGGTATTGAGGTGGTGAGAATTATTTTCCAGGAATTTAAAGAAATCGGCGTCTTCGATCACTCCATATTTAACCACTTCCGCCAGTCCGGTCCGCAGTTCGCGGGCGGGAAGCGTGGTCAGGGTTTTCACATCAATGTAAACCAGGCAAGGCTGATAAAAACAGCCGATCAAATTTTTCCCTTTCACATGGTTGATCGCCGTTTTGCCACCGATAGCGGCATCAACCTGGGCCAGGAGCGTGGTCGGTACCTGGATATAATTGATCCCGCGCATATAGGTGGCGGCCACAAAACCGGCCAGGTCGCCGATCACTCCGCCACCCAGCGCAATAATCAACGAATCCCGGTGGGCGCCGTAACGGATCAATTGGTCATACAGCAGCGAAGCCTCCTTCAGGTTCTTGTAGCGTTCACCCCGCGGCACTTCCAGCACCCGAATTTTAGATTTAAATCCCCGACAGACTTCGTCACCGTAAAGATCGTTAACCAGCGGATCGGTAACCAGAAAAACGTCCCTTCCCCATTTTTCCCCCTCAACCAGACGACCCAGACCAGACAGGCAATCCGAATCAATCTGGACATCATAACTCTGATCTTTTAAATCGACTTTGATTTTAGCCATTGCGTAATCTCCTCTACTCCCTGCTCGGGAGAAATTCTGGTGGTATCAACTTTATAATCCGCTACCCGATCGTAGATCGGCCTTCTCAATTCAAGGATCTTTTTAATTTCCGTTTCCGGATCTGCTACTTGTAAAAGCGGCCGATGAGTCTGGCCTTTGATGCGCGTAAAAATAATTTCCGGATCGGCATCGAGCAGGACGAGTGGCCCGATCGATTTCAGCAATCCGACATTCTCTTCCCACAGGACGATCCCTCCGCCGGTCGATAAGACAAAATTATCATAATCCTGCAGCGTTTTTACCACTTCGGTCTCAAGCTCGCGAAAATATTCTTCTCCATCGGCCTTAAAGATCTCATTGATCGTGCGCTCTTCGGTTTTCTCGATCAGCTCATCCGTATCTAAAAAGTTCATTCCCAGCTTCTTCGCCAGCAGATGACCGAGCGCCGATTTACCGACCCCCATGAATCCAATTAATACAATATTCATTTTCTTCCTTTAATCTGCGCCCGGGGTGACTTGAACACCCAACCCCCAGTTTAGGAAACTGATGCTCTATCCAGTTGAGCTACGGGCGCACAAATTCTTTGACAGCCTGTAGCGCGATGGACCGCAGCTTGGCTTTAGGCTGAACAAAACTGGGCGGATTTTCATACAGGCCAAGCAGATCATTAGTCACCAAGACCTGTCCATCAACCTTTTTACCCGCACCGATCCCGATGGTCGGAATTTTTAGCGCCCGGGTGATTTTGGCCGCTAAAACCTCAGGCATCATCTCCAGAACCAGGGCGAAACAGCCCGCGCTTTGCAAAGCTTTAGCGTCATTGATTAGTTTATGAGCTGACAATTTGTCTTTCCCCTGGATCCGATAACCGATCAAATTGGCTGCTTGGGGCGTAAAACCGATGTGTCCCATAACCGGTATCCCGGCTTTAATTGTTTTTTTTATGGCAGGGATATATTCTGCGCCTTCGATTTTTACCGCTTCCGCTCCCGCCTTAATTAAGCGGATGGCGTTGGAAAGTGCTTTCTGCTCGCTCTCTTGGAAAGAACCGAACGGCATATCGGCCACGATCAGCGCGCGGTTCACCGCGCGGGCGACCGCACGGGTGTGAATGATCATCTCCTGCATCGTCACCGGCAGAGTATCGCGATAACCCAAGGCTACATTGCCCAGCGAATCACCAATCAGTACGATATCAACCCTGGCCTCATCCAGGATCTTCGCAAAAGGATGATCATAAGCCGTGAGCATTTTGATCTTAAGGGAACCGGCTTTCAGTTCCCGAATTTTGTTAACGGTCACTTTTTCCATAATTTCCATGCGGCAGAATGGCCATTGTTTTTATCAGCTTTATAGAGGGAAAAGAGCTTTTCTTCCAGCATATCCTTGGTCAGATAACGGGTAAGAAATCCGTTCTCGGCAAAAGAAATGATGCCGGTTTTTTCTGAAACCACGATCACCAGCGCGTCAGACACTTCGGTGATCCCCACCGCGGCGCGATGACGGGTCCCCAGTCTTTTATCCAGCAGCCGGCTCTCAGAGATGGGGAGCAGGCAGCTCGCCGCTACGATCCGGTCTCCTTGAATTATGATCGCACCGTCATGCAGCGGTGATTTAATATTAAAAAGCGAAATGATCAAGTCGGAAGAAAGCACGGCGTCCAGTCTCACTCCCGATTCAAGATATTCCCCTAACCCCGTCATCTTCTCAATTACGATCAGTGCCCCGATCCGCTCCTCCGCCATCTGTTCAACCGCCCGAACTATATGCCGGACATAAAGACTCCCCTGCGGCAAGGAAGTAAAGCCGAGTGATCCCAAAAACTTTCCGCGGCCCAGCCGCTCCAGCGTTCTTCGCAGCTCGGGTTGGAAGAGAATCACCAGCATGACAAAGATAACCGCGGCCGATTTCTCAAAGATCCAATTAATGGTATAGAGCCCCATAAAGCGGCCCAGGACATAAATCAGAAGGATAAGGATCAGTCCGCGGATGAGCGAAACCGCACGGGTCCCTTTTAGCCAGAGCAGGATATAATAAATAATTATTGCGACAACTGCGATATCAACGACATCGATCCAGCGAAATTCAAAGGGTGTCATTTAAGATCAGATCCTCATAGCTTTCCCGCTTGACTACCACGGAAGCATCTCCCTCATTAACCATCACCATGGCCGGACGCCCAACCCGATTATAGTTGGAAGCCATGGAATAATTGTAGGCACCGGTACAGGCCACTGCTAAGATATCACCGACTTCCACTTTTGGCAGTTTGATCTGTTTGATCAGGATGTCGCCTGATTCGCAGAATCTACCCGCCACTCTAACTTCTTCTTCCGGGGCGGCCTCCGGTTTATTGCCCAGCACAGCATCGTAAACCGCATCATAGAGTATAGGGCGCGGATTATCCGACATACCACCATCAATAAAAATATATTTTCTGATTCCGGGGATATATTTTGTTCCTCCGATAGTATAAAGCGTAACTCCGGCTGTGCCAACGATCGATCGCCCTGGTTCCAGGACCAGTTTGGCCATGGTTTTATCTTTCAATGCCTGGCCGATCTCCCTGGCAAAATGTTCGATCGATGGAGGGTTATGCTGTGGCAGATAAGCGATCCCCAGACCGCCACCAATATTGATCTCCGCCAGGTCATACTTGGTAATTAGCCCCAGGAGCAGTTCAACCTCGGCCACGAACGGTTTAATATCAAATATTTGAGATCCGATGTGGGCATGGAGCCCGACCAGATCGACCAGTTTCATTTTTCCAACCAACTGCACCATAGAATCCAGTTGGTCCTGCGCGATCCCGAATTTAGAATCGATTTTGCCGGTCTGGATGAATTCGTGGGTATGGGCTTCGATCCCCGGATTGATACGGAACAGAATGTGCGCCCGCAAACCGGTTTCCCGCGTAATTTTATCCAGATTGGCCAATTCCCATTCATTGTCTACCACAAAGCGTCCGATCCCCAGCTCCAGGGCTTCTTTTATTTCTTTCGGGCTTTTATTATTGCCGTGGAAATAGACGGTTTTCGGATCAGCGCCAGCTTTCAGTACAGTATATAATTCCCCGCCGGAAGCAACATCAAATCCGAGCCCTTCGCTAGCAATGATTCTGGATGCTCCAACGGTACTGAGGGCTTTACTAGCAAAGACCACCGCGCTATTCGGATAATAGGAGTGAAAGTTCTTAATATACCTGCGGCAGCGCTCACGCAATGTTGCCTCATCCATCACATAGAGCGGTGTACCAAATTCTTTGGCCAGATCGACTGCGTCGCAGCCGCCGATATCAAGATGGCCGCGCAGATTTACTTTAGCGGTATCGGGAAAACTTCTCATATTTTCGTCATTATAACACAGTAAAATCAATTGAACAAAATGAAATTTATCGAATTCCCGAACGATTGAAGGATATGAAAGTCCTCGGTATTCATCGCGGCTATACCGCGGTGCGTTTCAAGCAGCGGAGCAAAACGCGGCCGGCAGTTTATCTCAATGATAATCTGTCCGCCGCCGTGCCGCAGGGAAAAGCCAGTTTTAGTTTAAGTATTGACGGGACCGAGGTCGTTATCCCTCGGAAAACCAGGGTCAGCATCGGCAGCTCTCCCCGCTGCGATATTTTCATCAATGACGCGCGGGTGGCGCAGCAGCAGTTAACCCTCTTTTATGACGGTATAAACCTGCTGATATCCCATCACAGCAACCAGAACCGCAGCATTGTCTGGAACCAGGCTACCAGGGAAAAGGCAAAACTGGAAGAAAAGGGACGCAGCGTATTTATTTCCGGCAACGGCCTGCTGTATGTCGAAGTCTTCGGGATCGAATTTCCCTTGATCTTCGAAGTCAAGCTTAACCGCAGCGGCAATGCGCCAGAACGGCGCCCCCTGCTTG
>Ga0315287_10005658_pt1 | contig 12336 bp, 9 predicted proteins | sample YL17G11_0_MG_FD_205037 | JGI IMG/M metagenome (GOLD analysis project Ga0315287, IMG submission 205037) | Sediment microbial communities from Yellowstone Lake, YNP, Wyoming, USA - YL17G11_0 | ecosystem: Environmental > Aquatic > Freshwater > Lake > Sediment | place: USA: Wyoming | collected...
CGGCCGCAACTCCGTCCCCTCTTTTCTGAAGATCCGGATTCCTTTACAATAAAGCCCTAGGATTTCAATAATGGCCCTTCGAAAGATCCTCACCCTGGGACATGAGACGCTGACCCGCAAAGCCGCGCCGATCGAGAAGATCGACGTCAACATCCGGCGACTGGCCGCTGATATGATCGAAACCGTCCGGGCCGCCCCGGGCATCGGGCTTTCGGCCCCTCAGGTCGACGCCGGCGTCCGCCTGATCGTCGTCGACCTGTCGATCGGCGAGGACCCCGACGAACTCGTGGTCCTCATCAATCCCGAAATTCTCAGCCGCGAGGGCGAATGCGTCCGGGAAGAGGGTTGTCTTTCCGTCCCGGAGGTCTTCGAAAAAGTCACTCGGCCGCAAAAAATCACCGTTCGAGGCCTCGACCTCGAGGGGCGCGAAAAAGTGCTGGAGGCCGAAGACCTGAAGGCCCGGGCGTTCTGTCACGAAATCGACCATCTCGACGGCAAACTCTTCATCGATTGGCTCTCGCCCCTGAAAAGAGGGTTGATCCGGAAAAAATTTAAAAAAGCCGAAAAGATTTGAGCGGGCCGATGCGCGTTGTTTTTTTTGGAAGTCCCGCCGCCGCCCTGCCCTCCTTCCGGGCGCTCCTCGATGCGGGCCACACCGTCACGCTGGTTGTCTCTCCGCCCGATCGGCCGGCTGGACGCGGCCGTCAACGGCTCCCCTGCCCGGTTAAAATATTCGCTTTCGAACAAGGGATCCCGGTCGTTCAACCGGAAAAAATCCGGAAAGATCCCGACATCATGAGTCGATTACAATCAGCCGCGGCGGAGATCCACGTCGTCGTCGCCTACGGGCAGATCATTCCCCGCGGCATCATCGATCTCCCCCGCCATTCCACGATCAATGTTCACTTTTCCCTGCTCCCCCGATACCGGGGCGCATCGCCGGTCTCGGCCGCGATCCTCGCCGGCGAAACCCGTACCGGGGTGACGATTTTTCAGCTCAACGAGAAAATGGACGAGGGGGATATTCTTGCTTCGGCGGAGACCGATATCGACCCGGCCGAAATGGCCGGGGAATTAGAGGATCGATTGGCCAAGTCCGGCGCCCGCCTGCTGATCCGGACTTTGGCCGAAATTGCGGATCTTCCTCTTCGACCCCAGGACCATTCCCAAGCCACCCTGGCCCCCAAACTCCGCAAGGAGGACGGCCGGCTGGACTGGTCGCGGCCCGCGGCTGAAATCGACCGGCGCGTCCGGGCGATGACGCCTTGGCCGTCGGCCTTCTCCTTTCATCGCGGCAACCGGCTGATTATCACTTCCGGCCGGCCGGAAGGAGAATCCCGGCCGGCTGCCGGCCCGCCGCCGCCGCCCGGAACCGTCCTCGAAACTTCCAAGGGGGGGATTCTCGTGGCCGTCGGGGCAAATACCTGCTATCGCCTCCTCCGCCTCCGGCCCGAGAGCCGCCCACCGATGGAAGCCCAGGCCTACGTTCTTGGGGGAAAAATCGCCGTCGGCGACATTCTGGACTAAGCCGATACAAAAACCTATTCGTTGTTCGGTAAGGGTTGGATGTCGGCTCGGTTTCCCGGAGACCGTCAGTATTCCGTGATGATATAGAGGAGAGGGTCCATCGGCTTCCCGTTGAGTCGGACTTCATAATGGACATGAGTGCCCAACGCCCGCCCCGTTTGGCCGACCTTGCCGATCGAATCCCCTCGCTTGATCTTCTGTCCGGACCGAACGGTCGTCGCGCTCAAGTGGCCGTAGAGAGTCGTATAACCGTTGCCGTGATTGATGATGATATTGAGTCCCAAGGCTCCGTCTCTGGTCACTCGGATGACCGATCCATCGGCGGTCGCGACCACCGGACTCCCATAGGCCGCGGCAATGTCCAAGCCGGAATGGAACGTCTTTTCCACGGCGTTCGAATTCAGCGGATCGAGCCGCATTCCAAAACGGCTGGAATTGAAACCGAGAGCCGGCGCGATCGAGGGAGTTGTCGCGAATAAGGCGCGGCGGCCTTCGAATTCAGTCATCAGGGTGCCTAAGTTCTTCTGGATATCATCGGCTTTGCGGGAGAGCGACTGGATACTCGCCGGCGAGCGGATCGGCGCCGTCGGCAGGGACATCTGACTCCCCTCGGAGGGACCGCCGCCGACTCCGGGATTCTGCAGTTGATCCGGGGATTTGATCCCCGCGAAGATATTCAGTTTTCCGGTATATTCCTGGAACGCGTTGATTTTTTGTTCGAGGGAACCGATCGTTTGTTCGTAGGCTTGGAGAGATTCCTTCTGTTTCTGATTCTCCGTGATCAAAGATCCGAGGCTGCGGCCGGTTAACCGCAGACGGATGTAATCGGCGGTGATGAATGTCAAAACCAAGCCCAGACCGATCCCCGCCCAAGTCACGATCCGGACTGTCCGTTTGGAGAAGGACATCGTCCGATGAGAGGTCTTGGTATGCGGGATGACGATTAGAGAGAGGTGTTTTTTCCCCATGATTTATCTTTGGGACGTCTCCCTGAATAACACAAGCCCAAATTGGATGTCAAGCCGAAGTTTTCGGAAATTTCGGCCCTCGATCAACCGCACAGGACCGATCCCCCGTTCACGTTGATGATCGCCCCGGTGATATGGCGGGCCAGATTCGAGGCCAGAAAAAGGATCGGGCCGGCGATATCCTCGGGCGGGGGGATGCGCTTCAAGGGAATCGATTGGCGGACGCTTTCCCGATAAGCCGCGTCGGCGAAAACCTCGGTGCACATGTCGGTTTCCACCCAGCCCGGGGCGACGCAATTCACCCGGATTCCGAAGGGCGCGAGTTCCGACGACCAGGATTTCGTCAGGGCATTGAGCGCCCCTTTGGTCGCGGCGTAATGGGAATGGTGCGCTTCGCCCCGGATCCCGGCGGTCGAACCGACGTTGATGATGCTTCCTCCTTTTTGGGCTTTCAGGAGAGGGACGACCGCGTCGGTGACGTAGAATACTCCATCCAGGTTGACTTCCATGATCTCTTTCCAGGCCTTGACATCGCCCGCACCCATCTCGAGAGAGGTCCAGATCCCGTGATTGTTGACCAGAACGTCGATGCCTCCCCAGGCTTCGACGACGGCCTTGACCAGGGCGTCCGCTTCCTCTTTCCGGGATAGATCGGCCTGGCGGATCAGACAGCGGCGGCCTTTGGCTTCGACGGCTTCTTTGACTTCGAGAGCGGCCTTTTCCCGGCATTGGTAATTGAAAGCCACGTCGCTTCCGGCCTCGGCGAACAAAATCGCCGCAGCCCGGCCGATTCCTCGGGACCCTCCCGTGATCAACGTCCGATGTCCGGCTAATGAAATCATCTCAACTCCTTCTTTCGGTTCAATAACTTCGCCGCGGTTCATTTCGTTCCCGCGGAGTCCCGCGGGGAGGGATTCATTCCGGGCCGCTGCGTTCAGCGATCCCCGGCGTAACTCAGGGAAAATCCTTTCATTCCGGCGAAATCCAGCGGCCGGTACAATTCCGCCTCGAAGGGCAGGATCTTGGACTTCATCACCTCGAAATATTCGGCCGGCGTCGGCAAAACGCCTTTAATCGCGGCCACTGCGGCCAACTCGGCTGATCCGAGGTAGACCCGGGCTCCGTCACCGATGCGATCGTCGAAATTCCGGGTCGAGGTGGATAAGATGGTCGTTTTCGGCGCGACCCGGGCCTGGTTACCCATGCACAACGAGCAGCCGGGGATTTCCATCCGGGCGCCGACTTGAGAATAAATGGAATAATACCCTTCCTTTTTCAATTGGGCTTCGTCCATCTTGGTCGGCGGCGTGAGCCAGATCTTGGTCGCGGGATAGGCCGCCTTGTCGAAGATCCGGCCGGCGGCCCGGAAATGGCCGATGTTGGTCATGCACGAGCCGATGAAGACTTCGTCCACCATGTCGCCGGCGACTTCAGACAGGAGTTTGACATCATCGGGATCGTTGGGACAGGCGAGGATCGGCTCCGTGATCTCGGAAAGGTCGATCTCGAGGATCGCGGCGTAAGACTGCTCGAGGGCGCGCGGATCGCGCTCGAGAAGGAACGGAGCGGCCAGCCAGGCTTCCGCGGCGCCGATCCGGCGGCGGAGCGTCTCGGCGTGCCGGTAGCCCTGCTCGATCATTTTTTTCATCAAGGCGATGTCGCTCCGGAGATGCCGGGCGACTTGGTCGATCCCTAAAGCAATGACCGCCCCGGCGGCCGACCGTTCCGCCGAAGCGTCGGTCAATTCGTAGGCTTGGTCGACGGTCAGATCGGGAAGCCCTTCCATCTCCAGGATGCGCCCGTTGAAGACGTTGACTTTCCCTTTTTTAGCGACCGTCAGAAAACCTTTCTTGATCGCGAAATACGGAATGGCGTTGACGACATCGCGGAGCGTGATCCCCGGAGGAAGGCTTTCCTTGAAGCGGACCAGGACGGATTCGGGCATGTCGAGGGGCATAAAGCCCAAGGCTCCGGCAAAGGCCACCAATCCCGACCCGGCCGGGAAACTCAGGCCGATCGGAAAACGGGTGTGGGAATCGCCGCCGGTGCCCATCGTGTCGGGGAGAAGGAGGCGGTTGAGCCAGGAATGAATGACGCCGTCGCCCGGCCGGAGAGAAACGCCCTTGCGTTCGATGACGAACTCCGGCAGGGACTTGTGCATCTTGACATCGGCCGGCTTGGGATAGGCCGCCGTATGACAGAACGACTGCATGAACAGGTCGGTCTGGAACTCCAGGCAGGCCAATTCCTTAAGCTCGTCGGCGGTCATCGGGCCGGTCGTATCCTGCGAACCGACCGTCGTCATTTTGGGCTCGCAGGCCGAACCGGGGAGCATGCCCTCGACCCCGCAGGCCCGGCCGACGATCTTTTGGGCCAGGGAGAAGCTTTGGTTTTTTTCGGGCTTCGGATTGACGATCGGGATAAAAAACGGCGCTTCCCCCATCCCGAGGGCCGCCCGAGCCCTCTGGGTCAAGGCCCGGCCGATGATTAAATTTAAACGCCCGCCGGCCCGGAATTCGTCCCGGATCGTCGACGGCTTGAGGTCGAACGTCGAAAGAAGCTTGCCGCCTTCGGTTTTGATGGTCCCGGCCGTAATGTCGATGAGAATAACATCGCCTGTCTTCATCCCGGTGACCTCGACTTTTTGGATCGGCAAACCGCCGGAATCCTCGGTCGTGTTGAAGAAGATCGGGGCGATCAGTCCGCCGAGGACGACTCCGCCGCGGCGCTTATTGGGAACGAAGGGAATATCCTCGCCGATATGCCACATGACCGAGTTGCAGGCGGATTTTCGGGAGGATCCGGTGCCGACGACGTCGCCGACGAAGACGACGCGGCGCCCTTCGGCCCGGAATCCGGCGATCGTCCGATGGCCCTCGGGAAAGCGCGTCCCGCCCATGGCCTGGGCATGAAGTGGAATATCCGGCCTGGTGGCGGCCTGTTTGGCCGGGGAGAAATCGTCGGTGTTGATTTCCCCGTCGACCTTATAAACGGTCAGAGTCAGGGAATCGGGGAAATCGGGTTTCCGAAGGAACCACTCGCCCTCGGCCCAGGACCTCAATACGGCCCGGGCGGAGGGGTTGGATTCAGCCAGCCGGGCGACGCGATCGAAAGCCCCATAGACCAGAATCGTTGTCTTCAGGGCTTCGGCGGCGTCGTCGGCCAAAGCCGGGACTTCGAGAAAATCGACGAGCGGGCCGACGTTATAACCGCCGATCATCGTCCCGAGCAGAAATACGGCGTCCTTCGCCGAAAGAACCGGGGAGGCTTTTGTCCCACGGGCGATTTCGGCCAGCCAGGCGGCTTTCACTTTGGCCGCCGGGTCGACGCCCGGCGAGACCCGATCTTTGAGAAGCTCGAGAAGTCGACCCCCTTCTCCGGGAGGAGGTGTTTCCAAGTGCCGGCAAACCTCGGCCGTGTCCTCGGGGTTTAACGGCAGAGGGGGGATTCCGAGAGTTTGGCGTTCGACGGCGTGATTGAAGTATGTTTCCAACATGACGATGGCTCCTCTCGATCACGATTGAGATCAATTTCGATTTCGGAAACCCTAGTGTATCCGATTCAGGGGGTCCCCGGTCAAGTTATTCGTGGCTCGGGGTCAAGTTGCTTTTCCGCCTCGAAACGGGGTAAAATAATTTTCTGCGAATTTCAATTTTCATCCTGAAGGAACGTCTTGACGGGCCGCTTCTGGACAGGGATAATAATCGCATCTGATTCCGGGCATTGAGACCCGGGTATCAAGATAAAAGGAGTCACCCGATGCGCAAGAAAATCGCACTCGTCGGCGGCGGTCAGATTGGACAGATTCTGGCTATGCTCGCCGCCCAGAAAGAACTGGGCGACATCGTCATCCTCGAAATCCCCGAACTTGAGAATCCAGCCAAGGGCAAAGCCCTCGACCTGATGGAAATGGCGCCACACGGCAACTATGACGCCCATATCACGGCCACATCCGACTACAAGGACATCGCCGGGTCCGACATTGTCATCATCACCGCCGGCAAACCCCGGCAAGCCGGCATGACCCGCGAGGACCTGCTGGCCGTTAATCTCCAGATCATCTCGACCGTCGCGGCCGGCGTGAAGGAGTATGCTCCCAAGGCCTTCTGCATCGTCGTCACGAACCCGCTCGACGCGATGGTTTACGCGTTCTACAAGTTGACCGGCTTCCCCAAACACCAGGTCGCCGGAATGGCCGGAACCCTGGACACCGCCCGGTGGCGGGCGTTCATCGCCATGGAACTCAACGTCTCCGTGGCCGACGTCGCCGGCACCGTTCTCGGCGGACACGGACCGGACATGGTTCCCTTGCCCCGGTTGACCACGGTCGGGGGCGTCCCCCTGAACGAGATCGCGACCAAAGAGCAGATCGACAAGCTGGCCCTCCGGACCCGCGAAGCCGGGACCGAGATCGTCAAGCTCTTCGGCAAGGGCTCGGCCTTCTTTAGCCCGGCCTGGAGCGCGATCGTCATGGCCGAAGCGTACCTCCGCGACAAGCGCCGCGTCCTCCCCTGCGCCGCGTGGTGCGAGGGCGAATACGGCGTCCACGGCCTGTTCATCGGCGTTTCGGCCATGATCAGCGCCAAGGGCGTCGAGAAGATTTATGAAATCAAGCTGACCGAAGAGGAGAATGCCCTTCTCCAGAAGACGATCACCGGCGTCAAGAAAACCGCCGAAGAAACCAAGCTCTGATCCGTCGTCCCCGCGAATTCCTTCAAGCCGTCCCGCTTCACAACGGGGCGGCTTTTTTTTCAGCCGGCCGAATTGGGGCGACAAACCGGTATGGGCGCATATCGCCGGCCTGACCTCCCCCCAAGGACGGCGGAGAGGGCCCGCCGGGGGGACACATCCTCGACCTCTTTACAAGAACGCTCCTCTCGGGCAATATGGGGTTCGTTCGTCCCTGAGAAAGGAGTTTCCCATGAGAAAATTGACGCTCGCGATCATGATTCTCATCCCGGCGGCCTTTTTATCGGCTCAGACGACGCCGACGCCGAAGCCCGCCTCCCCTCAACCCGCGGCGATGACCGTCCAACATATCGCAGGCGGGCTCTATTTCGTGAAAGGCGGGAGCGGGGCGAATACGGCGTTTTACATCGGGGCCAAAGATGTCACCTTGATCGACGCGAAAATGACCGCCGAAGCGGCCAAGCAAATCCTGGCCGAGGTCGGAAAGCTCACGACAAAGCCCATCACCGAAATGATTATCACTCACAGCGACGGGGATCACATCAACGGCTTAACCGGATTTCCCAAAGGTCTGACGATTATCGCCAGCGAGAACACAAAGAAGGAGATGGCCGAAGCTTTTAAAGACGAGAAAATGGCCGATTTCCGAGCCTATCTCCCCAACTCAACCGGTGTCCAAAAAATAACCGACGGTGCGGAAACCTTGCCCCTGAGGCAATTGGGTCCCGCCCATACGAGCGGCGATACGATCATTATTTTCCCGAAAGAAAAAACCGCCTTCGTCGGCGACCTCGTGTTCGTCGGCCGCGATCCGCTGATCCATCGGGCGAAAGGCGGGACCTCCGTCGGCTATATCGCCGCCCTGAAAACGATGATCGGCCTTGACGTCGAGACCTATCTCTCCGGCCACGCCGATCCGTTGACCAAGGCTGACCTTCAAACGCTGCTGACGACCTTGGAAGAAAAAGTCGCCAAGGTTAAAACGATGATCGCCGAAGGCCAGACGCTCGATGAAATCAAGGCCGCCTTCGGTCTCATACCGACGGCCGGCGGTCAACCCGCCCGGTGGCCGAGTTTTGTTGAGATCGTCTATCTCGAACTAACGGAGAAGAAATAAACGAATTTCTTTTCCGATTGATTGATAGCGTTAGCCTCGAACTTTTCTGGGGTCGAGAAGAGCCGGAGCGGGCAAGCCATGGGGTATCCCCGCACGCCCGGAGCGGAAGGGACCCACAGGGGGATGGGCAAGAAGCAGCTTCTCGCCCCGCCTTGCGGGGTGGAGCGAGGACGGACGGGGATACCTCTGGCGAGGGACCCGCTCCGTCGAGAAGTCCGCTCTATTTTTTTTCGGGCATCGGCGCCGGGATTTCCTGGATCTTCAGGACGACGGTCTTTTCGACTCCGGCGCGGAGAAGCCGGAAGGTGACCTCCGCATCCCAGGAGAATCGAGCCAGATAGGTCCGTAATTCGTTGGCGTCCTCGAAGAGCTTTCCGTCCACGGATAACACGACGTCCCCTTTTTCGAAGTCCCGGCCGCGCGCCGCTCCGTCGATCGGCTTGCTTTCGATCACCAGATGGGAGAGATCTTTCACCGTTTTGAATCCGAGGCCGATCGAGGGATAGGCGGGCCGGTCCTCCTCGGAAATCCCGACGATATAATCGGCCAGCGTCCGGGATACCGTCACCGAGGCTTTTCCTTTGGGGACATCCACCGTGACGACGCTTTTGTGCGGAAGTTTGCTCACTTCGGCCGCCCGCCGGTTCAACCCGAGATTGTAGAGGAGGTGGCCTGAACCGACCAAAACGACGACTTTCCGGCCGTCCAATTTGTGGGCCCGGACGGCGTTCGAACCCATGACGGCATCCCAGGCCGACTGCCCCCGGTATAAGCCTTCGAACATCATATCCATTCCCGCGCCTTTCATCGCCGCCGGCATGCCCTCGGCGGAAAAGATTGTCCGCAGCAGGAGACGGTGTTCCTCATGGGTCAGGTCGGGTTTTGGAACGACGGCTTTTTCAGCGTCTGTCAGGACGTCCCACCCCTGCATCCGGATCTTCGAGATGATTTCCCGGGGCGCGTTGAGGGCGTAAAGGGGAATTTCATTGGCTTTGACAAAACTGAGGATCGGCCGATAGAAGGCGAAATTCTGGTTCCAGGTCGTATACCAGCGGCCTTCGCGGATGAATTCGTCTTCGGTCAGGATTCCGAGGCTCCATTGGGACAAGGCTTCCTGCTGGGTGACTGGATACATCTCCAAACCGACCGCCAGGCGATGGTCTTGTTCATAAAGCGCCCGGATGATCCGGGCTTGGAGCTCGTGCATAGGCAAGGAATTATGGGACTCGCCGATATGGACGAACGGGATCGGTTTCATCTCCTTGATCATTTGTTCGAATGGGACCGGTTTTCCTGTCTCCATCGAGACGATCTGGCCGGGGGCGATCTCCACGGTCTTATCCTTGAATCGGGCGTCTCCGATCGGCAGACGGTAAGAATTGGTCTCCTGGGCGGGAAGGGACACGGAGACGAGGAAACCGAGAATCGGAGCGAGGACGATCATCGAATTTTTTTTCATTATAAACCTCTCTTCGGACCGGGAATCCCGGACCATAATAACCCGGGCCTTGATCCGGGTCAATTTCGGGAACATCCCGAAAGCCGGTCGATCCCTCCTCGACCGAAAAGAAGGCGTCGTATTGATCAAAATCACTTTGTCCATCGAGGGCGAGACGATGTCCGGCCGTTGGGAAGACGGGCAAAACGGGGCGAACGGCGCCGCCCCATCCGTCCGGATAAAAAGTTGATCTCGGTTTGAGGTATAATCCCTCGCCCGGCCGGACAACCGACCGGACGAGGAACCATGAATGAAAAGCCCGTATCACCCAAGAAAAACCTCCGGATTTTCGCCCTCGCCTCGTTTCTCAACGACCTGGGATCGGACATCATCTATCCGGTCTGGCCGTTGTTTGTGACCACCGTCCTTAAAGCCGACATGGCCGCGCTGGGTTTCATCGACGGCTTGGGCGAAGCGATCGTTTCCCTATCCTCGGCCGCCTCCGGATATTTTTCCGATAAACTCCGCCGCCGAAAGATCTTCATTTGGATCGGATACTTATGCGGCTCCGTTTCCCGGATCGGATACGCGATTGCGGCGGTCTGGACGCATCTCATTCCTTTTAAAATGCTCGACCGCGTCGGGAAGATCCGGAGCGCTCCCCGCGATGCCATGGTCGCCGACCTTTCCACGGACAAAACGCGCGGCCGGAATTTCGGGCTTCTGCGGACCATGGACAACATGGGCGCGGTTGCGGGTATTCTGATCGCGATCTTTCTCGTCAACATCGTCGGCCTTCGCGTTCTGTTTGCCTTGGCCGCGATCCCGTCTCTCCTGGGCGCAATCCTGATCTTCACCTCCATCAAGGAACCTCGAGACGTCGGCCGGAAAATCTTCAAGGGGATGGCCTTCCGCGACTTGGATAAAAATCTCCGCCTCTATATCGGCCTGAACGCCGTCTTCGCCCTGGGCGCGTTCAGCTATTCGTTCCTCTTGATTTTCGCCAAACAGGCCGGTTTCAAGGCCGGGACGCTGCCCGTCCTCTATCTTGTCTTCACCGCCGCGGCCATGCTGTTCTCCTTGCCTTTCGGCCGCCTGTCCGACCGGATCGGAAGGAAACGGGTCTTGTTCATCGCCTACGGGTTTTGGGCGCTGGTCTGCGCCGGGTTTGTTTTGGGGTCGGACCGCCTGCCGATTCTCGTCGGAATGTTCGTTTTCTATGGAATGCACAAGGCCGCCCTGGAACCCGTCCAACGGACGCTGGTGACCGAGCTTTGTCCTCCGGCTTATCGGGCTTCCGCGCTCGGCGCCTTCCAAATGATGATCGGCCTGTGCGCCCTCCCGGCCTCGTTCATGGCGGGGCTCTTGTGGGAAAACTTCGGGGTCGCCGTCCCCTTCGCCGTTTCGCTCGTCTTGACCGGAATCTCGGGAACGGCGCTTATCTTCGTCCGGGAAAAGAAAGCCGCCGCCGAAGCCTGAGGCGGCTCTTCCCCGCCGGCGTTATTCCTCTTCCTGCTTGATCCGGCCTTCCTTGACCGCTTCGGCGATGATCTTTTGCTGAAGCTGAACGGGGACTTCCTCCATGTGGGAGAACTCCATCAGGAACGAGCCCCGGCCGCCGGTGATCGACGTCAGCGTCGGCTCAAAGTCGAGCATTTCCGACATCGGCACCGTCGCTTTGAGCGTCCGCATCGTACCTTTCTGCTCCATCCCGCTCACCCGGCCGCGCCGGCCGTTGAGGTTGCCCATGATGTCGCCCATGTAGGCTTCGGGCGTGTAGATCTCGACGTTCATCACGGGCTCGAGGATGGTCGGTTTGGCCTGCTGCATGGCCAGCTTGAAGGCCTTGGACGCGGCGATCTTGAAGGCGATGTCGGACGAATCGACGTCATGATACGATCCGTCGTAGAGGGTGACTTTGAAGTCCACGACCTGATAGCCGGCCAGGACGCCTTTTTTCTTGGCTTCGATAATCCCCTTTTCGACCGAAGGGATGAAGTTGCGGGGAATCGACCCGCCGAAGATCTTATCCTCGAATTCGAAATCTTTGCCTCGCGGGAGAGGCTCCATTTTGATCCAGACATCGCCGAATTGGCCGCGGCCGCCGGTTTGCTTTTTATGACGCCCCTGAACGTCGGCTCGGCCTTTGATCGTTTCTTTGTAGGAAATTTTGGGCGGCTTGAGGTCGACGTCGACGTTATAACGTTTCTTCAGTTTTTCGGTGACGATCCGGACATGGAGCTCGCCGCCGCCGGAGATCAGGAGTTGGCTCGTGTCGGGATCGCGTTCGAACCGGATGGTCGGGTCTTCCTCGACCAGGCGATGGGACGCCTGGGAGATCCGGTCCTCATCGGCCCGGGTCTTGGGTTCGATGGCAAAGGAGATCGCCGGTTCGGCGAATTTGATCCGGGGAATGACGATCCCGCTGCCTTTCACGGTCAACGTATCCCCCGTCGCGGTGATTTTCAGTTTGGCCGTGGCCACAAGATCACCGACCTTGGCCTGTCCGGCCGCGATCTGCTCTTTTCCCTGGAGGAAGAAAAAGCCGGCGAACTTCTCTTCCGTATCCTTCCCCGGATTCAGGACCATTCCATCGG
>Ga0315287_10005659_pt1 | contig 12335 bp, 12 predicted proteins | sample YL17G11_0_MG_FD_205037 | JGI IMG/M metagenome (GOLD analysis project Ga0315287, IMG submission 205037) | Sediment microbial communities from Yellowstone Lake, YNP, Wyoming, USA - YL17G11_0 | ecosystem: Environmental > Aquatic > Freshwater > Lake > Sediment | place: USA: Wyoming | collected...
TCAGAGAGAGAGAGAGAGAGAGAGAGAGAGAGAGAGAGAGAGAGAGAGAGAGAGAGAGAGAGGCGCTGTCAAAAATTGAGCGGAGAGAGAGAGGGTTTTTTTTCCCAGACAACTCTCGCTCGCTCTCTTCCCTCTCTTCTTTCCATTCGTCGTTTCGTTTTTCCTGTTCACTTCTTCGCCGCTTTCTTGCGAGTTTTTTGGTTTTGAACGCGCGCGCTGTGTTGCTTTTGCTTTGTTTTGAAGGGGAAAAAAAACAAGAAAAAACAACTTCCTTTTCACAAAAAATTTCTTTTCTCGTCGAAGCGAAAAAACTATTTCGCCGACGGACGAAAGCTACCGCCGCCTGTCACTCGACTCATCTCCGACACCCGCCCGCGCCCCAATTGGCCGCCGCTTTTCGTTCTTTCAAGCTTCAGCATGGGAAAGCCATCCAAGGCCGACCCGCTCGCGGGCCCGCCCGCCGCGGATGACAAGGTAGGAGTGAAGCAGGGGGGTCACAAACTTCCGAGCGAGAGGGGGACGCATTTGACATCGGGGCGGAAAAAAGCCTGGCGTCGTCGGGAGAGCGGCGTCCCTCTCGCGTCTCGCATTCGGGGCTGCGCCCGTCCAGGGCCTTTGCACTATGTACAGCGATCCGAAATTGGTCTCTCGAGCAAGCTCGCGACGAGGAGCGCGGCGTTCGAGGGCTGAATTGCTCGCCAGAGGGGCGCGCGCACCTTGATTGTTGCTCGGCCGCATCGGCGTCCCCGCCGCCGCTGCCGCCCGCCGCGTTTGCCGACGAAGAGCTCGCTTGCTCAGCACCTCGGCTCTCTCTCTTGACCACCTCCAACCGCCCTCTCGCGCTTCCCTAATTCTCCCTCTCTGCGACTCGAGCGCTGCCCAATTTCGCGCCGTGCGATGCGTTCAAAGTGCTGGCACCCTCAGCCGGTCGACTTGGGCCGAAAGAGCGAAACTGGAGGGGGACTCGGAGGCGTGGGTGTGGGGAAGAGGGGACTCGATTGATCGAGTTCCCGCGATGCTGGCGGAGCGCAAGCCACGAAGCCTTTTCTCCAGCCAGTCCTTTTCTTTTCCCTTTGTCGACCTTCTCAACCCTCACCCTCGCTCTTTCTTTTCTCTCTTCCTCTCTTCCCTCTCCCTCTCTCTTCCCTCTCCCTCTTCTCTTCCCTCTCCCTCTCTCTTCCCTCTTCCTCTCTCTTCTCTCCCTCTCCTACCTCAAATTCCGTAAAACCTCCCCCGCAGTCCCCGACCAAGAAGATGGGAGGCAACAACGACGACGCCCCCGCCGACTTGAGCGCGATCAAGGCCGACAAGTTCCAGAGTGCCAGCTCCGAGTTTGGAGGAGAGCCCGGCGGCTCCAGCGGAGGCGGCGGCGGCGGTTTCCTGTCCAAGCTCGCCTCCCTCGTCTGCTGCGGCGGCCGCACCCCGGCCTCCTCCTCCGAGAAGGCCGAGAAGCAGACCGACTGGCGCGTCGTGCTGACCACTGTCGCCGTCTTCGTCATGTTCGTCATCGAGCGCGGCGACGACGCGGTGCTGCCGTCGCTGTACGCGCCGGTCGGCGCCGCGCTCGTCGCGACGCCGGCGGTGCTCTCGACCGTCAACCTGGCCCGCGCGCTGACGCAGGCCGCGGTCGCGCCGCTCTCCGGTGTCCTGGGAGACCGCTGCGACCGCGTCTCCGTGATCGTGGCGGGCGCGCTGATCTGGGGCGTGGCCACGCTGGCCATGGGCGCGATGCGCACCGTGGGCCAGGCAGTCGGCCTCGCCGTGTTCAACGGGGTCGGCCTGTCGCTGATCGTCCCCTCGGTGCAGTCGCTGATCGCCGACATGTACGCGCCCTCGCAGCGTGGGCGCGCGTTCGGGGCCCTCTACATGATCTCGAGCCTGGGCTCGATGATGTTTGGCTTCTTTGCGACGTCGATCGGAGGCACCAAAGTCGGCGCGCTCGCCGGGTGGAGGTTCGCCTTCCTGATCGTGGGCGCCATCTCTCTGGGAGCCGCGGCGCTGTGCGGGTGCATCGCGCGCGACGACCGCACCAAGGCGCGCAAGGACGCTGTGGCGGCGCGCAGGGAGCGCAGGGTCGCCGCCGGCCTGCCCGAGAGCGACGGGACCAACGAGGAGGGCAACGGCGTCGTGGCCATCGCCCGCGCCTTTGGAGCCCGCGGAAAAGACATGGCCTCCGACGTCGGCAAGGTGCTCCGCGTGCCCACATTCATCATCATCGTCGTGCAGGGGATCGTGGGGTCGATGCCGTGGACCGCGCTGTCGTTCCTGACTCTGTACCTGCAGATGCGCGGGTTTGAGGCCGTGCCCGCCGCGACGGTGAGTAGAGTTTTTTTTTTAGTTTTTTTTCATTTTCAGAGGAGAGCACGCCTTGCTCCGTCTCGCTTCTCCTCCTCCTCCTCCTCCTCCTCCTCCTCCTCCTCCTCACAGCCTTTTTTTCTTCTTCCTTCAACCTCAATCGATCAGGTTGTCGCCCTCTGGGGCCTCGGGACCGCCGTCGGCTCGGCCCTCGGCGGCATCGTCGGCGACGCCGCCTCCAAGCGCTGGCCGGTCGCCGGGCGAATCGCCACCTGCCAGCTCTCGGTCGCCGTCTCGCTGCCGGCGGCCTTCGTCATGACGTGGTGGCTGCCCGTGGGAAGGGCCTTGTCCGACGTCTCCGCGGCCCGCGCCGCCAGCCCCGCGGGCGTCCCCCTGTCCGCCACCCTGGCCTCGGAGCAGGGCCACGCGGTCGGCGTCGCCGCCGCCGTCTTTTTCGTGCTCGGCTCGCTCGTCTCCTGGTGCGGCACCAACAACTCGGCGATGTTCGCCGAGGTCGTCCCCGAGCGCCTCCGCTCCTCCGTTTTCGCCTTCGACAGGTCGTTCGAGACCGCGATCGGCGCGCTGGCCGGCCCCATCGTCGGGGCCCTGTCCCCGAAGTTCGGGTTCAGGGGCACGATCAAGCCCGGGGGCGCGGGCGTCGACCAGGCCGCGCTCGACGCCAACGCCAAGGCCCTGGGGAACGCCATGCTCGTGATGATGGTCGTGCCCTGGGCCCTGTGCGGCCTCGCCTACTTCGGCCTCTACTTCACGCTCGCCAGGGACCGCGCCACCGCGCTCCGCATGGAGGCCGAGCTCGAGGCCGAGGACGATAGGGTCAAGAAGCTCGCCGACGAGAGGCACGAGGCCGAGGTGGAGGCGAGGTCGGCGTCGCTCGCGTCGTCCCTTTCTCTCTCTGCTTCGATGACCGGGGGAGCGGGAGGAGGAGGGCGCAGGTCGGAAGAGTCTGGCGAGGACGTGCCGCTCAAGGTTTGAATGAAGAATGAGAGGGAGAGGGAGAGAAAGAGAGAGGGAGAGAGAAAGAAGAATGAAGAGAGGAAAAGAGAGCTGAATAAAAGAGTTTGCGCAAGGTTTTGCTTTTTTCAATTTTGGGCGTTTTTTTTTCTTTTCGGCTGCCGAGGAAACGAAGAGGCCTCTGAAGCCCTCCCGCCGCGCACAACCCTCCCTTTTTCGCTTTTTCCCCACCCGCAACAACAACAACAACTAGCAGCTTCTCACAACAACGCACGCACACTGACCACTTTCGCAGCTAAACTGATATTATAAAAATAATAAAACAAACGGATCCAACTTTTTGCTTGAATGATTTTCAAAGTGTTTGGGGGGGGAGAGAGAGAAAAAAAAAATCCGTGTCAATCGAAAGAAATTGAGTCACAGGGAACAAAAAGAACTGCTTTCTCTCTCGTCGCTCTCTCTCTCGAGTGAATCGCTCTGGGCGTTGGTTTGGTTTTCGGAAGATTTTTGAGTTTTTTTAGATTTCTTTGTTGTGGTGATGGTATTGTTTTCTCTCCCTCTCTCTCTTCTCTCTCTTCTCTCTCTTCTCTCTCTTCTCTCTCTCTCTCGTTCTCATTTCATTCACGCCGCGTAAGAAAACAGCGAGTCGAAGAAGCGCACGCGGTCCTGTTGAATTGAAAGAAGAAAGAGTCGATAAATTGTAACGGGTGAGGTTCCTTCCTTTTCTCTTCTTTCCCTTTTGTCCTCTCAACCCGAAAATGAACCTGCAGAAAAAAGCCAAAAAAACTCACCGCCACTGGCTCGGGCGAAGGGAAGCCCGCCGCAGACGAAGCGACCGACCTCGTCGGAGAAGGAGGAGAAGAAGAGGGAGGAGTCGTCGTAATGCTGAGTCGGTCGAGGCTGCCGATGATGCCTCCGGCCGTCGTCGCAGCAGCACCAGCCGCCACCGCCGCAGCCGCGAGCTCCTCGCGCGACGCCTGCGACAGCGCCAGCAGCGACGAGTTGCTCGAGCTCCTGGTGACCGCCCTCAGGGGCCTCGCCGGCGAAGGCGCGGCGCTCCTGCTGACCCCCTTGATCCTCTCCCCTACGCCGAGGATGCGCCCGCTGCTCCCGATCCTGCTGATGCTGCCGCCGCTTGCGTTGCGGGCCAGGGAGGAGGGAGAAGAAGCAGAAGCAGAAGCGGAGCCCGGGGCGGCGGCAGTGACGATTGGCGCAGGGGAGCGGGACTGCAGGGAGGCGAGGGAGCTGCTGCTCCCGCCTGCTCCCCCAAATCCTCCCATCAGGGAGGAAGAAAACGACACGTCGCGCTGGGCGGCCTCGAGGTAGAGGGACGGCGGGGCGGACGAGGAGGCAGCCTTGCGGCCCCACCTCTTCTTCCACTGCTTCTTGTTCTTCTCGTCGCCCGCGGCGGCGTCTTCGAAAAGGGGGAGAGGTGTGTTGTCGGCGGCCGCAGCGACGGTGTCGGGCCCGGCGGCGACGACGGCGCGGATTCTCTCCATTGCAGAGGCGATCTCCTGTTTGTGATTGGATGGGAGGGGGGGGAGGATCCGAGAAAGAGAGGGAGAGAGAGAGAAAAGAAAGTTGAGGTTTTCGTGTTTCTTTTTCGTCCCAAGCCTCGACCTCGACCTCGACCTCGACCCGAAAAAAGAAAAACTCACGTTGAGGACCGCGGCGTCGTAAAGCTGCTGCTTGCGCTGCTGCTCTTTGGACTCCGAAAGCTGCAGCTGCTCCTGCTGCTGCTTGCGCTCCTGCTCGCGCTCCTGCTGCTCCCTCTGCTGCTGCTGCTGCAGCCGCTGCTTCCCCTCGGGGGTGCCTTCGTCGCTGCTGTTCCCGTTGAAGGAAGGCAGAGGGTACGAAGCGGGGGCGGGGGAAGTGCCCGGGGTCGCGGGTGCGACCGGCTGCGAGGGAGAAGAGGTCGAAGCCTCTCCTCCTCGCTCCAGCCGCGGAGACAGAGGCGCTCCTCCTTGCTCGCCGACGACGACGACGGCAGGCTTCTCCCCCTCCTCTCCCTCCTCCTCCTCCTCCTCCTCCTCCTCCTCCTCCTCCTGCTCCTCCTCCTCCTCCTCCTCCTTCGGCGTCCTCCTCCTGCCCGACAGGGCCAGCGCCGAGGCGCCGAACGCGGCCACGGCCCCCTCGGCGTCGAGGAGCCCGTGCGCGTAGAGCAGCTCCGTGTGGGCCCGGAGCAGCGCCACGGCGGAGGCCGAGGCGTCGGCCGCGGGGGCCGCCCCGGCGGGCACCGCCGCGGCCGCGGCGCCGACGCCGGCCGCGGCGGCGGCCAGGCCCGCCTCCGCCTGCGCAACGGACGAGAGCCTGGGCACGAGGACCACGGGGACCACGACGTCGGGGAATGGGGGGGCCCCGTCTGTCTCGCCTGCCTCGCCTGCCTCGCCTGCCTCGCCGCCTGCCTCGCCGCCGCCGCCGCGGCCGAGCAGGGCAGCGGCGGCGGCCTGCGCCAGCGGCGACGCGCCGGCCGGCAGCCGGCGCGCCGCGACGGCGATGACGGCGCCTTGCCCCCTCCCGGCAAGGGGGGCGCCGAGCTGCGCCGCGGGGCCCCGGCTATCCGGAGGAGGGCCGCCGGGCGACCAAAAGACCCGGACCGTCTTGCTGCACCCCGGGGCGATCACCCCGGAGGCGACGTCGACCGAGACGCGCCCGGGGGCGTTGGTCTTGATCTGTCGAGGTTGAGTTTGTGGGGGAGGGGGGGGAGGGGGGAGGGGAGGGGGTGAAAAGGGAGGAGAGAAAGGAGCGGAAACAGGTGAGCTTGGGCTTTTTCTCAAGCAAACGGGGTCCGTCGGACCTGCTCTCTCGGCGTCGCGTGATCTTTAGTCAGACGTTCTCCGTCGCCCTCTCCTTTCCAAAGCAATCAAAGCCTTGTCCTTCCTCCTCCCGCGCTTGATCGCGCACGTACCTTGAACGCCAGGTGGCTCTCGGCATCGGAATTGTACAAGTGGAGCCTGCGGCGCTGCTCGCGGGCAGCAGGCGAAGAAGACGATGCGGCGCTTGCGCCGCGACCGCTGCAGGCCGCCGAGAATTCGGTGCTGAAAAAGGGGAGCCTCTCCGGGAGCACGACGAGGCACAAGGCCGTGGCTTTCGTCGAAGACCGGGAGCTGTCCGTCGTCATGGCTGGCGCGGCGTGGGATCGGAATTCGCAAATTCGTGGGGAGGGAGAAGGAGCGCGCGCTAAAACCGATGAGAAAGAAGATGAGTTTTTGTTTTGCCGAGTGTAAAAGCAAACGAGCGAAAGGAAGCGACTTTCGCGTTTCGACCTCTGTTGTTTTTCTTCTTCGACCTCCTCTCTCTCTCTCCTCCCTCTCGTCCCTCTTTTCCCTCTCGTCCCTCTTTTTCCTCTCGTCTCTCTCCGACGAACCAATCCCGCTGGGGGGTGCAACTACTATTTTTCAAAGAATAAATGAAATGAATCAATCATAAACAAAAACACAAGCCACCTCTCCTTTCTCTCAGTTATCTCTCTCTGCCTCCCTCAACTTTCCCTCTGTCCCTTCCTCGCTCTACTCCTCCTTGCCACCGCGATTCCTTCGCCGCTCCTCCTCGGCGTGCTCGGCCGGGCTCACCAGCGTGCCGTGCAGGTCGTCCATGTACGTGAAATAGTGGCCGTAGTTGTGGCGGTAGGTGGTGTGGTGGATCGAGTGGTAGCCGGCGCCTGAAGAAGGGGGGGGGTGTTTTGGTTTTTCGAAAAAGTGGGTTTTTCGGGGTATTTTTTTCCTTCTGCCGAAAACAAGTCAAAAAACCCAAAACCTCTCCCCAATCCTCTCTCTCTTCTCACCCATGATCGGCTCCATCCCGGCGTCCAGGCAGTCGTGGATGCTGTTGGTCCAGATCGCCGTCAGGAAGAGCAGCATCTCGTGCGTGAAAAAGTGCATCGGAATGAAGAAGAGCCCAACAGCATAAGGCAGGGCTTGCGCGATGCCGTCGAGAGGAGAAAAGGCCAGGCCCGCAAAGGGGCTCAGCGTCGACTCCTTGTTGTACTTGTGGTGGACGTGGTGGAGTTTCCTGATTTCGTTTTTTTGGTTGAAGGAAAAAGCAGTATCGGAGAGAAAGAGAGGGAAGAGAGAGAAAAAAAGGGTGAGGTTGAATTGATTTCTTTCTCTCTCTCTTTCTTTCATCCAAAAAACCCTCTCTTCTCGGCCCGAAAAAAAAACATAACTCCTCCGTACCTGTACCCAGTCTTCCAGTCGTGGAGCCCCCTGTGCACCCAGTAAACCCCCCACTCCACGAATGTCATGTAGCAGGCGACCAGCAGCACGTGCGGCAGAATGCCTCCAACGTCCCTGTCGACGCGCGAGAAGCTCGCCGTGGCGCCGCGCTCGGCCAGGCTCTCGACGACCGAGGGCAGGAGAGCATAGAGGGGCATGGCCCGCGAGGCGACCCGGATCTGCTCGAGGACAGCCGAGCGAGGGGGCATGGAGAGGCCGGCTCCTTCTTTGCTCGTGCCGGGGAAGAGGGTCGAGCCGAAGACGAAGTAGATGTAGTAGACCCAGATCCCTTTTTTTGAAAAAACGTTTTTTTTGTGTGGGGAGAGAGTGAGAGTGATTGTTTTTTTCTCTTTTTCTCTCTCTCGAGTCCTCTCTCTATTTCTCTCCCGCTTCCTCTCTCTTACCTCCGACGCCAAAGTAAAGCGCGAGCTCGGCGAGGTAGTTCCTGACCCAGGCGACGGCGACGCGGGGGAGGCGGGCGCTGTTTTTTTTTTTTTTTAGAGAGAGGAAGAGATGAGGAAGAGGGGCTCTGTCGAGAGGTCACGGCGTTGACGAGAGGCTCTTCGGGGTGTTGCGTGAAACTCACCGGAGCGCCGCGCCAGCCCTCTTGCCCAGCACAAAGTCGGTCTTCCAGTCGTTCTCCTCCCGGATCTCGGCCAGGATCCGGGCGCGGTTGGGGCCCGAGGCCGGGCTGTTGTTGAAAAGTTTTTTTGTTTTTTTAGTCGAGGTCGAGGAAAGAGAGGGGTGAGCGAAAAAAGGCTCTGCCTTTTTCGGGTCGCCGCAACTTGGCTCTTTTTTTTCTCCTGCTCCTGTTCTTCTCTTGGAAAACTACGCACCCGTAGGGAAGCCTGAAGCCCCAGTCTGGTACCTGTGAGGAAGTGGAAGCGCGCGAGAGAGGAAACAAGCGAGTGAGAAGGAGAGAAAGAGAGAGAGAGAGAATAAAGGCCATCGATCTTGTTTTTTTTGGCGTGTCGCTGCGACGTCGCCTTGGGTCCCCAACGGCCCCCCTCAATCGAGCTCTGTTCCGCCTACGCGCGAGCGCGCAGGGAGACGCAGGATTTGACGCACTCTCTCTCGTACCGCTGCTGCGCCAGAAGATCTGCTGCTCGACGAGGACGGGCTGCCCGCTGCCTGCCGCATCCCGAAGAGGCCGAGACCGGCGCCGCCGAGACCATTGCTTATCTTCGCGCCCCCGGAGAGGTCGCCCGTGGCCGCCGCGAGGGCGAACACCGAGACGCCGACCGCCGCGGCCGCACAGGTGGCCAGGGCAAAGCCCTTGCGGCGCAGCGGGTGGGACGAGGCTTGTTCTGCCGTCATTGAGTTTCGAGGGAAAAGAAGAAAAGTGAAGCGAGAGGGAGAGAGCACCAAAAAAAGAAGAAAACGCGACGTCGACTCTCTCTTCTGCACTCCCACAGAGACTCTCTTTTACACTCTCCCTCTTCTCCGCGCCCAAGGCACAACGAAACTAACGCTCCCTTCACTCCCTGAGTTCTTCTCTACGACCACACTGCGTGTACATAAAACAAAACACACAAGAAAGAGAAAGAAAGAAGAAAACGCTTCGCTTTTGACTCAGAAGGTCACTTCCGCGTTTGGGTTTTTCGCGAGCAGCCCCGCGACGGCGACGAGCCTGCCCAAGTCCTCCGGGCTGAAGTCTTCGAGAGCATCGCGAAAGTCTGCCTCGAGGCGCAGCTTGCGCACCCAGCCGGCGCGCCTCTCGGCCCACGAGATGACCCTCGAGCCGGGGACACAGCGGCGGCGAAGAGCCTGCTCCCTCGCCGCCACTTCCTCCCTTGTAAAGTCGACCTCGAGCGTCTCGTGCAGAGGGCTCGCGTCCTGCGAGCGGTAGAGCTCATCCCAGGCCTTGCAGACGAGGGGGACGGTGTGCCTCACATAGCGCAGGTCGTCGACCGCCTCAAAGGCCGACACGAGCAGCTCCTTTGGGAGGTCGTTGATGGTCTTCGGGCGGTCGCCGATGGGGAACTTGGGGACGTCGTTGTCGAGCACCGCGACGGGCTCGAGGGCGTCGTTCGCTTCGTCCATCGTTCTGTTGCTCCGATGCTTCTCGGAGAGCGCAGGTGTTTGACGCTGTGTTTCTTTTCTACTCTCGCTGAGGGCACGATGAAGACTCTCCTGAGTCGCTGGAGTGGTCTCAAAGAGGAAAAGAAAGGGGGCGATGGAGAAAAAACGAGGCTTTGTTTTTTCGATTCGATGCGCTCTGTCGTCGAAAGGAGGGCAGAAGTGAAGAAAAAAATTCTTCCTCCTCATTTTTTCTCCCGAGACTGGTCGAAAGAAGGACCAACGTCTCTTCTTCCTCTGCTCTCACCTCCGTCACTCTCGTCCTCGCCATCGTCGCCGACATTATCGTCCTCGAATGCTGCTCCGTGCGCTCGCGGCGACCTCGGCCGAAGGCTGGGAGGAAGAGGACGAGAAGCTGCGCTCGCGAGTCGACGATCGCATCAAAAACGTTGTCGACGATGGTCAAGGGCCGCTGAAACAGCCCGCGCTGCCCTCCACGTTCGGCAGCTTTCTGGGTGCGCGAGGGTCCGTGTTCGGGACCTCAGATGCTCGCCGTGCTGAGGACGCGAAAGATCGAGGTAAAGAAGAGAGCGAGAGAACGAAGGAGAGAGAGAGAGAGGAAAAAAAGACGAGGGACGCGTGGGGAATCGACCGACGCGACACAGAGAGGGAGGGACGCTTCGAAAAAACCTCGTTCCTTGCTCTCTTTTTCGACCCAACCTCGCCCAACTGCGCGCCCAACGAAATCGAAACCCGAAACAACAGCCCCAGCGGTAAAAACACAGGAGAAACTCCCTGCGAAGAAAACCGCGCTCTCCGACTCGCTCGCGGCTGCGAAAGGGCGCTTTTTGCCCTCCTCGTCGCTCTCGTCCTCGCCGTCGCCGCAGTCGGCTCTCCTCTCTCTCGCGGCGCTGCCAGTCTCCTGCGCGGCAAGGGCCGGGGACGCCCTGCTTCCGAGCGCCGTCTCGGGGGCCGCGGCGAGGCTCCTGGACGGCGTCGTGGACGCGGCGGCCTCCGTGGTGCTGCTCTCCTCTCCTTCCTTGCCGCCGCCGCCGCCGTCGAAGGAGGCGGAGGCGCGGGCGGAGGGGAAGGGCGGCGGCGGCGGAGCAGGAGGAGGAGCAGGAGGAGGAGGAGGAGCAGGAGGAGGAGGGAAGCAGCGAGGAGGGCGGCCCCTCTCTCCTATTTCTTCGGGGATGCCCGTCCCCGCCTCGAGGCTTGCGCGCCTCGCCGCCGTGGCGGGCCTGGCGCCCGAGCGGGCGAGCGGAGCCGGCTCCGCCTCCGCCTCCGCCTCTGCCGGCAGAGAGGAGGCCGGACCCGGCGCCGCCGCCGAGGCCGCCGTCGTCGTCGTGGAGGCCCAGCTCCTCTCCTCGCCCCTCCCCGAGCGCGTCGCGCTCCCGGCCTCCACGCCCGTCGCCGAGGCCCTCGACCGCGTCGTCGAGGCGCTGGCGAGCAGCAGCAGCGGCAGCAGCAGCTCCTCCTCCGCGGCGGCGGCCGGAGGGGCCCGCAGGCTGACGTTCATGCTGGTCGAGGACCGGCCGCGCGTCGGCGGCGGCGGCGCCGGGGGCGACCGCCTCTCCTCGCTCCCCGCCGCGGGGCTCGCCCGCACGGCTCGCGCCGCGGCCAAGCGCCTCGCGGCCCCCTCGGCGGCGGTCGCGGACCCGCACGGCGGCCCGGGCGGCGCCGCCGCCGGGGCGAGGGGCGCGCTCCTCGCCTGGGCTCACTTCCTGCTGCTGCCGGAGCCCGTCAACCGGGAGCTCCGGGGGCAGGGGCTGCTGGGCTGGGCCCGCGGCTCCGCGGCCTGGCGCGCCGTCGCCAGCGGCGTCGCGGGGAGCGGGGCCGAGGCCGAGGCCGGGGAGGGAGGAGGGCCCTCCGCCCCGGCCTCCTCCTCCTACGTCTCGTCGCTGCTCCGGCTCGCGAGAAACCCCTTGCTCCTGGTCTCCTCCGCTTCTTCCTCCTCCCTCTCTCCCCCTCCCCCTCGGAGGAAGAGGAGGGTCATCCGCGCGGACGCCCCGACGCTGCCCCCTCCCCCTCGCGGGTCGACGCCGGTCCGCGTCGAGCTCAGAGACGGCTCGGCGCTCCGCGTCGTCGCCCGCCCCGGGGCCACCCTGGCCGGCCTCGCCGCCTCGGTCGAGCGCGACCTGGGCATCCTCGAGGAGGCGCAGCGCCTCCTGGTCGTCGAGGAGCCGCGGCCCGGGCTCGCGGCGGGGATCGCGGGGAACGCCGCGCTCGCCGCGCTGAGGTTCGCTGCCGGCCTGGCGGCGTCGACGGCGAGGAGGGCCGCGGCCGTGGCCGGGACCGCGGCGGCCGTCGTCGGGGCGAAGGGAGGAGGAGGGGGCGGGGAGGGAGGGGCCGAGGGAGGCGACGGCGGCGGCGGCGGCGCTTTGGGCCCCTTTTCGGTCGTCGTCAGGAGGAAGCACTCTTCTTCGCGCCAGCGGCAGCAGCGCCCTCCGCTCGAGTTCGAGGTGGCCCCGGAGGCGACGATGGCGCAGGTCAGGGCCGCGGTGGACGCGGCGCTGCTGGCGGAGGCCGAGGAGGAGGAGGAGGGAGGAGACGAGCAAGGCGAGCGCGGGAGCGGCGGCACTGGCAGCGGCAGCGGCAGCGGGAGCAGCAGCGGGGACGAGAGCGGCAGGCCTTCTTCTTCCGCTGCCGCTGCTCCTTCAATCTCTCTGGTCTTTCCCGGGAGAAGCCGTGGCCGCTTTACCGCCGCCGCTGCTGCTGCTGCTTCGGCGCGGGGTGCCGGAGGCGGAGGCGCTGGGAGCGCGGGCGCGGCGGCGAGGCGGCCCTTTGCCAGCGAGATCGTGCGGATCGAGGCGGCGGTGTGAGATCAGGTTTTTT
>Ga0315287_10005660_pt1 | contig 12335 bp, 20 predicted proteins | sample YL17G11_0_MG_FD_205037 | JGI IMG/M metagenome (GOLD analysis project Ga0315287, IMG submission 205037) | Sediment microbial communities from Yellowstone Lake, YNP, Wyoming, USA - YL17G11_0 | ecosystem: Environmental > Aquatic > Freshwater > Lake > Sediment | place: USA: Wyoming | collected...
CTGTACCAGCCCACACATAATTTGCGTTTGACATTGCAGTAGTAAACGTTAGTGTATATTTTCCATTACCAGTATGCGTGATACTTGAAATATTGTAAGAGCTTTTAACAGTGGCATTTACACCTATAGTACTGGAACCATCAAAGTTCGCCCAAGCCTTCGCTGTCAGCATTCCTATATTAGCATCATACATATTTGTACCAGTGCCTTCGATTGTAGTATTATCTTTTGATGCAACTATACTTGTTCCACCAGCTGAATATCTTAAAGTTACAGTAAACGCACCAGTTGTATTATTCATAATAATCCAACTACCAGATTTAGTAGCCGGGAATAATAAGTAAATATTTGTTGTAATTGCACCAGATATATGGATAACCCTTTTAGATGCTTCAGCATCAGTTAATGTGACATTTGCGGCACCAGCAACAGATTTACTTAAATAACTATGACTTTCCTCTACAAATGCTGTAGTTGCTAATTGTGTTGTATTAGTTCCAGCAGCCGCAGTAGGAGCAACAGGAACACCCGTAAATGTTGGACCTGATGTAACAAATGCTGTTGTTGCTACTTGAGTTGTATCTGTTCCATTAGCAGCAGTAGGGGCAGTAGGTACACCAGTTAGAGCTGGTGATGCTAGATTTGCTTTTAATGGATCACTACCCCCCGCGTTTGCAAGAACAAATGCTGTAGTAGCTATTTGAGTGGTATTAGTTCCATTAGCAGCTGTAGGTGCTGTTGGTACACCAGTCAGTGCTGTAGATGTTATATTTGCTTTTAAATCTAAGTTTGCTTTTAATCCACTTGCAGTTGCATCTGTTGCAAGTGCTACTGTTAATCCTGATATATCTATTACACCAGTGGTTACTTTTGTTAATGCCATGTTACTACTCCTATATTGTTATATTAAGTATTTATGAATATATGCAAAACAATTTGTGGATTATATTGTAATGTGATAGTATAATATAAGTTTACAATGTAACTTTGATAAAGGTATCAAGATGAATAATATTAAAAAATTTAGATTAGGTCATAGAAATGCAAAAGAAAACGGGGTTATAAGTGTTGTTACAACCGTAATATACCCAGAGCAAAAGGGAGATTTGTTTGAAATACAATATGGTGCAAGCTTCTGCTCCCCAACCGAAAAAAATTACGATAAAAGATTTGGATATGCTTTAGCAGAAGATAGGTTAACTGCGAGTGTACACCTTGGTTGTATATCCACTCCATATGTTGGTAAAATTTATATCAAAAACCTTACCCATATTAATGTAAAGTTAAAAGTACTATTTTCGCTTGCATTAAATACAGAGATCCCTAAATGGGCAGACTCGTTCATTCGTATAGCTATATGTGATGAAATTATATGGAACGAGATGTAAGTTTCAATATGCGTGTTTCATACTTGACATTTTGACATTTTGATATTTATGCATTACCCAAGTGACTGTTTCATCAAATTCAGGCATTTGGGGATGTATCTTTCTTAATTCTTCAAATTTAGTCCAGGCTGATGAAAAAACATACGCATCTGTTGGTTGTAAATATTGTACTATCTTATTTAACATTAAACTAACTGTCATTCTGTCAGTTTTACTCATAACATTGTTGTAAAACTCTTGAATATAATCAGATAATAATTCTTCTTCTATTTTAGGAGGTTGTAGTACCGGCCTAAACATCTCTGGTAATTGAATAGGATACTCGCCTTGTATTTGACCACAATTTAAACAGTAACTAAAACTAACACAATTAGGATCTTTACCTAAGCCGATGTTATTTGGAACAACCGCAGTAGTTTCACTTTGTCTGTATGATAAATGACACATATCGTAACATTTAGCGCTTACTTCTAATATTATATCACTACCACATTTTTGACAACTCATATACAATTCCTATTAAAATAATAATCATATTTATACTGGAATTTTTACTAGTTAATTATAAGTTACAACGCGATCGAATTCAGCAAGATGAGCATCACCAGGAATATTAGCTGAATGAATAATTGATGGGTGATTTACTAGTAGATAATTCATATCATTCAATATACTTATGAGTGCTTGTTTGAGTAAATCTATTGGAGTATTATGAAACACCATAATAAATGTGATATTGTTTACATTGATTTTCCATACACTTTTTAATCTGTATATGTTAATAGTAGATGGTAACGATTCTATTACACTAATTAATATAGTTAATCTTGTTTGGATATCGATATTTGGACTTGATATATTTTCATACCAATCATATATTGTTTTTTTATTACTATTTGTTAATGTTACTAATTGATTTATTGATAAGTTGAGTAATGTTTTAACTTTGTCAAGCAGTGGGATATAATTACTACCTTCCATATAACCTATCTTCTTTAGCAATCATTTCTTGACATAAAACACAATAATCGCACGTATTATTGATTGTTAATATAACTCGTTGTCGCTCAACTGGAATAAGAGAACCACAATCATCACATTCCTTATTTGGATCTATAAGTGATTCGATATTGCGAGGAAATTTAGGTTTATTTTTGAGGATTGCTTTAATCGAGGATTGTCTTTCGTTTTCTTCCAATATTTGTGCGAAGTCAACTTCGTCGAGTACGTCCGTGTTTGGTATAAAAATTGTCATATTATGTCCTTATATTATTAAAAGTGTATTTATTATCACTTTGTTACTTGGTAGGATAATCCCATTTAATTTTATGTAAATCACAAAATTGAAAATATACATCATAAGCATCATCCCCAGCTTGGTGAACATCATCCCATGATTCATTAGTATATGAATCACCGCCACAACCACACTCACACCCGAAGTGAACTGCTTGCATGGCTGGAGATTGCATATAATATTCGTTGAATTCCCAAACAATATTTTCTAATTCTCTAGCTGTCATTCTTAAAAATAATAAGGATTGTGTGTATTAACGAAGTTACCAATTGGTATGAAACACTTTTCACGAAAACTTAAAACATAAAACGTATTTTCTTTAATCGACATAGATGTTTCAAATTTTGTTGAACTTAAATCACCTTGTGGGTTAATAAATAATGGAGCAATCATATTTCTAAATATTTTTAATCTTGACCGTTCATTGATAAGGGCACAGGCAAACGAACCTTCAATATCTGGTAATTTAGTGGTTAATGCTGGTATAGTATATTCTGCTAATGCTTGAGTATCCCATTCATAATTTGTATCAAGTTGTTCATTTATGAATGATATATTTTTTGATTTTATAATTCCATTATGTAATAATTTTGAACCATCTTCCATAATATATGGATGTATTCGACCAGCAATTTTGTGTAGTCCATTTGTTGGTGCTTGGCAATGACCTAATAGGTATGATCCGGCTGGTATGTCTTCTAATAATGATAAATCAAAATCACCAAAATCTTTATGTGTTATTGAATTATCTGTATGTGGATCTATTATAGTTAATGAATAACTAAATGATCCTCGACTTTTATTTAATATAAGCAGTTCTTTAAATATATCAACTGAAAAACTTCCAATTATACTACACATAATTAAAATATCTTAAAAAATGCAACAGTAGAAACTACTGCTCCAAGTACAGTGGTGACATCTTTAGTTTTTGGGGATTCACCTGCAAAAACACTATTAATAATATTAGCAGTACTTATAACTGGTAACATAGCAATTTCTCCAATATCCTCAAATATATTTGTATTTTGTAAATGTGTATTCATTGTTAACTCCAATTAATTGTGGTATTGTATTTATTCAGCTTTTGAGAAAGCGGTGAACCAATCTATATCAATACTGTATTTAATAGGATCTACAATTTTGTTTTCAGCAAACGCCATAATTCTCTCAGCACAACTTGGACATGTACCATCAGACACACCATTATCGTCTGGATTATAACACGTTAGGGTTAGTGCGTAGTCTACTCCAATTTCGGTTCCAATAGCAATTTCGTCAGACTTACCTAGCGAAACAAATGGAGTAAATATTTGAATTTGATGTAATCTGTTTTGGTTGCAGATATCTTGCAGTAATGCTGTGAATGCTTGACTACAATCCCAATAGGAATATAAATCCTGTGATTGAATACCGAGAGCAACTGCCCCACAATCATTAGCTTCAGCAAATCCTAATAATATTGAACTGAATATTAAATTACGAAATGGAACATATGTAACTGGTTGTGGTACACCTAATATATCTTGAATAGTTGGCATAGCAATTTCACTACCTTGAATATTTGCAGATACTTTACCTGCAATATCACCTAAAAAAGATATATCATGTACGCTGTGATTTATTCCCAGTTTTAAACATGTCGCTTTTGCTAATTCAAGCTCAATAGATTGTTTTTGTTTGTAATAATAAGATATTGCGAAAACATTTTCAGCTCCATAATGTTTAGTTAACATACAAACAAGGGTAGTACTATCTAAACCACCAGATAAACTAACAGCTACTTTTTTAACATCTGGGAATACTATATCTTTAAATTTCATTCTTCATCCTTGATTTGGGTTAATTTGTCAATTTGTACAAATAATGCATCTATTTGTTTTGCAGCATCTATTGGATCAACTTCAAGCACATTCTCTGCTCTGTCAATTAGTTGAATACTAACAATAGTTTCTCCTAACCATGCTTGATTTGTTTCATCAGCTTCCCCCATTGTAATTGTATCCAATGCGTACTCTGCTTTTTCTGCATCTATTATATATTGACATTTGTGTGTTGATATTGTTTCTACTAAAAACTTTGGCATCTTTGTATCTCCTAATAAGGGTTATATTATAATATATTAATCTAAATATAGCAACGGATCATTTATAACAATGTCATTTCGAGTTGAACCATAACTAACATAGTTAGCATGATTTAGTAATATATCAATGTATGCTTGACCAGAACATCTTTCTAATAAACTTATAGGTTTAAAATAATCATCATATAAATTATAGCATAATCCTGGAAATCCGTAATATATTCCAGTGTCTTTGATTTGATCTAAACATGTAATTGCAACATTAGCAATAACCCGCTCTCTGTATGGATGCTCTGCAGAACCGATTTGATCAAAGTCTGCATATATGGCATCATATAATACAGTAAATGATAATGGAGCATATCTTATAGCTCCTTGATATTCATGGGTAATGTTTGTCTCATCAATAATATTATATGGTAAATCAACTTCACCAAGTAACGGGCCTGCACCATGTCTTGTTGTATACGCTCTAGTGACATAGACTACTTCAATAGCTTCAATATTATCCACATGATTTAATATATCAATAATATTTTTAACACCGGTATTTGATCTAGTAACATGAGGGAACACTCCATAATCTTGATCTAACATTAAACCTTGGGCACCTTCAAATATAACAGTGTCAAAAGTGTTTAATGTATTATAATCAGATACAACAACTACATGTTCTAAAAAGTATTCAATTGTTTCGATATAATCTAACCATAATTGATTATTTTCTAAACACATTAATAAGTATAATTCATCATCACTGTGATCCATAATAGTTGGCAATTGTAGATCAATCCAATTAGTTTTAATATGAAATAATCTTGTTTGTAAGTCTTTACTAGTTAATCCACCTACCGACAATTTAAAATCACCTACTGTGTTTCTTTCAATTGTTTCATTTATTCCAAGACCAACACTACCATGTCGATTTCCATCAATAGCTCTTCTTTTTTCTAATATTTGATTAATTATCATATCCACAGGAGTGGTAACTAAACAATCTTCATGTACGTAAATACTTGGATTTGAATGTTTCTTTGTAAATTCAATGTATTCTTTTTTAAATAACAGAGGGTTACAAATAAAATGTTCAGATAAAAATGTTGGTTTATCTGAAAACGATCCTGCTCCTAAGTGGGAGAACACATGACGAATACCATTTGGTGTTACAACTGTATGCCCAGCTTGTGCCCCGCCATTGCTACGACAGATTATGGAGTCATTATGTTGATTAGCAAAATAATCAGTAAATAATCCTTTCCCTTCATCTCCATAACCAGCTCCAATAACAGCTATAATATTCGTCATGTTTGTATACCTTATTTAATCAAATAAAATAACATCTGTTGAGCTTGATGTAGGCTTTGTGGTTAAATCTTTAACTGCTGAGCTAATAGCTATTGCAGTGGTACCAGACCAACTACCAATAACATCATCAACCGCACGACCTTCATTTATTTCTATCAACGAGACCATTAGTTCGGATAATGTAGTATAATCTTTAAGTACAACAGCATTTTGACCCAATAATTCTGTCCATGCAGCTTTAACTTTATCTAAATAAGTTTTGGCATAGTTACCTTCTGCTATGATAATATGGTAAACGTTGTACATTTTTTCTGCTGCTTCTAATGTTGTTTTAAAATCAGCATCGGTTTGTGGGGTATCAACTGTAAACTGCTCAAGTAATATCTTTGAGGTACCACTTGGAGGCATTTCGTCACCAATAGTAAACAAATATCCTTTTTTTCCACGTTTTTCAAATGAATCTATTGATGTGTGATATGCAGCAAAATATGCAGCCAAATCGTATGATTCAGAATTATTATTTCCTCCACCGTGTTCAACATATATTTTTTCTAATTGATCTGCAATAGTAAGATCACATTCAAATTGACTTACTTGCAGTGGTGCATCATCATAATTCACATCACCAATACCCATGACCATGAGATGTGGATCTGTGATTGGTTTTCGATTAAGAATTTCTGTAAAAAAGTTACCTAATCCGTGTTGCACAAAATATGTCGCTATCATGCCCATAGAGCCAGTAACATCTACCGCCGTAATTATTGGAGTAGATTCTGGATTAATATCTGAATCCCTTGATTCTCTTATATTAATCGTTTTAGGATCGAGATCAGCATGCATTTTACGACTTGTAAAAATTTTATCTGTTGTTTTTGTTCTTGTAGTTGTTGCATATTTATCCCAATCATCTGCAACCCATCTTGAAGTACCACCCATGTTATTCTCCTTAGTTATTTAAAAATTATATTATATATCTATTTGTAAATATCATCAACTGATAAATCAAGTTTTGTAAATGTGCGAGGACCTAAGTATTTTACAAGAATACTGCTCCAATCTTTGTACTCAGTGCTCGCTTTTGTAGTGCTTGGTTGTCTTAACCAATTAATTAACCCAGCTGGAATATTTTTTGATGTCAACAATTTAGATCCAACCATAGTTTCATCACCTAGTGCAGCAATTGCAGTACCTTTAAGTAACAATCTATCTACTTTTGAATCGGCTAATTTTTTTGATATCACATCTTTAGGAAACATATTTATCAAATTACCAGGAACACCTAATAATTTTTCATCATTTTTTCTAGAATACCACCATCCTCCGTACAAGCAAACAGTATGGCATACTGGACTAATAAAGACAGTCATTGGAGATATTGCATTATGTACTAATTTATTATATTCAAGAAATGCAGAAATATTATATAATCGACTTACCACCCAAGCAGTATGTTTAACATCTAATTTACCATTAAAGTGATCAATAACATCTTGTAATAACAGCATATCTCTTGTTTTATTAATTAATAATATTAAATTATTATCTGTTGTATATACTGTTGAACTTTTAGGAATACATGGTTGAAACTGTAATTTCATATGATCGTCTGCGTATTTAACATGACCTAAGTTATTAACAGCATTATAGAATAATTTTTTATATTTGATATCAACTACATAAATTATTTTAGTATCACTAATATACATATCACCAAGTTCAAATTTATGATGTTTTTTATAATGAAGTCGATAGGTAGTATCATTAGCTCTAAATTCTAATATTGCGTTATTAGTCCAAGTATTATTTGATATTTTATATTTAGCTGATTTAATTAACTCTAATACATGAATAGTAACTGCATGAGATTGAGGATGAATGCTATGATCTGGATGCCATATTTTGAGTAATAGTCTCGACTCTTTTACATAGTTGTCGTATGTAAATAATTTTTCTGGATGATCTTTTGGAATGAGTAATATGTGCTCAGCAGTTAATGTAATCATATACAATAATATTATAATAGGTTGATGTCAACCTATTATAAAATAGAATATGGGGCTACATCAACATATATTTTATTGATAACGTATTTGAATATACATATCTGCACTACCACCAGCTGATGTTATATTAACTGTAAGATAATCAGTTGTAGTTAGAGTGGTTGTTAATAATACTGTATTACTATTGTTACTACCTATTGATATAGTTGGATATGTACCTGTTAACACAGATGTTCCATTTTTTAATAGATCAATAATTGTAGTGTTAGTGGTTGGGGCAGTATTAACATGTGATGTAATATCGATTAATGTTATTGACTTAGGGGGATACCATCGAGCAACTCCATTAAAAACTTGAACATTACCAGATATATTTACACCAGCCTGATTGATACCACCACCAGCTCCCGACGTTATACTTATACTAACAACACCATTAGTTTCTGTTGCTGTTAGTCCATCACCAGCAGTAATGGTATGAATATCACTTGTTATCCATTTCGTAGTAGTAACATTATACCAATACAGTGCTGGAAAATATTCACCATTTGTTGATGTTAACCGATATAGCTGTCCATCAACAGGAGAACTCGGTAATGTTGTTCCGTGTTCAATTGTAAAGTTGTGAGCACTTGACCCTTGTAAAAAAGTTACACCGTCTTGTAACATAATATATTCAACTTACGCAATTACTTCTACACCAACATCACACGTACCTGATGTTATGATGTATAGTATGTAGTTAACTACTGTTGCGTTGCAATTTGCCGTAACATGATTTGATGCATATTCAATTGGATTTCCGGTGAATGTGTCAACCGCATATGTGTTTGCTGTTGATGTTATATCTAATCCAGCCGTTGCTAATATTTCTTCTCTATTCATTTGTTAATTCCTATTTAATTTAAAATTATGATGACCAATACATTGTTGGACCAGTTCCCGGTATAATATTATTGCCAAAGTTAGTTATAACGTCATAATATACAACATCAGTTTGTTGGGTTGTTGCACCTTTGTTTTTAATATGATTAAATGAAACAATATCAGTTACTAAATCATATACTGCGAGTTGTTGGGTTGTTGCACCTTTGTCTATAATATGATTAAATGAAACAATATCAGTTACTAAATCATATACCGCGGGTTGTTGGGTTGTTGCACCTTTATCTGCCATACACTATACCGAAATCGCAACGCGCATTGTTGTAAGTGTGGCGTTAGTCGGCGCAACCATCGCTATATGATGATTTGTATTAGTACCACCAGTTAACACTTGGAAACCATTTGAATCAATAGCAATAGAACATGTGTCTCCAGAGATCCATGTTTGTATAAGCCCTGCTATGACTTTAATACCGTATAAGCGACCTAGTGTTCGTTGAGGTAGAAGATACTGCGAGTTGTTGTTAGTGGAAGAAATTGATGCGTGCTTAACTACATTTAATGTATAACTTTGAGGTAGTCCACTTACTGTATTATTAACTGTAGGTAATAATTGCGCTAACCCTATTCCTATCGCTCCGTTAATGGATGCGTTGGTTATCGGGAGTACACAATTATATGTGTATGCTTGTATAGCGGTATAGTTGCTCGCTGCTGCACCTGTTAGTCCGAGTATCCGAACAGGACTAATCATGTTGTAGTATCCATTGGCACCATTGTACCAAGTATATTGTCCAAGTATTTGCGAGCAGTACATCCACCCGAATGGAACACCACTTACATCAACGTAGTCAGTTGTCCATTCAATACAACCATTAGGAGTTGTTTGAACAAAAGTAGTGTTATCATAAGTATACATTAACATATATCTTATACTGCTCAACATAGTTATCTTTCCACCAGCGGTGCTTGATATTGAAAATGTTGTTATGCTAGTTGCTGCTGTTGGTGTACTACCAGCAGCCATATAATATACCGCTTCGTTTGTACCAACATGAGTTGTAGCATTCCAAGTTTCATAAACACGTATAAACAAACTAGTTGTACTTGGTGCAAACAGTTGCGCATACTTATAAGTAACCCCGTCAAAACATAATGCTTTATAAACGTTATTAGCAGCGTCATGCGATGTCCAACCGTGCGATGTAACCCACGATCCAATTGATGTTATTAATGTTGCGGCAGTTTCACCTGCAGTATATGTAAAGTCGGCACTATTTGGGCCTAATGATGTAACTGTAATTGTCATATAATTTCCTTATCTTAAGTTGTCAAGTTCTTTATTGTATTTATCAACTTGAGCATTTACTTTATCTAAAAATTTAGTTTGTTCTGGTAATGTAAGATACCTAATCATTTTTTTAATGTAATCAGAGGTATTAGGATCTTGTAACTTAGCATTAGCTCTATCTATATGAGCTTGATGATGATCTCTTTGTTTTTTTGCTTGATGTAGTTTATATTCTAATTTTTTATCTGGATCGGACTCAACTTTAGTTTTACCATGTGCCATTGCATCTAATTCTTCTCTTTCTTCTTGAGATAATTTATCAGATGCTTGCAAATGCATATATCTTCTTTGGGCAGCTTGTTGATCAGCATTCATATCAGCCTGATTAACTCTATGTTTAAGGTGTTCAAAACCAGGGCGATCTCCTAATTTAACACCTTCAAGTAATTCTTTTAATAATGACATAATTATTATCCTGTAGTAATATTATGTATTTATACAAAACTAAAATGTTATATAAAATATAATCCGTATTAGATAGTGGTGATAAATAATATTATTGCAACAAATACAGGAATTATAATGAGATTATCTGAACTTTTTAATGTTTATGAAATATATGACACCGATAAGGAATTAACATTTACAAGACTTGACAATGGAGATCATCATGCTGAATTTCAGTTTAATAATAGTCGCCTTGCGATTCGGCTACAACCTATAATATTACCAGGTGTAGTAGAGTTAAAAAATAAAAAAGTTGCAGATGGTGTATTCTATGATACACAAACAACTGGACAACAAGTATACAGTACCACTAATAAAGAAACTGCTAATCCTTCTGGTATTTATGGAGTAGTGTTTAATAATTTATATCGTAAATTTATGTTAGTGTACGATGCTATAACGTACGAAGCGGTTGCACACCATTCTCATACAATAAAAAAATATGATCTTAAGATTAAAATTTATGATATTGTAACACGAAAGCAATTAACGAAATACCCAGGGTTGTATTATTATAGAACTAAATATAATACATCTGATGTACAGTTTTTAATATCTAAGATACCTATAGATAACACTAAGTACATATTAATGATGAATTCATAATATGTATAAATTACAATGGTACATTGACCTTGATACTGAATATACAATTATTGAGTATGATTCTGTTTTATATCAATTAACGATTACATCACAAAATTACGAGAGTTATATACTTGGTGAAATTAATATAAATATTATTACCAGTGCACAAGTCTTAATAGAGAATATTATGATATTTCAGTTGAAGTCTAAAATACGAGAGTCGATTATAATAGATATATTATACAAGATTAACAATTTATATGATATAATATCATTACCTCAAACAAGTAACAATGATATTATTCAATTTATATATAATAGACTTTTTATTGATTTGCAATACGCTAGTTGTATATCATATATACAAACTGATAAAGTGTACCTTTCTGATATAGCATTAGACCTTCCAGTTTATGAAAATGTACCTCATATATCAACAAATAATACTATAATAACAAAAGCTCATCAATATAAAACTGCTTATTTATTATCAGTTAAGTTAAATAATCACTAACTGTTAACAAATAATGTTATTGAGTTGCTGTACTATTTCTACCGATAGTGTGATTCCACTCCATTCTAATATTTGGATTACTAACTGTCCAGCATTCTCCTGTTGATTTTAGAAAACAAACCCAATACAGATCATGCTCAATACCATAGTCAATAACAAAATGTGCTAAAGCGCTTTCTTGTCGATCTATAAGATAAACTGGAAGTGGTGAAGATAATTGAGTTATCATACAGTTGATCTCATAACTAACAATACATTTTTATTTTTATAATCTGGAGTTGTGCTCCAGATTTTAGATTTTGAATAATTACCGTCGTTGAAATTTAATATATTACCTTGATCATCTTTAACAAATATACCATGATCTAATATATTGATAACATAATCATTCAATCCAGCTGTCTTTGATAATTTTCTCCAAAGTTTTAAACCACCATATTCATGATAAAAATTAGAGATTATAGTATA
>Ga0315287_10005661_pt1 | contig 12335 bp, 4 predicted proteins | sample YL17G11_0_MG_FD_205037 | JGI IMG/M metagenome (GOLD analysis project Ga0315287, IMG submission 205037) | Sediment microbial communities from Yellowstone Lake, YNP, Wyoming, USA - YL17G11_0 | ecosystem: Environmental > Aquatic > Freshwater > Lake > Sediment | place: USA: Wyoming | collected...
GGCAGGGACCACTCGACCGCGATGGCCTCGACATTGCGCTTGAAGATCTTGGTCACCGACAGAATGATGTCGCCCTTGTCGCCTACCGGAACCGCCCGGACGTTGGCCGGAGGCGGGTAGTAGGGCTTCGACATGTTCTTCGAGAAGAGTTTGAGCAGGATCTTGATGGACCGCAAGAAGTCCCCCGCCGCATCCGCTTCCGCCACAATGAGGATGAAGCCCCCCTTGAGGGCGTTCTTCAGGGGCTGCGGACGGTTGCCGTCCTTGGTGTCGTAGAACGAGCCCTTCCATCGACGGTTAAACTCCCGCCACCCGCCGACGTACCTCCGCATGGAAGGGTCGGCTGTGAAGTCGGGTGTGTCCCAGTAGGCGTACAAGCCCGTCCGTTTGAGGGCTTCGAGGAACGTCAAAATGAGCTTGACCAGGGCTTCGACCAGAGCCCGGATGGGGTTGCCGAAGTCGATGAGGAAGATCTTGATAGTCTCCAGCAGGGTCTTCAGGATCTCCAGGAAGATGAGCAGGGTCTCCAGGACAGAGCGGACCTGCTTGAGCAGATCTGCGCCCGGCACCTGGATCTTGAGTTGCTTCCACTTGGTCACGGGCGCGGGCATAGCTCAACTCCCATACTGAAGTTTCTCGATCTTGTGCTTGTACAGCTTGACCTGCGCTTCGCACACGTCGATGGTCGCCTTGATGACCTCGCGCATGTGGCCGTTGATCTTGAACTCCTTGCGCTCCTCCCAGACGGCCTTGGGGCCTTCCTCGGGGGCTTCTTCCAGCTTGGTGTCTTCGTCGGCCATGGTTGCCTCACGGACAGAGCGGGGGCGGGGGTGCCGCTAGTTCCGCCAGGGAAATGACCTCGGGGTTCAGAAGGAGGTCGATTTGAGCCTTCTTCGACAGGGCAGCCTGTTGCTCTGCGGTCGCGACCTGCCGGGCGGCAACGCTCGCAACCTGCTTGGCGAGAAGCCCTGTCTTGCGGTTGATGCGAGCATCGACCCAGATGTACCTCTTGTCGTACAGCTTCTCCTTGGAGGTCATCAGGCCCGAGAGCACGTCGAGTATGCCCTGCGTGTTGCGGGCCGCCAACACCACTTGGCGCGCGTTCAAGAGGTCGGTCGTGACCCCTGTGGCGAACGCCAAGGGGTCAGCGGGGAGCGCCACCACAGGTAGCAAGGTCGTGACCAAGGTATCGAACGTGACAGCACTCGCGGCATCAGCCTCAGTGAGCTTCAGGACGCACATCACGTCGGAGAGACCGGACTTAGAGAAGCCGAAGACGCTCACCACACGGAAGGATACCATCCCTCCTGGGGGGCCGGGGAACGTGCCGTTGATGTTGATCGTTGTCGGCGTTGCGGTCTGGACCGGATACAAGCCCATGTTCGGGTTGGCGGCATCTCGGATGAACACATAGTGGGACGAGTTGGCGACCGACAAGTCTACCGCGCCGGACCCGGTCAAGACGTTACCCGCCACAGTCCCCGTATCGCTCGCCGGAGACAAGATGTCCGTGAAGATGCCCGTTGTGTCCTCGGCGGGCACGTTGCCATCGAAAAGACGGTCGATAGCCTTGATCTCGCTGGCGATGTCCGGCAAGTCATTGGTCTGCAAGACACTGAGAAGACCCAAGGTATTGGCCGCGAGGTCGGTCAAGGGGCCGAAGGTCGAAAGGTGGTTCGAGACCCTGAAGTGGTCTGAGCTTCCCTTGGTGAATGGCGCGTCCAGGGTGAGTTGGGTTGCAGGCCCCGCGATCACGGTGACCGTCGCAATCTGCCGCCTCGTTCCAGCCGCCGTCCCATTGGTGATGATGGCCGTCTGGCCCGCCTTGACGGTAGCCGATACGTCCCCCGCTACCTGGACGACCGTGTAAGTCGGGCCGGGACCGATGCCCGTGAAGAACGTGGAGGCAAGGACGTTCAGCCCCGCCGTGACGATGAAGTCGAACGGGTTCGGGTCGGGAGAAGGGAAAGCGGCGTCCACCTCGACGCTCGTAGCCCCAAGGCTTGTGATGCGCCGCCACCCAGCCGTGGCATTCGGCCCTGTGGTGATCCGCACGAGGTCGAATTGCTGTGCCGCTGGGCCGGGCCACGGCCCGACTGGAATGGAGATGGTCTTGAGCAGGCCGTCCAGAGAGCCGTTCGAGATGGTTGCTGTAGCAACAGTCGCCGCGATGGTGTCCGTGATGCCGTCGATTGCCATGGGGGTGTACGCGAGTTCCCTGACAGGCGAGGGGCTGATGAGCGGGACGGCCTGATCCCCGCAGTCCATGATGGGCTTGCCGTCGAGCGCGGGGAACCGGAAGGGCGCAAGCAGGGCGTTGTCACAAGTGACGTTGTTGACCTGAAGGTATTCGTCCGCATTGACCTCCTGCACGCACAGTTCAGTAGGAATGAGAGGGACCGAGCCGTCGAACGGGAAGTACGCCTTGACGTAGGTGAACTTCCCAGCGTAGTTGACCCCCACGTCCATCGGCACGCGGTAGTTCTTGAGCGCGGGGTCTGCCAAGGTGCCCGACTGGCAGAGGTAGACTGTCGCGCCCGCCGGGATGTAGGGCAGGGGATCACTCACCTGAATCCGTTCAGGCGATCCGGCTACGCCTACCACCGTCACCGCAAAAGCCTCGGCAACGTACGTGGCCGTGGGTGACCGGATGACGACCACGTTGCCCACACCGAAGGGAGGTCGTAGGACGGGATCGTCGGAGCCCGTCGCGTTGTCCAGGTAAATCAGGGTGTCGCCCGCCGGGACATCCTTGACGATGGAGCCCCTCGGCCCCCTTCGGAACGCCACGGAATCAGTCCCTGTCAAGTTCGGCCACTTGAGGTCGGCGATCTCAGCCCCCATGTCGGCGAGGCCGTTGGTCGGACCCGCCGACAGGGCCGCCCGGAACGTGGGAAAGAACCGGCTCCACCGGCCCGGTAAGTAGATCTTCTGGTACGTGCCGATGGAAACGAACGTGGGCGGGGGCGGGAAGATATGCGTGATCTTGATGGGGAAATCCGACACCTTGAGGATGTCGTCGATCTGGTTGGTCACGTCCGCCAAGACGAGCCGTGTCGGGTTGTCCACCTTGCCGTCGAACTTGAGGCGGCCGTCTGCGTCTCCGACGACGCGGCCGTCGATGTCCTGAAGCACGTCTTCGAGGTAGTTCACCGCATCATTGAAGAACTTGAGGAACGCCCGCACCACGATGTCGGCATTCGCGAGATGGCCTTCGGGGAAGAAGAGAGACTCCCTGCCTTGCTCATAGAGCTTGGGCTGGCTGGCGTTCGAGGTGTTCGGCCCGCCGGAGGGGGAACTGCTCACCGCTTCTTGCTGGAACTGCTTGGCGACCTCGGCCTGGAAGATCGACAGCTTCTCGACGCGGAAGTAGAACGTGTCCGGCGCGTACAGCCAGTAATCCATCGCGAGGATCTGGTTGGTCATGCCGTTGCTGTCCGTAGGCACGATGGTCGAGGTGTACGAGTACCGCAGCTTGGAGCCCGCTGGGACAATCCGGTGCCCCGTGTACAGCAGCACAAGCTCCTCACCCGCGAGCAGCGGCGAGGTGAACTTCACCGACCCCGAGTCGTCGATCTCGTAGTCCGAAGGGATCTGGAGCAGCCTGCCCGCGAGACCCGCCTGCCGCCGGTACATCGTGTACGGCTCGGTCAAGACTGGCGTGCGACTCGTCTGCGCCTTCTTGGTCTGGTCGTCGAGCAAGGGCCTGACCGTGTACCGCAGGATGGCCCCTCCTGCCCCCGAGGTGTATTGCCGCAGCGCGTTCTGCGTGAACGTGATCTTCGTCCGATCCGTCTCCGCATCGTAGGCCGCACCCGAGATGAGCAGCGTGTCGAAGAAGTCGCCCGCGCCGTTTGTGAAGGCCACCACGGTCCCGACGCGATAGACGCTCGTGCGGTCCCCCACGACTGCGAGTTGGTTCATGCCGCGCGCGACGGTGTCGTAGGCCGCAATCTCGGTACCGAAGTAGGCGGGCTGCCAGAGCGTGAAGGTCCGGGGCGTGGGACCGCTGGCGACGTAGAGCTTCGGGTCGTTCAGGCCGTTGCGGAAAATCGCCCCGTAGGCCAGCGTGACCGTAGTTTCGTCCTCGGCCGAGGCGTAGACGCTTGTTCCGATGAGGTACACGTCGTCCTGCTCGACCCGAAGCAGGTACCCAGCAGGAAAGACCGTGGTCTGGTCGCCCTTGATGACGAACGACTCCGAGCCCTCCGCGATGTCCGCCGTCGCCAGGGCCAGTGGGGGCTGGAGCACCGTCGTGGTCTTCTCGCCGCCCACGGCGTCGTAGACGAAGTAGTCCACGTAGATGTTCTCGCTCGTGCCCACGTTCGGGCCGTGCGGCAGCACGTTCGTGAGAATCCTGTCGGGCAGGAACGTGACCGTGGAGTTGGTCGTGTTCATCGAGATCTGCGTCGAGTCCTGGGGCCGCCCTCCTCGGAACACCGATGGAGCCGGGTTGGTCGCCACCCGCCGCCCCGCCGTGTTGAACGAGACCGTGTTCACCACAACGGTTCGAGGTGGTGTCGTCTCCTTGCGGATGATCCAGGTCGAAGGCTCCTCGACGACGGGCTCGGCGACGCCGTCCACCAACGGCGCGTAGGTAATCAACGCCTCCTCGCCCATCATCATGCGCTGGGTGAACTCGATGAACCCGAGGTGGGCAATCATCCGGTAGTCCACCTTGCGCCGGAGCTTGCGCACCCAGTACGCCACCACGCCGAAGTCGGCCGGACTGAAATTGCACGAGCCCGTCGCGAGGCTTATCTCGACCTCGTGGGTTGCCGGGCTCGTGAAGCTGGCGTCGTCCTTGACCATGACAACCGACGTGGAGAACGTCGTCGGGCCAAAGCGGAACCTGGGGCTTGCAAGCTCGGCGCGCGTCAGGTTCATGTTGCCGGTCGAGAGGCTGATTTCGACCTGATTGCTCGGCAGAGGCGTCGGGCTGAACTTCGAGTCGTTCGGAACCGTCGTGACCGTCACCGTGTCGGCGAAGAACACGTTCTGCTGGTTGCGGAACGGTGTCTTGATCGTCAGGCGCGGCAGCACAGACGGGATAACCCCGAGGCTGAGAACCCGCTCGACCTTCGTGTTCGGGTCCACCGGCTCAGCTTCTGACCAGAACCTGTCAGCCAAGACCTCCCGGCTGCGCCGAATCTCGTAGGCAATGTCGGTCAGCGGAGTCGCCCCTGACCATGCAACATCGGTCGTGATGGTATCGACCCCGTGCTGGACCGCTGTGACGGTGTAGACGGCTTCTGCGGCCTCAGACGGGAGGATGACTAGGTCGCCCGGCAGGACGCCCGCAAAGGCCCCTGGCGCGTCTGTGAGCGTGGTCCCGCTGAACGTCGCATGCCCGCCCCCGAAAGTCGGAACCTGCGTCCCCGCAGTCGTGACGAAACTCACGACTCCTCCCAGAAGATCCACGAGCGCGTCGGTCCCTACATTCAATGGAACGAACCCTGCTCCTGTGTCCAGTGAAAGGTGCGTGAACGAGGGAGAAAGCAGTGTATCCGGGAGGTTCGCAGCACCCGAAGGGACTTCGAGCGGCAGGTCTGTGACCGTGGAGCCGTCCCAGTTCTTGCGCTGGGCGTACTGAAGCTGGCGGCCGTCGAGGTTGAGCGTGAAGCCTGTGGTGACGCCGGGGGTGACGACCTCGGTTGCGCCGTCGAGCCGAGGGAGCGGGTCGGCCAGGAAGCTACCCGTTCCCTGCGTGACCTTGACCGTGAACGGGTAGGCCGGATTCCCGTCGATAGGCACGGCGGGTAGGGAGACGAGCGGCGAGCCGATCATCGGGTCGGCCAGGACCGCGTCCTTGACCTCGTAGAATGCCCTTACGTCGGGGATCTGGCTGTCCGAGGCATCGAGGTTCGCCGAACAGCGGAAGAAGCGCATCGTGATGCCGGGCTCGATGAGCAGGTCGCCCGAGACGACCTCGACGGTCATGTTCTGGTAGAGTCCAGCGTCCGTGGCTGAGAACTGCACGAGCCCCCCGCCGCCGCTCGGCTTGACCTGCACGTAGCCCGCCTTGCCCGCCGGGTCCAAAGTGGCTGTAGAGTCGAGACGGGTCGTGATGGGGAACTGCACTGTGACCGCCAGAGGCCCAGGCGGGAGCACCCGAAAGACAAGCTCGCCGCCCTCGGCGGGCAGGCTCGCCATGGTCAGGCTGCCGCTGCCGGGCATCGTCCCTGGCGTCAGCGCTATCGTGGGCAAGCTCAGGTTGTAGCCCAACAAGACGCCGTCGTAGTAGACCGGCTTGCCCGTGTTCGCCGTCACGTCGGCGGCGTTGAACGTGAGAAGACCCGTTGCCGGATCCCACCGGACCTGCCCCGACAACGGAGCGCCCGATTCGATGGGCTCAAGCCAGAGGCCGAAGCCGATGCGTAGCAGGGGGAACTGCCCTGTCGCTGGCAGAGGGTTCAGGTACAGCGCATCGTCGATGAGGCCGATGTTGCCGTTGGATTCCTTGGCCGTGAAGAACTGCTGGCGCTGAAACCAGACCGGCTGGCCCAGGTTGGGAGCCACGAGGTCCAACGGGTTCCAGTTCAAGGTGCCGTCCGTGGTCAGAATCTCGACGTGCCCTACCGCTGGAGAGCCGAAGGCTGTGACGAGGTCCACGATGAAAGCCGTTCCGGGCAGTGGGCCAACAACGAGCCGGTAGGGCGCGGCGGCCCACACCTGAATGGGAGCCGTGACCTTCAGACGGGTCGTGTTCGCATCGACGGTCAGGATGCCCGCGTTGGTGACGGGGGCTCCCGCCAGGGTCTTGAACCGCTGGTCAAGGACATCGTAGTCGAATCGCTGGATGACTTGGTTCTTGGTCCACCCGAATTTGGCGTCGAACAGCAGGCCGTCCTGGAGCACAAGCACGAAGTAGTCGGAGCGGGGCGCGGACTCGTCGGGCGGGTAGGCCGCGTCGAAGTTGCCTTGATTCGAGATGAAGTCGTTGGGCGTGTACGTGTAGGGGGAGTTGGCGGCTCCTACACGAGGCGGTTCGAGCACGTAGCCCTTGATCGAAAGTCCCATCTGATTTCATCCTATACGATTGCGCCGAAGCCTGTCCCACCGGACGCGGACGGCGATGCCGACCCAACGATAGGCACGGGACAAGTGAATGCTGCAAACGCCGTGTCGATCCCGATCCCAATGCCAGTGGCCATCTTGGAGGGTCCAGGCCCGACCATGCCCACCGAGGCGAAGCCCGAGATCATTCCAGCGACCGCTGATGTACCGAGAAACTTCGCCACGCCCATCCCGGTTCCCACCGTGGGGTGAGTTGTCATGATGATTCCCTGGGGGAATCCCAAAGCCAGCCCGTTGGCGACGCCGAGGGCCAGCAAGGGGAGACGTACACCGACGTTGCCCGTAGAAGCGAGTCCGCCGAGGAGACCGACGAGCAGCAAGGGCTGTGGGATGACGCATGGCAAGAAGCCCTTGCCCACACCGAGAGAGCCCGCGTCCACGGTCGTGACCTTGAGCGTGGAGTTCCAGATCATGACCCCGGCGGCGATCCCGGCGGCAAGCTGGGGCGTCTTCATGCCGATGTTCCCAGCAGCAAACAGGTTCGTGGTCAGGGCCGCCGTCAGACCAGCCGGAGTCAGGGGCATCTACATGCTCCTCACAACCGCACACCCTTGGAGCGGCGAGCCTGTGATCCAATCGAGGCTCGGGCTACCAGGAGGCATCATAGGCAGGCCGCGTGCGACTCCGAAGACGGCCAGCGGCCCGCCGAAGAGGATCTGCGGCGCGCTCATCGACACGACGATGCCGGAGAGGATGTTCAGTGCGAGCCCGGCAGTGATGGAGATGGCTCCAGCACCGGCTGCGAGGCTTATGGCTCCGGCCGCCGTCGAGACGGTGACGGCTCCTGCCGCTGTGGTGGCAGCGATGGCTCCGGTGCCCACGGTGATGTTGAAAGCTCCTGCGGGGCAAGCAAACGAAGTCGCGCCCGCAAGGACGTTGTAGCTCATGGCCCCAGCGGCGACGTTGGTCGCATAGGCTCCGGCCATGATGGTCGCCAGCTTGCCGCCCGTGACGACGGTTTCCTGGTAGAGTTGGGCGTAGTTCTGGACGGTCTTGCCCGAGACGGTCGTGGACAGGTCGCCGTAGTTCCCAGTGAACCCTTGGGAGGCGTGCTGTTGGATGCGGTCGGCGAGCGTCTGGTAGGCCCCGTTGACCGTCGTGGACTTGCTGCCCTGGACCTGCTCGATATGCGCCCCTGTGGTGATGTCGTTGCGCACACCGTTGACCACGATGTCGAGAGCCGACTCGTCGTCAGAGGCTCCATGCGCGAAGTTCAACTCCCCCTTGCTGTGGCTGCGAAGCTGAAATCCCGCCCCTCCGGGGTCGCCTGAGACGTGCCCCGTGTCGATGATGAACGCGCCCTCACAGGTGATGTAGGCGCTCACCCCGTCCGGCTTGGCTGCCCCGAGGAACATCTTGAGCGCGCCGCCGAGGTTGGCCTCGACGCTGACGTTCGTGACGCGCGTGAAGTTCTCGTACTTCGAGCCCGGTATGTTGACGAACAGCTTGCCCTGCTTGCTGACGGCCACCGCGAAGGGCTCGGCAGACATGCCCGGCCCAGGGGGCTGCATCCTGAACAGGTACGCGCCCGCCATGGTCTTGGACTCGTAGTCCTCGTTCGGCTGCCGGACGCACTCCTCCATCGAGAACGAGCCCTTGCGGTCGATCCAGAACTCGTCGAAAATCCGGGGCTTGAGCACCCTGGCGTACTGCCTCTGGCCGAGGGCGTCCATCAGGGTGTTGCCGACTGTAGTCCCAAAGACCTGTTCGATGTACGTGACCCGAGGGTCAAGCTGCACGCCGTCGATCTCCTCCAAGACCTCTTGCTGGAGGTCCGTGGTGTGGCTCATCTCCATCCGGTGTTCGGTGAACGCCTCGGCACCGAAGGATGTCTCGGAGTCCTCCATGTTCGTCGAGGGGTTGGTCGGCACGTAGTGGACGCGCTTGCCGTTGGCGTACGTGACCTGCGGGAACGTCACGGTGTCGTTGAACATGTCGAGCACCTTGCCCGCCGTGTTCGCGAACTTCGTGTCCCCGCCCACCGTCGTTCCAGGCCCCGCGTGCTGCATCTCGTCGCGGCCAAAGTACCTCTCGGATTCATCCTTCAGGGTCTTGCCGTCCGACTTGAAGATGTCGTAGGGCAGGTAGAACGCCGACCTGCGGATAGGGCCGGAGACGCGCCTGACGCCGCACTCGCCCTCGATACGGTGGACCGACTGGGCCACCAGGGTCCGCTCGGCGTCTCGAAGCTCGAACAGGTCGCCCGCCCGGTTGCACATCCGCACGTCTCGGGTCAGGGCGAACTCCGCTCCATCGGCGGACATGCCCCCGCACTCACCAGGACGAAGCACGAGCTTCTTGCGCCGGTAAGTCAGGCCCATGACCTGCTTGTAGGTGTCGGCGTCTTCAGGGGCGACCTCGGACGGGTCTCCAGGGGCCAGAGGGTCGAACCGCATGCCCAGCTTGGTCGCAGTGGGCAGGTATCCCAGGATGACGGCCTCGTGCAGGTTCTTGTGCTTGCGGCGGTAGCCGACGATGACCAGGGAATTGACTTCCGGCACGCCGCCCCAGAAGCTCCGTGGTCCGGCCATCCCCTGGGTCAGATCGACCTCGTAGCGCTGCCCGCCGCCACCCGTCAGGACACGGATGTCGCCCTTCATGTTCAGTTCGTCGATGCGGGTGATGACCCCGACCTTGATGCCGTAGGGATCGCCCGAGCCGACGAACTCTCTGCCGGGAATCTCTCCCTTGGCATGTCTGGGTGTCATCCTGGGGGAAGCCATGCGTCTCCTACTTCGGCTGCGCCATCTGCGCTAGCTCCTGCTTTTTGTTGTTGACCTGCTGTTGCTTGGCCGCGATCTCCTGGTCAACCTGCGCCAGCAGCTTGTCCACGTCGGTGGTCACACCCGAACCGCTGATGCCCACGACCGGCAATTTGCCGTCCTTCATCGACTCAAGCTCGGCCTTGCGCTTCTTCAGGCCGTCGATGTCGCTGTCGAGCTTGCTGATCTCGCCTTCGAGCTTCTTGCGCTTGGAGGCGGCCTGCATGTTCTCGGAGAAGTCGTCCCAGGTCTTCTTGATGTTGTCTATCGCCCCTGACGCCTGTGCGGCCGTGGCAAGAGGGTCTCCCACAGCGAATCGGTTGGGAGCCGAGAAGGGCGGGGGTAGGTTCCCCAATTCCTGGGGCAAGCCCGTCTTCTCATCGACTTTGAGCCCGCCCCCTTGCGCTCGTGAGAGCGTGTCGCCCCGGATGGCCGCCTCGAACTCCTGGTGCGGGCCGTCGAGAATCGAGTACAGGTTGAACAGGTACTGGTCCACCTTGGTGATGGCCTCGGCGGGGGACAGGGCCACGAGGTCGCTCTTAGCGGGCTGAACCTTCTCGCCTATCCACCCGGCCGGAGCGCCGCCGTAGGCTTCAGGGCTGAGCTTGGCGAGTTCCTCCTTCCTTTTGCGGAGGAAGCCTTCCGCCATCTCGATGTCGAACTCGTTCTGCATCAGTAGTATCGAAGTCTGCGCCGCTTCCGGGGCCTTCGCCATACCCTCATTGAGCAGAGCCGTGGCACGGTTGCGGATCATGCTGTTGGTAAGCTGAAGCTCCTTGAGTTCGGCCTCCAACTTCGCGATGGCGTCCTGGAGGGCCTTGAACTTGGCTTTCTCCTCGGGCGAGGTCGTGGCCGGGGTGATGAGCGACTTGTTGTTGTAGGCGTCTGCCACGGCCTGCGAGCCGTAGAGCGTCTTGTCGTCGGCCACGGTCGCGCCGATGAACTTGGCCTGATAGCCGACGTTGATGAACGCGAGGTCGGATCGGCCCATCAGGCAGTTGCACTTGTTGTCCTTGACGATGGAATCCTCGGCCACGGTCATCTCGGCGAGGGTCAGGGCTCTGGAGAGTTGCCCCGCCTCGACGCTGACCGGCAGGCCCTGCTGCTCGGGCGAGCCCAGGGGCGCGGAGTCCACGAAGTTGTTCTGCGCGGGCATGTACTCCGGCACTCCGGTGTCCGGGCTGATGATGGCAGCCGTCTGCATGTCATCGGGCTGCATCCGGGCGATGGCGTCGATGGGATTGGCGTAGGCCGACGAGATGCTGGTCAGACCCTGGCTCTGGGCATCGAGGGAAGCGAACAGGTCGCCCGACAGGGCCGTCTGGATGTCCACGTTGGCCTTGAGGTTGTTGCCCGACTGCGCTCGCACCAGAGAGCCGTCTCGAAGGGCGATGCCCCGGCCGTAGCGGAAGTGCCCAACGACCTCGAAGCCCCGCTCGTCCGAGACGGGCCGTACCATAGCCGACTGGGCGAACAGGATCTTCTTCTGGGCTTTTTGCTCCTCGGTCAGGCCCGTCACGTCGATCTTGTTGGCCGGGATGAGCGCGAACTCGTGGATCTTGTCGTACGTGTCCGGGTTGGTGTTGTCGTAGGCGTACACGTAAACGCCCGCCGAGTTCAGCCCGTAACTGTACCTGTTGACGTGGTACTTCTCCGTGACCGCATCCTGTGGCGTGTGTGACAGGTTTTTGGACATATCGTCCATGTTCTTCCTGATCCCCGGCTCCGCTGCCGCCCGCTTCTTCGGATCGAGCATCCAGTTCTTGCTTTTTTTCCCCTGCCCTGAAGCCGCCCGTAGGGCTGCATCCGTGGGGGCGAACGGTCGGGTGTACACCATCACGACGTTCGGGTAGCCCATGATCCGCCCTGTCTTCGGGTGCCGGAGGATCAGGGGCTCGTAGGGGCCGGGGGTCTTGTCGAGCGCTTCCTGAGTCGGAGGAAGCTCAGCCGTGTCCCCGACCTTGAGCTTGAAGTGCGCCCCGCGCGCAAGCTGCCTGGACGAATACTTGAAGCCCCAGATCTTCTTGTCGTAAGGCTTGACCTGCGTCGGCTTCTGCTGCTTGCCCTTGCCCGTCATGGGCGGGTTGAAGCCGTCCATCTCAAGCGTGCCGATGCCTCTCGGGGCAATGAACTTACTGCGTTTCGCCGAGAGGGTCAGAGTCGTCTGCGCTCGGCCGCCGAACGAGATGTTGTGGCTGATGCCCATGATGTACCAGATCTGGTCCTTGGGCGCGATGTAGATCGGGTATCCAAGCCGCAGTTCCGGTCGGAGGGGGATGCCCACGGAGCCACGATGCCGCCGGGCGTTCTTGCGGTCGAGGATGTCCATCCCGTGATAGAACATGGCCGAGGGGTCGCTCATGAACTCGCTGTTGTAGTTCTCAGAGCGCCACCCGTACTTGCGCAAGAGGTGGTAATCCGTCACGCTCGTGTAGGGGGTGCATTCCTCGGGCAGGCCCCAATCGACGTTGCCGGTGTAGTTGCCCTGTAGGATGA
>Ga0315287_10005662_pt1 | contig 12333 bp, 18 predicted proteins | sample YL17G11_0_MG_FD_205037 | JGI IMG/M metagenome (GOLD analysis project Ga0315287, IMG submission 205037) | Sediment microbial communities from Yellowstone Lake, YNP, Wyoming, USA - YL17G11_0 | ecosystem: Environmental > Aquatic > Freshwater > Lake > Sediment | place: USA: Wyoming | collected...
GGCCTCCTGTGCTATCATTTGAATCCGTGCGCCCGTAGCTCAGCTGGATAGAGCGCCGGACTTCGAATCCGTAGGTCGCAGGTTCGAGTCCTGCCGGGCGCGCCAGAATCAGACGCGCCGGTCCTGAGCGAGCAGCCGTCGCTGCGAGTCGAAGGGCCGGGCGCGCCATCCGCCGTCGCTCGCACATGATTCACCGCGAGCTATGGCGGGATCGCTCGCTCAGCCCTCGCCGAAGTTCGCCAGGTATCCTCTGCGAACGAAGGCGGGCCGGGCGCGCCAGAGAAACCCGGGATTCGGGATTCGGGGCTGACGATGACCGGACTGGCGCCTAGCCCCTAGCGCTTAGTTATTGCGCCCGTAGCTCAGCTGGATAGAGCGTCGGCCTCCGGAGCCGAAGGCCACAGGTTCGAATCCTGTCGGGCGCACCATCCGCCTTCGCACCGCTTCGGATTGATACCCTCCTCGCGGTGCTACGGCGGGATCGGCGCCTCAGACCACGCCGAAGCCCAGAAGGGGCGAAGGCGGGTCGGGCGCACCAGATTTCGACCGCTCCGGTGACAAACGGGTGACAATCGTGCGCGGTTTCCCTGGCGGGAACCGGCACGACCGGCACGACCGGCGCGACGCGGACCCGTTTCCAGCTAACCTCTAACCCCTTCCGCAACTCCTCGTCAGTCACGTTCAGATACCGCTGCGTCTGCTGCAGGCTGGCGTGGCCGAGCATCAGTTGGATGATGCGGATGTCCACACCGTCGGCGAGGAGCCTGGACGCGCCTTCGTGGCGGAGGTCGTGCCAGTGGAGGTCGATCTTCCGCAATTGGAGCCGGTTCCATTCTGCGTGCTCTTTGCCGCGGCTGCGAAGCGGCTTGAAACCATATGCCAACAACCGCAGGGCGTCCCACGCCGTCTGGATATTCGGCTGATACTCGCCGCTCTCGCTGCCGAAGACATACGCGTTCAGGCCGAGCGACTTGCGCCGTTCGAGAATTTCGACCAGGCGCCCTTCAGGGTTGAAGGGAATCCGGCGATTCTCGCGGTCCTTGGTTGTGTGGCCCGGGATCCCAATCGTGTGGTTGTCCCAATCGACGCGCTTGTTCTGAATGAGCAGCATTTCGCCGCGCCGGCAGCACAACTCCAACGCGCCGATGATCCGGTCGCGCATCATCGGCCCTGCGTACCGGTGCTGCCACGTGTTCATGACGTCTGCTGCGGCCAGTAGTCGCCTCTCCTCCTCTCTCGAGATGCGCCGGTCGCGCATCGTCTCGTGCTTCTTGTTCATCCGTACGCCGAAGCGGTGGAAGGGTGACTTGTCGATCAGCGGCGGCGTCTGGGCCTGGCCCCAGTGAATCGCCGCCCGGAGCGTGGCGAGCAGCTTGTGCAGCGTCGCCACCTCCACCTTCTTGGCGTACTTCGAGTTGGTCTTGAACCCGTTCAGCAGCTCGGGATCCTCGAGCTCCCTGACGCGCCGGTCGCCGAAGTGCTCCTTGAGGATCTTGATCCGGCTCTGGATCGTGTCGGCGCTCCGCAGGTCGGCCGGCTCCACCTGTCGCTCGAAGTACAGGTCGAGGAAGCCGGAGACCAGCTGCGGATCCGCGATCTCCGCCCGCTTGGTCGTGGGCTTCGGCCGAGGATCCCGGCCGGCCCTGATTTCGCCGATGAAGAGGCGCTCCCAGTCGCGCGCCTCCTCGATCGATTCGATGGGCCGCTGCCTCCCGACGTCCATCCTGGGGATGGCGAAGTCGTTCGCCGGCATCCGATACCGGATCCCGCGGAACATCAGGTCGAGCCACAGGTGCTCCAGACACCGGCGGCCGTGGCCGCATTGCTCTCGGCACTTGCGCCTTGTGGCCATTCGCCCTCCTTCATCCTTGCTCCTGTCGTTGTCGTTTCAGAATCCACGTTCGCCTCTGGCCGCCGCGGAGCGGCTCGAGCGCTCCGCGCGAACGCGGGCCATCGTCGGCGCCCCGCGCCCGATCCAGTCCAGCACGTCCTCGCGCCGGAATCGCCGGCACCTGACACCGAAGCGTTGCGAGACGAGCAGTCCGCGCAGGTAGGCGCGCCTCACCGTCTCCTCGTGGCAGCCTACGAACTCCGCCACCTCGTACGTCGTCAGCAGCCTGCGCGGCAGGCCGTCGGCGTCCACGGGTGTCGCGAGGCCCGAGAGGCTGGTTCCTCGAGTATCGCCCGATTCTGCAGTTTCGCTATTCCTCATACGTCCTCCACGCCGCGGTGTCCGGCGTCTGGCCGGACGGGTTGAGTGGATGGTGGACGAGCCGATGAACGCCAGGTCCGGGTGCGGGAGATGTCTCGAGCACCCGGACGCAGCCAGCTCGGCGGGAACGTGGAGGTTCGCCAGGTGGTTCACCGAGCGACGGTTCCCGAAGACGTGTGCGGTATCCGCGGAGCGTGAACTCGATGGACAGCGGCGCCGCCAGATGGAGGTCAGCGCGCTGGCGGACTGCGCGAGCGCGTTGCTCCTCCGATGGCGACCGGACGACTGCTCCCAGGAGGAATCGCCTGCAGTGGCCTCGAGTTGCCTACGGTCGTTTCAGATGATGAGTAGCTTCGGCGAGTGCGCTGGGCGGAGCCGGTGGAAGCGGTCCGCGTGGCCGATTGGCGGCGCGGAGGGTGGCGACTGATCGCCACAGGGAAGATGATCTAAAGTCAGGCACGAGAGAGGCACTTGTCAAGCTCGCGGCCCAGATAATAGCTCGCAACGGAGGCTGCACGGACTCGGCTCCTCGCAGTAAAGATATCTTATGTGATACTATTATCTCCAGCGTGGCGACGACGAAGCTGAGCGTTCGTGAGTATCTGACCGACCGCGGGGCCAGCCCTTTTCGAGAGTGGCTGGCCGAACTCGACGTGACCGTTCGCGCGCGGATTCAAGCCTGAGTGCTTCGTTTCGAGACCGGTAACCTTGGCGACCACCACTCCGTCGGAGACGGCGTGTGGGAAGCTCGGTGCGATTTCGGTCCCGGATATCGAGTCTATTTCGGCAGGTCCGGCTCAGCGATCGTCCTGCTGCTGCTCGGCGGAGACCAGTCGACTCAGCGTGCCGACATCCGGCGTGCTCGGGAGTACTGGGCTGACTATCGGGAGGCGATCAATCGTGGCAAGACGAGGTAGAGAGTGGAACGAAGGGCTTGCCGAGGATCTGCGGGACAAGACGTTCGCCCGCGAATTCCTCCTGGCAGCCATCGACGAAGGAGTCTCGATCCAGGTCGCGCTGGGCAAGGTGATCCGTGCGATGGGGGTGAAGGAGTTCGCGGCCTCGGCCGGAATGGCCCCTCCGAACGTCCTGCGGGCCATCAACCCGCGCCACAATCCAACGCAGGAGACGCTCAATCGCCTCCTGCGCCCATTCCGCTTGCGTCTGAGCCTCGCGCCGATCGAGCGCCGACGCCCGACCGCGGCCTGAGAACCGGGGAGTGGTCCAGTCTCAGTCGCATGCTCGGGGAGTCTCCACGCGGACTCCCTGGATGCAGCGAGGTGGCATCGTGAGGCAAGCCATGCCGACGTCCGGGCGCGCGTCCATCGCCGCCATCGCCATCCTGGTGTGCACGGAAGTCCTCGCGTGTGCGCACCGACCCGCTGAATCCCTTGACCTGGACCGCCGCCTGGTCCTGGCGGCGGAGAAGGGTGATGTGGCATCCGTGCGGCGCCTGCTGGCCGAGGGTGCCCACGTCGAGGCCAAGGACAAAGACGGGGCGACGGTTCTCGCTCGCGCGGCCGCCTACGGCCAACGCGAGAGCATGCAGCTGTTGGTCGAGCGCGGCGCCAGCCTGGCCGCGGCGGGCCTCGACGGCAACGGCGCACTCGTGAACGCCGCAATGGTGGGCAATGTAGGGATAGTGACGTTCCTCCTGGACAGGGGGGCCGACCTGAAGACAAAGAACGAGGCCCTGCTCGCGGCGGCGGGCTTTGCGGTCGCAAGGTTCGACAGTGCCCCCTCTGACGGGGCACGCGCCCAACCTGCGGAGGGACAGGGCGGCGATACTGCCGCGCCGTTCCCCCATATTGACCAGGCGGAGACCGTCAGGCTTCTCCTGGCTAAAGATGCAAGCATCGAGGCGAGGGACGAATCCGGCCGGACCGCTCTCATCGAGGCCGCCGCCCAGGGCTCGAGTGACATTGTCGTCGCGCTGTTAGATGCCGGCGCGAGAATCGATGCGACCGACACCAATGGCACGACCGCCCTGATGTGGGCCGCGTGCGAGTGCGTTCAGGCGAGCATGAACCTCACGGGCGGCACACTCGAGATCCTCCTCCAAAGAGGGGCGAACGTCCACGCGAGAGACCACCGCGGCAGGAACGCGCTGATGCAGGCCTCGGACTGGGGGCGGCCCGGAAACGTGCGAGTCCTGCTGCGCGGCGGCGCCAGGACCGACGCCAAGGACGAGAAGGGCGACACCGCGCTGAGCCTCGCAGAAAGGAACGGTCACGCGGAAATCGTGCGGCTGCTGAAGGCGGGGAAGGAAGGGCGGTGACACGCCGTCGTATTGTCCTAGCCTGGCGGACACCGCAACTCGAACTTTACCGTGACCTCGATCGGCGTGCCTGGTAACGACCCCGGCGAGAAGCGCCAGGCGTGGGCGGCCGCCACGGCCGCCGGCGCAAGGAGTGGGCTGCCCGAGAGCGTCTCGACTTCCGTCACGGCGCCCGTTCGCGGGTCCGCGGAAACACGAAGCCGCACGTCACCGAACACGCGCGCCGACTCGGCAATCGGCGGCATCTTCGGCGCGACGTAATCTGCTAGCTTCAGCGACTCCCGGTCCACAACTTCAACGACGAGAGGATCGCGTCGTGCGGGCGGCCCGAGGTACCCCTCGAGCTGCCAAGCCAGGTAGTTCGGCGAGCAGGACGTTCGCTTCTTGTCCTTCTCATTCCAGCACCAGTCGCGAAATGCCGCCTCGTACTTCCCTGAAACGAGTTCAGGCACGAGCGATGTTCCCAGCTTCTCGTGTGCGATCCGGGCCTCTTCGGACTCGTCGTAGAAGGGATCGCCCGCCTCGCTTAACGCCTGCGCACGAACTCGGTTGCCGAGACTCCACACTGCGGCGACGTCGGGCGCCGTTCGACGCAGCTTCTCCCTGTCTACGACCGGGGGCTGGCGGAACAGGAACACCCTCTCTTTCGACCCACAGGTCGCCACGACACTCTCCGCGTCGCCGACGTAGTCGACGCTGGCGAAGTGACGGTCCGGGGCGCGTGCGAGCGCCTTCGCCACGTGCTCGCTCGACACCGAGCACAGGGGAATGCCGGCGACAGCCGCGACGGTGGCGCGAGGCAGGACCCGCTCCGCCGCCTGGACGAGCTGCGCCGGACACATGTCGTGGACGAGTGCGACGCGAATCACCCGTATGCGCACGCCCGGCCCCACGGGCTCCACGTTGACGATGTCCACCCCGGAGTCCACTTGCAGCTGCACGTAGAACGAGCGGAGCGCGCTCGTGGGCTGGGAAGCCGCCGTGCGCCCCGTCAGGAGGAACACCATGCACAGCGCGGCCGACGTGGCGAGGCGGTGCTCGAGCCGCATGTCGGGGCCCTCCTTGGTGCCGGATGCCGGCGCGTGGTGGCTCGCGGGATGTGCGCGAGTACGCATCGCCACCGACTGCGAGATTCTAGCACGGTGGTCTTCCGGGTCAGGGTCGTTCCGCCTGCCGAGGTCGAGAGCGACCGCAGGTCAATCGTGGTCTCGCGCCGTGAGTCTGCCGTCGCTCCGATAACTGCGGATCTGACGGGAGCGCGACGGACGGGTCAAAGCCGCGCCAGCGGCGAGCATAGCGAGCGTAGCCTTGACGCGGCCGAGCGCTTCCGCATCACTGGCCTCGAAGCGACGGCTTCGGCAGGATCATGCGCCCGCTCTTCCGAGCGTTCGCCAGGCCCAGTTGAGCCGCCAGTTGGCGATCGACGATGACACTCGAGACGAGAGCTGCCGCGAACGAACATACGGTTGCCCGACACGGCGAAATCGACGTCGCCAGCGCCCGGAATCTCGCCGGCATTGCGGGGTCGAATGACGTTGGGATTCCCGTGGACACCTACAGCGACATACTGGGGCGTGAGCGACCCCCGGGACGGAGGCGGGGCCACCAAGGCCCACAACACGGGGGTCGCTCACGCCCCGATCTCCACACTGACCGCCCACGGTTGAGCCGTGTCCGGCGGCACAGGGCGCCGCCCCACTCCAGCAGGACGCCGGCGGACAAGTTCATCAGCACAGCGAGGTTGTAGACGATGTTGGACATGGACACCACGGTCGAGGAGTCGTCGTCGTAGTCGTCGGGGACATACGCCAGGGGGGTCGAGAACGCGCGGAGAGGTGTTCCCCCACCTGTTCCCCCTCCAAAGGGACAAGATCGGAAATGGTGTCGTCGGCCACCAGAAGGAGGAGGTGGCGGTAGGTGTAAGGCAAGACGTCAAACTCGACGCGGTCGGTGAGGTGCCCGCCGCCCTTGGCGGCGGCCGCTGAAAGCGGTCGAACTCGCGCCCCATGGCGGCTTCTTGACGGGCGCTTCGAGACCGGCGGGGCCGCCGGCCTGGCGACTCGAATCCTCGCTCGCGGGTCTGCGTTCAGCAGCCGACCAAGCCCCTCTGCGGAGACTATCCGGCGTATCATGGGGCGATGAAGTTCGAGTGGGATCCGAAGAAGGCTGCGGCCAACCTCGACAAGCATCGGGTGTCTTTCGAAGAGGCCTCGACGGTCTTCGGCGACCCTTTCGCCGCGACGGTTCCAGATCCCGTACACTCTAACGAACTCCGGTTCATCACCATGGGTCGGGGGGAGTCCGGCAGCCTACTCGTGGTGGTGCATGCAGACCGAGGCGACCGCGTCAGGCTCATCAGTGCGCGCGTGGCCACGCCGGCCGAGAGAAGGCGATATGACGTCAAGAGTCCACATGGAAAACGGTGACGAGATGCTGCCGGAATATGACTTCAGCGGCGCCGTCCGCGGCAAGTACTACGAGCGATATCAGAAGGGAACGAACGTCGTGCTGCTCGATGCCGATGTGGCGGAGGTCTTCCCGGACGCCGCCTCGGTGAACGAGGCACTGCGACTTCTCGTGTCGCTGGCCGACGCTAAGGCCTCTCGGACCCAGGCCACGGCCCGACGACCGAAGTCGAGACGTAAGAGTGCGGTCCGTTCTCCGCAGACGCGCGCCGCGCGCGGTCGAGAGTGATTGGACGTGACACCCGGTCCATGGCTCTGAGTTCTGCGGCCGGCAAGGAGCTGGCCAGGGGGATGAGGTGGCCATAGGCGTGAGGCAGGTGCCCTCGTTCGACGCGCCTTGCGACGTCGTCGAGGGCGGGTAGGGATTGGCCAGGAGGGCCGGCAAGTACACGTCGGACGGTCGCCTCGCAGGCCGCCGAGGCCGCCTCGAACTCGCAGGCGTGAAGGAGCCGAATCCGCCACCGCGGGATGGCTTCCAGCCACGGACGGACGCGCCTACAGAACCCCCTGAACGAGGTCACGGCCGCCGGAGTGACGACGAAAACGATCACGAGGCTGCCGTCGGATTCGACGCCGGCCCTCAGTGAATCGAGGACGCCCGGAAGCCCAGCGCAGCCGGCCAGGGCCGCTGTGAATCCTGAGTTATCTGCGGTACCCAATGCCGTAGATCGGATGCGGCCGATGGCCTCCTCCTCGGCTGCCCACCAGACCGTTTCTGGCATCTCAAGGACAGCGTCGAATAGCATCAGGCGCGGCACGACGGCGCCAACTGACACCGGGCGGCGTCGTCGGCTGCGAGGTTCCCCGATAGCCCTGTAGAGGGCGCCACCGTGGATATGGTAGACGCGGGCTCGGTTGTGCACGCAGCGGCACGTGGAGGCGTAGCGGTGGGCCACCAACTCGGCGAAGAACTCGCCGGTCCTCCGCCCATACTCGATGCCGGCGAACGAGGCGTACTGTCGCGGTAAGCAAACGCCCGAGTGGGTCATGACGGCCGCCAGGAAGCGGGCCTGGCGCACTGTGAAACCAAGCCGGACCACGGCGTCGACGCGCTCTTGGCCAGTCATCTGAGCATCTCGTCCGCCAGGCCGGGACCGGCCGCCCCGCCACCTCCGCGACTGCGCCCTCCGTGACCAAAGACGCCGACAGAACCAGTGTGGTAGCGGGAGACACCAGACCGGGCGACGGCTGACGCGTGGGCGCCGCGGTAGTGAACGGTCGTCACTTCGATGTCCTCAAGCCGGGAGCGTCCGTCAACATCGTCGTACTCGATGCGAACGTCGGGGAAGTGCACGTGCTCATCGAAGGACGGGAGTGCGTGGTCGAGTGCCCACGCCGCAATCTCGTGCGTGTCCCGGTCGGATCGTCCATCGCTGTCCCGACGATGGCGGTTGCGCTCCTGCAGGAATTCCTGGTACTCGCGCTTGAGCTCGTCGTCGAGAACGACGCGGCGGAAGCTCGCACCATGCGCTGTAAGACGTTCTGCGGAACGTAGGTACGCGCGATACGCCTGGACATCGTGTTCGAGTTCGCGCGGCTTTTTGACGCCCGCATAGAACGCCTGGCGAGTCTCCTCGCCGCCAGGCCGGCGGTGGGCCTCGATCAGGGTTCGACCTTCTTTAGTGAGAGCGACCACATGATCGCGCCGGCCCGCGATCCGAATCGTCTGAACCAACGCGGCTTCGCGCAGTTGTCGCAGGTCGCCGGCACGTGGATCGACGTGGCGGCCGTCGTGGTCGAGCAGGTCACTGGTAGAGACCACGCGGAATGCGCCGACAGTCGCGAGGGTGAGGCTCTCGGAGCCGCGAAGCTCGTAGGAGCGGCTTCTCACCGAGACCCGCTGACGCTCATGACCGCGCGGCAGCTCAAGGTCGCGCGTGAACAGCGCGCGGGGATCGACGACACGCTCGCGTCCGTCGCCGGACGGTCGGCCGCTGCGGTCCCGGGCCTGCCCTTCCCACGCTCGCGACCGCGCGTCCTCGAGCGGGTCGTACCTGTCCAACATCAGCGCCCTCCCGCCACATCGGGCTCCGCGCTCTCATCACGGACGGCGATATGGCTGGGTGACAAACGGGTGACAATCGTGCGCGGTCTCGGGTGGGAAGCCGTTGCCTCCCACCCGAGAAAAGGCCCGTAGAATCAGGAGGAATCGTCTGGGGTGGTCTTGGGTGGTTTGCTGGAATCACCCTCCGGAGCCGAAGGCCACAGGTTCGAATCCTGCCCTTCGACAGGCTCAGGGCACCCCGAGCCTGTCGAGGGGTGTCGGGCGCACCATCCTTCGCGATGGTTCGGCGTGTTCGCTGTCCTCCCATCGCTTCGGCTGGCAAGCGATCCGATCAACGAGTCAGCGCCAGTCCTTCTCCAGGGCGAGTGGCGCCACTGCAGCCGCGCCGACCCTCCGAACGCGCTGTTCCAGCGTCGGTCATGGGCAAAAGCCCGCTGATTTCTTAGGAACTCGCGTCCTCCGCCCGCGCGAGCATCTGCCTCAGCATCCGAAGCTCACCGCCAACGCTCAACTTCCACCTTCTCGTCGCGTTTGCACCACCGCGCGGACTCCGCGCATGCTCTGGTACGATCCAGCCCATGAACCGGTGGGGCTCAGGCTCCCCGCAGACCTCTACGTGTGGTATACCTGTGGCGGGACGGCGACGAGCACGCCGCAGGGCAGTCATCGACACGAATCGGCCTTCAAAGGCCCAGATCTGGTGGAGGCGCTGACGCCGACCGCCCGCCGGCGGCGGAAGCTCAAGAAAGCGGCGTGCGGCCGAACACCCGACGTGCGGCCGAAAGACCGGGGACGAACACGATATGAACAACGAATACACAGCCGTAGTCAAACAGGACGGGGACTGGTGGATCGGGTGGATCGAAGAGGTACCGGGCGTCAACTGCCAGGAAGCGACTCGCGAAGAGCTCATTGAGAGTCTAAGGGTGACACTTCGAGAAGCGCTGGAGCTCAACCGGGATGATGCCTTGTCGTCGGCTGGCGATCGGTATACGGAAGAACGAATCGCGGTATGAAGATTCACGAACTGCTCGGGCATCTGCGGTCGCACGGCTGCGAACTCGTGCGCGAAGGTGCCCGCCATTCGTGGTGGCAGAACCGATCTCTCAACAAACGATCCGCGGTCCCGAGGCATAGCGAAATCAGCAACGACCTGGCGAGGAAGATCTGTCGCGACCTCGGAGTTTCTCCAATGAAGTAGGAATCAGGGTCGGTCGAGGCAGCGGCCGTGCCCTAAGCCTCGTCGTCTTCGTCGAAGTCCTTGTCGTCCTCGCCCCACTCTCCACCGTCCATCGACGTGGCTTCGAGTACGGCTTCAGCGATCTCCGGGTCGTCTGAGTCTGCCAGATCATCAAGCACGTCGGAGGCGTCCTGAGGGCGGATGCCGCCCACAGCGGCGATGGCCGCCAACAGAAGACGCTTCTCGATGCCCTCCGCGGAGATGAGCTTTGCTACGTGCGACCACGCGGCGCCGATCGCCCATGTGCCCGCGGCGAGAACCGCCTCGACGTGAATGTCCGGGTTGTTGCTGTCCAGGGCTGCAAGGATCTGCTCGTCGAACCCCGCCACGTACTGCATGCAAAAGACGGCGGTAAGTTGCCAGTCCTCGTCGTCGCTGGCGTAGGCGGAGCGGATCGCGTCCGGGTGCCAGTCGAGCGGCGCTCGCACTGATGCTTCAAGGACTCGACGGCGAACCTCATCCGGGACGTCGGCGTCGAAGAAGCGCGAGCGCATCGCCGCCTGGATTTCGAGGTACGTTCGTTCCCCGAGCCCGACCAGGTCCGAGTCATCGAAGCCCTGGGTGTCGCAGAGCTCCAGCACCGGACCCAGGGAAATTGCCGCTCTGCTCCGGACCTTCTCGGTTTCGTCGTCGCATCGCAAGACCGTGAGCAGGGCGGCGACCATTTCGTCGTTGATGACGACGGAGTTCCCGGCGAGCTCGGTGGCCAGGATGCGCTCATCCTTGCCGGCGCTGCGGCCGCGGAGGACCTCGAGCAGGGCCGGCCCCACGTCCTCCGGCCAGTCCCATGGCGGGGTGCTGTCCAGTCTCTTCAGCTCACTCAGAGTCAGTGTCATCACATGCCTCGGATCATTCCAGCCTCGGCGCGCGCGCGCCCCATCATGCACCGGCACGCCGGCAGCGGCAAGGTCCCATCAGGGAAGCCGTCGTCCGTGGAGATTCAGACCTGCGGCGTGTCCGGCGTCCATTCTCGGCGGTCATAATCTGTGACCGTCGATCGGAAGCCTCGACAATCCGAGAACGCGGCCGGCCAAGCGCTGGCGAAACCCCTGTCCCCGCAGACAGGGCATTCACCATCTTCCGCCAACAGTCTCCGCCGCTGTCCTGAACTTCGCGCGCATCCGGTAGGAGAAGATCGAATCGGGAACTTCGTCGGATCGAACGCCCCCTCCGCGGTGATCCACGGCACGTTCGGGAGATCGCGTGCCCTCTTCGTCTTCTTGATGGGCGTCAGCCCAGGTGTCCCTTGTGCCATGGCTCAGTCTGCTCCTGCGTCTGATTCCCAGCCGTCGGGGCATTGTCCGCGCGCAACGGGAATCCGAAGTCGACGCCGTCGCGGCTGCGCGGAGAAGACGCGTTGAAACGAACCGCGGCCGGCGACGAGTCGCTACGGGGATTGTAAGGCTGGAGACCTCAGGCCGTGCAGGATTGTTCGATCAGGCGCCAGGAGAGTCGGCCGTCAGGGTGCGCGCTCCGCGTCCAACGCGGCGCCGGTAGGGTGTGGCGTCAGCAGGCAGAACATCCTGGTCCCGCTGGCACGAGGCCTGGGATCTCGTCGTGGCTGCCGTCATTCATGTCCGTCGTCGATGACCGCGAACCGGCGACGAACCGGCTTCCGTAGCCGGAGCGTGATTGTTCGCGTCGGCCCGGCGGCGGGAGGCGTGGCTAACGGCACCTCCGATTCCAGCCTGCAGGGTGCGTCGAGCGCAAAGCCCAGTTCGCCCAGGAGTCTGGTCACCTCCTTGCGCCTGTCGGGTGCGACGATGAAGTAACCCGGCGCGAGTGTGCCCTGCAGCAGCGGCCGGAGCCTCTCGCTTCGTTGAAGCGCGTCGAACGCCTTCGGGTCGTTGACCTGAACCAGGACGACGTTCCCCATAAACACGTTCCCGCGCCCGCCCGCCCAGTTTCTGATCGCGGCCGCCAGAACCGGTGGCACCTCATCGCCCGCGTGCGCGCCCAACCAGGCCAGGACCTGGTCTGCCGGAACCCCCAGGCCGCGCGCTGCGCGAATCGACTCGGGCGTGATCCGCCAACTTCCGCCGGAGAAACTGGCGACGCGGCGCAGCCGAGCCAGGCCGATGAGCGACATCGGCTCGCCAGGGAAAACGGCTCCATGCTCATCGACTCGCCAGT
>Ga0315287_10005663_pt1 | contig 12330 bp, 7 predicted proteins | sample YL17G11_0_MG_FD_205037 | JGI IMG/M metagenome (GOLD analysis project Ga0315287, IMG submission 205037) | Sediment microbial communities from Yellowstone Lake, YNP, Wyoming, USA - YL17G11_0 | ecosystem: Environmental > Aquatic > Freshwater > Lake > Sediment | place: USA: Wyoming | collected...
GGCGGCGGCGCTCCAGGCGATCGCGATCGCCTCGTCCGCGGTCCCGACGAGCCGGACGGAACTCGAGACCCGCGCGTACGGGAGCGCGTCCGCCGTCTCGTAGAGCCGCAGGCAGTCGTGGGGCAGCCCTTCGACGCGCCGGAGCCCCTGCCGCTCGACGCGGGACGCCCGGTCGGCGCCGACGACCAGGTACCTGGCGGAGACGAGATCCATCTCGTTCTTCACGTCGCCCGTGGAGGCGCGCCAGAAGCGGTTTCGGGAGCGATCCTCGAGCGAGCTGTAGGCGCCGGCGTAGCTCACGCCCGCGATGACGCCGATGTTCATCTCGGCCCCGTACGCCTCCCACACGGCCAGCTCCTCGAAGCTCGGCGTGTTCAGGCACGCCGCCGCCTGGGGCGGATTCGCCGCCGCGTGGATCATGCGGGCGGGCTCCCCGGGCCCGTAGCCGCTTTTCACCTTCTCGAGGACCGGGGAGACGCGCTCGTACAAGGCCGGCGAGGTCGTCGGCGCGACGTCGCGGTTCATGACGGCGAGCTGGACGATGAGCAGGGCCGCGATCGCCGCGCCGAGCTTCTCGCGGTGGCGCCTTCGGAGCAGGAGCACCGAAAGGACGAAGGCCAGGAGCCACCCGGCTTCGATCCGAAGCGCGCTCGACATGACGCGCGCCGCGTGATCGCCGCCGTGTCCCGCCGCTAAGAGCCCGGCCGCCCGCGCGATGGCGTCGCTCGCGAGGGCGCCGACGACCAGCGCGCCGAGGAGCCCGCCAAAGAGCGCGGCCCACGCGGGCGGAAGCCGCCTGCGCCACGGCTCCGAGATCATCGTGTCGAGCCCCCGCGCGGCGAGCACGGAGACGCCCATCGCGGCCAGCGGGAAGAACTTGGCCGGGATCCTGAGGAGGTCGGCCCCGGGCACGAGCGCCTGGTACCAGGCGAACAGGGGGGTCGCGGAGCCGAGCGAGAGGAGCAGCGCGAGCGCCGCCAGCGCGCCGACCACCCACACCCACGCGGGTCGCCGCCGAGCCTGGAGGAGGGCGAGGAGGGCGAGGACGATCGCGATGGAACCGCAGTATGCGGAGGCCGTCCAGGGCAGCGCGGGGCGCGCGGTTCCGCCGAGGGAGAAGGCCGTGTACTCGTCGAACCGGACGGGATCCCCGAAGACGCCCGACGCGAGCACGCCGAGGATCTCCAGCGGGTGGATCGCGCCCTGATCGGCAACCTCGAGGGAGAAGCCTCCGGCACGGCTCGTCGCGCTGAGGAAGTCGAGTGTCGGGAGGATCTGCGGCGCGGCCAGGAGGAGCGCCAGCGCCGCCCCGCCCGCGACCCGTCCGATCGCCGGGGCGAAAGGACGCCCCTCTGCCGCGAGGAGCCCGAGGACGAGGGCCGCCGTGAGCGACACCCCCTGCATCTCGCCGGTGAGCAACTGGCACCCCAGGGCGAGCGCGAACCAGGCGACGCGCGAAATCTCCGACGTGCGCATCGCCCCGAGGGCGGCCGCGGCGACCGCCGGCATCCAGGAGATCGAGAGCAGGTAGACCCCGGACCAGGTCATCGACAGGACGTAGCCGCTCAGGGCGTAGGCGCAAGCGCCCAGGACCGCGGGCTCGGGCCTGAGCCTCAGCGCGCGCAGAAGCGCGTACGTCCCGGCGCCCGCGAGGACGACGTGGACACCGAGGAAGCGGCCGACGCACTGGGGCGCGGGCAGGAGCAGCAGCGCGTTGAGCGGGTAGAGCACACCGTTGCCCGGATCGGCGAGGAACTGCATGCCGAGCCTGAGCTGCGGGAGCCACAGCGGCAGATCGCCTCCGAGGAGTCGCTCCCGGAGGGCGAGGCGCGACGGATAGAACCAGGTCTGCGCGTCCTTCAGGTAGTAGGCCTCACCGAACAGGAGCGACGGGGCGACGAGCGCGACGCACGCGAGGATCACCGCCAGTACCGGGAGATACGGCACGAGCGACCGAAGCGCGCGGGAAAACCATCCGGCGCCCGAGGAGGGCCTTCGCCCGCTCGATTCCAACCGCGGCGAGCAGTCCACGCTCCAGCTTCTCACAACGGGATCGTGCCGGAAAGATCCGCGATCACGCCTTGCGGCAGACGGCGACGAGGAAGCCGCCGAAGCGGGCGAGCGGGGAGCGCATGGCCGCGTGCTCGGCCCTGGCGACGAGGCCGCCGACGAGCGGCACGTTGTGGACGAACGCGGCCGGGGTCAGGACGCGCACGCCGCGCCATCCCTCGAAGACGAGGCCTGGCGGCAGGTAGCCCTGGATCTGACGCGGCGTGTCCCACCGCGTGAACATCTCGGCCTCGGTCCGGCCGTCCGAGATCTTGCCCGGCTTGGCCAGCCTCTTCGCGAGGTGGCGCAGGCTGAGCGCGTTGTAGAACTCCGCCACGAGATGACCGCCGGGCCGCAGGACCCGCGCCATCTCGCGCAGGGCGAGCTCGATGTCCGGGACGTGCGCGAGCACCTTGAACGAGTACGCGAGATCGAACGACTCGTCCGAGAACGGCAGCTTCTCGGCCCGCCCCTCGAGCACGTCGAAGCCGCGCCGCCGCGCCTCGGCCAGCATCCCGGGCGAGATGTCGACCCCGACGAGCCTCTTCGCGCGCCCGTCGAGCCCCCGCATGATGAGCCCCGTACCGCAGCCGACCTCGAGCACCTCCTTGCCGCCGGCGAACCCGCGCACGATGCCGAGCTCGAGCTCGTCGAGCATCGCGTGGTAGCCGTGGTGGCGCTTCCGCTCGTACCAACCGGAGAAGTCGTCGTAGTAGCCCTTGGCGTCGATGTCCGTCATGTTCCCGTCACCTTCCCAGCAGCTCGTCGTAGACGTCCTCGACCTCGCGGGCCATCCGCGCGGACGAGAAGAGTTCGTTCACGGCGCGCTCGCCGGCCTCGCCGAGGCCAGCTGCGCGATCGGGGTTCAACAGCACCGCCGAGGTCGCCGACGCGAGCGCGGGGGCGTCTCCGGGCGCCACGCCGATCGCCGCGCCGAGGCCGACGAGCTCCGCGAGCGGCGGGACGTCCGCCACGACGAGCGGGACCCGCTGCGACATCGCCTCGAGCAGCACGAGCGGGATGTCCATCTTCGCGTAGAGGCTCTCGGCCGGCAGCACCGCCACGTCGGCCGCGCCGATGAGGTGCGGCATGTCCGGCGCCACGTTCACGAATATGATCCTGCCGCCGTACGCGGCGAGCTCGCGCTGGATGCGCTCCTGGATCTCGCGCGCGGCGCCCGTCTTCAGGCGGCACGCGAACACGAGCGATGCGCTCGGGAACGATCCGAGGAGCGCTGGCGCGGCGCCGGCGACCGTCCCGGCGGCGGTGGAGAACTCGTAGTCGCCCGGAAAGACGATCGCGGGTCCGCCGCTCGGAATCCCGTACTTCTCGCGCACCGCGGCGCGCGCGGCTGAGTCGGCGCGCGGGATGGGGACGATCCCTGGCCGCACCATGCGGATCCGGGCGCGGTCGACCCCGGCGCCCTCGAGCTTCGAGGCGGTGTCCTGCGACAGCGCGACGACGCGGTCGGTGAAGAGGAGCCGCCGCGCCCGCTCGAACGAGGCCGGCGTCGAGCAGATCGTCTGCACGGTCCTGACCCCGGCGATGAACGCCTGCGCGCGCCCCGCGGCCGAGGTCAGGCCGTTCGGCGCGAAGAAGTAGTGGTAGATCGAGACGTCGCCGCGCTTCAGGCCGCGCAGCATGACCCGCGCGTTCTGCCGGACGCCCGCGGTGAGCCTCCCTCCCGTCCGGTAGATCGGCTCGTGGATCGCGCCGCCCGCGATCGGCATCGCGTCCGGGGTCGTCATGATCCGATACGTGTAGCGGGCGCCGTGGCAGACCTGGTCCCGCACGATGTTCTTCGCCGAGTCGTTCCAGGGTGGGGCGATCGGCTTCGAGATCATGAGGACTTCGGGCTTCGTCGACATCGAGGCGCCGTCTAGTTCACCGGCGTGCCGACGACGACGTTCTTGACGGTGCCCGGCAGCGGCCGGTCCCAGAAATCGATATCCTCGATCCCCTCGCAGTCGAGCTTGTCAGATATCCAGAAGACGCCGGGCATCTTCTCGAACTCGACGCCGAAACGCTTCGCGTCGATGGGCGCGCACTTCGACTGCCCGTACTTCTTGGCCAGCTGCGAGAACTTGCTCCCCACGCCGAACCCCTCGGCAGTGGCGGGTGGGTTCACCGTCACCTCGATGCGGCACACGAGATCCTTGCAGAAAGAGATCATCACGCCGTTCACGTTCTCCGTCGGCTCGGGATGGCTCGCGTCGGTCTTGGGCGCGATGCGGCGGGCCAGAGCCTTGGCGGCGTCGCGACCGGGCATCTTGAGCGCGATCTGCCCGACGCCGTTCGACGAGATCCTGCCCCCGCACAAGGATGCCGGGCACTGGGTCGGAGGCGGCGGAACCGTCCCGCCTGTCGGCGGAGGCACGGTCCCGCCTGTCGGCGTAGGCACCGTCCCGCCAGTCGGAGGCGGCACGGTCCCGCCAGTCGGAGGCGGCACGGTCCCGCCCGTCGGAGGCGGCACGGTCCCGCCTATCGGCGGTGCTCCGTAACCGCCCGTCGGCGGCGCTCCGTAGCCACCTGTCGGAGGCGGCACCGTCCCACCTGTCGGAGGCGGCACCGTCCCACCTGTCGGAGGCGCTCCGTAACCACCTGTCGGAGGCGCTCCGTAACCGCCTGTCGGCGGCGTCGTCCCGCCCGTCGGCGGCGTCGTCCCGCCCGTCGGCGGCGCGCCATAACCACCTGTCGGCGGCGGTGCGCCCCACGATCCTCCTCCGGCCCCGGGGCCGGAGGGCGCCGCGCCCAAGCCGGGTCCCGTCCCCGCCTTGACGCCCGGAAGCGGGAGGTCGGCCGCGGCGGTGTACACGTTGCCCGACAGCGCGCCGAGCGCCTCGGCCAACGCCATGAAGAAGTCGTGCTCGAATCGCGCCATCGCGCCGCTCTTCGCCGCGGTCGTCGGCGCACCGGTCACCTGATCGCGGACGATGGTCAGGCGCCGCATCAGGCTCTGCTGCACCGCGCCGGGATCCACCTTGCCGAGGCCGCTCACGTTGATCGCCAGCGTGCCGCCGTCGAGCGAAACATTGATTTGCGCGCCGCGCGCGGCGTCCGCGGCCTGGCCGAGCTCCTCCATCACCGACGTCATGAGCCGCGACGCCATCGACTGGAGCTCCTGCGGCAGGGCGGGCAAGGCGCGCGCGAGCTGGATCATCGCGAGGCGCGAGGTGACCATCGTCTCCTCTTCCATGCGCGCCGCGTGCTGCGAGACGAAGAACAGGGTCGCGGCGAGCGGCTGCATGTCGGGACCGACCGGCCCGCGCGCCTTCATGGCCGTGATCTCCGCGTACAGGGCTTCCTCGGCGGTCGCGTTCCGCTCCTCGAGCGACTCGAGTTGCTTCTTCAGACCCTCGACCTGACCGGCGATCGCGTTCTTCCTTCGCGACGGCGTCGTGTCGAGATCGGCCTCGGCCTCGAGGCCCTCGATGGTACCCTCGGTTTCGGCGATGTCCATGTGGTTCGCCTTGACGCCGTCATACTTGTTCTTGATCTTCCCGGCTTCGGGCACGCCGAGCGCGGCGAGGCCGTCCATGAAGCTCATGTACGGCCCCGTGTACGCCGCAGCTTCGGCCAAGATCTGCTCGTTGTACATGACGTATATCTTGCTGGCCGATACGCGCGAGCCCGGCAGATCGTACGGCGCGTGAGTTTGCGCCTCGGCGCCGATCGCCATCGCCCTGTCGGCCGGGATCGCCTTGATCCGCTCCACCCATGGCGCGCCGGGGCCGACCGGCGTTCGGAGCGCGAAATCGTCGAGCTGCAGGCTGAGCACGCGGACGTCCTCGAGCCTGTCGAGGCAGACCTCGACCGAAGGCTGCTCGTCCTTGGCGCGGGCGGTCGCGACCGCGAGGGCCTTGCCGCCACCGCCGCACCCGCACGCGATGTACGCCGTGGAAACGGCGAAAATCCATACTATGACTCTCTTCATGTAACTATTCCGTTCTCCTACCATCGCACGACGTCCATTCGCGAGGCGGGTGTATGCCCACATGCCCTTTTAACGAAGGCTTGGACGACTTTATCGAAGAAATCGCCTGGATTAGCAACTGTTTCCAGACATGGAGACATGCGGATGCCCGCGACAGGCCCGCTGGGCCCCAGGTATGCGCAACAATTGCGCATTGGGCGGCGAGGGGGACGGCGACGCTGTGCAGGACTTGCGCTCACCCGCGCCGCGCCGCTCTTTTCCCCTTGTTTTTCGTGCCGTCGTGATCTGGCATGACCTCTGCACAGACGGGCTCGGGTCGTATGGACAAACACCTCTCCGCCACGGAGGGAGGAGGAACGAGATGAGAAACCTGAAAGCGCATTTCATCGTGTTGCCGGTCTTCGCGATGTTCTCGGTCGCGCTGGGCTGCGACGAGGTCGGCGGAGACGACGGCTCTCCAAACCCGGTAAACGGCGACCAGGTGCAGCCGCTCGGCGGGGAGTTGGACGCGCCGTGCGACTGCGCCGAAGGCTGCGACTGCGGCTGCGCCGAAGGCGAGGCTTGCGACTGCGGCGGCGGCGGCGCGATGGGCGGATCCGGCGCCTGCGGCTGCGGCGGCGGCGGCGACGTCAAGGCGGGCGGCGGCTGCGGTTGCGGCGGTCACGGCGACGCCAAGGCGGGCGGCGGCTGCGGTTGCGGCGGTGCGGGCGACGGCTCCTGCGGTTGCGGCGGCGGCGGCGGCCACTGCAGGCACTGATGATCGAACAGTCCTCCTCGGAGCGTCGCCGGGTTTCCGCCTCGATGGCGCTCCCGAAGGCCAGGCGGTATCATCCCCCGAGGTGACGACGTGAAGGGCAAGACGAGAATCCTGTTCGCGCTCATGATCGCCTTGAGCGTCGGGCTCGCGGCGCTCATCGCGACGCTCGCCCGCGGCGCCTTCACCCAGGTCGAGCGCGCCTCCGAAGAGAAGGCGTCGACACTGGCGCGCACCGTGGTCAGCGCCATCGAGGGCGTCATTCGGCACGGGCCGGATCAGGAAGGGCGGATCTACAGCATCCTCGAGGAGGTCACGCGCGACGCCGAGGTGGTCAGCGTCGGGATCGTGCACCCGGACGGGGAGCCGCTCGTCGTGCGGGGCGAGGCGATCCCGCACCTCGCGGATCCGGCCGGGGATCTGTCCCTGACCCGCCGCGGGAGGCGCATCGTCGCGGTGGTGCCCTTCGAGGTGACCTCCGGCTGCATGGCGCCCGGCTCCTGCAACTGCGCCCCAGGCGCGTGCACCTGCGGCGGCCGCGAGCAGTGGGATCTGCCGCCGGGCCCGTACCGCCTGGCCCTCGTCATGGAGATGGAGTCCGCCGATCGCGTGCGCACGCCGCTCGTCGCGATGGCCGGGGTCGGCATCGCGGTGCTCCTGGGCCTCCTCGTGGCGACCATCCTGCTCGCCCGCTCCATCGCGGTGCGCGGGCAACTCCTTCGGGATGTGGCGCTCGAGCAGCAGCGGCGGCGGAGCCTCGAGTCGCTCGGCCTCGCCGCGGCTGGCCTGGCGCACGAGATCCGCAACCCGCTCGGCGCGATCCGCGGCTACACGCAGCTCCTCCACGAGCAGGCCGGCGACGCCGAGTCGCGCGAACGAGCGGGGCTGATGCTCCCGGAGCTCGATCGGGTCGCCGAGCGGCTCGAGGAGTTCCTCGGCTTCGCCAGGAAGCGCAAGCCGGCCGCGTCGCCCGTGGATCTCGCCGCGCTCGCGGCCGAGGTGGTCGCCCTGTTCACGCCGGACGCTGACGCGGCGGGCACGGCGCTCGTTCTGGAGCGCCCGGAGGACGGCCCCGTCGTGGAGGGTGACGCCGCCGAGCTCAAGGAGCTGATCACGAACCTCGTGCTCAACGCCCTGCAGGCGTGCACCGGCGGCGGCAAGGTGACCGTCCACACGGCGCAGACCGCGGCCGGCGCGGAGGTCACCGTCGCCGATGACGGCCAGGGCATTCGTCCCGAGGATCTGCCGCGCCTCTTCGAGCCGTACTTCACGACCAAGGACCGCGGCAGCGGTCTCGGCCTTGCGATCTCGCGCCGCATCGCCGAGGATCACGGCGCAAAGCTCACGCTTAAGAACGCGGCGGGCGGCCGAGGCGCGGTCGCGCGGCTGACGTTCGCACCGGGAGCCGCGAGGTAACACCATGGCGTACGTGCTCATCGCAGACGACGAGGCGGCCTTCCGGCAGATGCTCGAGGCGGCGGTCGCCACTGCGGGGTTCGCGGCACGAGCCGCGTCGAGCGGGGAGCAGGCGCTCGAGCTCGCGGCGTCCGAGGAGCCGGCGCTGGTCTTCATGGATCTCAAGATGGGCGCCCGCGCCATGAGCGGGCTCGAGGCGCTCGAGGCGTTCCGCGCGAGCTACCCGGAGGTGCCGGTGGTGCTCGTGACCGCCTTCGGCGACGTGCAGACCGCCGTGACCGCGATGAAGTCGGGGGCCCTCGACTTCCTCGAAAAGCCGATCGACCTGGACGACGTCCGCCGCATCCTCCGCGCCGCGCTCGGCCCGGACGAGCCGCTGCCCGGCGTCTCGCGCGCCGCCCCGGTGGTCTTCGGCGGGATCGCGACGTCGTCGCCGGCGATGCGAGCGGCCGTGGAGCTGCTCGCGGCCGCCGCCGAGAGCGAGGCGCCGGTGCTCGTCACGGGCGAGAGCGGGACCGGCAAGGAGCTCGCCGCGGCCTTCGTTCACGACAAGAGCGCGCGGCGGTCGGGCCCCTTCGTCAAGGTCAACTGCGCGGCGATCCCCACGGGCCTGCTCGAGGCGGAGATGTTCGGCGCCGCGGCCGGGGCTTACACCGGTGCGACCCACGCGCGCGCCGGCCGCTTCGAGGCGGCCGAGGGCGGGACCCTCCTGCTCGACGAGATCGCGGAGATGGACACGGGGGTCCAGGCCAAGCTGCTGCGCGTGATCCAGGAGAAGGAGTACGAGCTGGTCGGGGGTGTCCGCCCGCGCCGCGCGGACGTCCGGATCGTGGCGAGCACGAACCGTCCGATCGACGCGGCGATCCGCTCGGGCGCGTTCCGAGAGGACCTGTATTTCCGCCTCAACGTCTTCGAGGTCGCCCTGCCGCCGCTGCGGGAGCGGCGCGATGACGTCCTCCCCCTCGCCAGGCACTTCGTCCGCGAGCTCTCGGGCGACAGACCGCGGCGCTTGGCCCTGGAAACAGAGGCCGCGCTCGCGGCGCACACGTGGCCCGGCAACGTGCGGGAGCTGCGCAACACCATCGAGCGCGCCGTGATCCTCGCGAGGGGCGGCGTCGTCCACCCGGAACACCTGCCGCCGAACGTCGCGGCCGCGCGCCCCGGCGATGGCGGCCAGCCGGCGACCGCGCCTTCGACCCCGCGCGCCGGGACCAACGTGCACGACATGGAGCGCCAGCTGATCGTCGAGACACTGGAGCGCACCGGCGGCAACCGCACCCGCGCCGCCGAGTCGCTCGGGATGAGCCGCCGCGCGCTCCTTTACAAGCTGAAACGGTACGGCATCGACGCTTGAGAGCGGCGGATCCGCGCCCGAACCCGGTCGTCGAAGTTTTGGTGGCGGTGTCGTTTCGAAGTCCGTAGAATGCCGCTCGGTCGACGGGCCGAACGGCCGCGATCCTGTGTAGGTGAAATGGACGCGACACAACCCACCGCCATGGAGAAGGGCGCTGGACCCGCGACGAGAGCGCGCGGTGCCGGCCATCCCGGCAAGGCGAAGCCGTTCGTAAAATGGGCTGGCGGCAAGCGGCAGCTCCTGCCCGCGATCCGCGCCAACCTGCCTGAGGAGTTCGCGCGGTACTTCGAGCCGTTCGTGGGCGGCGGCGCGGTGTTCTTCGACCTGGAGCCCCCCTGCGCGATCCTGTCGGACGCCAACGCGGAGCTCATCAACTGCTACCTCGCCGTGCGCGACCATGTCGACGAGCTAATCCGCGCGCTCCGCAACCACGTCTACGAGAAGGAACACTACTACCGGATCCGGGCGATAGCGCCCGAGACGCTCGGCGAGGTGGAGCGGGCCGCGCGGACCATCTTCCTGAACAAGACCGGCTTCAACGGCCTGTACCGCGTCAACAGCAAGGGCGTCTTCAACGTCCCGTTCGGGAGATATGCGAACCCGAACTTCTGCGACGTGGCGAATCTTCTCGGGTGCTCGGCGCGGCTCAAGGGCGCGGAGATCTCGCGCCGCCGATTCGAACAGGTGCTCGACGAGGCGCTGGCCGGCGACTTCGTCTACTTTGATCCGCCGTACATCCCTCTGTCTCGGACCTCCAGCTTCACGGCGTACAGTGATCTCAAGTTTGAGGGCGACGACCATGAGCGGCTCGCGCGCGTTTTCGAAGAGCTGGCCGGGCGCGGCGTCCACGTGATGTTGTCCAACTCCGACGTCGACTGGGTGCGAAAGCGGTACGCGCGGTTCCGCGTGGCCGAGGTGCTCGCGATGAGACAGGTGAACTCCGTCTCGTCGTCCCGCGGCCTGATCGGCGAGCTGCTCGTCACGAGCTACTGATCGCCGCTCGGCGCGCCATTTGGGGGTGGAGATGATGAACCCCGTCCCTACACGGACGCTGCTCCTGTGCATCCTCGTCGCGGCTGCGATCGGGTCATGCCGGCGCCCCGACGTCGCGAGCGAGCTCGACGTGACCGATGCCGACACCGGGCCCACGCCGTCCGCGCTCGTGGATCGAGCGGAGGATCGCCGCGCCTTCTCCGAGGATCTCGGCGCGCTCGCGGACTCGAGCGATCGCGACGTCCGGGCCCATCTCGCCGTCGCGCTCGGCCGCATCGGAGATCCGCGGGCGGTGCCGGTGCTCTTGCGGCTGTTGCGAGATCGGGACGCGTCCGTGCGCGAGGAGGCGATCTTTTCGGTCGGGCTGCTCGGGGATCGCGCCGGACGCGCGGCGGTCGACGCCCTGATCGCATTGCTGGGCTCCGGCGAAGAGCTCGTGCCGCCTTCCATGGCGCTCGACGCTCTGGCCCGCGCGGGGGTCGGCGACGACTCACCGCATATCGTCGCGCACCTCGCGGCGGCCCGACCCGGACTTCGCGCCGACGCGGCGCGCGCCCTCGGCCTGCTCGGGCAGCGCGGCATTGCGCCGGACGCCGGGGCGGTGACGGCGCTCGGCGCGGCGCTCTCCGACGAGGCCGAGGAGGTGCGTTTCATGGCCGCGTTCGCCATGTTCCGCGGCGGCTTCGCAGCGGCGCCCGGCGCGGCGACAGACCCGCTGCGGCGCGCCGCGGCGTCGGACCCCTCCGCGGAGGTCCGCGCGATGTCGCTGCGCGCCCTCGCCAAGGGCGCCGCGCTCGACGACGCGGATCACGATCGCGCGATGATCGATCCCGACGATCGCGTCGCGTCGACGGCGATGCTCGTCCTCGGGAACCTCCCGGAGGAGCGGTTGTGCCCCGCGGCCGCGCGCGCGCTCGCAGGCGTAGCGGCTCGCCTGGAACGGAGCTCGGGCGATCTCGGCGGGACCTACGCCCACGTCGCGCGAACGGCCCTCGAGCAGTCGATCGGGTGTGCGGCGGTCGCCGAGGTCCGCAGTGCCTCGGCGAGGATCGAGGCGGCGCTCCCGGTGGTCGCCCCGGCCGCGGCGCGCCCGGCCGGCGAGGCCCGCGTCCGGTGCCTCTCTCGGCTCGTCGGCGGCCGGGATGCGCTGTCGCTCGTGGCCTGCGATCCGGCCCGGCCGTACGCCGGCAAGCGGATGCTCGTCCGCAGGCTCGCAGCGCTCGAGAGCCCTGAGGCAGAGGACGTCGCGGCGCTCGACGCGCTCGCCGACGAGCCGGATCTCCGGATCGCGGCGCCTGCGCTCGAGGCCCTCGCGGGCGTCCGGCGCGACGACGCGCGCGCCGCCCTGCTGGCCTCGCTCGACGACGATCGCGCTCTCGCCGTGGCCGCGGCGCTCGACGGGATCGCCGCGGCGCCCGACAACTTCCGGGGCGCCGCCGGGGCGGGCGTCGTGGCGAAGATCCGCGGCGTCGTCGACAGGTTCGAACCGATGGACGAGGGGCACGGCCCCTTGCTCTCGGCCGCGGGTGCGCTCGCGGCGCTCGCTGGCGCCGACAGCGTCGCGCTCCTCGAGCGGCTCGTCGCGAACCTGAGACCCGAGGTGCGCGCCGTCGCGAGCGAGGCGCTCGCGAAGATCCCGGGGGCTTCCCCCCCTCGGAGCCTGCCGCCCCTCGAACCTTTCCGCCCGACCTCGCACGCGCGGCGGGTCGGTTGGATCGGCAAGAGGATCCTCGCGACGGTGTCCGTGACGCGGGGCGCCTTCGTGATAGCGCTCGATCCCGAGGTCGCGCCCGCGACGGTCGAGAGCTTCGTAGAGCTCGTCGGACGCGA
>Ga0315287_10005664_pt1 | contig 12328 bp, 11 predicted proteins | sample YL17G11_0_MG_FD_205037 | JGI IMG/M metagenome (GOLD analysis project Ga0315287, IMG submission 205037) | Sediment microbial communities from Yellowstone Lake, YNP, Wyoming, USA - YL17G11_0 | ecosystem: Environmental > Aquatic > Freshwater > Lake > Sediment | place: USA: Wyoming | collected...
AGAAGCAGAAGGTCAGCCCGGCCGCGCGACACGCCTGGGCCAGGTCCTTCAGAGGGTCGTGCTGGTAGGGTGTTGCTTTGACGATGTTGTAACCGCTCAGCTTCGTGTCATACATGCAGAAGCCGTCGTGGTGCTTGGAAGTGATGACTATGTATTTCATCCCGGCGTTCTTGGCGATGCGCACCCATTCCTTCGCTGAGAACTTCACTGGGTTGAACTGCGAGGCGTACTTCTCGTATTGAGAGTTTGGCATCTTGGTGGACAACTGGAACCACTCGCCGTAATCCGTCCTGCCCTCCCACTCGCCTGCGGGAACGGCGTAGATGCCCCAATGGATGAAAAGGCCGAACCGCGCCTCGTTAAACCATTTCATCTTCTCGTCCTGCGGCATTGGTTTGGACTGAGTGGCTCCGCTCGCGGACGAGGCCGCCATGAACAGACAAGCGGCGACAAGAAGTGATGGGAAGGTGGTTTCGAACAAGCGGGACAGTGCTGTTCTCATTTGAGATATCCCTTGGGTTGTACCGAGACCTAGATGATCTCCATGCGCCTGAAAATGGCCCTGGCCCAGCGGACGCTCCTTAGGTGCGCCAGGATCAACAGCGTTAGCACAGCCAGTGGATAGCCTGAAAACCGCAGGTAATAGGCCGCGCGATCGTAGAGGCCTGCAGTGTTGGTGGCAAAGCCATTGGCCAGCTCTTGGGCACTGAAGGTCGCGCCCAACAAGATCGAATCCAAGACATGCTGCCAGGGGATCAACAACACCAGGACAATCAACGACAGAAAGAATGCCCGGCAGATGTGGTTCATGCCCCCCAACCTTCCGATGATCGAGATGGCCAGCGTAAAGAGCTGGGTCAGCCAATAGAGCATGGCGGCCAGCAGGAGCACGCCATTGGCCATCTGTATCAACCGGCCTACGTCCTCACACGAGATCCCGCGAAGCCGGCATTTTACCAACGGCCGATCCGCACCCGAGGTGGGGCTATTGTCATCCAGCGGCAGGGTGACTGCGGGCGTCGCCTGATCCTGTATGGTCCCCGGCTTGGTCAGCTTGGTTTGGGTAGGGGGGCCGATCACTCCGGTGTCCACCAGCCAGAAGATCGACTGCACCAAGACTAGACAGGCCACCGCCACGGAGAAGAAGACATTCCTCCATACGCGGAACACGCTGACCACCTCAAAGCAGTCTGTGGTGTCCACCACCTCCGTGGCTCGGACAGGATCGTCATTCATACTCCTAATTATCCTGTGGGTACCCCTGGAGGGCAAGCAAATAGTGCGGTGGGTGTTCCGGCTACTACGGGATCTCGTGGCTGGGGCTGGAGACTGCTTCGCAGGCCTCGATGGCAGCGGACAAGCCGCCTGTGATGGCGGATATGCGTAGGACTTCGGCCATCGTCAACGGTTGCTGACTGCTGCGGCAAAGAAGGATGAATCCCAGAGATCGCCCTTCCTGGCACAATGGTATCGTCACGGCCGACAGCCGGCTCACCACAGCCGGGTTGGCCTGCAACCCCAGGGCCAGCAGATCATCCAACCAACAGATCTTGTTCGCCTTGCAGATACCCTCGGCCAGCTCGGCCGTCAGGCACTCGACCAGCCGAACCTGATCTGTGGCGGCCGCCGGTTCCGAGTCAAAGGCGTATCGCCTGAACAGGCCGTGCTGCCGCAGATGAACGATGACATGGGCCTCGTTCACCTGCCGGCCGAGGATCTGTCCAGCGGTGTCGAGGAGCCGTCCAAGCTCACGGATACCCAGCAGGGACTTGTAGCACGCCGCGGCAAAGCCGATGGTCTCCAGGCGTTGGATAAACTGTCTCTGCGCACCGATCAGATCGTGGCAAAGGATATCGATCTGCTGGGCCTGTCGCTTGCGCTGACGATTCACGTTGCGTATCAAGGACCGCAGTCTTTTTTGCCTATTGTCATAATCCATGGACATCCATCCCACACACGTTCGTTCGGGTCGCTCCCTCCACCTGCAACGTCGGCTTGCTGCGCACAGGGCTTTAGCGGCCAATCCCTTGTTGGCAGGACAAATCCTTTGACCGATAAAGCCTCCGCAGGCCATGCCCCGTGTCGATGGATATGCCACACCGGGTCTCCAGAGATTTGGCATAGCGGCGGCAGGGGGACGTGGAGATGGGATTTGAGGACCTATTCAGGACCTCGGAGGGGCAACTCAAGGGTCAGTGTAGTACCGCTACCTGGCTCACTGATGATCTGAAGATGCCCTTTGTTGAGCCGGATCAGCCGATCGGCAAAGGCGAGACCCAGGCCCCGTTTGCGACCCGCGGGTCTGGTGGAAAAGAACGGCAGGGTCGCCTTGCGCAGGGTTTGGGCGTCCATACCGCATCCCTGGTCACGAACGCGGATCCTGGCATAGTTGCCTGTAGGGTCTGGTTCGATCCGAACCTCCACGCGGCCCCGGGTGTCGGCGTAGGACTCAAAGGCATTGACCAGGATGTTGGAGAGGGCGGTGGCCACCTGCGCAGAGTCCACAATTACCGTGGTGATGACATCCTGGGCCGTCTCGATCTGCAGGTCCAGATCGCCGCCTCCCAATCTCTGCCGGGCCAGTTCTACGGCCTCATCCAGGATCTGCCCGAGGGCCGTGGGCACAGTGCGGGGCGGTGGAGGTTCAGCATAACCCATCAGGCCCTCGGCCAGCGCAGCCACCTGACCGGCCTGGTCCTGGATCTGATGAAGGGATCTGCGTGTGGGTTCATCCACCGGCCCTTCGGCCAGCAGTTGCGCTCGACCGGAGATCACCGCCAGGGGATTGTTCAGCTCGTGGGCAAGTCCTGCCGCCACCTCTATTAAGGCCTCCGTCAGGTCCATCGGGCCGGCGCCACGGTCCGTCGAAGCGGTCTCAGGGGACACCCCGGCCAGCAGTCCTGCCAGGTCCTCGGCGATCTGCTCGTGACGCTGGCGCGACATCATCAGATACAGCCCGGTGGCCGCCACCTGGGCGGTAAATCGGAAGTGCTCGACAAAGCGATCCGTATCAGCGGGATAGTTCAGTTCAAAGGCCACCACCCCGAAGGCCTGACGGCCGAAGGTGAGCGGCACCCATCGCGTACGGCTGCGGTCCCACTCGGTGCCGGTCTGTTCGGCCAGCCCGTCCAGCCATGGCCCGGCCTGGTACACACCGAAGTCCTTTCCGATGACCTCGTCCATCCATATGGCAGGGTCGGGCCCATCCAGTAAGAACTTTCGACTGGAGCCGAGCCCTTCCACGACCGCAACGTCCACAACCTCCTCGTCCTCGTGGGACATCAGCAACACGCAGACCTTGCCTGTCTGGTAGACGTGCTGCCATCGTCTCGCCAGATCCTCCGCCAGGTCCGTGGCAGTCAGGTGACACGGCATGGCTGCTAGGAAATCCCTCACAAAGGCCATCTGGCAGGACATGCCCTGGAGCCTACCCTGGTCTGCTGCCAGTTGGGTACACCTGCGACTGAGCTGGGCGGCAGTCGTGCGTGTTGCCTCCGACAGGCGAGGCCACGGGTCTTGGTCCTCCCAAACCAGTTGGCCCTTTAGGTGTTGGACGACCTCGGGCAGACGATTGCCTATCGCCTGCAAGGTGGCGTAGTCCAACTCAAGCCGTTCCGCCATCTGTTGCGTCGCCTGTACCCGGTCAAAACTGCCGGATGACCCGATGCCGGGCGCCCGTGCCAACGTATCCGCCACAGCGACCATTTGAGCCAGGTCACCGCCATCGGGTCCGTTGGCGGCTGCGGCCGGACTGTGGTGCAACCAGATCGCCGTCTCAAGGGGCTGCGGGAAATGCCATTTCCGGGCCAGCAGCCTGCCCAGGGCCGCGTGGTCTGTGCCCAGCTCTTCCCTCTCGGCCAGGTGGATGGCCCATCCGGAGGATCTGGCGCGTTGGACGATCCGGCCCAGGCCCCTGGGCATGACCTGGTGGATGGCCAGCTTCCCAATGTCATGAAGCAGACCCGCGAGAAAGGCGATATCCGGGCTCACCTCTAGCGTTGATGCCTCGGCTATCCGCCTGGCCCCGTGGGCCACCACCAGGCTGTGAAGCACCAGATCCTTACGGGAAGGCCCATCGCCGGCCTCATCGATCGGGTCCTCATGGTAAACGTCTGTAGACAAGACCAGATCCCGTAAGATATCCAGCGGAATCTTCTCAAGCACCCTCCGGATCGAGAATCCCAGGTTTGCAGGATCGATCCCATGTTGCCAGGCCAGGGACAACATACAGGCGGTCAGCCCTGGGGATGTCTCCATAACTGCCGCCAACTCTGCCGGGGAGAACTGCGCCTGCCCCACAGCCGAGATGGCTTTCGCCGCAACTGTAGGCAGCTCTGCCAACGACTCGATGCCACCAACGGCGTACCTGACGCGCTGGGTTACTGCGGATTCGCAAGTCCTCTCAACCATACCCCTAGGCCATCTGAAGGACCGACGCGATCTTGCTGGTCAGCTCATCGATGGTGAACGGCTTCTTGACAAAGCCCTGGGCCCCGGACTTGAGCAGTTGATCGATTTCATCCTGCCGGATGACGCCGCTTACGATGATGACCTTGATGGCCTCAAATTCCGGGTTCTTGCGAATGGTCTGGCAGACCACGTTACCGTTCACGTCGGGAAGCATGTAATCCAGCAGGATCAGGTCTGGCCGGAACTGCTGGGTGGCGATGCCCGCCTCATAGCCGCTGGAGGCGGTCCTGACCTCGAACCGACCGTCACGGCTGAGGACCTCTGAGATCAGTTCCACGATCTCGGCATCGTCATCCACTGTCAACACCTTCCTCTTGCCAGAGTCCAGGTTGTCCAACGGGATGCTGTTTTCCTTCATGAACTTGAGAAGACTAGCCCGTGGTATCCTTCGGAACTTGGACCCAGGGACACGGAACCCCTCCAGCCGACCGGTATCAAAGCAACGAATGATGGTTTGTTGACTTACGCGGCAGACATCCGCTGCTTCACCGGTAGTGAACAGATCCTTCATTTTTTCATCCCTTCCTTACTTTCTTAGCCAAGTCCATTTGACACAAGGCAGTCCATTTTGCCTTGGCACGCTAATTTAACGATGTCCAACTCCAATTGTCAAGTACAAAGGTCAGCAAAAAGTGAATTTGCAGAGGTATTCTCAAACATCTTATCAGTCCTTGTCACATCAGGTAGTTGACGTAGGCGGCACAGATAACTACCATACAGCTATTAGGGCCTGTCATCGAAAGGGCATTGAAAGCAGTTAGGGATGGATTATGTACGCGATCTTTATGGTGACCTCGCTATTGGTTTTGGCCGTTGCCTGGGCTGCGTATTTACTATGGCAACGGCGTCAGGACCGGTTGGAGCAGAGCCAGCCCAAGCAGGCCTCGCAACACCTACAGAAGAGCCGCAGTGAGGTGGCAGATTGGGCGCAGAAGATGGCCAGCTTCAAGCCGCCCAAGCGGCCGTCAGGCTCGACCGGCGACCAGGGCGAGACACCTTCTTCCTGACCATATCATGCTGTCTCTTGGCCTGGAAGGTTGACAATCCGGGTCCCGGCCCATAAACTCTTCCCGGGTCGGTGCCCGAGTGGCCAAAGGGGACGGGCTGTAAACCCGTTGGCTTACGCCTTCGGTGGTTCAAATCCACCCCGGCCCATTGGTGTTTCGCATTGTCCCGTAAGGATTTGCGTTTCGTCGAGTTTTGCAGGTTCACCAACTGGCTGCGGCTCGGTGCATGGAGAAGCGTGCATCTGCTGCGCCGCATTTTGCGCTGTCTGTTCGGTGGGGCCAGGTTGTGACACAGCCTGTCTCCGAGAGTTGGCGATCCAATCCGGCGGGGCGCTATCCAGTCTCTTTGACCTTCCTCCGGTAGTCGTTGACAGCATTCACCAGAGATTTCCGCCGAGAGCTGTTTGTGATGACCTGCTCAAAAGCCTCAAAGCTTTTCTGGGCCTTCAGTTCTACAAGGAAGGCCGTTTTCTGCTCGGCGAACCTGTTGCTCTGCATGTCGTAATCAGCTTCGTTCCGATCGCCGCGGAGATCATCCAAAGCCTTGGCTATGCACCCCACATCCGCATTTCCAGATTCCCTCAAGTAGCGGATAATACGTTCGTGCGCCCCCGCCTCGCGAGGCAGCGTGATCTGGTTGTTCTCAAGAAAGACTCTGACCTCATTGTGGAGGGCATAGTACGCTCGGCTGACCCCGCTTCGAAGTGCAGCTTCATCGTTCCGACCGACTAGTTCCTTTGCCAGATCAAGAAACGCCCTGGGTTCCATGCTGAGCTTCCGACCATCGGTATGCAACGGCAAACCTCTCCCAGAAGGCGGGTGACGCCTTTCGGAGAACAGCATGCTTGAATCGATCTTCGTCATCCAGGACGTCAACGGGATGGCCTGAGACGGTCAACTCAATCCTCACCATCGTTCGTCCCGGAATCTCTGGGTCGTTATCCAGATGGACACTGGTAGCCTTAAGGCTTCGGTAGCACTCGCCAGCCCTGCGTTTGGCCTGCCGCACTTCGTCGAGGATACCCCATTCAGCCAACTGACTTCTTACGTGGGTAGTGAAATCGTCCGTTTCCGACTGGGGCATCCTGTCGATCACAGTCCGCACGTAGACCAGCATTCTGACGGAGTGGTCGTCCTGCTGTGAGATTGGATCATCAGTGGGTGCAAACAACGACACGCCTCTGGACTGAGGGGGAAATAGACTCGGACGGCCAAGGCCGCGCAGCATGACCTGATATAGGTTTGGCCGGAGACGCTCGTAGGGGTCAGGAGTGCCAAGGTCCCCCAACCTTATCCAGCAAGAACCATGGCCACTGGTGTCTGTCGGTGATGTCGCACACGAGAGAGTAGCGCTCATCCCAACATCATATGGCTGCATGTCTTGAGGAGATAGGGGACAGTTGGTCAGAAACGTAGACACGCTAAATACCCTCCAATAGGCCGCTGGCTGTTAGATCCAGCATTCTCCCAACTTCGGGAATTCGTTCAAGCCTCTTCTGAAAGTCGTCCCACCCGGCGAAATCGAATTCGTAGTTGAGATTGAGGCTGCGGGCAACCTCGGTCTTCATGGGACGCGATACTGTCAGCGACAGACGCGCATTGTCGCCCTCGGCTGGATATCGCAGTGTGATGTCGGCGACTGGCCTGTCAACGCCAATTGCCTTGAGAATCCTGGATTTCGGCCCCAAGAATGTCGCCTGGAATTCGGCATCCTGGGTCGGAGTCGTTGGTCCTACCGTGCAGCTAAGATTGAAGCCTACTAGCGTCACGGGCGTGTAGGAAAGCGTCTTGAAGTATCTACTGGCGATCAGTCCGACCTTACTGTCAGACCAATCACGAACACCTGTCTGCATCAACAGAAAGCGATTCACATCAACCACAAAGCGAATGCTATCGAATTCCAACTCGACTACGACAGGCGTGGAAACGAACTTGCTGAAAGGCCTGTCACTCTTCAGCAGATCGCGAAAGGGGGCTTCGTCCTTGGGAATGATGTCATTGTTCATCAGGAAGTCAATGTTGACAATCTGAGGGTTCAAGCGGCCAATAACCACGATGTTAATGGAGTCTTTCTTTATCGGAACCATGCACCTCATCCCATCAGTGTTCCTATCGGTCGTACACTCCGCATCTGTCCAAAATATTCTGGCCCACGCCAAACGTCAGCACACCCGTCAGTCTAACAGAAACAATAGCAGATTCCTACGGACTTGGCAAGGTCTTCCTGATCCTTCAGGTTTTCCCTTGAATAGTCCCTTCAGGCCCTTGCCGACGCCTTTGCCCAAGTCAGTCGCGCTTTTGAGTACGGCCTTGCCTGCCTCGGCGGTCTTGTTGATGGCCGAACCTACACCGCCGATCAGGTCCTTAGGCAATCAATCACAGCCAGAACAGTCGCAAGGATTTTGACGGATTTCTTCATTGGAGCGCCCTTTCGCCTAGAAGCTCAATCCGACGCCCAGGATATACTTGATGTCCGTGCTGCCCTGGTCCGGGGCTGGGGTCTTGTCGTAGTTGAAGATGACCTTGAAGTTGCCGAACATCCGTGGTGTGAAGTGCGCCCGTAACTCTGCGGTGCTGGTCAAGTAGTAATTGGAGAAGCTTTTTGTACTGGGATAAAATGTAGAGTCGTTGAGGAACTCCAAGGTCTTGGTGAGCTTGCGGTCGAAGTTGTAGCCCAGTTGGATCGACATCTCACTCTTGCTCTCCGGGACGTTGTTGAACTTCTCATACAGGGACGCTGCGCCAAATTCGGCAGCAAGCTTGGTCCGGTCGGTCTCGATCCACTGGTAACCGGCACCGCCGCCTATCAGGACGCGGCGATCCAGCAGGGCGATGGCGTCCTTCTCATATCGCCCGTCGCCAAAGGCGTACCACTTCTTGGAGATGAAGTAGTCGTACTTTGCCTTTGCCCGCCACCAGTCTTCGGTGGTCATCTTGACGCCAGTGACAGGATTCTCCTGGCGGCTTAGCGCGTAGTCCATGTTCAAGGTGATGCGGTCGTTCTCCGACCGACGTATGGCGCTGACGTTGAGGCTGCGGGTTTCGTTGTGGGTGTTACCGGTGGTCTTGGAGAAGCCTGCGCTGATCTGGCCGGTCCACGCTGGAATCGGCTTGGCCGGTGGGTTGACAGTCACTATGTCGGCGATCCGGAGGGCCTGAGGCTGCACCGTTTCGCCGGATTCAATGGCAAAGCGGTTGGGATCTGCGGCCTGGACCTTGCGTTTGACGACCGTGCCATCCTTGAGGTGTATCTCAATAGCCTCGTCGCTGGAGAAGGTCTGGACGTCCGCCAGGCTGACCGTGACCTTGCCGGCGACCTTGGACTGGAGCGTCAACTTGCCGTCAACGGCCGTCTCGATCTTGCCGGTCAGGCGGTCCCCGTTCCTGAACACTACCTGATCGGCATGGGCAACGGCGGCCATGAAGAGGCAACCCATCATGAGGCACTTCAACTCGTTGTTCATGTCATGTCTCCTTCCTTGGAAGACGTCTTTGCCGTGGGGTTCTCACGTACGATCCGAGCTCCCACGGAGTTCAGTTTTTCCTCGATCTTCTCGTAGCCGCGGTCGATGTGATACACGCGGTTGACCGTGGTGATCCCATCTGCCGCCATCGCGGCCAAGACCAATGCCGCAGAGGCCCGCAGGTCCGACGCCATCACCGGTGCGGCGATGAGCCTTCGCACGCCGGCCACCAGCACGGCCGCGCCTTCCTTGCGAAGGTTGGCGGCCATACGGTTCAGTTCAGCCACGTGCATGAACCGATCAGGGAAGATCTTCTCGATGATGAAGCTGTTGCCTTCAGCCATGGCCAACATCGCCATGAACTGCGCCTGCAGATCGGTCGGAAAACCCGGGTAGGGCAGAGTGGTGATGTCCGCCGGGCGCATGGGGCCATCCAGGGCCACAGTGCAGCCGCTGCCGTTGGCCTCGACGGTAACGCCGATCTCACGGAGCTTGTCCGCCACGGCCATCAGGTGTTCCAGCCGGCCGTTGCGGACCGTCAACCGTCCGCCGGTGATGGCCGCCGCGACCATGAAGGTCCCGGCCTCGATGCGGTCTGGAATCACGGTGTGGCGCACGGGCCGCAGGTGATCCACGCCGTCGATCACCAGATGCGGCGACCCGATGCCGCTGATCTTGGCGCCCATCCGGTTCAGACACGTAGCCAGGTCCTCGACTTCCGGCTCGCAGGCCGCCGACTCGATGATCGTGCGTCCCTTGGCCAGGGTCGCGGCCATCATGACGTTGGCGGTGCCCAACACGGTCGATCCAAAGGGACCTCCCAGGAAGACCTCTGCACCGACAAGTCCCTTAGGCGCCTCAGCCACGATGTAGCCGCCTTTCAGGTGGATCTGGGCGCCCAAGGCCCGGAGGCCCCGGAGGTGGATGTCCACAGGCCGATCGCCAATCGCACAGCCGCCGGGCATGGAGACCTCGACCCGCCTGCATCGGGCCAGCAGAGGCCCCAGGATGCAGACGCTCGCACGCATCTTGCGCACAATCTCGTAATCGCCAAAGGGTCTATCGACCTGGGTGGCGTCGATGACGAACCGGTGCTTGTCCGGCTTGGTCACAGGACAGCCCAGTTGCTCAAGCAGTTGCCCGAACACAGTGATATCCGATAGATCTGGGACGCCCAGGAGTTCGGACTTGCCTTCAGCCAAAAGGGCGGCGGCCATGATCGGCAGTGCCGCGTTTTTGGAGCCGTTGACCGTGAGTTCTCCCTCCAGTCTGACGGGTCCTTGGATTTGGAATACGTCCATTTCCTAATTCCCTTGAAAAGATGATCGGCGACTGCCATACTTCCTTGCTTGCCGGTCATGGTAATGGAACCGGGTGGGCGTTACAAGCCCGGTTTTAGCTTTTTCAGTACTGGTGGGGGGCCTGCGTGTGGCATGAAAGGTGCAGACCGAGCTAACGAGCATGACAGAGCTGGTCAAACAGTGGGCCAAGACAATGGACCCGGTCAATCTGGTATGCGTCCCGGGCCTGGCGGTCCTGGCTGTCTGGCTTTTGAGGACCTCTTTAGGACGTACTGCATTAGACGACGCCCCTGTCAGGCGAAATCACCAGCCTCTGGCTGCAGGCGCAACGATATTGGCCCTACTGGTGTGGACGATGCCTCCTTACTACGCGATGGTCATAGTCCGGCCCCACATTGCCGGTTGGCCTCAGTGGCGGGTGGAACTCCTGGGCAATATCACCATGGCCGTTGGGGCTCTGGTCACCGTGTGTGTGTCGCTGGGGATCGCCCGAAAGACCTTTGCCCGGAGGTTGAAGGGATTGGGGCTGGGCCCCAAAACGATCCCGAATGACCTGGGGGCTGCCTTTGTGAACCTCTTGGCGATCTGGCCGCTGATCTTGGCCATGTTCCTGGTGATCAGCCGCATAGGGGAACACCGCTACGGCCCGACCTACCAGATGGAGCAGCACAAGGAACTGGAGCTCTTGACGAAATACCCCCAGGTGTCCCTTCGGATTTCGATCGTGCTCCTGGCGGTGGTGGTGGCGCCGGTGGTGGAGGAGATCCTCTTCCGCGGGTTGCTCCAGACCACGATCCGGTCCCTGGTTGACAGGCCCTGGCCGGCGGTAGGCCTGACGTCGGCCGTGTTTGCGATGGTCCATCAGAATCCCGCGCACTGGCCGGTCCTGTTCGTCCTGGCCATGGGCATGGGCTATGCTTATGAAAAGAGCGGCTCTCTGTGGCGGCCGATCTTCATCCACGCCCTGTTTAACAGCGTCCCGATCTTGTCCAATCTCTAACGTTCAGCCGTAAACATCCTAACCGAACGCTGAATGCTATGGTCTTGTATCCTGGGGATCGGGTCCTTGCTGTTCTTCGATACCAGTAATTGTGGCATCCAGCCCCAACAACACGGTCTTGACCGCCGGATCATCGAGGATCTGGCGGCTCTTGGATCTTGCAGGCGGGGGGGGTTGGGGTTGAGATTGCGAGGGCCCGTCAGGGCTGTGCGCAAGTTCAAACACCACCTGGATCGGCTCGCCAAGGTAATCGCTTAGAGCCCTCTCTATCTGCTGGGGCCGTCCATTGCCTTGGGCCATCTGGTGTTGGACCTTGGTGGCAGCGGCGAATTGCAGCGTCAAGACGCCTTTCGCCCACTGCGTTGGAACGGCACGGCCAAGCAGGCAGGCCGTTCCCATGCCGAGTGTGCCTTCGATGGCCTTGAGTATCTCGGGCCAGCGATCCTTTAGTGAGGCATGCACCCGCGAGCCGCCAGGCTGAGGTTCCGGGGCAACGGCATTATCCAGTGCAGGCAGTTTGGCGGTCGAGGTCTGCGAGGAGTGAGGCTCAGCTAAGTGTTTTTTTTTAAGGTTTGATCCGTAGGTGGACAGGCGGTTCATAAGGGTCTCGGTATCCAGGAAGTGCTCGCTGAGGGCCAGGCGCAGGATGGTCGCCTCCAACAACGCCCTGGGTGTGTCGGCGTTCTTTATCGGCCAGCGGAGTCTCTCCATGGCCGTGATGCCGTACACCAGGGCCGGGGCATCGAATTGGGCTGCCAGGCCCTGAGCCGTCTTGAGTTGTTCGGCGGTCAGGATGACCAAAGGCGTGTCTGCACCGGCCGTCTTGATGACCAACAGGTCACGCATTGCCTCGATCAGGGAATCCACCACTTGCAGTTCACTGAGCCCGCCGGTAAGGAGATCGTCAAGGGCATTCAGGGCTTGACCCGGCAGGCCTTCGCCTATAGCTCCGACAAGACGGTAGATCCGCTGAAGGTCGGGTTGACCGAGGTACTGCTCCAGCAACTCGACTGTAAGCGGCTCACCTACGCTAATCAGCCGATCCAGGAGGCTGAGGGCGTCCCGCATGGAGCCATTGGCCATCTT
>Ga0315287_10005665_pt1 | contig 12327 bp, 10 predicted proteins | sample YL17G11_0_MG_FD_205037 | JGI IMG/M metagenome (GOLD analysis project Ga0315287, IMG submission 205037) | Sediment microbial communities from Yellowstone Lake, YNP, Wyoming, USA - YL17G11_0 | ecosystem: Environmental > Aquatic > Freshwater > Lake > Sediment | place: USA: Wyoming | collected...
CGGGAGTTTCGCTCCTGTGCGCGGCACTCATTTGGTCGAGTGCGGCGGACGCGGGCGGTCTCATTCGCGACGCCGAGACTGAGGCCCTCGTCCGGGATTATTCCAAGCCGATTTTCAATGCTGCCGGTCTCGGCTCTCAAGGAGTCGAGATCCATATCGTCAACGATCGTGCCTTCAACGCCTTCGTCGTCGATGGCCATAACATGTTCATCAATGCCGGCTTGATCACGCTCGCCACCACACCCAACCAGGTGATCGGGGTTATTGCGCATGAGAGCGGCCACATCACCGGCGGCCATCTCGCGAGGCTGAGGGGGCAAATCACCAGGGCGCGGTCCGCCGCGCTGATGTTGCAGTTGCTTGGATTGGCCGCAATGGCCGCGGGCGCTGCGACCGGCGCCGGCTCGCTCGGCCAGGCCGGCATGGGCGCCGCTTATGGCGGCACCGATGTGGCGATGCGGTCTATCCTCGCCTATCAGCAGAACGAAGAGTCATCCGCTGATCAGGCCGGCGTCACATTTCTCAACGCGACCAAGCAATCGGGACGCGGCATGCTGGAATCCTTCGAGAGATTGGCGAGCAAGAATGTCGGCGTCACGGGCATCGATCCTTACCTCCAGTCCCACCCCTTGCCGCAGCAGCGATTGGTGCAACTTCGGGAGCTCATTACTTCCAGCCCCTACTACAATAATGTCGACCCGCCGGAGTTGCAGTTTCGCCACGACATGGTGAAGGCGAAGCTGTTCGGTTTCCTCGATCAGCCAGAGACCGTGTTCAATCGCTATCCGCAAACCGATCAATCCTTCCAGGCCGCCTATGCGCGGGCCATCGCGACCTATCGGCAAAAAGGCGTGCAGGCGGCGATGCCGCAGCTCGATGCGCTGATCGCGGCAAATCCCGGCTGGCCCTATTTCCATGAGATCAAGGGGCAGTTTCTGTTCGAAAGCGGCCGTGCGGCCGAAGCTATTCCGTCGCTGCGTGAGGCGGTGAGACTGAAGCCCGATGCCGCGCTGATCCAGATCATGCTGGCTCAAGCGCTCCTTGGCGCGCCGGGCCAGAAAAATCTGGACGATGCCATCGCCAATTTGCGCACGGCGCTGACGCGCGAAACTGAATCGGCGATGGGCTACCGGCAATTGGCTGCCGCTTACGCGCGGAAGGCGGAGGCGGTGAAAGGCGGTGCGAGAAAGGAATTTCTGGCACAAGCCGAGCTTGCGTCGGCCGAGGCCTATTTCTATGAAGGACAATTGAAGCTTGCCAAGGAGCAGGCGAAGCGAGCGAAAGTTGGCTTAGCGAACGGCTCACCCAACTGGATCAAGGCCGACGACATTATCACATTCCAAGTACCGACCAACTGAACCCCTGTTCGTGGAGATTTCCGCATGACCCTCAAATCCGGCCTAGCGACCGCCTTGGTGGCGGCGATCGTCGCCGCCCTCCTCTCGGTGTCTACCATCGGCATCGTGCTTCATCGCGCCGGCATCCCGCTCATGGGCGAACCGACTGGCAACGCGCTCGACGACACCAAGGTCCACGACTATCTGGTCAAGAATCCGGGGATCCTGGTCGAGATGTCCAACGAGCTCGACAAGCGTCAGGCGGCGGAACAAGACGTGCAGCAGCAAAAGGCGATCGGCAAAAACGCGGATAAGATTTTCCGTTCGCCGCAGTCTCCCGTGGCTGCCAATCCAGACGGCGACGTCACTTTGGTCGAGTTCTTCGACTACAATTGCGGCTTCTGCAAGCGCGCGATGCCCGAGGTGGTGAAGCTGGTCGGCGAAGACCCCAAGGTCAAGCTCGTGTTGAAGGAGCTGCCGATCTTCGGCGAGGATTCCGAAGCAGCGGCAAAAGCGGCGCTCGCCGCGAAGAAGCAGGGTAAATATTTCGAGATGCACCAAAAACTGTTCAGCGAGCCGGGCAAGGCGGACCTCGAAAAGGCGTTGCGCGTCGCCCAAGAGCTCGGGCTCGATGTCGAACAGTTGAAGAAGGATATGGAGGACCAGTCAGTGAAGGACGCTCTCGCCGAGAACCACGCGCTCGCCGAGGAGCTCGGCGTGCAGGGGACGCCCTATACGCTGGTCGGCGACATTGTCGTGGCGGGTGCGCCCGACGATCTCCACGATCAGCTCACCAAGAAAATATCGGAAATCCGCCAGAACGGCTGCCATACGACCTGCTAGGGCCTCGTCTTTGGCGCCTAATCTTGACCGAAAAGTCTGCAACTTTTCGGGATTATGCTTTGGCAGCCGTTTTGCTTGGGGCGGGAAAAGCTGTTAAAGGTTTCCGCTTCTGCCTGCCCAAGCCGGATTTATTGTAGGAAACGGGGGCGCGCTTGCCGCTCGCGTTCAATGCCATGGCAAAACCGATCTATGTCTTGAACGGCCCCAACCTCAACCTGCTCGGCGAGCGGGAGCCCGAGATCTACGGATCCGAGACGCTCGACGATGTCAGGCTTCGTTGCGAGCAGCGGGCGAAGACCTATGGCCTTACGATCGAGTTCCGGCAGAGCAACCATGAGGGCGAGTTGATCGATTGGGTGCAAGAAGGGCGCGAAAAGGCCTCGGGACTGATCGTCAACGCCGGCGCGCTGTCGCATAGCTCGATCGGGCTGCTCGACGCGCTGCTGGCCACGCCGATCCCATGCGTCGAGGTGCATCTATCGAACATTTTCGCGCGTGAGCCGTTTCGCCATCACTCGCATATTTCGAAGGGCGCGAAGGGCGTGATCTGCGGCTTAGGAGCGCTTGGCTATGAACTTGCGGTCGAGGCCATCGCGGCCACGATCGCGCAAGGTCCGGCACGCTGATGGCCGAAGAGAGGGAGCCGCCGATGACGGCGAAGGGTGGAGATTTCGACAAGGACTTGATCCGCGAGCTCGCCGAGCTCTTGGACGAGACCGGCCTAACCGAGATCGAGATCGAGATCGAGGGACGCAGGGTGCGTGTGGCGCGCGGCGCGAAAGTCGCTGCGTCGTTCGCTCCCGATTCCGGCCATGCCGCTCCGTCGCCGCCTCGCGAAGGCGGAGCCAGAGGGCGCAAGAGTGAGGACGCAAGCCATCCCGGCACGGTCCCCTCCCCGATGGTCGGCACCGCCTATCGCTCGTCCGAACCCGGCGTGCCGCCCTTCATCGAAGTCGGCACCAAGGTGACCGCCGGGCAGACGCTTCTCATCATCGAGGCGATGAAGACGATGAACCAGATTCCCTCCCCTCACGCCGGCACGGTGCTCGCCATTCTGTTCGACGACGGTGAGCCGGTCGAATATGGCGAGCCCCTCGTCATCGTCGAGAGGGGATAGAGCATCGGAATGTTCGACAAGATTCTGATCGCCAACCGGGGGGAGATTGCACTTCGCATCCAGCGCGCCTGCAAGGAGCTTGGGGTCGCGACCGTCGCGGTCCACTCCACGGCTGACGCCGATGCCATGCATGTCAGGCTCGCCGACGAGAGCGTTTGCATCGGCGCGCCGCCGGCGAAGAGCAGCTATCTCAATATTCCGCAGATCGTGGCGGCTTGCGAGATCACCGGCGCGGACGCGGTGCATCCGGGCTACGGCTTCCTATCGGAGAATGCGCGCTTCGCCGAAATCCTCGAAGAGCACGAGATCACCTTTATCGGTCCCACCTCCGAGCATATCCGGATGATGGGCGACAAGATCGAGGCCAAGGCCACGGCGGTGAAGCTCGGCATCCCCGTGGTTCCGGGATCGCCAGGGCCGGTGCGCGATTTGGACGAAGGGCGCAAGATCGCGAACGAGATCGGCTATCCGCTCCTGGTCAAGGCGGCGGCGGGCGGCGGCGGCCGCGGCATGAAGGTCGCCAATAACGAGAGCGAGCTCGAGCTCGCCCTTTCCACCGCCCGTACCGAAGCCATGGTGAGCTTCGGCGACGACACGGTCTATCTGGAGAAATATCTCGGCCATCCGCGCCATATCGAGATCCAGGTACTCGGCGACGGCCAAGGCCGCGCCATCCATCTCGGTGAACGCGACTGCTCGATCCAGCGGAGACATCAGAAGCTCTGGGAAGAAGCGCTGTCTCCAGCGCTGAACGAGAGCGAACGCGCGCGGATCGGCGAGGTGGTAGCCGAAGCGATGCGGACGCTCGGTTATCGCGGCGTCGGCACGGTCGAATTCCTATATGAGAATGGCGAGTTCTATTTCATCGAAATGAATACGCGGCTCCAGGTCGAGCATACCATCACGGAAATGGTGACCGGCATCGATCTTGTCATCGAGCAGATCAGGATCGCTTCCGGCGCGCCGCTGACGCTCACGCAAGGCGACATTCACTTCAACGGCCACGCCATCGAGTGCCGAATCAATGCCGAGAACCCGCGGACGTTCCGGCCCTCTCCGGGGAAGATCACGCATTTCCATCCGCCGGGGGGACTTGGCGTGCGGGTCGATTCCGGCGCTTACGCCGGCTACACTATTCCCCCTTATTATGACAGCATGATCGGCAAACTGATCGTGCATGCGCGGAACCGCAATGAATGCCTCATGCGGCTCAAGCGCGCGCTCGGCGAGTTCGTGGTCGACGGCATCGAGACCACGATCCCGCTCTTCATCGCCCTGATCCAGGAGCAGGATATCGTCAATGGCACCTACGATATTCATTGGCTGGAGGATCATCTCGCGCGCGGTTAGGCGCTGAGGGCAATAGGTCATGGCATCAATCGACGACGTCACGATCGAGATCACGCCGCTCGTGCTGCTGAAGGCCTACGCTTGCGGCATCTTTCCCATGGCGGAGAGCGCGGAAGACAACGCGCTCTATTGGATCGAGCCGGAGCGGCGGGGGATCCTGCCACTCGATCGCGTGCATGTTCCGCAGCGCCTCGCCCGCACCATCCGCAACGGTGGCTTCGAGGTCAAAATCGACAACGACTTCGACGCTGTGATCGAGGGTTGCGCGGCGCCGCGGGCCGGGAGGCGCTCGACCTGGATTAACGCCCGCATTCGCAACCTCTATCGCGAGCTCTTCGCCATGGGCCATTGCCACACGATCGAAGTCTGGCAAGATGGCAAGCTCGTCGGCGGGCTTTATGGCGTGCATCTCGGGCGCGCGTTTTTTGGTGAGAGCATGTTCAGCCGCGTGCGCGACGCGAGCAAGATAGCGCTGGTCTATCTCGTGGCGAGACTAAAATATGGCGGCTTCGAATTGCTCGACACGCAATTCGTCACCGAGCATCTGGCGCGGTTCGGCGTGATCGAAGTAAGCCGTACCGAATTTCAGCGAAAACTCGGAGGCGCGCTGGCGGGAGGGGTCGGCTTGGGTTTCGGCTTGGGCGGCTTGGCCGCCGGCGGAGGAGCGGGTTCCGCCTCGGCAGGCGCCGCGGGGGCTGCGTCCGCCGGGGTAGCATCCGGCGCAGGCGCTGCGCCCGGCGCGGCCGCAGCATTCGGCGTTGCGGCGGGAGCGCCACCTGGTGCCGCCGCATTCGCATCGCTTGGCGCGGGCGTTTCGGGGGTCGGCGTCTTGCAGCTCGTGAGCCAGACGTCGAAAACCGGGTGCTCCACCGCGTTGAGCCCCGGGCTTTCGGCGAACATCCAGCCGGTGAAGATGCGCTGAATTTCACCGTTCAGCTTGATCTCATCGACTTCGACAAAAGACGATGTGTGCGGCGCCTCGGTCGGCGGCCTCGTATTGCAGACGCGCGGGGTGACTTTGAGGGCGCCAAATTCGACGGTCTGACCGATCGGGATTTCGAGATGCGAGATGCGGCCCGTGACCTTATCGAGCGCCGCGAAGACGGCAATCGGGTTTTCGACCTTGTCGGCAAGAGCGGGGTTGGCGCCGAGGCCTGAAGCTACAATGAGAATCGCCGACCCAAGGCCCGATAACGACCAAATCCGCCGTTCAATTTCCCGCATCGCCCCGCGCCCCCAAGCCCCCTGCCCCATAAGCCGTGGTCTAAATTTTTGGCATTGGTGTGGCATGGATAATGGGGTCCCCGGCGTCAGCGCGCAAGCTTGGCGGCGAAGCGAAGCCGGATATGGTCGGCCGTCCAATCCCCGTTTTCATCGCAGAGCGAGGGGCGCAACAACTCGATGGCTTCGTTCAAAACCTCGGTCCGCACCGGCTCGGCAAATTGCTCGAAGAAGGACCTGCCGAAGGTCTCGAGCCAACCCTTCATGCCGGTTTTGAGCGGGGTCGGGCGAGGCACGAGCGCGATGCTCTCGATGGCGAAGCCACCCGTCTCAAGAAGCCGTCCATATTCGCCGACCGTCGGGAAGAACCAAGGCGCGACAAGAGCAGGATCCCCGCCATGCCGCGCACCGACCGCGCGCATCGCGGTCGCGATCGCGGCGACATTACCGTGGCCGCCCATCTCTCCCACGAAGCCGCCTCCTAGTTTCAGCGCGCGGGCTACGCCAACGATCACCATGGCTGGCTTCCGCATCCAATGCAGCGCGGCGTTGGAGAACACCGCGTCGAACTCACGATCGAAATTGAGGAGATGACCGTCGGCCTTGGCCACGGTCAGGCCACGCTTGCGGGCCGCATCGAGTAGATCGTCGCTCAGATCGACGCCGAGCACATCGGCACCGGAGGCAGCAATGTCGACGGTGAGCGCGCCATCGCCGCAACCGAGATCGAGAATGCGCATGCCTGGCTTAGCAGCCAGCAGAGCCAGAACGGGCCGCGCGAGCTCCTGCACGAAGCGCCCGTTCCGCTCATAGTCGGCGGCCGTCCAATGCTGAACGGCTTTAGGGGCGACGCTCTCGGGTGAGACCATTTCCGTCACGATGGCTGCCAAGGTTCGTAGCCCAGTGCCGGCTTCTCCGGCTTTGGATTCAGCGTGCTTCCCGGCGGCCGATAGGCTTGCGGAGTTCCGGTCATGTTAGGGAGCGGCGGCAGTTCCCAGGACCGCGCCTCATAGGACTGCTCCGTCGGCGGCATGTCGACAGTATAATGCAGCCAGCCATGCCATTCGGGCGGCACAAGCGAGGCTTCCGAAACATCGCGATAGACGACCCAACGTTTGGGTCCGTTCCGCTCGCGATAATAAACGTTGCCCAACTCATCGGAGCCGACGCGGACGCCGCGACGCCAAGTGAAAAGGCGCGTGCCGATGGTGTTGCCGGTCCACCAGGCGAATAACTCTGTGAACAATCCCATGAAAAAGACCGGTGATAGTGGCGACCCGTCGGGACTATGGCCCGGAGGCTAAGCGCCTGTCCAGTCTATGGGCCTATCAGCCGCGCGACACTTTCGGCAGGCGTTGGGATGCCTCGGCCTCCGTTGGAGACCATGCGCCCGGCCTCCCCTTCGCCGTCTCGCGCGGAAGGTTCGAAACATAGATCGGGCTTTGCCGGCTGAGCTCGAGGCGCTCCTTCAATCCAGCGACGACATAATGTCCGGCGACGACCTCGAAAGGACGGTCGTCATTCAGGAGCCAGTCGAGCCTGCGGCAGAGCGTGCTCGCCGAAATGGGCAGCACTAGAAGCTGATGCGCGCCGGCAATCAGCGCGTCATCGACGAGGTTCGGTTTCGTATGCGTGCTGGTGATGAGCGCGGGCACGAGGCAAAGCGGTTCGGCCTCAGCCCTGATCTGCCGGATGAGATCGCAACCCGAGAGCGGGCGGAGTTCATCGGCAGCAAAAACGATGTCGGGCACGTCGCGCCGCATGGAGTCGAGAGCTTCGGCGGGGTGCTCGAACGTCTCGATGCGGCCGACGCCGATGGCGGCGAGCATGGCGCGGAGTGCGGAAAGCATCGGGCGTCTGTTGTCGACGACGCAGACGACAAGCAATTCGAGATCACGGCCAAGAGCACGATGGGTCAACATGGAACAAGACACCCGACACGGCCTGAAACTGACAGCAGCCCGATGAGGACGATACGGCAAAGGTCGTAAACGAGCGGTGAACGTCCCGACCAAAACGGATCAGAAATCGTCTCCGGAGGCTTCCGGACACCAAAGAGCGGTTGTTGGGAAACTTGGAAATAATCCACAGTTTTTGTGGAAGGATTGTGTCAGACCCACTATATCTTGCTCTAGTAAGCGAATCAAAACACGGTCGCAGACTCGACTCATCATGAACAAGCTCGCGGCGTAGGCGGGCGGGTCTGTCACCGGGGGAAAAGAATGCGAATCGAAAGACGGTTTACCGAGAACGGCAGGTCACCTTACGCGACGATTGCGTTCCGCGAGAGCGGAAGCGAGATCCGCAATCCGGACGGCTCTGTCGTTTTCGCGCTCGATCGCTTTCACGTGCCCTCGCATTGGAGCCAGGTCGCGGCCGATATCCTCGCGCAGAAATATTTCCGCAAGGCCGGCGTCGCCGCCAGACTGAAAAAAGTTGAGGAAAACTCCGTTCCGTCTTGGCTGTGGCGCTCCGTGCCCGATATTGCCGCGCTTGAGGCGCTCCCCGAGGGAGAGCGCTTGGGCAGCGAAACCGACGCGCGCCAGGTTTTCGACCGGCTCGCCGGCACCTGGACCTATTGGGGCTGGAAGGGCGGCTATTTCACCAACGAAGACGACGCGCGGGCCTTCTTCGATGAGCTCCGCTACATGCTGGCGATGCAAATGGGCGCGCCGAACAGCCCGCAATGGTTCAATACCGGGTTGCATTGGGCCTACGGCATCGATGGCCCGAGCCAGGGTCATTATTATGTGGACCATGTCACCGGCGAGCTGAAGGCCTCGGACTCGGCCTATGAGCACCCGCAGCCGCATGCCTGCTTCATCCAGTCGATCGCCGATGATCTCGTCAACGAGAACGGCATCATGGATTTGTGGGTGCGCGAGGCGCGGCTCTTTAAATATGGCTCGGGGACGGGAACGAATTTCTCGCGGCTCCGGGGCGAGAACGAGCCCCTGTCCGGCGGCGGCAAATCCTCCGGCCTGATGAGCTTCCTCAAGATCGGCGACCGCGCGGCGGGCGCCATCAAGTCTGGCGGCACCACAAGGCGCGCGGCAAAGATGGTGGTGGTCGACATCGACCATCCCGATATCGAGCAGTTCATCAACTGGAAGGTGATCGAGGAACAGAAAGTGGCGGCGCTCGTCACCGGCTCGAAGATCCTTTCCGAGCGGCTGAACGCCATCCTCAAGGCTTGCGTCAATTGCGAAGCGGACGGCGACGGCTGCTTCGACCCGAAGGCCAATCCGGCGCTGAAGCGCGAGGTGAAGGCAGCCCGCAAGGCCAAGGTGCCCGACAATCTGGTCCGCCGCGTGATCCAATTCGCGCGGCAGGGCTATACGTCGATCCAATTCCCCATCTACGACACGGATTGGGATTCGGAGGCTTACCGCACCGTATCGGGCCAGAACTCGAACAATTCGGTCCGGGTCAATGACGATTTCTTGCGCGCGGTCGAAGCCGATAGCGACTGGGACCTTACCTTCCGCAAAAATGGCAAGATCGCCGAGACGTTGAAGGCGCGCGCACTCTGGGAGCAGGTCGGCCACGCGGCCTGGGCTTGCGCCGATCCCGGCATCCAATTCCATACCACGATCAACGACTGGCACACTTGCCCGGCCTCGGGCGAGATCAAGGCGTCGAACCCGTGCTCGGAATATATGTTCCTCGACGACACGGCCTGCAATCTTGCCTCGCTCAATCTGATGGCGTTCAAAAAGAGCGACGGTAGCTTCGACATCGAGGCCTATGAGCACGCGATCAAGCTCTGGACCATCGTGCTTGAGATTGCCGTCACCATGGCGCAGTTCCCCTCGCGGCAGATCGCCCTGCTCTCTTATGAATACCGGACGCTGGGCTTAGGCTACGCCAATATTGGCGGCCTCCTGATGGCTTCGGGCATTCCTTACGATTCACCGCAAGGACGCGCGCTGTGCGGCGCGCTGTCGGCGATCATGACGGGCGTGGCCTACGAGACGAGTGCGGAGATGGCGCGCGAGCTTGGTGCCTTCCCCGGGTTTGCCGCGAATCGCGAGCCGATGCTTCGCGTGATGCGCAATCATGCCCGCGCCGCGCGGGGCGAAGCTGCCGGCTATGAGGGTTTGGCGACGGCGCCGGTGCCGCTCGATCATGCCTCCTGCCCCGATCCGAAGCTCCTCTCCCATGCCGTTCACGCCTGGGAGCGGGCGATCGAGCTCGGTCGGCAACATGGCTATCGCAACGCACAAGCGACCGTCGTGGCACCGACAGGCACGATCGGCCTGATCATGGATTGCGACACGACCGGCATCGAACCCGACTTCGCCCTGGTGAAGTTCAAGAAGCTCGCAGGCGGCGGCTATTTCAAGATCATCAACAGCCTGGTTCCGCAGGCCTTGCGCTTCCTCGGCTATGACGAGGACGCCACCAAGCGCATCATCGATTACGCGGTCGGGCGTGGCACGCTGGTAGGCGCGCCTGGCATCAATCACGAGGCCTTGGCCGCCCGCGGCTTCACGCCCGAGAAGATCGAGGCGGTGGAGAAATCGCTTGCCTCCGCCTTCGATATCAAATTCGTCTTCAATAAATGGACGCTCGGAGAAGAGTTCTGCACGACCGTGCTGGGCTTAGCGCCGGAGCGGCTCGATCATCCCGAATTCGATCTGCTGGCTGAAATCGGCTTCCTTAAGCGCGATATCGAGGCCGCGAATGAATATGCTTGCGGCGCCATGACGCTCGAAGGGGCGCCGGGTCTCGATCCGAAGCATCTGCCGGTGTTCGATTGCGCCTCTCCTTGCGGGCGAAAAGGGCGGCGTTATCTCTCCGTGGAAAGCCATATCCGCATAATGGCGGCGGCGCAGCCCTTCATTTCCGGGGCTATTTCCAAGACCATCAACATGCCCAATGAGGCGAGCGTGGAGGACTGCAAGGAGGCTTACATGCTCTCCTGGCGGCTCGCGCTGAAAGCCAATGCGCTCTATCGCGACGGTTCGAAGCTGTCGCAGCCGCTCAATGCTCAGCTCCTCGCCGACGAGGAAGAGGAGCAGGACGACGTTCTGGCGGCGGTCGCGTCCGATCAGCCGCAAGCGATGCGCGCGACAGTCATTGCGGAGCGAATCGTCGAACGAGTCGTCGAACGCATGCGTGCGCGCGCCGATCGTGAGCGCTTGCCCGATCGCCGCAAGGGCTACACACAAAAAGCCGTGGTCGGCGGTCATAAGGTCTATTTAAGAACTGGAGAGTATGCAGACGGGCGTCTAGGTGAAATTTTCATCGACATGCACAAGGAAGGCGCCGCCTTCCGCTCGTTGATGAATAATTTTGCCATCGCCGTGTCAGTAGGTCTGCAGTATGGCGTACCACTGGAAGAGTTCGTCGACGCTTTCACCTTCACGCGTTTCGAGCCAGCAGGCCCGGTGCGCGGCAATGAAGCGATCAAGAACGCAACCTCGATTCTGGATTATCTCTTCAGAGAGCTTGCAGTTTCTTATCTTGGGCGTTACGAGCTAGCTCATGTTGATCCAAATGAGATCGGCAGTACAATCCTCGGCTCCGGCGACGCAAGCGAAGGCATGCGTTCGGCGGAAGCTTACGTCTCGCCAGGCTTCACCCGTGGTCGTCTCAGCGAACGTAAGCTCATTGCGTCGAGCAAATCGCAAGGCACCGCCGCTTCGGCGCAAGCCTTGCAGGCGAGACTTGAGGACGATGCAGTTCCGCACACGACAAGCCTCGCCAACTCCCCCGCACCTAGTGCATTCTCTTCTGCCAAGACGGTTGAGCACGTCGCTCGCGCCGTCGAAGCGCTCGCTGAGCGTGGCTCCACTGAGCTTCGTGCCGAAGCGCGCGTTAAGGGTTATGAAGGGGAAGCATGTGGAGAATGCGGAAACTTTACCCTTGTACGAAACGGAACGTGTCTTAAATGCGATACGTGCGGTTCGACGAGCGGATGTAGCTAGAGTGATTTGATCCATCAGCCAGCCCCAAAGGAGGGATATCATGGCAGCAGCGAAGAAGAAGCCAGCGAAGAAGAAGACCACCGCGAAGAAACCCGCGGCGAAGAAGAAATCGACCGCCCGTCGCAAGACGGCGAAGAAGCGCTAGAACTCAACAAGCGCTAACTTCACGGAGGCGCGGGGCATTGTCCCCGCGCCTTCTTCTTTTGTGGAAGACGATGCGCTTCGCTCACGACACCGTCAAGCGATCGGAGCGGTGTTTCTCCCAGATAAACTTCCTTAATTATCCTTGTAACGCAAAGGCTTGCGGCGGCACTACCGCGGCATCGCGGCCTGCTCGTTTTAGTTCGATTGTGCTACTCAGCGCTCGCTCTCGGCAGCCTTGAAGCCTTGCGCCGCGATCAATGTCCACAGCTCTGTATGCGCGCGATCCAGCGCATCCCGATCCACCGATCGCAAGACGACGTAGGTGCCCAATCGTCCCTGCTCGAAGAAGGGATAGCTGCCGATCTGCACGGAAGGATGAGCG
>Ga0315287_10005666_pt1 | contig 12327 bp, 8 predicted proteins | sample YL17G11_0_MG_FD_205037 | JGI IMG/M metagenome (GOLD analysis project Ga0315287, IMG submission 205037) | Sediment microbial communities from Yellowstone Lake, YNP, Wyoming, USA - YL17G11_0 | ecosystem: Environmental > Aquatic > Freshwater > Lake > Sediment | place: USA: Wyoming | collected...
CACGACGATCATCACGAGCGCATCCGCGACTCCTGGATATGCCGGCATCGACTGGAGCAAGGTCACTGCGCCCACGAGCACGGTCGGGCTCACGAACACCACGGTCGGTGTGGCTACAGCGCTGACCAATGAGGCGGGCAAGTATTCGGGAGGTGCCGTCTGGGTCGGCCCGACTGCGAATACGAACACAGTTAGCTACGTTGACGGCATCATCACGAACCCGGTCAGCACCATCGCGGCTGCAAAGACAATCGCGGATGCTCTCAAATTGCGCCGCTTCTTTACTGTTCGTAGCGGTGTATCGCAAATCGGCGAGGCGATGACTAGTTATGGGTTCGATGGTAACCAGTGGGATTTGTCAACTGCTGGCGGATCGAGGGACGTAGGACTTTCCAGCTTCCGCAGTGCCAACGTATCAGCGGGTACGTTCGCAGGGACCACTGGTTCTATTCGGTGGGAGATTTGCAAGTTTTCCAACGGCGTCTCTGTTGGAATCTCAAACATGCACAACTGCCGATTCGAGGGTTTGATGACCTTGATCGAAGCCGGAATCTACAACTTCGTGGATTGCGTAAGTGCTGTTGCGGGGGCACAAACTCCGGTGTTCGCGCTTCAAGCGGGCGCGGGTGCGAGTACGATCAGTTTCCGTCGCTGGTCGGGGGGCATCTCGATTTCGGGCATTACTTCTGCAACGGTTATCAGCATTGACATGGTAAGCGGTGGCACCGTCACGCTTGCAGGTGTGGACGGAGAGGTTCAAGTTCGCGGGATGTGTGCAGGAATTGTGGATAACCGCACTGGCATTTCAATCACGCTCGGGCAGGTTGCAGCACTCAACCGAGTTACCATCCCGAACGCCGTGTGGCAGGATGCAACTGCGGCAGATTTCACCACGGCATCGAGCATCGGCAAGGCACTCTATACGGGCAACTTTGTCCCCGGTGCTGCAAATGGTCTGCTACTGCTCACAACAGCAGTAGATGGTACGACAACATTGGCTGAGTCGCTTAGATTGCACAACGCTGTGCTAGGTGGCAAAGCATCGGGCTTGGAAGGGGCGACTGCGGTTTATCGTGATCTGGCTGATACAAAGGATCGCATCGTAGCTACAGTTGACGTTGACGGAAATCGAACTGCGGTGACTCGGACGTTGACGTAAGGTTCCCGTGTTCGGCCACCACTTTTTTTCTGCCAGATACTTCGGCGCGAGGTATTTCGGCAAAAGAAGGAAAGTAACTCACGCAGCGTCTGGTGCGTTACTTTCCGATTCAGCGGTAGTCGCTGGCTCATCCACGCGATTCCGTGCGTTCGCTACATCTGGCGCGCTGACTGCCGATTCAGCCGTCGTAGCTGGCTCAGCTGTACGGACCAAGCTCCACGAATCCAGCGGCGCGCTGCTTTCCGATTCAGCGGTAATCGCTGGCACTGCGGAACGCGTAACTGGTGCGGTTACGCATGCTTCGAGCGGCGCGCTGATCTCCGACTCGGCAGTAGTAGCCGGCACGGCAGCGCACGTTGCGCTGCACCCATCCAACGGCGCACTGATATCCGGCTCAGCGGTCACCGCTGGATCAGCAACGCACTTCGTCACGCATGCTTCGAGCGGTGCGCTGATTGCTGACTCAGCGGTAATCGCTGGCACGGCAGCGCACGTTGCACTGCATCCGACATCCGGTGCGCTTATCTCCGGCTCGGCAGTTGTAGCTGGATCAGCGACACGATTCGTCACGCATGCTTCCAGCGGTGCGCTGATTGCTGACTCAGCAGTAATCGCTGGCACGGCGGAGCAGGTAGCGCCTAACACGCATCTCTCCAGCGGCGCGCTGACTGCGCAATCGGCAATCATCGCTGGCACCGCTGTGCGCGCGGCGCTGCACTCAGCTTCTGGTGCGCTGATCTCCGACTCGGCAGTAGTCGCCGGCACCGCTGCGCATGTGGCACTGCACCCATCCAGCGGCGCACTGATCTCAGATTCTGCGGTCGTCGCTGGCTCAGCAGTTCGTACCAAACTGCACGATTCCAGCGGCGCACTGATCTCCGGTTCGGCAGTCACTGCTGGCTCAGCAACACGGTTCGTCACGCATGTTTCCAGTGGCGCGCTGACCGCTGGATCAGCAGTAATCGCTGGATCGTCTACGCACTTCCGCGCGCATGCCGCATCTGGTGCGCTCGTCGCCGACCCGGCTGTAATCGCTGGCACGGCTGCTCACCATACGTTGCACACGACGAGTGGCGCGCTGATTTCCGATTCTGCATCCATCTCCGGAACAGTTGCACATTTCCGCGCGCATGCTTCCAGCGGCGCGCTGATTGCCGGTTCCGCAGCTGTCAGCGGAATAGCCGGGATCAACTTGCAACTGCACGTGCCGCCTGATGTGGCGTATGCGTTCACGCCGACCAGTTCGGTTTACGCATTCACACCTACGACTGGTGAATATGCACTCATGCAGTCTCTAGCTATCTACGCCTTGGAGCTAGCATGACAACCCCGCTAAAGCCAGCAAAGCTCGGTCCGTTTCTCGGTTTGAGCAATCGCCGTCAGGCGTTCGAACTCTCTGCCAAACTCGGAGATTATCTGGTTCGTGCGGAGAACGTGGACATCACGAATGCAGGTAATCTGAAGAGAAGGAAAGGGTTCGTCCAGGCAGTGTCTGGCACTGCATGCCACTCGCTGTGGGCCGATCCGCGTCTCGACGAGGGCTACTACGCTGATGGCACGGCGCTGAAGTACGTGTTCGAGCAGAACGGAGGGCTCGTCACGAGCACGGTGTACAACTCGCTTATTCCTGGCCGGTTGCTGGCCTATGCGCACGACGGTGTAGATGCGGTGTTTTCAGACGGGATCGCGAATTACCGGATTACTAGTTCTGGGGTGTTGCCTCTCGCTCCACCGCTGATAAGTTCGAATCCCGTGCTGGCAGCAGGCTCAGGGGGAAGTCTGGCGCCGGGCTCGTACCAGATGTGCTTCACGTACTCGGACGTGTCCGGGAGAGAAGGCGGGGCGACTGATGCGCAGTCCGTGGTTGTGGCAGCAAACGGAATCATCACGATCACTGGCTTGCCTGCTGCATTTCCGACAGGTGTCAACTCGCTGGTGATTTATCTCTCCAATCCGAACGATCCGATTCTCTACCGCGCCATCAAGCTGTACGCCCCAGTAGCCAGCTACGTCTTCACCGGCTTGCCGGCGCTGACCGGGCGCTGCCTGACGCGCATGCTGAAGCCGCTGCCGGCTGGAAGCGAGCTGGCGTTCGTGAACGGGCGCATGCACGTCGCGGCAGGCAACTATCTCTTCTACTCCGAGCCCTACATGCCCGGTTTGTACCGGCCCGAGAGCGGTTTCATCCCGTTTGTCGATCCGGTCACGCTGCTCGAATCGACGCCGAATTCGATCTACATCGGTACGACGCGAGACATATTCTTCGTCACTGGAAACATCGCTGACGGTATACTCAAGCCGACGCTGCCTTACGGGGCAATCCCTCGTTCCAGCGGCCAGATTGTCAACAAACAGTCTGCATGGTTCCTTACCGAGCGGGGTGTGGTCGTGGGAGATGACGCTGGGAATGTAGTGAACAAGCAGGAAGACGAAGTCATCGTCGGCAAGGTGCAAGCTGGTGCCGCCATGTACCGCGAGCAGGACGGCATGAAGCAGATCGTTGCCGGCACGTTCGGCACGCAGCCCACCCAGGCTGTTCTCGGCAGCTGGGCGGAAGCGGAAGTCATTCACAGGACGGGGGCATGATGCGAATCGGCACGGAATACTTGATCGAAGTCATCCGCGACGGCGCGGTTATCGATTCCGAGGTTGTCCACAACCTCGTCCCCATCGAGGGGCTGAATCACATTCTCGGGGTTGAGTTCAAAGCGGTGACGCAAGTTGCCACTTGGTATCTCGCTATCTTCGAAGGCAACTATGTCCCGACCAGCGCGGACACTGCGGCGGCAATCGTCGCAGGGGCGACGGAGTGCACAGCGTACAGCGGAGCTACTCGCATAGCGCTCGTCCCAGGCACGATTGCTGGTGGAGCGTTCGACAATGTGGCGTCGAAAGCTTCATTCACGATGACTGCGACGAAGACGGTGTACGGTTGCTTCCTGACTTCAGCTCCGGCGATATCCGCCACAACTGGTGTACTTACTTCCAGCGTAAGGTTCAGCACGCCTAAAGTGTTGAATGCCACTGACATTCTGCAAGTTACAGCCGGTATGACGGCAACTTCCGCTTAACTAGGAGATTGAGATGGCGAGTAAATTTAGCACAGGTTTGCGCAATGCAATGCTCGACACCGCTTCGTTCAAGACAACGATGGCGCTGGGGTTCATCAAGATTTACACCGGCACTCCGCCAGCCGACGCGGATGCGGCGGCGACCGGTACGCTCGCGGTGACGATCAGTCTCACCAGCACTGCGACCGGCATCAACATGGCTGCGGCTGCTGTGACCGGTGTGATCGCGAAGCTGGGCACGGAAACGTGGAGCGGCGTCGTTACCGGCGCTGGCCCGCACACCGTCACCTACTTCCGGCATGTGGCGGCTGGCGATACAGGTGTGCTGAGCACGACCGAGAAGCGCGTGCAGGGCTTGTGCGCGCTTGCTGGCGGCGAGCTGAATCTGTCGTCTCTCTCCCTGACCAGCGCGGCCACGCAAACCATCGACTCGTACAACATCGCGCTGCCGACGTTGTAAGCCCTCAGTGACTGCGGAGCCCCTGGTGTCCGGATGAAGTACCCTAAGCTCTTCGACGGGCCTTCGCCCGGAGGCGAGTCTTCAATACGGGCGCTGAACAGGGATGACCGTTCAGCGCCCTTTTTGACTATTTACGGGCACGATTTCGTCGCCAGCAAGGCGGACGATTACAACTCCGTGTCGGTGAAGCGCGGGGGGCCGTATTTCTATACGTACTACTCAGCGATTGAAAACACAGTCGATTCCACTAACTATCCTGCTATCGTGCTTTATCCGGAGCTATCGCTACGCACGGACGATATAACTGATAGGACGCCCAAAGAGCCTGGGACAACTGGCTTTTTGCATGCATCGTACATGGCATACGTCGGAGATGGCTATGTGTTGTCTTACTACGGAGATACGGCGCTCGACGAAAAAAACATCACTGCGTACTGGCCCATTCTGAAGCGCATCGGGCACTTGACGCCGTCGTATGAGCCAGGAGACAGCGAGGGTAAAGGCAAGACTACGCCGTTTTACGGACTGATTCCTGTTGCTGACTTGTTCTTCTACGAGTACTTCATCAACGTATTCCCTGCTGGCTACAAAGATTCCAGCTCACACTTCGTATTCGGCTGCTCGTGGCTTTACCCGACAAAGGCACGAGCGATTGATAGTTTCTACTTCAAGCGGGGCACGAACGCACAGCCACGTATGTTTGTAGGAGACACAGTCTCGCGTACCGTACATGAAGTTTACCCGCCGCTGCAAACTGGCAGGGAAGTAGCGCATTTCACGCCAGTGTGCGTCGGGCGTGGGAGGCTGCAATATATCTGCTTTGTGTACGAGCAATACATAGCGGATCAGCCGTTTCCCCCACCCACTGGCACGCAGCTATTAGCGCCGAAGATAGACCCGTCTCTGGTTTACTCGTCTGACTTCGGAGAAACGTGGGCTAGTGTGCCTGCAACGTCACTTATTCCGTATCTAGCTATGTTCGGTCCTGGTGCGGGTGTGAGTTATCCGTACGAGCGTTCTTTCTACGCCAAAGACCAAACGGAGGTTTGTGGTCACTTCGGTATAACGCTCTATGCCGGTAGCGAGAAAGTGTGGTACTTCATGCCAGCCGGCATGACAACACCATCACCTGATTGGAGTTTGGGCACTACAATTTATCACCCGATTCTGTTTCTGGCTGACATCGGGTCTGACAACTTCGAGCGGGTGGCATGGCCTGCTGACGATTGGGAAGTAAACATTGGCGGTTTACCGGACGAGCACGTGCACACTGGCAAGATTTTCTACGAAGTAGGATTCAGGCGTGCGCCGAGTTTGCATTGCGCTCACTTCGTATTCGGTGACGGATGCTTGTATGTACCGATTATCAAGTTCGATCTAGACAGTGCGGATATTCCTGTCACTGGATGGGAGATCATGTTCACGCATGACTTCGGCGCTACGTGGCACTACAGCACAGTCGCAGTTCCTGATGCAGTTCAGAATGTAAGGTATGGGTGCTTCGCTGGGGCTGTCATCCACCCGTACAAGACGAACGGCGGAAAAGGGAAGCTGTTGTTCACTGGCTTCGATCCAGCCACTTCGCAGTTCGAAGTGTGGGAGACGAACGGAAATTTCGACAAGTGGAGCTTGGTGTACAAGATAGAAAATGCGTTTGAATTCGGTTTCGGCGAAAGCATAGTGCACGTGTTGAAGCCAACATACGACACCGCGTTCTACGGCCTAAATTTTGGCAGCTCGCAAATTCCATCAAGCATCTACCCCGCATTCCCTGGCGAGTTCGATCATGGCTAACGCACTTTACAAAGACAAGCCGACCGTTACGGTCACTCCCGCAGTTCCGCCTGTTTCGGAGCAAGTGGAGACACACGTCGATATTCCTGCGGTTGTTCCCCACCTTTTATATGCGGGGCCAGTGTACGAATACGTACAAAATCCAGTAGCAACGAACTTATTCTATTATTTCTACACGCACAACAGCGCCGGTGGTGTCTCGTTTGATTACATACCGTTTGACGAATCGTTAATGTACCATGCAAGCGGTCCTAACATAGATCAAAGCGCTAATTTTACTGTTCGGTACATTTACGATACGCCTAGTGCTCCTAGCGTCCCAGCTAGCCCCAGTGGCCCTGGTGGTCTTACTTACCGTCTTCACTATCTACCTGTGCCGGCACAAGCAGGCGTTGCTGAGCAAACACTGGTTGATAGGCACGAGGGATGGGACATAAGCGCTAACTCAATCGTCAGTATAGAAGGGCGGAAGGCGTACAAAGCTACTTTCAAGATTCCTGATGGAGTCATCGGTGCGTACTGCGGAACACGCGCACGAACTACCGACATGGAAAGTGGATCGCAGATATGGGACTGGGCTGCATTCCGCAAAGATAAAACGGTGTTGTCTATCAGCGATATGGGCAACAACATTGTGGGCGGCACAGATGCTAGGAACATAGCCCATAACAGCGATTCCATCCTCGGCATCTTGTTCGACGGTGTACAAACACTGTACACCGTCGATGGGGTGCTGGTAGCAAGCTCCAGCTCCAGAACTGCGTTGCCAATAGAGCTGGTCGCATCGTTGTATGCACCGGGCGACTACGTCTACGATCCGACACTCATCGCGTTTTCTGGTGGAGTAGGCGGATGCACGTTCTTGCCGATGAACGTGAAGGGCGGCGTATCGACTGCGGACGGTCGCGCGACATTCCCTCCGATGACGGTGAGCGTCACGGCGGCGTTGAACAATCTCAGCTTCCTGCCGATGAGCGTGAAGGGCGGAGCACATACTGTGGACGGTTTAGCGACGTTCAAGACGATGACCGTCCGTGCGCACATGGCGCTTGCTCCACCAGTCTTCACATCGGCTGTGTGCTCGTTCTCGCCGCTGCGTGTGAGCGCGAGCACGACTGGGCACATGATCGGCTCGGCGTCATTCCGGCCAATGAAAGTGAAAGGCGGGATACCGACTTCGGACGGGAGCTATTCGTTCGAAGCGTTGCAAGTGTATAGCGCGGGGTATACCGATTCGCGCACGGAAGTTGCGGTGAATGAGTGGATAACGTGCGCCGACATGGAAGTACCGGTAGCGATCAAGCCGGCTATCGTCAGCGAATCGCTGGGTTTGGCGATTGTGTTCGCACCCATCCCAGTTCGTGTGGCGAATGCGCAGTCCTTGATGACGTTCACAGGAACGCACGCGCTGCTTTCCACGATGCAGGGGCTTGCAATCACCGTGCTCGATTTCGGCACGCCGACGCCGCCGTACACGGACCCCGATTACGTGTGGGTGGTGAACGACGACACCGGAGCGACGAGCACGTATGCGAACTTCAAATTCAACAGCTACGCCAAACTCGGTGAGCGGTATTACGGGATGCAGAGCGACGGGCTGTACCTGCTCGAAGGCGACGACGATGCGGGGACGACGACGCTTGCAAACATCGGTTTCGGCCAGCAGGACTTTGGCACGACCGCTGCCAAGCGCGTGATCAACGTGTATGTCGGAGTCGCTTCGACCGGCGCACTGCTGCTGAAGATTTCGACGAACAGCGTCGAAGCGGTGTACGTGCAGCAACGTGTGTCCGAAGATCAGCGCGTTGCGCGCTTCGTTCCGGGCAAGGGCATGCAGGGAACGCTGCTGGCTTTCGAGCTGTACAACGAGGACAATGCAGACTTCACACTGAGTAGCGTGGAGTTCCATGCCATACCGCTGACTCGGAGAATCTGATGCCTACGCCTCCATTCACCTACGCCGGCCCATCCACCGCTGCCGCGTTCACGGCGGGCGTGTACAACCTGTCCTGGGACTTGGCAATTCAGGAAGCGAACGACACGAAGACGTACGTGGACAAGGCGGCTGCGTACGCCACCGTGCCGGCTCAGTTCGTCCCTGGTGGGGTCAACCAGACGTTGACCATGCCGACTCCGCCCCCCAATATCGTGTTCGACTCGAACGCGGTCGATGCGCGGTTCGACGCGAAGACGAATCAGGTGATCCAGTTGCTGGTGACGAACTTCACCAGTTTCCTCACCACGTATTTCCCAACTTCGGAGTACCTGACCTATGCCCAGACATGGATTGACAATGTATTCACTATCGGCGGCACGAGTTTCAAGCCTGCGATTGAGGATCAAATCTGGCAACGGGAACGCCAGAGGCTTGTTACTGATGCGGCGCGTGGTCAGGATGAGGCCCTCGCGCTTTGGGCGAATCGCGGCTATCCGTTACCGCCTGGAGCAGCGAATGGTGCGGTGTTGCGAATTCAGCAGGACTTACTCGGTTCGATTGCAAGCTCGTCGCGGGAGCGCGCGATCAAGGCTGCGGAGATCGAGATCGAGAACCTGCGGTTCGCCACTCAGCAAGCCATCAATCTGAGGATGCAGAGTATCAACGCAGCAGATGCGTACATCCGTACGCTTGCTCTCGGGCCGTCAACCGGTGTGCAAGTCGCATCCACGGCGAGCGACGCGCAAGTGCGCATGGAGCAGACGATCACGCAGCTCTACTCGGCTGAAGTTGCAGCCACCGAGCTTCCTATCCGCTTGCGGCTGACCGACGCCGAACTTCGCGAACGTGCAGCAGAGTCCAACTTGCATGCTTCGGTCGAAGCGCAGCACGACCGTGTGACTGCGGCGGTGTCCGCTGCACACGCGCTCGGGAACATCGCATCCGCTGCGGTCAACTCGCTGCACGCACAAACCGGCATCACTGCCAACGAATCTCTGTGAGGACGATATGGCTGACGACAACCTCAGACTTCAGATTGACGATCCGGCTCAGCCGAAGTCCGTGCGGCGCGCGATTCTCGGAGCGAAGAAGCTCGGTCTGGGTTCGGGTGGTGTGCCCGAGCCGGTAGCGGACGAGCCACTCGGCGTTCGCTCGGCGAGCGCCGGCCCGAACGGCACGCCGTCCGGTGCGGCTCCGTCCGTCGAACCACACCCCACGCAGATCGGCGGCGCACCGGGCAGAACCCCGGTCCCGCTCGCGCCGGGAACGAGCGATTTCCGCACGCCGGGTGGAGTGAACGAGCCGCGTGCACCCTTCGGTGCGGCTGGGCAAACCGGCCCGATGCCTGAGAAGATTCCGGTTGGTGAAGTGATAGAGGGCGGCTTTGCCCCGGAGACTCCGCGTGCCGCGCTCAAGCCCAGTGGTGTTTCTGTCGGCCCTGGTGGCAATGTCGCCAGTCCAACACCGTACGGTTCCGGCATCAACCCACCCTCTGCGAAAGACTTCTCGTTCAGCGGAACGAACAGCACTGCACAGCCCACTGGACAGTCTGCTGAACCGCTGCGTACAGCCGCCACGGGCGGCGCTGGTGCGCCCCCTGGCGGCAACCCGCCACCGCCTGCGGGTGCGCCGCCACCCGAGCCCGTTTCACCGCAGGCACGAGCGCAGGGGTGGGTGGATTCGACGAAAGCCGGTGCGCAAGGTATTGCCGACAAAGCTCGCGGTGTGCGCGACGCCGCAGGGCGAATCTTGAATTCGCCGGTTGCTCGCGGCGCTGGGAAGCTGGCTGGAGTTGTTGGCGCTGTCGGTTCTGGAATGGACACTGCGCAAGCCGTACAAGCGGGTGACGTTCCTGAAGCAATCAAGAGCGGTGCGGATACCTTGGCTTACGGATCACTTGCAACTCCAGCTGCCCCTGCGGGTGCAGCCTATCTAGGTGGAAGATTAGCGGGAGACATCGCCAACAGAAACCTGAGCGAAACCACACGCGGTGGAATTGGTGCTGGTACTAACGCTGTTGTTCGCAGTGCTGGAAACCTGATCGGGCAGGACTGGGGAGTGAGCAAAGAGCAGGAAGCAAGAATGGCTCAGGCTGGCTATCCAACGTCCGTGCGCGAAGGTGGCGACCCGACCGGCATGGCGCGGCCTGCGCCGCAAGTGCAGCAGACGGCAAGCTCGGCTCCGCCTGGGACGGGCTCGCCCAACGGCCCTGGCACGCCTGCCGAGACTTCTGGCACACCGACCGGTCTTCAGCCCGGTGCGACTCCGGACACGAAGAACGTGGTGAACTACCAAGCTGGCAAAGTGCCGAGTTTCTCCGGTGGCAACGTGCGCGAGGGATTCACGTACAGCGGGGCCGGTGCGCCTGCCGGTGCACCGGCAGGTGGCGATTTCGTTTCCGGTGCGCGCGGTGAGCCGTTCGATACGACCGGCACCAACTTGCGCGCTGCTGGCATCAGCAACGACATTGTCGCCAGTCAGGGGCCTGTCGGTGGCACGGATGCAAGCGGCGGTTCGTGGCGCGGCCACACGTGGGCCGACGACACGCGGAGCCGGAATGAGCAGATCGACCGCAGCAATCAACTCGACGCCCTGGATCGTGCTGCGCGGCTCGGTGGTTCATCGCATGAACGTGCAGCCGCGCGTGCCGCGTACGCACAACTGGCGGAACGAGGCAGTACGCTCAATTCGGCGGAACGTGTCGCTGGCGTGCGCGAAGCTGGCGAGACGACTCGGGCGAACGCGGTGAACAACGCAGCGCTGGCACAGCATCGCATGACGAATGCAACGGCGATCCGTGGGCAGGACATCGGGTTGCAGGAGCACCAGATGCAGCTTGAGATGCAGCGTTCCATCGCGACGCGTCAGATCGCTCAACAACAACGTGAGTATGAGCGCGTGACGAATCAAGAAGGTGTGGCACAGGCCAACGTTGAGCGTGCAGCACGAGAGGAAGCACAACAGCATGCTGAAAAGTATGCAGTATCGAATGCACCAGTGACAGGAAATACTGAGCAAGATGCGGCAATCAAGACCAGATTCATCACTGGCTTGAATGCTGCATTCGTCGGGCAGGAGAAAGAAGCGGAAGCCAGATTGGCGAAAGACCCGAACAACAAGCAACTGGCACAGCAAGTTGAAGCCATGCATCGGCTTGGCATAGGCTCGATGAATGAGGCTGCGCGTCGAAAGGCAATCGCAGGCATTCACTTCAACGAACTTGCTCGGCAGACGCGCGGGTGGGGGGGTCTATATGGCAGTTCGCCAGTTATCAGTCCCGAGCCTGCAACGGGCGTTACGCGAGACAAGGACGGAAATTACCGTTCAGCGCAAGGCACAACCATCCCTGCCCGCTTCGCAGAGAAGGAAGGTGCTTATCTAGGCTTCGGCGGTATTCCAAGCCAGCAGTTCAAAGAACTGATCGAGAAATAACATGCCAATGCCCACTCCAGTCCCTCAACCGTTCGATACGAGTCAGTTCGTCGGTCGAAGCGAAGCGGCGCCAGAACAGCCCGGTGAGTTCACGAAGGGCGTGCGTTCCGGCTGGGCCGGAATGCGTGGTCAGGCGCACGCACTCGCTGGCGGCATCGGCGAAGCTGCGGGTTTCCCCGAGTTCGCGAAGGGGCAGTACGGGGATGCTCAGTCAGCCATGCAGGAAGCGGAGGCGACCGCTCCGCGTGTGCGCAGCACGTCGGACATACATGGGATACGTGATTTCGCAGACTGGGGGCTGGGCACGGCTGGCAGCGTCGTGCCGATGGGCGCTGCCGCGCTCGGGGCTGGTGCAGCCACTGCGTTGACTGGCGGGGGTGCCCTGCCTGCCTATCTGGCTGGTACAGCCGCCATGACGCCGTTCATGGCCGGTGGAGCCATACAGGAGCAGCAAGCATCACCCGAGGCGATGAAG
>Ga0315287_10005667_pt1 | contig 12327 bp, 10 predicted proteins | sample YL17G11_0_MG_FD_205037 | JGI IMG/M metagenome (GOLD analysis project Ga0315287, IMG submission 205037) | Sediment microbial communities from Yellowstone Lake, YNP, Wyoming, USA - YL17G11_0 | ecosystem: Environmental > Aquatic > Freshwater > Lake > Sediment | place: USA: Wyoming | collected...
TCGTTCCCCTGCTCGGCTGGTTCTTCGCGGTCCAGGATCCGGCCACGCCATACTGGGTGCTCCTCCTGCTGGCCTTCCTCGCAGGACTTGGCGGAGGAAACTTCTCCTCCTTCATGCCGTCCACTAGCCTCTTCTTCCCCAAAAGGCTGCAGGGAACGGCGCTGGCCATGCAGGCGGGCATCGGCAATTTCGGGGTGAGCATCGTCCAGTTCGTCACCCCCTGGATCATCGGCATCGCGCTCGCGGGCTCGCTACTCGGCAAATCGCAGAACTTCGCTGGCGCTGGTGCGACGAGCCAAGTCTGGCTGCAGAACGCCGCTGCGATCTATGTGCCGTTCGTGGTGGTATTCGGCATTGCCGCCTGGGTGATGCTGCGGAGTGTGCCGGTGCGCGCCAATTTTCGTGAGCAGCTTGACATCTTCAAGGCGAAGCACGGCTTCTTCATGACGCTTCTCTATATCGGCACCTTCGGCACCTTCTCGGGACTTGCAGCAACGTTTCCACTCCTGATCAAGCAGATCTATGGACCGTTGCCAGGCGCGCCCGATCCGCTCACGTATGCCTTCCTGGGACCACTTGTCGGCTCGATCGCACGGATCGCCGCCGGACCGATTTCCGACAAATTCGGTGGCGCCCGGGTTACGCATTGGTCGGTCATCGGCATGCTTGCTTGCGTTATTGCAGTGACCTTCTTCACCGCGCCGACCTCGATGGTGGAATTTCCCTATTTCCTTGCGGCGGTACTCGGCCTCTTCTTCTTCGCTGGCATCGGCAACGCCTCGACCTTCAAGCAAATACCGATGATCTTTCCGCCGCGGCAGGCGGGCGGCGTGATCGGCTGGACCGGCGCCATGGCCGCCTATGGTCCCTTCGCCGTAGGACTGATGCTCGCCTATTCCTTCGACTGGTTCGGATCGTTCAACCCCTTCTTCTACTGGGCTGCGTTCTTTTACGTCGTCTGCATAGGGGTCAATTGGTGGTTCTACGCGCGGAAGGGCGCAGAGAAGCCGTGCTGAGCGGCGGAAGGAAACCATGAGCCACTTTCTCGACCGCCTGACCTTCTTCAATCGCGTCGTCGATGAGTTCGCCGATGGTCACGGCATCGTCACGCGGGAGGATCGGCGTTGGGAGGACGGCTACCGCAAGCGCTGGCAGCACGACAAGATCGTGCGATCGACCCACGGCGCCAATTGCACCGGCTCGTGCTCGTGGAAGATCTACGTCAAGGGCGGCATCGTCACCTGGGAGACGCAGCAGACCGACTATCCGCGCACGAGGCCCGAGCTCCCCAATCACGAGCCGCGCGGCTGCTCCAGAGGCGCGAGCTATTCCTGGTACCTCTATTCCGGCAACCGGGTGAAATATCCGCTCGTCCGCTCGCGGCTGCTAAAGCTTTGGCGTCAGGCGCGGGCAACGCTGGCGCCGGTCGCGGCCTGGGCCTCGATCGTCGAGGATCCCGAGAAGCGCGCCGCCTACGTTAAGAAGCGCGGCCTCGGCGGTTTCGTGCGTGCAAGCTGGGACGAGGTCACCGAGATCGTTGCCTCGGCCAACGCCTACACCGTGAAGACCTACGGACCGGATCGCGTGTTCGGCTTCTCGCCGATCCCGGCGATGTCGATGGTGAGCTATGCCGCGGGCTCGCGCTATCTGTCGCTGCTCGGCGGCGTATCCATGTCATTCTACGACTGGTACTGCGATCTGCCGCCCGCCTCGCCCCAGACCTGGGGCGAGCAGACCGACGTTCCCGAAAGCGCCGATTGGTACAATTCCGGCTTCCTCATCCTGTGGGGATCGAATGTCCCTCAAACGCGCACGCCCGACGCGCACTTTTATACCGAGGCGCGCTACCGCGGCGCCAAGAGCGTCGTCGTCACGCCCGACTACTCAGAGGCCGCGAAATTCTCCGACCTTTGGGTGCATCCGAAGCAGGGCACCGACGCCGCACTGGCCATGGCGCTCGGCCATGTGATCGCGCGCGAGTTCCATGTCGAGCGGCAGGTCCCCTATTTCACCGACTACGCCCGCAAATACACCGACATGCCGATGCTCGTCCGCCTCGTCCAGACCGACGGCCGGCTGGTGCCCGAACGGTTCGTGCGCGTGAGCGATTTCGACGGCGCGTTGGGCGAGACGGCCAACCCCGAATGGAAGACAGTCGCCTTCGATGAAATTTCGGGCGAGGTCGTGGCGCCGCGCGGCTCCGTCGGGTTCCGCTGGGGCGATCCGGGCAAGTGGAATCTCGAGGAGAAGGATGGGACGGGCAAGGATACCAGGCTGAGCCTCTCGCTCGCCGGAATCCACGACGAGCTTGCCCCTGTCGCCTTCCCCTATTTCGGCAACCGCGAGCACGATCATTTCGCCGGCACCGACCATCCAAGCGTCTTGATCCGACAAGTTCCCGCCAAGCGCCTGCGCCTTAGGGATGGGGAGGCGCTGGTGGCCAGCGTCTACGATCTATTCATGGCGAATTACGGGGTCGACCAGGGCTTCGGCGGCGAGCATCTCGCCGCGTCCTACGACGACCTTGAGCCCTATACGCCCGCCTGGGCGGAGCGGATCACCGGCGTGCCGCGCGACCAGATCGTCACCATCGCGCGCGAATTCGCCCGCAACGCCGAGAAGACGAATGGGCGCTCCATGGTCATCCTCGGCGCCGGGGTGAACCATTGGTACCACATGGACATGACCTACCGCGGCATCATCAACATGCTGGTGATGTGCGGCTGCATTGGGCAGTCGGGTGGCGGCTGGTCACACTATGTCGGGCAGGAGAAGCTGCGTCCGCAGACGGGCTGGCTGCCGCTTGCCTTCGCCCTCGATTGGGGGCGCCCACCGCGGCAGATAAACTCGACGTCGTCCTTTTACGCCCACACCGATCAGTGGCGGTACGAGACGCTCGACGTATCGGAAATCCTCTCGCCAACGGCACCGGCCGGCCCGTGGGATGGGGCTCTGATCGACTACAACGTGCGCGCCGAGCGCATGGGCTGGTTGCCCTCCGCGCCTCAGCTAGAGGCGAACCCGCTGTCGATCGCGGCGAAGGCGATGGCCGCCGGCAAGGAGCCGAAAGACTATGTCGCCGCCGCGCTTAAATCCGGCGAACTCAAGCTCTCCTGCGAAGATCCGGACAAGCCAGTCAACTGGCCGCGCAATCTTTTCGTCTGGCGCTCCAACCTCTTGGGCGCGTCCGGCAAGGGGCACGAATATTTCCTGAAGCACCTGCTTGGCACCTCGCACGGCGTGTTGGGGAAGGATCTGGGCGCGACCGGGGCGCAAAAGCCAAGCGAGGTGGCGTGGCACGACCGGGCTCCGGAGGGAAAGCTCGACCTGCTCGTCACGATCGACTTCCGGATGTCGACTACCTGCATGTATTCCGACATCGTTCTGCCGACCGCGACTTGGTACGAGAAGAACGATCTCAATACGTCCGACATGCATCCCTTCATCCATCCGCTGACATCGGCTGTCGATCCGGTTTGGGGGGCGCGCAACGACTGGGAGATCTACAAGGGTATCGCCAAGGCCTTCTCCGAAGTTGCGCCCGAGGTGCTCGGGCTGGAGACGGACGTGGTGCTCACCCCGATCCTGCACGACACGCCCGGCGAGATCGCCCAACCCTTCGACGTGAAGGATTGGAAGCGGGGTGAGATTGATCCGATCCCCGGCAAGACGATGCCGCAGGTCACCGTCGTCGAGCGGGACTATCCCAACCTCTACAAGAGATTCACTTCGCTCGGGCCGTTGATGGCCAAGCTGGGCAACGGCGGCAAGGGCATAAACTGGAACACCGAGCATGAGGTCGAGTTCCTGAAGCGGCTCAATGGAGAGGTCGAGGAAGACGGTGCGACCAAGGGCTTGGCGCAAATCAATACTGATATCGACGCCTGCGAGGTCATCCTGAGCCTCGCGCCTGAGACGAACGGCGAGGTCGCGGTCAAGGCTTGGGCCTCGCTTGGGCGGTTCACCGGGCGTGAGCACGACCATCTCGCTGTCGGCAAAGACGACGAGAAAATCCGCTTCCGCGACGTGGTTGCCCAGCCGCGCAAGATCATTTCGTCGCCGATCTGGTCTGGGCTTGAATCGGATAAGGTCTGCTACAACGCCGGCTACACCAACGTGCATGAGCTGATCCCGTGGCGGACGCTCACCGGCCGCCAGCAGCTCTACCAGGATCATTTGTGGATGCGGGCCTTCGGCGAAGGCTTGTGTGTCTATCGCCCGCCAATCGACACCAAGACGGTGAAGCCGGTCATCGACCGCAAGCCGAACGGCAATACGCCGATCGTGCTCAACTTCATCACCCCCCATCAAAAATGGGGCATCCACTCCACCTATACCGACAATCTGCTGATGCTGACCCTGTCGCGCGGCGGACCGATCGTCTGGCTCAGCGAGGTTGACGCCGGAAAAGCAGGCATCGTCGACAATGACTGGGTCGAGGCGTTCAACACGAACGGCGCACTGGTTGCTCGCGCCGTCGTCTCCCAGCGCGTCAAGGAAGGCATGTGCATGATGTATCACGCGCAGGAGAAGATCGTGAACGTACCGGGCTCCGAGCAGACCGGTCAGCGCGGCGGCATCCATAACTCGGTGACGCGCACAGTGCTGAAGCCGACGCACATGATCGGCGGCTACGCTCAGCAATCCTACGGCTTCAATTACTACGGCACCGTCGGCTCCAACCGCGACGAGTTCGTCATCGTGCGCAAGATGGCGGAGGTCGACTGGCTTGATAAGCCGGCCGCGGATCAGCCGGCCGCAACGCCCCAACTGGAGGCCGCAGAATGAAGGTCCGCGCACAAATCGCCATGGTGCTGAACCTCGACAAGTGCATCGGCTGTCACACCTGTTCGGTCACCTGCAAGAACGTGTGGACCAGTCGCGAAGGCATGGAATACGCCTGGTTCAACAATGTCGAGACCAAGCCCGGCATCGGCTATCCCAAGGAGTGGGAGAACCAGGAGCGCTGGAACGGCGGCTGGCGTCGCAAGAAGAACGGCAAGATCGAGCCGCGGATTGGCGCCAAATGGCGCGTGCTCGCCAACATCTTCGCCAATCCGGACCTGCCCGAGATCGACGACTATTACGAGCCCTTCACCTTCGATTACGAGCACCTGCAAAAGGCGCCTGAAATGCAGGCCATGCCGACGGCGCGGCCGCGCTCGCTCATCAGCGGCGAGCGCATGGAGAAGATCGAGTGGGGACCGAATTGGGAGGAGATCCTCGGCGGCGAATTCGCCAAGCGCTCGGCCGACGTCAATTTCGAAGGCGTGCAGAAGGAAATCTACGGCCAGTTCGAAAACACCTTCATGATGTATCTGCCGCGGCTGTGCGAGCATTGCCTGAACCCGACCTGTGTTGCCGCCTGCCCGTCGGGCGCGATCTACAAGCGCGAGGAGGACGGCATCGTCCTCATCGATCAGGACAAGTGCCGCGGCTGGCGCATGTGCGTCTCCGGCTGCCCCTACAAGAAAATCTACTACAACTGGTCGAGCGGTAAGTCGGAGAAATGCATCTTCTGCTTCCCGCGCATCGAGGCTGGTCAACCTACGGTGTGCTCAGAAACTTGCGTCGGCCGCATCCGCTATCTCGGCGTGGTGCTTTACGACGCCGACCGTATCGAGGAAGCCGCGAGCGTCGCCGACGAGCAGGATCTCTATGAGGCGCAGCTCTCGATCTTCCTCGATCCCAACGATCCGGCGGTGCTCGAGCAGGCCCGCGCCGACGGCGTGCCGCACAACTGGATCGAGGCCGCCATCCGCTCGCCGGTGTGGAAGATGGCGATGGACTGGAAAGTCGCCCTCCCGCTGCATCCGGAATACCGCACACTGCCGATGGTCTGGTACGTGCCGCCGCTCTCGCCGATCAACTCGGCGGCGGAGACCGGCAAGATCGGTTTTGACGGCGAGATGCCGGACGTTCGCAGTCTCCGCATTCCGCTCAGATATCTCGCCAATTTGTTGACCGCCGGGAAAGAGGAGCCGGTCGCGCTGGCGTTGGAGCGCATGCTCGCCATGCGCGCTTATATGCGGGCCAAGACCGTCGACGGTGTGATCGACGAGAGCATCGCCCAGCGCGTCGGCCTCAGGCCCGAGCAGATCGACGACATGTACCAGATCATGGCCATCGCCAATTACGAGGACCGCTTCGTCATCCCGACGGCGCATCGCGAACTCGACGAGGACGCCTTCGACCTGCGTGGCTCGTGCGGCTTCTCCTTTGGCAACGGTTGCTCGGGCGGGACGACGGAACCGAATCTGTTCGGATCGCCGAAGAAGCACGTCAAGACGCCGATGGAGGTCGCGTGATGGAAAAGACCTTCAAGGTCCTCTCGGCGTTGCTCAGCTATCCCGACGAGGCGCTGCAGAAGGCTGCGCCGGAGTTGCGGACCGCCCTTGACGCGGAGGGCCTCCTGCCCCCGGAGAGCCGCCGCGTCCTGGACGCTCTGATCGAGGATATTGCGACCGGCGATCTCTATGATCTGCAGGAGCGTTACGTCGAGCTGTTCGACCGCACGCGTTCACTCTCGCTGCATCTGTTCGAGCATGTGTATGGCGAGAGCCGCGACCGCGGTCAGGCAATGATCGAACTCAAGACTCTATACGAGCAGAACGGGCTTTACCTCAGCGCCTCCGAGCTCCCGGATTATCTGCCGGTGTTTCTCGAATTCCTCGCCACGCGTCCGCTGGAGGAAGCGCGTGCGCAGCTCAGCCAGCCTGCGCATGTCCTGACGGCGCTGGCCGAGCGCTTGCACAAGCGCGAGACGCCTTACGAGGCAGCGTTCCAAGCCCTCGCGGCGATCGCCGGCCTGGCACCGGACGCCCCTGGTGTCGTGGTGGAAGGCGACGATGCCGATCCCAATGACTTCGCTGCGCTTGATGCGCAATGGGAAGAGGAGGCGGTGACGTTCGGCCCGGGTGCCACGCCGAGCTGCAAGGACCGGATCGTGTCCCAGATCCGCGCGGGCCGCCGGCCGGCGGCCGACGCGCCGAAGGGAGTGGCGCCATGAGCGATACCATCAATCAGCTTCTGTTCGGCTGGTACCCATATCTCTGCCTCACGGTCTTCCTGGTCGGCAGCCTGGTACGCTTCGACCGCGAGCAGTACACCTGGAGGTCGGGTTCAAGCCAGCTCTTGCGGCGCAAGCAGCTCACCTGGGGCTCTACTCTGTTCCACGTGGGCATCCTCGTCATCTTCGTCGGCCATGTCGTAGGTCTGCTCACGCCTATCGCGGTATTCGATTTCCTGGGCATTGGTCACGGCTTCAAGCAGATGATGGCCATTGTGGTTGGCGGCATTGCCGGCATCGCCTGCCTTATTGGCATTTCGCTCTTGGTGCATCGGCGCCTCTTCGATGCGCGCATCCGCAACACCTCCTCGTTCGGCGACATTGCCATCCTGCTGCTGCTCTACGTGCAGCTGCTCTTGGGCCTCGCCACCATTCCGATCTCGCTCCAGCATTTGGACGGAGGGGAAATGCTGAAATTCATGACCTGGGCCCAAGGAATCATGACGCTGCAACCGGGCGTGGCGACGCTGATCACCGACGCAAATCCCATCTTCAAGCTGCACCTATTCCTTGGCATGACAATCTTCCTGGTATTTCCGTTCACGCGCCTGGTTCATGTATGGAGCGCACCGATCTGGTATCTCGGGAGGCGCGGCTATCAAGTCGTGCGAACGCGGCAACAGGTGGCGCCGCAGACCGGGCGTCCGCGTCCGGGGCCGCACGGGCTCGCCCCGCAGCGCCCCATGCCGGCGGAGTGAGTGCTAATGGCTTGCGCTGCCCACACTCTCCAGTCGCTCCCCGAGCCTAGCGTGGTGAGCGTGAACGGCATCGCGATATCGCGGGATGCCATCGCGCGCGAGGTGCAGCATCATCCAGCGCCGAAGCCTATTGCAGCGTGGCAGTCGGCGGCACGAGCGCTAGTGATCCGCGAGCTGCTACTGCAGGAGGCGCGCCGCCTCGGGATCGAGCCGGCCCCGCGCAGCGACGAAAGCGGACGGCGGGAAACCGAAGAGGAAGCGCTGGTCAGGGGTCTGATCGAACAACAGGTGACGACACCTGAACCCGACGAAGCGGCCTGCCGGCGCTATTACGAGCAGAATTTGCGGCGCTTCCGTTCGCAACCGATTTATGCAGCGACGCATATTCTCTTTGCCGTACGCCGGGATCAGGAACAAGGCTACGCGCAGGCGCAAGCAATGGCCGCATCGGTGCTCGCGGACCTAGAGGCCCGGCCAGAGCGGTTCGGCGAGCTGGCGCGGACCTACTCCGCGTGTCCGTCGGCAGCGCAGGGTGGCGCCCTGGGCCAGATTACGCTCGGACAGACAACTCCTGAATTCGAGCAGGCCCTGGCAGAGCTCACGCCAGGCTCGACCAGCCCAGCGCCGGTGGAGACACGTTACGGCATGCACATTATCCGTCTCGACGACAAGATTGAGGGGACCGATCTGCCGTTCGAAAGCGTGGCCGACCGTATCGAGGACTATTTGCGGGAAAGCGTCGCCAACCGAGCCACGGCCCAATATATCGCGCGGCTCGTGTCGGCGGCGGAGATCACCGGCATCACACTCGACGGCGCGGAATCGCATCGGGTCAACTGAAAGGCCAGGGGCATGATGCTTGGCGACCTACTTGCTCGCTTTGGAGATGAATTCTCCGCTACCGAGGCGGTCCTCAGCCTTGCCGACTTGAGATTGGTTGCCAGATTGCGCCAACAGGCAGCGACAGAGCGGCTTGGACTCGGGGCTTTCGCCGCTGGAGCTGTGCGGCGCTACGCGGACGAGGCTTCCGACGAGGAGTGGGTCACGCTGATGGGCGAGCTCGCGCGGTCTGCCGACCCCAGCCTTGCTTTCATCAGACGGGCTCTCTCCCATGCGACGCGGGCCCCAACATGACCCCTGAGGACTCCGCATGCCGGCCCTCCATCGCAGCCTGATCCAGGGCCTGCCAGTTTTCAGCTCCATGGACGATGCGGAGCTCGATGACGCTGCCAGCAGAGCGACAGCGCTCAGGATACCCAAGGGTTCAGCCGTCTTCGAGCAGGGGGAGACTGCGCAGGCATTCTATGTGCTCCTCAATGGCCGTCTGAAGGTCGTGAAGGTGACGCCCGACGGCCAACAGGTGGTTATTCGCTTCGTGGCGCCCGGCGACATCTATGGCATCGCAAAAGCGCTTGACCGCCCGGACTATCCGGCCACCGCGACGGCGCTCGTCGACAGTGTCACGCTCGCCTGGGACATGGCCATCTGGGACGACTTCATGGAACGTCACCCGGGCTTCGCGCGCAACGTCATGCAGATGATGGGGCGGCGCATTCAGGAGGCCCATACCAGGCTGAAGGAGATGGCGACTCAAGACGTGGAGCATCGCGTGGCTCATGCCGTGCTCCGGCTCGTGAGCCAATCGGGGCGGAAGGTCGAGGAGGGCGTGTTGGTCGATTTTCCCATCACCCGCCAGGAAATCGCGGAAGTGTCGGGCACGACATTGCACTCGGTAAGCCGAGTCTTGAGTGCTTGGGAAAATGCGGGCCTTGTTGTTGTCGGCCGCAAGAAGGTGATCGTCTGCGACCTGGAGCGGCTTTCCCGCATCGCAGAGGAGAGTGTTGCGGTGCCGCGCGGGAGCTGACAGATGCAGAAGAGCGCGCGTAAGTTAGGAGGGCAGCCACGCATCGATCAGGCCGATCGCGATACGATCCCTCTGTTCAGTTATGGCTTCCGGCCTTTCTTTCTCGGCGCCGCCATCTGGGCGCTCGTCGCGCTCATTCTTCTGATGGGGTCGCTCATGGGCTTATGGGAGCTTGCTCCCGGCTATGGCGCGCTCGCCTGGCACGGCCACGAGATGCTGTTCGGCTACGCGTCGGGCGTGGTGGCCGGCTTCCTGCTCACGGCGGTGCCGAACTGGACCGGGCGGTTGCCGGTCGCGGGCTGGCGGCTCGCGCTTCTTTTCGCGCTTTGGTGCCTGGGCCGGCTCGCGTTTCTCGCCATCGGCCTCACGGGCGCGCTTCCGGCGGTGGTGATCGACGTCGCGTTTCTCCCCTGCCTGCTCGTGGTCATGGCACGCGAGATCGTGATGGGGCGCAATTGGCGCAATCTGAGGCCGCTCACTCTGGTCGGCCTGCTGGCAGCGGCGAATATTGCCTTTCATGCCGAGGTGCTCATTGCCGGCGCTCCGGATTTCGGCCTTCGCGCTGGCGTCGCGGGGCTTGTGGCGCTGATCGTGCTGATCGGCGGCCGCATCACGCCGAGCTTCACCCATAGCTGGCTGCTCCGCGCCGGCTCTCCCGTCCTTCCGGTCTCCTTCGGGCTTGCCGACAAGCTTGCCATACTCGCCTCAGGGCTCGCGCTGCTTGCCTGGATCGCCGTTCCGGAAGCGAAATTGACTGCCCTGCTCTTTCTCGCCGCAGCTTCGGCGCTCTCAGTGCGTCTATGGCGTTGGGAGGGCGTCCGCGCCTGGCGTGAGCCGCTGCTGCTCGTGCTCCACGCGGGCTACGCTTTCGTTCCGTTGGGCTTCCTGCTCGGCGCGTTCGCCATCCTTGTGCCGGGCAGCCTTGCCGGCACCGCTCCCCTCCACGCCTGGGCCGTGGGCGCCGTCGGCCTGATGACGCTCGGCGTCATGACGCGGGCGACGCGCGGGCATACCGGGCGCGAGCTTGCGGCGTCTCCCGTAACGATGGCGATCTACGGCGCCATGATTGCAGCCGCGCTGTTGCGCATCGGCGCCGGCGCCCTGCCGCAAGCCTATATGCTCTTGATCGGGGCGGCCGGCGCCGCCTGGACCGCCGCGTTTGCGCTGTTTCTCCTCGAATATGCGCCGATGCTGCTTGGGCGGCGGCCGGAACGCTCGGCGGACTGAGCGGCGCGCAGCGAAATTTCGCACCCTAAGTTTGATGTAGCGCAAAGACCGTGGCGCACTCCTGATTGTAAAAAGGCACATTCGGCTTGCTATGCCTCCGTAAAGAGAGTGCTGGCAGAAGCGCAGGGGGAGGAGATGTCAAACTCAAGGTTGCTATGGCCGACGCCTGAGCAATTGCAACGTCGGCACGCGTTGATGGACCGGATGATGCAGGCGCGCGGCGTGGACGCAGATGCGGCGCTTCACGTCGATGGCGGTTTAGCCTTCACCGAGGCTCGCGCCAAATGCCGCTATTGTCACCACGAAGAGGCGTGCCGCCGCTGGCTGACGATTAGGTCACCGCGGAGGCCTGCGGATTTCTGCCCTAACACCGCATTCTTCCTGTCTTGCCGGGACACCGACTGAGGACGCTGCCGCCTTGACGAAAAGGCTCTGAGAAGGGAGGCAAAATATGCCGATCGCAACGCCCCAATGGCCGATGTTCAGGGAAGTCCTGCGCCGCCAAGAACTCATGGACGACATGATGGAGCGGAGCGGCGTGGACGTGCTTGACCTCATCCGCAAGGACAGAGGGGCATCCCTCGTCGAGGCGCGCACCAAGTGCCGCTTGTGCTCATGCGTAAAGATATGCCGCGAGTGGGTGTTGGCAGCCAACGGCGAGCTGTCCCCTCCTCCGGATTTCTGTCCAAACGCGGGCATCTTCCGCACCTGCCTGAAGAAGCAAAGCTAGCCAACAAACGCGCCACACTGGAAAGTTGCCCGCCAACCCGCGTGAGAGCTTGCCGTGCCTATAAATTGAGCCGATGGTTCAGGTCACTGGCACGCCGGCGACCATTCTTGGTGGAGACTACCAAGCCAACTACGCACCGCTCACCGGTGAAGATGGCCAATTGACCGGTGCTCTGTTTGTGGGTGTACCGAAATAGTCGACACGAGTTCGACCGTAGTCAAAAAATGATGTCCTTGAAGCGAGGAAACCGCCATGAAATCGATGCTTGCTTCGATGGCTGTCGTACTCACGTTTTGGGCGGCTCCAGCCGCAGCTGCGGAGTTTTCGAAGACTGGCAGCGCGGAATACGACACGTACTATACATATGACACTGTGGCAAAAATCGATAGCGGAGTTGGCACGGGGGCAATCACTGACTTCACTGGGATCACCCTGTGAAAGGCGAAGGCCCATTCAATGACATGTCTGTCCGCTGCCTGGCACACTACACCACGGTGGGAGAGACATTTCACTTCAACGGGAGTTGCGTTGAAACCGACAAAGATGGTGACAACGTATTCACGACCTTCGACGACAAAAACCACTACATGATCGGTGGTACGGGAAAATATAAGGGTATCACGGGAACGGTTCCCTACACTGTGGTGGAACTTCACGACACGGTCGGCGGCCGCTGGGCCAGTATCGTCAACCACAAGGCCACCTGGGAGATCAAATAACTGAAGCAGCTGCTGACTGT
>Ga0315287_10005669_pt1 | contig 12325 bp, 9 predicted proteins | sample YL17G11_0_MG_FD_205037 | JGI IMG/M metagenome (GOLD analysis project Ga0315287, IMG submission 205037) | Sediment microbial communities from Yellowstone Lake, YNP, Wyoming, USA - YL17G11_0 | ecosystem: Environmental > Aquatic > Freshwater > Lake > Sediment | place: USA: Wyoming | collected...
CACGCTCTAACCGACGGCTTCACCTGTGTGAATCGCCCCGGGTTTTCCGGAGACTTGGAGTTCCCATGATTTCGTGGACAGCGGATAGCATCAGATCAACAGCTGAGGGCGAAATCCATGTCCAATCGATCGAGTGTCGGCAAGGTTCGACGAACCTACCAGTTCATCGAGGATCATAAACGCCAGTACAGCGTCAAAGCCATGTGCCGGGTGCTCGAGGTTGCACCGAGCGGCTATTACGAGCGGCTTCAACAGCCGGTCAGCAATCGGGCCAAAGAGAATGCCAGGCTCTTGCGCCTGATCCGAGCATCCTTCGTCGCGAGTCACGGTATCTACGGGTCACCGCGTGTTTTCCTCGATCTCCGCGAGGCCGGAGAGAGCTGCAGCAAGCATCGCGTCGCGCGCCTGATGCGAGAGAACAACCTGCGGGCGCTGCATGGCTATCGGACTCGGCGGGTGTCGGTCACCAAGCCGTCGGCATTGATTCCAAACGTTCTGCAGCGGCAATTCACGGTGACCCGCCCGAACAAGGCCTGGGTGACGGATATCACCTATATCCGGACCTGGCAGGGTTGGCTGTATCTGGCGGTGGTCATGGATCTGTTCTCACGCAAGGTTAGTGGCTGGGCTTCGAGCCCGACGCTGCATCGCGAGCTGGTGCTCAATGCGGTCATGACGGCCGTGCGAGGTAGGCGACCACGCCACACTTTGATCCATTCGGATCAAGGGACGCAGTACAGCAGTGACGCCTGGCGGCGGTTCTGCAAGTCAAACCATCTGGAGCCGAGCATGAGCCGGCGAGGCAATTGCTGGGACAATGCCGTCGCGGACATATCCGAATACATCGAGTCCTTCTACAATCGCACGCGCCGCCATAGTCATGTCGGTGGCGTGAGTCCCGAGGAGTTCGAGTCGGCTTACCGCAGGGGCCGCCGACCCGTCCACTGAATCATGGGAACTCCAGCTCACCGTTTGTAGACGGACCTGCGCACTCAGGTGCCGCTCAGAAGATCGTGTAGATGAACGGCGCCAGCGCCGAACCCTGTGCGAAGACCAGCAACGCGCCCACCATCATGAGCACGATGATGATCGGCAGCAACCACCACTTTTTCCTCTCCCTCGCGTACCCCCAAATCTGACCCATCAAGCTCGAGTTGGCCATCGCGCCACCCCTCCTAGAATTGGTTATTGAGATTGCTCCGGCCGCCCGCCGCCGTCGGCACCCAGAACCCGCCATCCCGTTCCCGGTGACGCAGCGGGTTCCGCCCAATCGCGCGCATCAGGCCGCCGATCGGGGTCAGCACGAGAAAGTATGCCACGCCGACGAAAATCGGCGCCGTCACCTTCGAGATCGCGCTCGCGAGCCGCATCCACCAGTGGTTCACGCTGCTGAGCCGGCCAGGAATCAGCACGCCCGCCAGCAGCAGCGTGCCGCCGATCGCCCCCAGGATCCGCGGGGGAAGATGATGGCCGCGCCACAGCGAGATCGCGCCCAGAACGAGGAACGCTATCCCGACGGTGAACGCGAACCGCCGGCCTTCCTGCGCCGTCAATCGAGCTGGAACTGCCATCGCCAATCCTCCGTTTCATGCCAGTCATCCTGTTCTTCCTTGTGCAACAAGTACGGGCCAAGCACCAGCGCATCAATGTGCGTCCGCATGAAACAGGTGTGGGCGTCCTTCGGCGTGCACACGATCGGCTCACCTCGCACGTTGAACGACGTGTTCACCACGACCGGACACCCCGTGAGCTTCTCGAACTCCAGGATGAGATCGTAGTAGTCCGGATTCACGTCCCGGCTGACGGTTTGCACTCGTGCGGAGTTGTCGATGTGCGTGACAGCCGGGATGTCGGACCGCACCACGTTGATCTGCTCAATCCCCCAGAGCTGCTGCTGCTCATCGCTCGCCGGGATCAAGCGTTCTTTCTTCACCGGCGCCACGAGTAGCATGTACGGCGAGTCTGCATCGAGTTCGAAGTACTCCGCGACGCGCTCGCGGAGCACGCTGGGTGCAAACGGCCGGAATCCCTCCCGGAACTTGATCTTGAGGTTCATCTGCGCCTGCATCCGCGGGCTCCGGGGATCCCCGAGAATGGAGCGGGCACCGAGCGAGCGCGGGCCGAACTCCATTCGGCCATTGAACCAGCCGACCACCTTCTCCTCTGCGAGCAAACCCGCGGTTGTCGCCAGCAGGGTCGTGCGTTCCAGCTTGTGATAGACGGCGCCCACCTTGTCGAGAAAGGCCTTGATGTCACTGTCGTTGAAGTGCGGCCCCAGGTACGCTCCCTTCATCCCGTCCGTGCGGCCGTCCGCTGTTCGCGGCCCATCGAACCGCCGGTGCCAGATGAGCTGCGCAACGCCGAGGGAGCAGCCCGCGTCCCCAGCCGCCGGCTGGATCCACAGGCGCTTGAATGGTCCCTCACGCAGCAACCGTCCGTTCCCGACGCAGTTCAGCGCGACCCCGCCAGCGAGGCACAGATTCTCGAGCCCCGTTTTGCGATGGACGGTGCGGGCCATGCGCAGCATGACCTCCTCGCACACTTCCTGCACCGAACGAGCCAGGTCCATCTCCTTCTGGGTCAGCTGGGACTCGGCCTGGCGCGGCGGACCACCGAACAGTTCGTTGAACCGCCTGTTGGTCATGGTGAGGCTGTCGAGATAGCCGAAGTACTCCTGATTCAGCCGGAACGAGCCGTCTTCCCTGAGATCGATGAGATTGTCGTAGATGAGCTTCACGTACTTCGGCTTACCATACGGCGCGAGCCCCATCACCTTGTACTCGCCCGAGTTCACCTTGAAGCCCGTGTAATACGTGAAGGCCGAATACAACAGGCCGAGGGAGTCCGGCCACTTCATCTCGCTGAGGAGCTGGATGTCCGAACCGCGTCCCACACCGTAGGAGGCGGTCGCCCATTCCCCCACTCCGTCGATCGTCAGGATCGCGGCTTCCTCGAAGGGGGACGGAAAAAATGCACTCGCGGCGTGAGACTCGTGGTGCTGCGAATAGAGCAGGTCGCCGGCGTAACCGCCGAGCTCCTGCCGCAGATTGCGGTCAAGCCAGATCTTGTCCTTGATCCAAAGGGGACCGGCCATCAGGAACTGCCGAAATCCGCGGGGTGCCACGCCAATGTACGATTCGAGAAGGCGCTCGAATTTGAGGATCGGCTTGTCGTAAAATCCGACGGCGGCCAGATCTGCAACTTTCACGCCGCCTTCCTGCAGGCAGTACGCGACTGCATTGGTCGGGAATCCCGGATCGCCCTTCTTCCGTGTGAAACGCTCCTCGGAGGCAGCCGCGACGATCTCGCCGTCGCGAAGCAAGGCTGCGGCGCTGTCGTGGTAGTAGGCTGAGATGCCGAGGATCGTCACAGGCGCCATCTTGGAAGTCACTCCGCAGTCCAGATTTACTGCCCTTTTCGTAGGGCATTCGTCCAATTTAACCATACAATCATTGCGCTCGGCCGCGAACGATTGAAGGATTCCTGGATATCGTCGACCGGTACTCAATCAGGCGCCGGCAGGTGAACGAAGATCACCTTTTGACGAAATGAATATGTCAACCTGACCGCCCACCGCGTCTGTCGGGCTTGTATTCTGGAGCTCGTAAGACAGCGACCGGCGAGCGGCGAAAGCGGGACAGCGAGCCATCATGGTCACCGAAATCAACCGCGGAACGCTCACGCCCTCGTTTGACGAAGACGACCCGGCATTGGCGGCGCGTCCCACGCGTCTTAGCTGCCGAAAGGCTTACTATCACCTGATAAACGTGGAGGAGCACCCGGAAGTCCTCCCGTTGGCCTACGACCTCGCAGGCAATCGGCTGGACATCGCCGCGAGTCGCATAGGAGATCTCGGCACCCAGTACTCCTCCGTCGTCGGAGTTCGGGATCAGCTGGCCCGAGTGCTCGACCAGCTCGGAGAAAGGCGCGCGCGGTTCTCTCGTCCATGGCGGACCGCGAGTGGTGATCTGGCGCGTCGACAGGTTCTCCACTACTTCGTGCAGTACATGCCCGCTGCGCTCGTTGACGGGTGCTGGCTCCAGTGTGGCCTGAGGGTTGCCACGGCCCACACCCAGGTTGGCGCGTCGTTGACCGGTCTCTACCAGCATCAGGTGCGCGCGTTCGTGGCGGATCCGGGACGGCATTTCGTGGCCGAATACCGGACCGTGTATGGCCGCCTCGGCGCTCCCTTGGAAGAGGTGTCATCCCACTCCTTCGCGGAGCGCTCAGACTTCCTGGAGCCGAGTCTCGCCCTTCCTGTGTTCCTGCTCGCCATCGCACAGTTCACCCGGACCTTCCCGTTCGAGATTCTCGGGCTGAACCTCGCCTGGCAGTTCCTCGGCCTCTCAGCGTTTGGCCCGGATCTCATCCGCGACACCTGCGAAGCGTATGCGCTTCCGCTCCTTGGCGACGATCTCGGCGACCCACAGCACCTCGAAAAGGGACGTGAGATGGCGCGCGATGCGGCGGTCCGTCTCCTGGAGGACGTGGGTGAGCCAAACCGGGGTGAGGCGTGGACGCGGCTGCTTCGCGGCGTTGCCGCCGGAGTCGAGGTCTGGACCGAATGGTTCGATGCGACCGAAGCCTCGGCGCCCGCAGGTCCACCTGACCCGCGGCAGGAGATGATTGACCTCCTCTGGCGAAAAGCCCCACACGCTTCGGGCTACCACGGCGACAAGAGGCTCGGGTCCCGGCGAATTGACGATCATCTCGATCCCAAGACGTTCGACGGCCCCGCGGTGCTGGAGGCCTTGGCCAGCTCGCCATGGGTTCGGCCAGGCAAGGCTGACAAGAGCGCGCTGCTGAACCGGCTCATGGGGTTCGGTGGGCCGATGATGGCGGTGTTTTCCCCGGCCGAACAGCAAATCATTCAGAGATGGATTGACAGCCTGTCCCCCAAGGATGCACAGCTCGACCCTTCAGAGATGCGCACCCGCTCCGAAGCGGCCCCCACCCCCACCGGCCCCTCGATGCGTGAAGAGCAATTTGTCACAGGCCGCGGCTGGGAAGCCGGTGACTTTCGCCGCCGGAGCCAGCGCCTCTACGGCAAGTGCAGCGTCCGGGAGCTGTACCACTACCTCGTCAACATCGAGTTTCATCCCGGGATCCTGCCGATTGCAGAGCGCTTTGCCCACGATCGTCTCGAGCAATCCATGGCTATGCTGTGGAAGGGCGAGCGCCCCATCCCTTCCCGCCAGTACGATCCCGCGGCACTCGAGGGATGGGTGTACAAGAAGCATCGCGAGCAGGTGGACTCGTACCGCCCACCGGACGTGCGGCCGGAGGCGCCCAAGGACGCGTTCGTCGAGGCCACCGTCCAGCTCGCCCCCCTGATTCTCATTGACGGCGGCTGGCTTCAGGGAATGGCGTCGCCGGCGCTCATCCACACGACCGTTGGCAGGATGCTCTTCCACGTGTTCGTGGAGGAGCTCGGCGAGGGCAACCTCCAGGAGCACCATGCCAACATCTACCGAGACCTGTTGAAGAAGATGGGCGAGGAGCCTCCGCCGGTGGACACCTGGGAGTTCGCACGCTGGCCGCGGCTGCAGGACGCCTCGTTCGACGTGCCGACCCTCTGGCTCAGCATCTCCTGCTTTCCGCGGCACTTCCTTCCGGAGATTCTGGGTCTGAACCTGGCGGTCGAGCTCGCCGGAGTCGGCGGCCCGTACATGGAAGCGCGGGACACGCTTCGCCGTTTCCGCTATCCAAGCCTCTTTGTGGATGTCCACAATGCTGCGGACAACGTCACGGCCGGACACGCGGCGTGGGCAATGAATGCCATCAAGCGACATCTGGACGAAGTGGCCGAGCGCGATGGTCCACACAACGTCGATCGCATCTGGCACAGGATCTGGACCGGCGTGCGGGCAACACTTCCGCAGATCGGCCGCGTTCACCTGATGACTCATCGCATCCGCAGGCGGTTCTTCGGCGAGGACCCAACCCTCGTTCCGCTCATCTTCCCTTCCTGAGGCAGATCACCTTGGTCGTCGAGTCGCAGAGCTCCCGTCCGTAGCCAGGATTCCTCAGCCTCCACCTTGACTCGACGCCGTTGCTCCGAAGCACCCTGTAGCAAACCATGACTTTCGTCCCGCTACACGGTTCGAAGGATAATCTCCCGGCACTTCAGACGAGGAAGCCTGGTCAACCCAATCCGTATCTCGTCGGCAAGAAGGGTGGTGGGCTCGCCGAGGCGCGCGTAGATCATACGAATTGAGGCGGGGGGCGAGAGTGTTTACGGGAACGCGAACGCCGGGGCCTTGCGCAAACTGTGCAAACTTGTGAGCATGCACTGGATGCTGACTGGCGACAGCCTGCAGTCGCTCGGGCCGGAGCAAACGGCGAACATCCTTGCCCAGATTCGTGAGCGCCTGCACACGCGCTTCAAGCTCGGTGGACTATGACTACGCCACAACCCCTGCTGCGTGCTGCGTTCGGCGAACTGGTCGAGACAGCCCTGCGTCTGGCGCTCGTGGCCGTCCTCCTGGTCTGGTGCTACCGGATCATCGCCCCGTTCCTCGACCTGCTCATCTGGGCTGTCGTTCTCGCGATCGCGTGCCGCCCGCTGCACATCCGGCTGACCGTCGCGCTGGGCGGGCGGGCCGGGTTCGCAGCCGTCCTGGTCGCGGTGCTGCTGCTGTCGGTGCTGGTCGTCCCGGTGGTCATCTTGTCGTTCTCCGTGATCGATGGGGCCAAGCTCGTATCCCAGGCACTCGAGACCGGCGACGTCCACATTCCGCGACCGGGCCAGGCGCTTGCCGACTGGCCGATCATCGGGCAATTGCTGCACCGCGTGCTCGACAACTTCGCAACCAACACCGAGGCAATGCTGGTCAAGCTGGCGCCGCAGATCAAAGCGCTCGGCGCCACGGCCCTGGGTGCACTGGGACGCGGCGGACTCGCATTGCTGCAGTTTGCCGTCGGCGCCATGGTTGCGGCGGCGTTACTCGTCAATGCCGAAAAACTGACGGCCCCGCTGCAGGTGCTCGCGGCGCGCATCGCCGGGGCACGCGGCGAGGCTTTCCTCGCCCTTTCCACCGCGACGATTCGCAGCGTGTTCAAGGGAGTCATTGGCGTTGCCGCCATCCAGGGACTGCTTGCGGGTATCGGCATCTTTGCAGTGGGCGTGCCCGGTGCGGGCCTGTGGGCGCTGCTGGTGCTGATCCTGGCCATCGTGCAGCTGCCACCGCTCCTGGTGCTCGTCCCGATGATGATCTGGGCGTTTGCGACGGTCGATACCACGCCGGCGGTGTTGTTCACGGTCTGGAGCGTCATGGTCAGCATGAGCGACGGCTTCCTGAAGCCCGCGCTGCTCGGCCGCGGGGTCAGCGTGCCGATGCTCGTCATCCTGGTCGGCGCCATCGGCGGCATGCTCGCTGCGGGCATCCTCGGATTGTTCATCGGTCCGGTGGTGCTGGCGCTGGCCTATACGGTGTTCACCGCATGGCTCGCCGAGCAACGTGAGGCAGGGGACCCGGTGACGTTGAAACCGGAATCCACGGGAATACCGCGACTGCCTGGCTGAAGCCGTCGGCGAGCTGGCTGCTGCTTTTCATCCCCGGGCGATCGCGCTCGATCGCGTGCCGGGCATCAGCCCGCCGCTGGTGTTCTTCGCCGCGGCCCTTGCGATCATCCCCGTCGCGCGCCTGCTCGAGCGCGGCACGGAGAACCTGGCCACCTGCACCGGCGACACCATCGGCGGCCGGCTGAACGCCACCTTCGGCAAACCTGCCCGAACTGATCATCGCGATCGTGGCCTTGAAGGCCGGGCTCTAAGCGATGGTAGCGATGGTCACGGACAGGAACGGACAGGACGGACAGGAATTTCAAACGGGCTTTTCTGTTGCGAGGTAGGCGCGCGGAAGTGCGGAGTGTGCGCGAGCGGCCTATCAGGTGGGCGTGTTGCGCGCGATAACGACGCAACCCTTTTGCGGTGATATGTGGCACCTCGGCCGGTGCCATCAACGCGGCGGCCCTGGCTTGCAATGCAGACCACTTCGACCAAGCGATGCAGGGCGTGGTCGACGTCTGGACTCATTTCAAGGCCGAGCATGTCTATGGTGCCGATTCGCTCGGGGTGATTCGCAGGGGTGCGCGTTGGCTCGCCATGCTGTCCAGTGGCTGGGTGTTGGCACGCTGGCGCCGGGCGCGTCCGCGCTCGCTGCAAGGCAGGCACCTGCGGCCGCTGATGCAACGTGCGGCCCGGTGTCTGGGTTGACCGTGGAAGCTATTGCTTGTCTGGTCTGGCGCAAGCGCGCGCGCTGAGGTCCAACTTCAAACCGAAGCTCAATCAAGATTGGTAGCGGGCCATAGTCATGAAAGACGATAGGCCTCGCGAGGGGCCTATCGCTTTGATGAGTGGAGATATCGTCTAATCTCTCAAGTCCACGACGCCTGTGCTTTCAATCGTCTTCTCTGTCATCGTTCAGGTCGATCTTGAGGACCTGACCAAGGCCCACCGGCGGCGGACCGAATCCGACGTTGGACACATAGAGGTTGCCATCCGGCCCGTAGGTCATGCCGGTCGGCAGGAACAGGCCGTCAGCGATTACGTCGTGCTTCTTGCCGTCCCTGCTGATCCGCACGATGCGGCCCGTGCCCGGAGCTGGCGCTGGAAACGCGGATGTTTCGAGCACGTACAGTTGACCGTGATCGTCGAAGGCCAGGCCAAGTACCATGTTGAAGCCGGTCACCGCAAGCTTGATTTGGCCACTAGGAGTCACCTTCCAGACGTTTGAACTCCCGGCGTCCTGCGGAAAGACGCCGAGGTTGCCGACGTAGAATTTCCCGCGATAGGCGATAGCCGTCGGAACCACGTGGCCCTGGCTGGCTGAGACGTCGATGACCCGGCTGATTTCGCCCTTGGTTGTCACCTTGACGATCTCGCCGTGGTTCGGCTCGACGGCGTACAGGTCGCCGCGCACCGCAATCATGCTGTACCAGGTACCGTCAATTTCGAAGTCCTCCTCCTCCGAGTTTAGTACCGGGTTGGCTCGCTGGTAGGCACCCAGATCTGCAATGACGCTGTAGCTACCGTCATGATGGATACGGATGACGCTGTTCGGAATGCCGGAAACCCCGTGCGAACAGCCGGCGCCCGCGAGAATCGCATAGAGACGCTTGCCCACGAAAGCGATGTCCGCGACACCACTGACCAAACTGCCCAACGTTGCGCTGGTCTGGCTCGATGGCAGGCCGTCGACAACCGTCGTCCGATTACCGTAGCGGTCGATCCGTGAAATGCGCGAGCCTGTGTTGCTGCCTGTATACGGCCCTACCGGAGGCACGACCTGGCAGTCAGGACTGGTCGGCGGCCGGTTCAAGCCTCCAACGCCTCCCTCGGCGACATACAACATACCATCGGGTCCGAACTCAAGTCCGCGCGGGTTGTTGAGTCCCTCGGCGTAAACGGAGACTGTCGCGCGGCTATCAACGGTCGGCGGATGCGCCATAGCCTGATTTGTCATAAATAGAGTTCCGAGTGCTGCAGCTAGCGCCGCGCCCGGAATTTTGTGACGCTCGATTAGCCATACGATTCTTGCGTGCATATACGTATCCCCCTTGCCGTAAAGAAGCGATTTGATTTGCAATCTGTTGTCCGAAACCGAAGCCCCAGACTGACCACGCGACGCGCGGTCGAGACTGCGGCAGGTCTCTCTTGGAAGGCCCGCCTCTTCTTTGGATGCTGCGAACATGCGCCAACCGGGCACGAATTTCAATGGACAACGGGGATTGCTCCTCCAAGTCTGTCCAAAATTCCCGTGGCAGCAGCCTTATGTCAAAAGCGGTGGCGTGGGGCCGCTTTTAGATTAGCGAAACGACTTGGTGCGCTGTGATATTGCGCCGCTGATCGCGGCACCCTCGCGCCACTCGAACTGCTCGACCGACTCGCCGCGCTGATCCCGCCGCCGCGCCGCCATCGACATCACTATGCCGGCGTGTTCGCCCCGCACGCCGCACTGCGCGCCCGCGTCACCGCCTGCGCCGCGAAGCCGGTGACCGAACTCATGCCGGTGACAGTGCCGCGGACCGATCCCACGCTCCCGGTCGCCACGCGCCGCCGCGCCTCACTCTCCTGGGCCCGCCTGCTCGCCCGGATCTACGAGAACCGCCGGCTCTCCTGCCCACGCTGCCAGGGCCCGATGCGCCTGATTGCTTTCCTCACCGAACCACGCTCGATCCGCGCCATCCTCGCGCACCTCGGTGAACCCACCACCCCGCCGCCGCTCGCCCCGGAACCAGTGGCTATCCGCGGCCATACGTGGCATCGCCGTCGACGCAAAGGGTCAGCCTTCCGGCGACGCGGAGATCTGGAACGCAGCAGCACGATTCACGCCGGCGATCGCGTGGGACCCGGACGGCCGATACCTCTTCTGGGCTCAGGCAGTCGACAAGAAGGGGACACGCGCGCTGATGAGTGCAGCGCCAGGCGCAATCCCCCGAGTCGTTTTCGTATTTTCCAACACCGGCTTGCGGCTCGCGGCGAATACCGACGCGCTGGTGTCGGGTCCCGGTTGTGGGAGCACCCCGGTCGTGTACTTCTGGGGTGTCATGTCACCGACCAATTGGCCAACTTTGTGGGTCCTGGATCCGTTTGCGGCGTCGCCGCAGCCACGTGAGCTGTACCGCCCGGATGTACCGCCGCCGGATGACGTCGGCGGGTCGCTCCAAGGGCTTGGGATCAGTCCGCTCGGTCGACAACTGGCGTTTGGTGCCTACTCGGAGGAACTGTCTAGCCGGACGGCCGTCGCGCTGCCGTTGGTGTGCAATTCGGCCGGTGCACTGCCTGAGGCTTCTGGCCTGCCGCAGCCTATGTTCCCCGCGCGGTACGATGCGGATAAGGCATGGATCCAGAGCTTCGACTGGTCGCGTGATGGCCGTCGGCTGGTCGTCGCAATGGGGCGGTGGATCGAGGCCCCGGGCGGGGCATATGTGTACGACCCGGAGCTCTGGGTTGCGCAAATCAATTACCTCGCCGTCAATGGTGCGGAGCAGGTCAGCGTCGCGAGCCTGACGCACATTCCGTCCGGTGTCGCGGCGTATCCATCGTGGGCGCCGTCGGCCGTGACCGGAAGCTGCGACCGGCTGGCTTTCAAGCGCGGCGGCGGAATCTGGCTGTTCGACGTAGCGCGCGAAGGCTTCCAGGCGAGTGACTGCACGTTTGATGTGCCGGGCGCGATTGGCGGCAAGGCCTCCGAAGCATTGGACTGGAAGTGAGCCGCTGGACGAAGCCGTTGGGAAGCAACACAGAGCGGGTGCTCTTTGGGCGTGCCCGCAGCGGCTGCTCCGGCTCGGCAGACCCCGAGGCACTGAAGATCCTGAGGACCGTTGATGATCGCGAAAGATACCGATCCGCGTCGCGCGGCGATGCTGACCGGAGCAAACAAGAAGGCCCCGGTTTCCCGGGGCCTTTCTTGTCTTCAGGCACAGGCGAGAGCCCACCCGCCCTGCGCGCGACCTCTCCCAGAAGTGGGAGAGGTCGGGATTATTACAGCAGCGGCACCAGCAGCAGTGCCACGATGTTGATGATCTTGATCAGCGGATTGATGGCCGGGCCCGCGGTGTCCTTGTAGGGATCGCCGACGGTGTCGCCGGTCACGGCCGCCTTGTGCGTGTCCGAGCCCTTGCCACCGAAATTTCCTTCCTCGATGTACTTCTTGGCATTGTCCCAGGCGCCGCCGCCGGTGCACATCGAGATCGCGACGAACAGGCCGGTGACGATCGTGCCGATCAGCACGCCGCCGAGCGCGCGGACGCCGGCACCGGGGCCGAGCAGGTAGTTCATGCCGAAGCCGACGATCACCGGGATCAGGATCGGCAGCAGCGAGGGGACGATCATTTCGCGGATTGCCGCGCGGGTCAGCATGTCCACGGCCTTTGAGTAATCGGGCTTCGCCGTGCCTTCCATGATGCCCTTGATCTCCGCAAACTGGCGGCGCACCTCGATGACGACGGAGCCCGCCGCGCGGCCGACGGCTTCCAGCGCCATCGCGCCGAACAGGTAGGGCACCAGGCCACCGATGAAGAGGCCGATGATCACGGCCGGGTCGGACAGGCTGAAGAGCTGGAGCTTGCCGGCGATCTCGAGATTGTGCGTGTAGTCGGCAAACAGCACGAGCGCGGCGAGGCCAGCCGAACCGATCGCGTAGCCCTTCGTGACCGCCTTGGTCGTATTGCCGACCGCGTCGAGCGCGTCCGTGATCTTGCGCACTTCCTTCGGCAGGCCGCTCATCTCGGCGATGCCGCCGCCGTTGTCGGTGATCGGCCCATAAGCGTCGAGCGCCACGATCATGCCGGTCATCGACAGCATCGCGGTTGCAGCAAT
>Ga0315287_10005671_pt1 | contig 12322 bp, 10 predicted proteins | sample YL17G11_0_MG_FD_205037 | JGI IMG/M metagenome (GOLD analysis project Ga0315287, IMG submission 205037) | Sediment microbial communities from Yellowstone Lake, YNP, Wyoming, USA - YL17G11_0 | ecosystem: Environmental > Aquatic > Freshwater > Lake > Sediment | place: USA: Wyoming | collected...
CATCAGCTTGTCTTCCGATTTGGCCCGGACCGCGCAGGTATTGACGACGACGATGTCGGCGTTCTCGATGGAATCGGCCGGAACGGCCCCGGCGTCCACAAGATACCCGGCCATCCGTTCGGAATCGTTTTCGTTCATCTGACAGCCGAGGGTTTGGATTCGGAACCTCAGGCCGCCAAGTTCGGGTCGAAGACCGGTCATTTCAAGAGTTCTTCAAGAAGCTCGGCGGCCTCCCGGACGTAGGCCGCGCAGGAGGTTTGGAACAGGTTTTTGGCTTGGGCCTCGGCCAGTCCGGCGGCGGTGCCGATGTCGCACCCGAGAAGTCCGGGGCAAGTGAGCGAGCCGTGGCGGATCAGAAACCGGTCGGCCAGGGTTTTCATCAGGGCATAGGTCAGGTCCCGGGCGGCCAGGTCTTCGGCGCGAGTGCGGCCGTGTTTTAGACCGATCGCCAGGAAAGCGCCGGTCACGGCGCCGCAGGCTTGGCCGAGATGGCCCATCCCGCCGCCCAGGGCTTGGCTTAATTTGAGGGCGGCGTCACGGTCGAGACCGAACTCATCGCTGAAGGCGGTGAAAACGGCTTGGGAGCAGCTGAAACCTTCCCGGAACGTGGAAAGGGCGATTTCAGATTTTGTCATTTCGAATCTCCAGAAAGATATTGTAGCCGAGTCGGTTCGATTCGAGAAGGGCCGCGAGGGAACTATAACCCGGCGTTGCGGCGAAGCATCTCCCGAGCGTTGGCCAGGGCTGTCTCTGTAAGAAGGCTTCCCGACATAAGACGGGCAAGCTCCTCGACCCGCTGCTCTGCGGTCAGCTTCCGGACCGTGGTGAATGTCCGGTCCTTCTCGACCCGCTTGGCGATGGTGTAATGGTGGGAGGCGAAGGAGGCGATCTGGGGGAGATGGGTGATGCACAAAACCTGATGGGTCGCGGCCAGGGATCGAAGCTTCTGGGCGACGAATTCAGCGGTCTTTCCTCCGATCCCGGCGTCGATTTCATCGAAGATCAAGGTCCGGGGTTCCTCGCCTTCCCGGGCGACCGACTTCAGGGCGAGCATGATCCGGGACAATTCTCCGCCCGAGGCGATTTTCCGGAGAGGCTTGAGGGGTTCGCCGGGATTCGGGGCAATGAGAAATTCGACGTTGTCGAAGCCCGCGTCCCGGGCCGTTTCGGGCCGGTCCGGATGAAACGGCTGGACGTCGACGTGAACTTCGAACCGGGCTTTCTTCATCCCGAGAAGGGCGATCTCCTTTTCCATCTGGGCGCCCAAGTTCGCCGCCGCGGCCTGACGAATCCTGGACAACCGCTCGGCCGCGGCGGAATAAACGGCCGCCGCCCGGGCGATATCTTCGTCGGCTTGGCGGAGGCGATCCTGGATGCCGATCAGATCCTCCCGCTCGGCCTTGAGCCGGTCGAGGTAGCTTTGAATGTCTTGGACCTCGGCCCCGTACTTCCGCTTGAATTGTTCGATGAGGCTCAAACGCTCCTCAATCTCTTCCAGCTTTTCCGGGGAGTCGTCCTGACGATCGCGGAACCGCAGCAGAAGATCGGACAACTCCCGGGCGGTGATCCCGAACGAGGCCAGGGATTCGCTCATCTCCCGGAAGGCGGGCTCGAAGGCGCCGAGTTCCGTCAGGTTGTTTTGGAGCCGGCCGAGAAGAGACACGAGAGAGGCGTCTCCGCCATAAGCCCGGTCGTAAGATTCATCGATCAAACCGCGGACTTTTTCGGCGTTGCGGAAAAGATGGCGTTGAGCCCGGAGCGCGTCTTCCTCTCCGGGCCGTAGACCGGCTTTTTCAATTTCAGCGATCTGAAATTCGAGAAAATCAAGCCGTTGGCTCCGCTCGCGCTCCTTAGCTTTCCATTCATCCCGGAAACGGGCGGTTTTCCGGAGAGTCTGGGCCGCTTGAGCGGTCTCATCACGGAGAGATCCGGCGGCGGCGAATTGATCCAGATAGGCGAGATGGCTTTCGATCTGAAGAAGGAAGACGTGATCATTTTGGCCGTAGACGTCTACCAAACCGGACGAGGATTCCTTCAACCGCTTGAGGGGGACGAGGAGGCCGTCGATATAAGCTTTGCCGCCGTTCGCGGAAAGCATCCGTTGGAGAACGACGTCTTCGTCCGCTCCATCCTGCGGGAGTTCGGCGGGAGGCCGGACTCCGGATGGACGGGCGAAGATCGCCTCGATCGAGGCTTCCTCCGCCCCGGCCCGAACGAGGTCGGCGGACCCTTTGTCGCCGCAGACCAGGCGAAGACCATCGATGATGATGGATTTTCCAGCGCCGGTTTCGCCGGTCATGACCGAAAAACCGTCCGACCAATCGATCCGGACATCCTCGATCGTGGCCAGGTTTCGCAGGCGCAGAAACTTGATCATCCGAGCGGCCCCGGCTTTATCGGATCGGCGTGTCTTTGGGAAGCTTCAGGGGGACGAGAGCCCGTTCCATGTTGATCCGGCCGTATCCGATGTATTCGTCCTTCCCGGGGTAGACCGCGGAATTGACGTCGTCGGCGCTGAGACGGATGATTTCCATGATTTCGGCCGGTTTCAGCCAAGGTTTCCGGCCTTTGAGCAGAGCCGCGAGCCCGGCGACGTGGGGCGCGGCGAGCGACGTCCCGTTATCGTACCGGTAGGGAAGGAGCGAAGGGCCCAGGAGCCAGGTCGGCACGGTCGATAAGATCTGGACTCCGGGCGCGGCCACGTCGATCTCGGCGCCGAAATTCGAAGTTGATGAACGGACGTCGTTGTAGTCAGTCGCGGCCACCGCCAGAACGAACGTGTCGTACGCTGCCGGGAATTGGACTGCGCCGCCGGTATTCCCGGCCGCGGCGACCAGGAGGCAGCCTTTCTCGAAGGCGAATTGGACCGCGTTGCGGAGGGTTTGACTCGGAGCGTCCGCGCCAAGGCTTAAATTGAGGATTTGAGCGCCTTGTTCGGCCGCCCAGCGGATCCCGTCGGCGACTTGATCCGTCGTCCCGACGCCTCCGGCGTTCAGGACCTTGACCGGAAGAATCCTCGCGTTCCAGGCGACGCCGGCGATCCCTTCGTTGTTGTTGGTCGCGGCGGCAGCGATCCCGGCGACTTCCGTCCCGTGAAAGTAATCGTCGGTCGCGTCGAGATCGTTATTGACGAAATCCCTTCCGGTGCTGACGAGTTTGGTCTTCAGGTCGGGATGCCCGAAATCCACCCCGGAATCGAGAATAGCGATGACGACCTCGGCCGTGCCGGTGGTTTCTTCCCAGGCTTGCGGGGCCTTGATGTCGGCGCTGGGTTTGCCCTGGGGACTGCCGGGAACGGTCCCGATCATTTGGCCGCTATTGGACAGTCCGTACTGATATTTGAACAGGAGGTCATTGGGCGTGACCGAAGCGCGGCAAAGATAATTCGGCTCGGCGTATTGGACGTGCGGGTTCCGCTGAAAGACATAGACGAGCTCCTCGACCGAGGCGTCGTCTGGAATTCGAACGACGAAGACATCGAGGCGGGACAAGCGGCGGACCGCTCGGGTCTCGGAGGAGGCAAGGACGGCTTCCCGGAGGGAGGTCGGGACATCGGGCTTGAATTTGACCAGGATCTCGCCCGGCGCGTATTCGGCCGCCGAGCCTTGGTCCGGGCGAGCGGTTTTCCGGATCTGTCCGGCGTCGATCAGGAAAAAAGACATGATGAATATTGCCGAGAAGGTCAGGATTTTTCGAAAGATCGAACGTTGGGTCATCGGATTCTCCTTTCGGTCAGAAGGAAAAGACGGCCCGCAGGGAGGCGCCGAGATCAAAGCCGAGTCCGCCTGCGAGCTTGCCGTACGGGATCATGGATCCCGTCGCTTTCAATCGGAAAAAGGGGGTCGGATCGTACCACAGCCCGGCTGAAATGTTGAGGAAACCACGGCCGGCGATCTTCTTGGCCTCGGTCCCGGTCAAGGTTTGCACGTTCTCATTCAAGGTGAAGGTCCCCCAGAGACGATCATAGGAAACGGACAGGAAGGGGGAAAAGGCTTCGAATCCGCGATAAGTCAGGCTGGGACCCGCTTGAACCTGCAGCCAATCGGCCCGGCCGTCGAGCTGGAGGGGCTGGAATAGGTCGGACAAGGTCCAATTCTTGCTCGATCCGATCGAGGCCAGGAATCGGGCGGTTAAGCCGATTTCCCAATCCCCGGTCGTGAGGACGCGCTGGGCGATGTCGGCTCCCAGAATAATCGAGCCGATCGAGCCGGCTTGGTAATCGATGGAAAACGGCAATTGGCGGAAGACCAGACCGTTCCAGCTGTTCAGTCCGTATCCGGCCAGAATCCCGAAGGTCAGGCCTTTCTTCAATTCGACGCCGAAACGAAAAAGAGCCATCCCCGTGTCGAGCGGCGAAGAATATGTCTTTTCATCCCAAACGAGGGTGCGGGACATAACCTCGATCCCGAACCCCGGTTGGAGCCGGTACGTCCGCTCCGTCTCCTGGGCCGGCAAGCCACGGGGGAGGAGAATCCCGATGCCTAGCAGACAGATGACCGACAGGACTCGTGATGTTGGCCTCATGGACCCCTCCTTATTTTTTAATGGGAGCCGGCGCGGGGGCCGGCGTCGGAGTTTTCTTTTTGATCTCTTCGATTTCTTTCAGGCGGGCTTGGGCTTTGGCCGCAAGTTTGGTTTTGGGGAAGTCGGTGACGAGTTTGGTGAAATAAGGAACGGCTTCGGCCGGCTTGTTCCACAAAAATTGGGAATCGCCGATCGCGAAATAGACCCGGTCCATTCCTCCGAACAACGGATAATTCGTCGGGATCTCGGTCAGGCGGTCGATCGCAGCCCGGTACGCCTTGGACCGGTAATAATGGTATCCGATCAAATAGAGGTGCTCGGCCAGGCGCTCTTCGCACTCCTTGATTTTTTCCCGGGCCAGCTTGGCTTCTTCCGTCAAGGGAAAAATGGCGATCGTCTTTTTGAATTCGACCAGCGCTTGTGTCGTTTTCGTCTGATCGCGGCCCGGCTTCAGGATTTTTTCGTAAGAACACAGGGCGATACGGTATTGAGCGAGCGGAGCCGAGGGACTGGTCGGATACAGGTTGAGAAAATCGCGGTACTGGGCGCCGGCCAGAATCAGATTCCCTTCGTCCCCTTCGGCATAATAGGAGTCGGCGATCGCCAACAGGGCGCGCTGGGCGTAGAAGGATTGAGGAAACGAGTCGACGACCTGGCGCAGGTAAATCAAGGCTTTTTCGGGATCCTTTTTGAGCCATTTCTCGCCCTCTTTAAACAACGCTTCTTCGGAATTGGCGATCGCCGGGGCGATTTCTGTATTTTTCTGAACGGCGCAGCCGAACGCCGCGAGGAGGGCGACGGCCGCGAGAGCCGAGGCGAGCAGACGTTTCATCGGAATCATCCTTATCCGGCGGCGCGATCGGACCGCCGTTCATACAAATCGTGAATATAAGCCCATTCGCGTTCGAGTCCGTCGCGCAAGGGCGTCCGCGGAGAGAAGCCCAGGTCGCGCCGGGCTTTCTCGATGGAGGCGAAGGTGTGGGGCGCATCCCCTTTCTGGGATTCAATTCTCCGGATTTTCACCGACCGTCCGGTGATTTCCTCAAAAACGGGGAAAAGGCCGGACAGACGCTCGCGATGGCCGCCGCCGATGTTATAGACCTCTCCGGCTGTGCCGACGCGCTCGGCGGCCCGGAGCGCCTCGACGATATCGTCGATGTAAGTGAAGTCCCGGGTTTGGGACCCATCACCGAAGACAGGGATCTCCCGTCCTTCGAGGATGGCTTTGAAAAACTTATGGAAGGCCATGTCCGGCCGCTGGCCGGGACCGAAGACCGTGAAAAAACGCAGGGAAACCACCGGCAGGCCGTGATTCTTAAAATACAAATAGGCGAGTTGTTCGGCCGCGAGCTTAGTCACTCCGTAGGGAGAGATCGGGATCAGCGGACTTGTCTCGGTCATCGGCAGATCGGGCGTCAAACCGTACACCGAGGAGGACGAGGCATAGACAATTTTTCGAAGAGGCCGGTCCTTGGCCGCCTCGAGAAGCCGTTGGGTGGCGGCGATATTATGACGGAGATAGGACTCGAAAGTGCGGCCCCAGCTGGCCCGCACGCCGGCCTGGGCGGCCAGGTGGTAAACCGCTTCGACCGACCGGAGGATCCGGCCGAGCGGACAATCGGTGAGATCGGCTTCGGTGAATTTAAACCGGCGGTCCTTGAGCAGCGGTTGGAGATTGCGGGCCTTGATCCAGCGGGGGTAATAATCGGTAAAACAATCGACGCCGTGGACGTCGAGGCCGTCGTCCAGAAGGCGACGGCACAATCGGGAGGCGATGAAGCCGGCGGCGCCGGTGACGAGGACTCTCATCGTCCCTCCGTCCCGGCCGCGAGGCGGCGCATGGCCCGCACGGCTTCCGCCGGATCGGGATGTCCGAAGACGGCGTTCCCGGCGACGAAAACCTGGGCCCCGTCGTGGCAAAGATCCTCGAAATTCGTCAGGTTGACTCCGCCGTCGATTTCCACGAGCGCGGACAGGCCGCGGTCATCGATCCGGCGGCGAAGGCTCCGGATCCTCTCGTGGCTGGACTCGATGAACGGCTGACTGCCCCGGCCGGGATTGACGCACATGACCAGGACAAAATCCAGGTCCGGGAGAATCGCCTCCAGGGCAGACAGCGGAGTCCCGGGATTAAGGGCGACTCCGGCCTTTCGACCGGCGGTCCGAATGGCCGTCACGTCGCGGTGAAGATGCGGCGTCGCCTCGGCGTGGATCGAAATCCAATCCGCACCGGCGTCGATGAACGCGGGAACGATTTCCCAAGGCGCCTCGACCATAAGATGGACATCCAGGGGAAGGGCGGTCGCTTTTTTGAGAGCGGCGACCAGCGCCGGCCCGAACGTCAGATTGGGAACAAAATGGCCGTCCATCACGTCCACGTGGATGAGGTCCGCCCCGGCCGTTTCGACGAGCCGGACCGCGTCGGCGAGGCGGGTGAAGTCGGCCGAGAGAAGCGAGGGGGCGATCCGGATCATGTCAGCGGCTCACTTCGAGGTTGATTTGATTGCGTTTGAGGATCAGGGATCCGGCGATCGGAGATTGTTTAAGAACGATGCCGGGACCCGTGTCGGGGTAGTAGACGTAGCTGACTTCATATTTCAGGAATTCCAGGTCCTTGAGCCTGCGGATCACCGCTCCCGCGTTTTTGGCGATGAGATCGGGCATGATGTAGCGGTCTTCCGCCGCGCCGCGGCTGACCAAAAAATCCACCATTGAGGTCCGATCGGCGATATTTCCCGGGGGGGGATCTTGGGCGAGGATCCGTCCGGCCGCGGCCCTGGACGTGTGGATCTGTGAAATTCGACCTCGACGCAACCCGGCCGTTTTTAAAAGTTGGACCGCCGTCTCCAGACTTCGGCTGATGACCGAGGGAACTCCGATCTGTTCGTTTCCCCGGCTGACGATGACTTTGACGGTCCGCCGGGGTTTGATGCGGGATCCCTTGGCCGGATCCTGGGATACGATCCGGCTTCTCTCAACCCGGCCGTCGAATCGGAATTCCTGGATGGACACGATGATTTTTTTGGACGCCAAGAGAGCTCGCGCTTCCTCCAGACTTCGGCCGGATAAATCGGGTACGTTGACCAATTCAGCTCTTAAAATGAGTTGGGAAAAGACGTTGGCGGCCGCGAAAAAGAGGACCACATAGAGCAGAACATAGAAGAAAACGTCGGTCTTCGTCGTTCGTGGCGTCATTCACCGTTAATCCCAAGGAACCGACGAAAATGTACCACATTCTCCTATACGGTGCAAACGGGAGTTCGGTTGCGAAAATGTCCGAATTCGCGCGCGCCAAGAAGTTTTGGGGTATAATAACGCTTCAAGAAAGAGAGGTTTCCCATGACGATTTCGGATTTCCGGAGCGATACAGTAACCAAACCCACCCCGGCCATGCGCCGAGCCATGGCCGAGGCCGAAGTCGGCGACGACGTCATCGGCTTCGACCCGACCGTTCAGAAGCTCGAAGCCCTGGCCGCGGAAACCATGGGCAAGGAAGCCGGTTTGTTCTGTCCCTCGGGGACGATGGGCAATTCCATCGCCGTCAAGGCCTGGACCCAGGAACTCCAGGAAGTCATCGTCGAATCCCGGTCGCATATTTACAACCTCGAGTCCACCCATATGACGTTCATCTCGCGGGTGACGCCGCGGCCGCTTTCTTCCCATCGCGGAGCTCTCGATCCCGACGAGGTGGAGCGGAACGTCAAGAAACCCAACGTCCATACGCCGCAGACCACCCTCATTTGTTTGGAGAACACTCATAACAACTGGGGCGGCGCGGTCGTTCCCCTGGCGAATTTCAAGGCTCTCCGGACGGTCGCTGATCGGCACGGACTGAAGATCCACTTGGACGGCGCCCGGCTGTTTAACGCCTCGACCGCCTCCGGCGTACCGGTCCTGGATTACGCCCGCCAGGTCGATTCCGTGATGTTCTGTCTCTCCAAGGGGCTATCCGCGCCCATCGGATCCATGCTGGTCGGGCCGAAGAGCTTCATCGACTTCGGACGGCGGGTCCGGAAAGCCTTGGGAGGCGGCATGCGCCAAGTCGGGGTGATCGCCGCGGCCGGTCTCGTCGCCTTGACCGAGATGACGGGACGTCTGGGCGAAGACCATGACCGGGCGAAAAGGCTGGCCCGTGAGATCGCCCTCTTGCCGGGCGTCAAAATCGATCCGGCCGAAGTCGAGACGAACATCATCATCTTCGGGTTCGAACATCCCAAGCTCACCGTCCAAGATTTTCTCGGGGAACTGAACAAGCGAAGCCTCGGGGCCCTGGCCGCGCCCGGAGGAATCGGCATCCGTATGGTCACCCACAACGACATCGGCGACGCCGATGTGGACCGGGCGATTGAGGCCTTCCGTGAAATCCTGTCCTGACCCGAAACTTCAGGAATACTTCAAGCCCAACGATTCTCCTTAAAACTCCAGGTTCAGGCCCAACCGCCAGACGCGGGGCGATTGGATCTCCGTGGCGTAGCGCAGAGGAAACTCCGGCCTGGTCCATTCGCTCTCGACCAGAGCCAGGTTCTGATTGAACACGTTGAACACGTCGGCCATCATCCGGATCGTCCCGAAGGGAAATCGGAAACGCTTTTCCAGGCGAAGGTCCACCGTCATGTTGAACTCGTACCGGGCCACGCCCCGCGGATGGGCTTGAATGGTGAACGGCCCCTGGGTCAGGCCTTCGACGATGATCGTTCGGGTGAACGGCTGGCCGTCGTAATATTTTCCGACCGCGCCGAACCGCAGTCCGAAGGGCAAGTCTTGGCTGAGGCCGAAACGGATCGTGTAGGCCCGGTCGAAGCGCGGCCGGCCTTCGGCGTTCAGGGCGGCGTTGGGATTGTCATAGAGCGGGCCGATGACCCCGTCGTCGTTCTCCAAGGCCGTATTGCCGGGGCCGTTCGTTTGGACGGCGTGAGTGGCCGTCATTCCCAGAAAAAAAAGAAAACGGTCCGTCGGACGCTTGAAGAGGACGAAATCGAGACCTTGATAAAAGGAAGCCCGGGTGGTGCGCCCGGGATTGGAAAGAAAGTAGGCGTCGGCTCCGAGGGTTTCCGGGCGCTGGTCGAAGACCGTGAAGCGGAGGTCGTCGATCGATCCGGGAATGCGGTCGTCCCCGAGGTCAAGAATCGTTCGAGGGATATACGCGGAAGGCGGGACGCCGATATTGATCGTCTCGACGAGATTACGGGTTTCGCGGAGGAACCCGGCCAGGGACATCATCCAGCCGCGGCCGAAATCGTGGGTGATGGAGACGGTCAGTTCGTCGGTCGAGGGAATCCTGAGATCCGGATCGAGAGCTCCGTAGCGAGGGCCTTCCCGTCGGAGCAACAGGTCCTTCTCGTCCGCCGTGAAAAGCCGGTCGCCGTTCGCGTCATCCCAGCGAAAGGCTTGGCTTCCCGGCGCTCCGGGATTTCCCCAGGTTAAATAGGAGAGCGGCAGGGTTCCGAAATACCGGGCGGCTGTGATCCGAAGGGCGGAGGTTTTCATTCGGGACAGGGGGATCTGAAGAGCGAACCGCGGCGAAAGGTTCAAGCGTCGGATCGACCCGGCCGCGCTCCAACCGGAGCTTCCCACGCCGTGAAAACCGAGTGAAAGAGAGAGGCCGTTTTCCAGGATCAACGTTTCCTGAAGATAGGCGTCGAGATGACCGGCCCACTCGCGATGCCGGAAAGGCGAATCGAATTCGAGCACTTCGATAGGACGGCCGTCGAGAAAATGGAGGCGGAGATTGCCCGGAACCGTGGCCTCGGAATCCGCGCCGGCGTATTGGATCTGGGCCCCGTATTCGAGAAGATGATGGGTCCGGGCGACGTTTCGGAAAAATGTCCGGCCGTCAAAATAAGCGGCCAACCGGGCCCGATCGTCGCGGGTCGAAGCGGCCGCGGTGCCGGAAGGAATATTCCGGAAGAGTTCGAGACCGGCGGGCAACACGGCGCTGGGTTGAAGGTCGTCGGCCGCGTTTTCCAGGCCGAGGCTCACGCCGTACCGGGAACCGCTCCGGGAACCGGGCCGTGATTCGGAGACGATTTGGAGGACGTTCCGCCACTCCGTCCGATGGACGGTCGTTTCCGGCGGAATACTCCGTCCGGCGCCGGCCGAGGGATGGACGATGTTCTGTCCGGTCCAGAAAAACCGAAGACGCCGGTCTTCGCCCTCCCGAACGATATGAATCAAGCCGGAATAGAGACGCGATTCATCCTCGGGTTCGTAATCCCCAAGATCGCGGCCGGCGGATTGGGATGTCCAAGACGTAAAATAGCGCCAGCGGGGATCGCCGAATGGTCCGGACAGGTGCAGATTGAGATCCATCAGGCGGTTGAAGGACGAACTCTCCATCATCCCCTCGGCTTGAAGAGCGGGTGTGATATTCGTCGTCGAGAACGTCTTGTCGAGATAAAAACCCCAACCTCCGCCGTGAAAAGCGGCCGTTCCTTCGCGGGGCGTCAGGTCGAAATAGGCGCCGGGAGTCAGGGCTTGAATGGGAGCGGCGGCGTTGAAGAGGGCCGTAAACCGAAGACCGAGGATGTCCGGGACGACAAGCGGAGTTCCCCCGAAGTAGGGTTCGGTGATATCGAGCCCGTTTAGAAGATAAACGTTCTGGGTCCAGGAGGAAGCGCCGCGGGAACTAAACAGAACCGGGTCTGCCTCTTGCATCCCGCCGACGTCGATCCGGTTCGTCGTGGCGACGGAATCCTGGTTTTCGATAAGCGAATTCAGGGACAAGCCGGTCGGGAGGCGCTCAATCTGAGCAGCGGGGATTACGGTCCGGGTCGCCGGCAGGATGTCCTCCCGGATCCGGGAAGATCCCTCGCCCAAGGCCGCTTCTTTTCCGAGAATGAACGTGACCGCGACCCGGCCGTGCGGTTCGACGGCGATATGTTCACGGAGGTGAGCGGCGAAACCGCCGGCCGACGCCCGGGCCGAGTACATCCCCGGACGGAGCCCGACGACGGAATACCAGCCATCCGCGTCGGTGGCGACGAGGACGTCCTCTTCGAGATCTTCACCCTTGACCACGATCGAAGCCTGGGGCACGGCTCGGCCGTCGGCGTCGACGACGCGGCCCCAGAGGAGACCGGTGTTGGACGATCCGGCCGGAGTTCCGGCTAGAACGAGACCGCTCCCCAAGGCGGAGAGCATGATGATCCAGGCAATTTTCGTGCGCAAAGCCCTCGTATTTTCTACTCATCACCGGATGAAGTCAATCGGCGGCGGTCGAATTTTGAGTCCCGGGTATGACCAGCCAGGATTCAGAACGGGAATTCACACAATCTTCACCAAATAATCCATGAATCATCAAGGCCTGGAGACGCGAGCCCCGCTATGCTTTCGTTGAATAGGGCCGAGAAAACGAAACGGATCCTTGTATCGGGCGGGGCTGTACTCTAGAATGGTGACAAGGAAACAAAGTCAGGCCGGAGAGCGCATGACTAGGGAGTGAAGGGCTGATGCCTCAACGCCGGCGGATCGTTTTTCTTTTCGGGCTCGGGATCGTCTTGCCTAGCCTGCTCCTGGGATATTTGGCCTTCCGGGGCGTTCAGAATGATCGGGCTTTGCTCGAAAAGGATAGGCTCGAGGAAACGCGGCGAACCGCCGACCTAGTCCTTCGATCGATCGACAATTCGATCACGGCTGTCGAGGATGCTTTCGTCAAGACGATCGCGGATCATTCCGGAAAGCCGCCCGCCGATTTGGCTCCCTTCCTGGATAAGCTGGCGGTTCGGACCCCGCTGGTCGAAGGGATTTTTTATCTGCGGGACCTTCAGGAAGTTCATTTTCCCCTGGCCAGGCTTTTATA